>Ga0316228_1002674_pt1 | contig 15305 bp, 15 predicted proteins | sample TBH18021metaG_FD_206005 | JGI IMG/M metagenome (GOLD analysis project Ga0316228, IMG submission 206005) | Freshwater microbial communities from Trout Bog Lake, Wisconsin, USA - TBH18021 | ecosystem: Environmental > Aquatic > Freshwater > Lake > Hypolimnion/Profundal zone | place: USA: Wisconsin... | reverse complement strand
AGCCCTTTGTCACCACGAAGCCGACCGGGATGGGCGTGGGATTGTCGATCTGCCGGACCATCGCGGAGGCGCATGGCGGGCAACTCACGGTCGAGCGCAACCGACTTGGTGGGGCGACATTCCGCCTAACCCTGCCGGCCGTGCACGAGCGGGAGTTGAGCGATGATTGAACTGGTGCATGTCGTCGACGACGACGAGGCAATCCGGGACGCCGTTGGATTCCTGCTGGCCAGCACGGGGTTCGAGGTCAGGCTCTACGATGGCCCGGAGGCGGTGCTTGCCGCCCTGCCGAACCTGGGGAGGGGCTGCATACTGTCGGATATGCGCATGCCTGGCATGGACGGGCTGGAGCTCTTGCGTCAACTGCGGACGGTGGGCAACGCGCTCCCGGTGGTTCTGATGACGGGACACGGCGATGTGCCGGTCGCGGTCGAGGCGATGAAGCTCGGGGCGTGCGACTTCATCGAGAAGCCGTTCGGCGACGAGGCGCTCCTTCAGACGCTTCATTCGGCCCTCGAACAAGGGCGGTCTTCACGATCCGCAGATCCTGTCCTTCAGGAGTTCGTCCGCCGGGTGGCTACCTTGAGCGAGCGCGAGCGGCAGGTTCTGGATCATCTCGTCGCGGGCGGCACCAGCAAGGAGATCGGGCGCGCGCTCGAGATCAGCCCGCGCACCGTCGAGATCTATCGCGCCAAGCTCATGGCGAAAACGCAGGCGAGCAACCTGTCGGAACTGGTGCGTTGGGCGGTGCTGGCCGGCCTCGGACCGGTTTGAGCGGGATCAAGGCTGCTGGCCCGGCCCGGAGCCAGATTGGCGGTCGAAGACTGCGCTCGCGCACGCCCCGAGCCCGCGTGCGCAGCGAACCTGTTCGAGGACGACGACCGTGCCGATTTACATCGCCGATGACGATCCGGCCGTGCTGGACGCGCTGCGCTTCCTGCTGGAGAGCGAAGGCTACACGGTCTCGGCGTTCCGAAGTGGCACGGAACTGCTCTCCGCCTTCCCGGGCCCTGAGCCAAGCTGCGTGGTGCTCGACTATGTGATGCCCGGCCTGAACGGAGTGGAGGTGTTCCGCCGTCTGCGCGAGCTCGACGTCGGCGCTCCTGTCGTGCTGACCACGGGGCATCCCGACCCCCTGATCCGCAAGCGCGCGAAAGCGGCAGGCCTGCCGCTGATCGAGAAGCCGCTCTCGCCGGAGTTGCTCTGTGCTATCGAGGCGGCCCGCACAGGACCGGCCACAGAGCGTGCCAGCCCACACCACTGATCGCGGCGTGCCCTGGCTCGATCAGGCACAGACGTCTTGGAAGAGGTAGAAGCCAAGCCGGCCAGTCGCATCGCGGGCGGCGCTGCGTTGGAAGCTGACGGGCAGATCCGCCGTCCTGCGAGCCGTGTAGCCGTAGGACCAGTCCTCCGGGTTGAGAAAGGTCGGAACAGGCATGTCTTCACGCACGGCGCAACATAGGCCGGGCTTGTGCTTGCGCAGGAACACATTGTAAGGGTCGCACAACTGGGTCTGCCCGAACATGGTCGTCTCCTCTAGCTTGGCTATTCAAACGCCAGGAGCGCGATCTTCGTTGATCTAGCGCAAGTTGCTTGGATATAGTCGGTGCGCAGGACGGGGAGGGGACCCTGCGGAAGCGGGGCGATGCGGGCCCGGGGCCTCTGAACGGCACGCTGTCACGGACCAGCCGCAAGCCGTTGATGCCTACGCCGGGAGACGATCCGTGGCTCCTCTCGGCTGGCGAGCGCCATGTCCTCATTGGCACGTCTGACGGCAGCCTCGACCTGCGCCGCGACGACGGCATCCGAGTAGGCAAGCCGGCCGGTCAAATCCGCCGCCGCCACTATGGCTGCGGCGCCGAGGATGCTCCGCCAAACTAATCGCTGCCGTGCCGACATACGTGCCTCACACACACCTGATACTCGGCAGTGGTGTCCGCCTCAGTCCTCGACTGCACGACGCATCCGGTTGCGGCGGAGGCTGACATGCCGGCTGGTGCTGCTGCGGAGCAGTGCCCCGTCAGCCTCCAGTTGGGTGATGGTGCGCGACACGGTCTCGATGGTCAGCCCGAGACAGTCGGCGATATCGCGCCGGGTCATCGGCAGGGCGAAGGTGCCGGTGCCGCCGAGGCGCTCGTCCACCTCCATCAGAAAGGAGGCGACACGCTCCGTGGCCGACCGGCGCCCGAGCAGCAGCATATGGTCCTGGGCGTGGCGCAGGTTGTTTGTCGCCATGCTCCAGAGCTGGCAAGCGACCTCGGCGCGGTGGGTCGCGGCACGCTCGATCTGGCGCCGCTTGAAGATCAGCACCTTGGCGTCGGACAAGGCCTCCGCGGTGTGCCGATGGGTCTCGCCCTGCTCGAAGCCGAACAGGTCACCCGGCAGGTGGAAGCCGGTGATCTGCCGGCGGCCGTCGCTCAGGACCTTGTGGGTGCGCACCGCGCCCTCGACGACCTTGTAGACGAACTCGGCGTCCTCGCCTTCGCCGTAGATCTCCTCCTCGCGGGCGTAGGCGAACGGAGTGCCAATGAGCTCCGGGCAGCTCGCGAAGAGACCGCTCCCGTGGATGCCACCGACCGGCGCATTGAAGCTCGCGGCCGCCTGCGAGGGCTGGGGCAGGGAGATCACGCTCGACATCGGTTTGCTCCTCATCCGTGTTGGATGAGGGCCTGAATGCCTGGAGTACGGTCTCGCGGAAATTCCGGTCGGCTTCGTAAGCAGGCCTGCTTAAGGGCAACTACGTAGGCGCGGAGCACTGGGTCGAGCTCATGCACCGGCCATCCGTTCAGCCAAGAGTGGCCTGACCGGCTGGCATTGGACCGAGCGGATCGAGAGGATCGCCCAGGACCGAAGGAGCCGGCCAGGTCGACTGAGCTCCGAGCACCTCGTTTCGGCCTCCTTGATCTACGGGAGCATCGATCCCGTCTCGACGAACCGCTGGTGCCAGGAGAGTGCCTCGCCGAGCAGCGTCGGCGCATGCCCGCCGTAGGAGCCGCGCTGAGCCCGATTGCGGTAATCTTGCAGGGCGGCCCGATAGTCAGGATGCGCGCAATTCTCGACGATGACCTTCGCGCGCTCGGTCGGTGCGAGTCCTCTGAGATCCGCCAAGCCCTGTTCGGTCACGAGCACCTGCACGTCCTGGGCAATGTGATCGACATGCGACGCCTGTGGGACGATGGCCGAGATCCGGCCGCCTTTCGCGGTCGAGGGCGTCATGAAAATCGACAGGTAGGCGTTTCGCGCAAAATCGCCTGAGCCGCCGATGCCGTTCTGGATGCGCGACCCCATGACGTGCGTCGAATTCACGTTTCCATAGATATCCGCCTCAATCAGCCCGTTCATCGCGATGCAGCCGAGACGTCGAACCAGCTCGGGATGATTGCTGATCTCTTGAGGGCGCAGGATCATGCGGGCACGAAATTGCGCCATGTCGGCGTTGAGCCGCGCCGCAGCCTCTGGACTGAGTGAGAAGGCCGTGGCTGACGCCATCCTGAGTTTGCCGGCCGCCAGGAGGTCGAGCATGCCGTCCTGGATGACCTCGGTGTAGGCCGTCATGTCCTCGAACGGCTCATGAAGCAGACCGGACAGAACAGCGTTCGCGACATTGCCTACACCCGACTGGATCGGGAGCAGCGAGGGCGGTAAGCGGCCACGGGCGACTTCATGGCGCAGAAATTCCATGAGATGCCCGGCGATCCCACGCGCAGCCGCGTCCGGAGGGGTGAAGGCAAGATTTCGGTCGGGCGCCTCCGTCTCGACGATGGCGACGATCTTGTCGGGATCGCAGCGGAAGGTCGGCTCGCCGATGCGATCGTCAGGACGGACGAGAGGGATCGGCAGCCGATGGGGCGGGAGCGCGGTGCCGTAGTATATGTCGTGCATGCCCTCCAGGGCGGCACTCTGCCAGCGGTTCACCTCCAGGATCACCTGACGCGCTCGATCGAGCCAGGTCTTGTTGTTGCCCACCGAGGAAGACGGAACCAGCGATCCGTCCGGCCGAATGCCCGAGATCTCGACCACGGCCGTATCGAGCGGCCCGAGAAATCCTTGCCAAGCCATGGGAGCGACTTGGCTCAAATGCATGTCGACATAGGCCATCTCGCCGCGGTTGATCTTCTCGCGGGCGACCGGATCGGAGTTGTAAGGCAGGCGGAACTCGATTCCGTCGGCGCGTGCGAGTGCACCGTCGAGTTCCGGCCCCGTCGAGGCGCCAGTCCAGACCCGAACGCGGAACGGCTCGCCAGCATGATGCGCAGCCTCAATGCGCCGCGCGAGGGCAAGCGGGACCGCCTTCGGGTATCCGGACCCCGTGAACCCGCTCATGCCAATGGTACTTCCGGGCGCGATCAGGCTGGCGGCATGCTCTGCGGTCGTTCGCTTGGCACGGAGCGCTGTGTGTCCGATCCGATCGTCTGCCATGATCTCGTCTCCGAAGATGCAGATGCGACGCTATCCAGGCCGCATCACAATAGAAGTCCCGCTTGCAGCGCCCGATCGACCGTGATCTCATCTACCTGAGTGCGGGCCATAGGCGAGCAGATCTGGATAGAACCGGCTGGGCGGGTCCTGGCGATCGATCTCCGTGCGAACAGATTTTCCGCAGGCGGCGCTCCTGGTCGCTTCGCGATGACGCACAGCGTTATCCCAGCAGGTAGGTGGATAGCAGACGCTTCGATTCGTCGAGGATTGCCTCGCGATACTGTGGGTCCTGTTGTTCGAGGGCAAAGACGATCAACCGATCTGCGGCTTCTGCCGCAATGCGGAGCCGAAGGTCGAGGTCCGGAGTCACCTTGTAGCCGAGCCCCTCGACCATGAGGCGGCGGATCAGTGCTGTCGCGCCGAGGGCAGGCCGTCCCTGCATCGGCAGCGTCTCACGATCGAGCATCTGCCCGCCATAGACAATGGTGCGAAGCTCCGGATGAGCGGCAAAGAAGGAAGCGACAGCATTAACGAGGCGCGCAATCAAGGCAGGGCCGTTTGCCGCAAGAAGTCCGGGCTCGATCTCCTGCCGAAGCTCCGCCTCGAACGCCTCGAAGCGTTCTGCGGCCATAGCAAGGAACAGCGTCTCCTTGTCGGGAAAGAAGCGGTAGAGGGCACCAACCGATACGCCGGCCTCTCGGGCGATCTGCGCAGTTGTAAGCCTGTAGGGAGAGATGCCACGCCCAAGTAGACGGGCTGCGGCGGCGTTGATTTTGCCAACAGTTGCGGCGCTTCGCTCCTGAACCGGGCTGCGCGCCGCCGGATGAGGCGCGATCCCAGTCTGCGGGACAGGCAGAGCGGATCCGAGCTTAGGATCTTTCGGCGCCATGACAGCTCAGCTCGCCGGGAATGCGTAGCAGCGGCTCACACCAAAACGCGACGCGGAGTTCGCGTTTTCTGGGGATCGATTGCCGCGACCAGGAGGCCGGACCTCTCGCCAGATGTTGCTATCTGGTTGTTTTCGCATGAGCACACCCTTCCATTCCAGAGCCTGACGCACAAGGGACAGAGCGGCCGACAATCATGCAATGCACGCATATCTGCCGCATAATGTTTCCACGCCATGATCCTGAAGCGTCCATTATGCATAGCTTCACGCCGCTTTCGGGCGACGTGCATAGCCTCCCATCGACGCAAGACCTCAAAAGGACAGGCCTCATGACCCCCCGCCTCGCTGCCGCTGCAAGCCTGCTGGCTCTGAGCCTCGCCGCTTCGGCTTCGCCCGCCTCTGCTCAGGACACCCGCGCGATCAACGTTTGGGGCGCCCACATCGAGGTGCCCACTTCACGTCCGGGTGGCGTGTTCGGCGGCCTGAGCCCAGACGGCGCCGCACCATCCGATCAGAACTCTGCAGGACTCAACGCCGGCCGCGCGACCTACACTTCCGGCTCCCGCGCAGGCCAGGCGGCGCGGACACGCGCACCGGCTCAGTGAATCCCGGCGCGCTCCGAACTGAATGCAGCGGGGCATCGATCCCGCTGCCGCGAACCTGGTGATCCTTTCAGACTGACGTCCTCCTGACGTCCTCCCATCGCTTTGATCCGCCCTGGCGGCCGCCCAGCAGGCCGCCGGATGAGAACCGGAAACTCACCTTTCGGCTGGACCAGGATCCGGGGGACCCTCGGTCGGGCGGCGGCACTTCAGCAGCTCGGTTTTTTATCGTCGCCCCACTAGACGACCGGTCTAATCGATCCTATGTCGGCGTCATGGCACACGTGAACGGCAACGCCGACACCCGGCAAAGCATCCTCGACACCGCCCACCGCATCGTGGGCGCGAAGGGATTCTCCGGAGTCGGCCTCAACGAGATCCTGGCCGCGGCCGATGTGCCGAAGGGATCGTTCTACCACTACTTCGGTTCGAAGGAGGCTTTCGGCGAGGCTCTCCTGGCTGACTATTTCGAAGAATACCTGGCGGACATCGATGCCACCCTCGCCGAGTCCGGCCTCACCCATGCCGAGCGCCTGATGAATTACTGGCGCAAGTGGCAGGCGACACAGGGCAGCCTTGACTATCAGCGCAAGTGCCTCGCGGTGAAGCTCGCGGCAGAAGTCTCGGACCTCTCCGAGCCCATGCGGTTGGCTCTCAAAGGCGGTACGGCCGGGATTATCGACCGTGTGACCGGCGCCATCGAGGCGGGGGTTGCCGAGGGGTCGCTGAGGGTCGACGGCGAGCCGCGTGCGACGGCCGTGACGCTCTACCACCTGTGGCTCGGCGCGAGCCTCATGGCGAAGATCGAGCGCACCAACGCGCCGTTCGACGCCGCGATGAAGGCGACGCACCGCATCCTGAACCCGTAACCGGCCCGACCGAGCGAGCCAACCGTGACGCTCGGCCTGCGCGTGCCCGAAACATAGACGACCAGTCTACTAAAAACTGATGCGAGGAGAGAACCGTGAACCTACGAACCGCACATCCCGTCGCCCCCTATCTGCTGCTCGCCGAACTCGGGGCCGCACTGTTCGGCGGCTCCGCCGCATCCGCCGAGGAGCGCATCACCCTGGAGATCATCGGCGCCGTTCGCATGGTCGACCCCGAGGCGGTCCGCCATGCGGACGCGGCGCCCAGGAGAACTGAGGCCCGGCACGCGCGCGAGGCGGCCGCCGAGCGTTCCATCGACGGGGCGGCCCGCAACAACTGACCCGCCCAGGAGCGGAAGCTCGGCCCGGTCGAATCGGTGTCCCGAGCATACGGACGACAGACTCTCACCAACCGTGGAGAACGACGATGAAAATCCTGATGGTGCTGACCTCCCACGATAAGCTCGGCGACACCGGTCGTAGGACCGGCTTCTGGCTGGAGGAGCTCGCCGCCCCTTACTACGTGTTCAAGGACGGGGGCGCCGAAGTGGTCCTGGCCTCGCCCAAGGGCGGCCGGCCGCCGCTCGATCCCAAGAGCAACGAGCCGGGCTTCCAGACCGACCTGACCCGACGCTTCGAGGCGGACAGCGAAGCAAACGCCGTCCTGTCGGACACGGTCCGCCTCGACGGGGTCACACACGAAGGCTTCGACGCGGTCTTCTATCCCGGCGGGCACGGTCCGCTATGGGACCTCGCCGAGGACCCCACCTCGGTGCGTCTCATCGAGACGACCCTGCGGGCCGGTAAGCCCGTCACCCTCGTCTGCCACGCCCCCGGCGTGCTGCGTCATGCCAAGTCGCCCAACGGCAGGCCGCTCGTCGAGGGCAAGGCCGTCACCGGCTTCACAAATACCGAGGAGGAAGCGGTCGGCCTGACTGAGGTGGTTCCGTTCCTCGTCGAGGATGAGCTCAAGCGGAACGGAGGCGCATTCTCCAAGGCCGGCGACTGGGAGCCGTACGTCGTCGGGGACGGGTTGCTGATCACCGGGCAGAACCCGGCCTCGTCCGGACCCGCGGCCGAGCGCCTTCTCGACCTGCTCGCGCGCGCCTGAGGACCGGCGAGGCGCGACACATCGAGACAGACCCGCGGTGCGTTCGGCGTAACAGCCGGACGCGCTTCCCATGTCACGTCGGCAGGAGGCCCGAGGCGCGGGACCTCTCGATCAGGTCGTCGAACAGCGAGACGTCCGAGTGACTCCGCGCGTAGAGTTGGGTCCCGGACACCGCCGCAAAAGCTGCGCGAAGCTTTGTCCTCAGCGTGCATCCTCCGATATCGATTTTAGCGCGCGTACCGCGCTTTCAATCTGTGTCTCAGCCAGCGACGAGTAGCCGAACACAAGCATGTCATCCCGCGCTCCAGGGTTGAAGTCGTAAGCGGCTCCGCTCGACAGCGCGTAGACGCCGATACCTCGCTCGCGTGCCCTGATCTGGATCGTCCTGGCCGGGAGGAAGCCTTCCGGGAATCGCCAGACCAGATGCAGGCCGCTCTCCGAACCCAGGATGACGGGCTCGTCGAACGTCTCCCGCAGCGCCCGGACAAGGCAGTCGCGTCGCGACTTGTAGAGTTGGCGCAGCCGGCGCAGGTGCCGGTCGAAGTGCCCCTCGTCGATGAAGGCTGCCAGCGCAGCCTGCTCAAGCCATGCCTGACCGTTGCTCATCCGGGCCTTCAGCATCCGCGCCTCGTCCCAGAACAGGCGCGGGATTGTGGCGTAGCCGATGCGCAGGCCCGCCCCCACCGACTTGGAGAAAGTGCCGGCGTAGAAGACGCGGCGCCCCCCATCGAGGCCGGCCAGGGCAGTCAGCGGCGGGCCGTCGTATCGGAAGTCGCTGTCGTAGTCGTCCTCGACGATGTAGCTGTCGGTCTCCTCGGCCCAGCGCAGGAGTTCCAGCCTCCGGCTCAGAGGCATGGTCGCGCCGGTCGGGAACTGGTGCGAGGGCGTGACGTACAGCAGGCTGCCCCGGTCGCTCGGCAATAGGTCCGTCCGCAGGCCGTTGCCGTCCACCAGGACCGGATGGATGGTCATGCCGGCGCTCCTGAAGATCAGGGATGCGCCGAGATAGCAGGGGTTCTCGATACAGAGCTGCCGAGTGCGGGACCTAAGCAGGTTGAACACCAGATTGAGGGCGTCCTGCCCGCCCGCGGTCACGACGACTTGGTCCTCCGTCACCGCGACGGCGCGGGCACGCCTCAGGTGCGTGGCGATGGCCGCGCGGAGTTCCGGGAGACCGGCCGGGTCGCAGTAGTCGGTCAGGTAGGCGGTCTCGCGCGACAGGAGACGGTTCACGATCCGCCGCCAGATGCGGAGCGGGAACCCCGCGGGGTCCGAACGTCCGACCCAGAAGTCAAGCTCCGGTCGGTCGCCGCCGCCGCCCGGCGAGCCGGCGAAGCAGAGCAGGGGTTCGCCGGCCCCGTCCGGGACCGGTCCGTTGGTCGGGGCCTCGCCGCCACGCTGGATCAGCAGGAGGCTGTCCGGCGGGATGGGCTCCACGAACAGACCGGCCGTGCCGCGCGCCTTGACGTAGCCCTCGGCCGCGAGCCGCTCGTAGGCCGTGATCACGGTGTTGCGCGAGATGCCCAGGCGCTCGGCCAGCAGGCGGCTCGGCGGCAGCGCCATGCCGGCCTTCAGCTTTCCTTCCAGGATGATCTCCCGGACCTGGTCGAACACTTGTACCTGCAAGGGCTTGGCGGAGGTCGCGTCCAGCGTGAGCGTCAGTTCCACCGTCACCCCATCATCGTCGGCGCCCCGTCGGTGACGTCCGGTCGGTGCCGTCGCCGGCCGGGTTAGACCTGTCCAGTCAGGCGCGATAAAATGGTTGGTACCATGGGTCGCGTCTGATTTGGCCCTTTTGCCTGACCAAAATTTGGAATTGTTTGTGATTTAGTGCATCCTAGGAACGGGTCGGGCACGCCATCCGGAACGCCAAGAAGGCCGGGGGCTCGACCGCGGAGGAAACATGAACGAAATCGTCAAGCCGGACTCCCTGATCGTCGCCGAGGCCGAGAGCCTGACGGAAACGTTCTTCGGAGGCTGCCCGCACGATTGCCCCGACACCTGCTCGATGCTGTTCGACGTCAAGGACGGCCAGCTCCAGGGGGTACGCGGCAACCCGGACCACCCGATGACCCGGGGCGGCCTCTGCGTGAAGCTGAAGGACTACGAGAAGCGCCACTACCACCCGGACCGGCTCCTCTACCCGATGAAGCGCGTCGGCCCGAAGGGCTCCAAGCAGTTCGAGCGGATCACCTGGGACGAGGCGCTCGACACGATCGTCACCCGCTGGAAGGCGATCATCGACCAGTACGGGCCGCAGGCCATCGCCCCCTACAGCTACCTCGGCAACCAGGGCCTCGTGCACGGGCTGAACGGCGGCGACGCCTTCTTCAACCGCATGGGCGCCACCGTGACCGAGCGGACCTTCTGCGGCGAGGGCTCCTGCACCGCGTGGCTGCTCACGGTCGGCCCGACCGCCGGCCTCGACCCGGACAGCTACATCCACTCCAAGTACATCGTGATCTGGGCCTGCAACTCGGTCAGCACGAACCTGCACCACTGGGCGATCGTCAAGGACGCCCAGAAGCAGGGCGCCAAGGTCGTCGTCATCGACGCCTACGCGTCCCGCACCGCCAAGGCGGCCGACTGGCACATCGCCCCGAAGCCCGGCACCGACGGCGCGCTCGCCATGGCGCTGATCAACGCGATCATCGCGCAGGGCCTCGTCGATCAGGACTACGTCGACAACCACACGATCGGCTTCGAGGAGCTGAAGGAGCGGGCGAGCACCCGCACGCCCGAATGGGCCGCGGAGATCACCGGCATCCCCGCCGACGACATCCGCAAGCTCGCCTACGAGATGGCGACCGAGCAGCCGGTCGGCATCCGCATGGGCGTGGCGCTGGAGCGGCACTACGGCGGCGGCCAGACCATCCGGGCGGTGACCTGCATCCCGGCGCTGACCGGCGCGTGGCGCCATGTCGGCGGCGGCGTCACGCAGTTCGGCGTCTGGGAACATCCCTACAAGTTCGACGTGATGTGCCGGCCCGACCTGATCCCGGAGGGCACCCGTGTCGTCTCGAACCTTCAGATCGGCCGCGCGCTGACCGGCGAGATGAAGCTCGACCCGCCGATCATGTCGATGATGTGCTGGAACTCGAACCCCGTGACGCAGGCGCCCGAGACCGACAAGATCGTCGAGGGGCTGATGCGCGAGGACCTGTTCATGGTCTCGGCGGAGCATTTCGTCTCGGATACGGCCTCCTACGCCGACATCCTCTTGCCGGCCACGATGGGCGCCGAGATGGAGGACATGATCCTCTCCTGGGGCCACCTCTACCTGACCTACAACACCAAGTGCGCCGACGCCCCCGGCGAGGCGATCCCCAACAACGAGATCTTCCGCAGGCTCGCCGCCCGGCTCGGCTTCGAGGAGGAGAACTTCAAGTGGTCGGACGCGGAGTGCCTGGAGCACTACGTCGACTGGAACGCCCCGGCCTGCGAGGGCATCGACCTCGCCTACATGCGCGCGCACGGCTTCGCCCGTCTCAAGGTCGGCACGCCGGACGATCGGGCGCCGCACCGGGAGGGGAACTTTCCGACGCCGACCGGCAAGTGCATGCTGAAGGTGGAGGGCGCCACGAACTTCGTCGCGCCGCCGTTCCGGCAGATGTACGAGGGCTTCCAGCCGGGCGAGGCGCTCGACCCGCTGCCCGACTATGTCGGGGCGCGGGAATCGCACGCGAACGACCCGGAGCTGGCCAAGCGCTACCCGCTCAACATCGTCTCGCCCAAGAGCCACTACTTCCTGAACTCCTGCTACGCCAACATGGAGGACAAGCAGAAGGGCCAGGGCGAGCAGTTCGTGATGATCAGCCAGCACGATGCCCGGACCCGGGGCATCCAGGACGGCGACCGCGTAAAGGTCGCCAACGACCGCGGGGCCTTCAAGGGCGTCGCGCGGATCACCGACGACGTGAAGGCCGGCATCGTGGTGGCGACGCTTGGCTACTGGCGCCAGCTCAACGAGGGGACGGTCAACAGCATCTCGTCGGCGGCCTTCACCGACATGGGCCACGCCCCCTCGTTCTCCGACAACCTCGTCGAGGTCTCGCGGGCGAACTAGCCGAACGACCTTCTTCGCGGGCGCGCTTCCGGGAGTGCCCGCGCAGACGCTATCGGTATTGTCGGCGAAGCCTTCGAGACGCACGCGCTCATGGGGATGGCGTCGACGGGTGTCCGTATCGAGCGGCGTGCGCAGCGACGGGAAGGATTGATCTCGGCATGAGCGACATCACGACGATTGCGAAGGCTTTCTTCGACGCTTGCGAGACGGGCGGAGGTTGGGAGGCCTGCGAGCGCTATTGCACCGCCAACGCGACCTTCTCGGCTCAAGCTGATGCCCTCGCCGGCATTACCTCGTTGCGGGACTACACCGAGTGGATGAAGGGGCTCCTCACCTTCATCCCCGACGGTCGGTACGAGGTGAAGTCCTTCGCCACGGACGAAGAGCGCCGGAACGTGGCGGCCTACGGGATCTTCCACGGGACCCATACCGGCGAAGGCGGCCCCTGCCCGCCTACGGGCAAGTCTACGTCGACCGACTATGTCTACGTCATGCAGTTCGAGGGCGATAAGATCGGTGGCGTGACGAAGATTTGGAACGATGCCCGGGTCGTGAAGGCGCTGGGCTGGGCTTAGCATTTGCAGCGGCACAGCTCGTCTTCGACCGAGCAGCCTGACGAGACCGTCAGCTCACAACGCTCAAGCGGCGTCAGCGAGCGACCGCTTTCCTTGGTGCTGGTTCCGTGAGCGGAACAGCCGAGTCCACCCCGAGCAGCCATTCCGCTGTCGACCCAGCCCCGCTATAGAAGCCAGCCTGTAGCGGTCTCATCAGCGAATGATCGCGCCGCGCCCTTCTCGGCGAAGCTCACGCGGCCGCGCGCTTCTCCAGATGAAGGTAGGTCGGATCGAACTCAGAAGCCTGCAGCAGATCATGCCAGGCCTCAATCACCAGCGTGTGGCGCCGAAGCGTGATCAGTGCATGGCCACGCATCTCCTGCAGCACACGGTTGACGTGCACACTCGTCAGGCCAAGTGCATCAGCGAGATCCGTCTGGGTGAGCGGCATCGGGCAGCGGTAGTCGCCGGCCAGCCCCGCGGCCTGAAGCTTCAGGTACATCTCGCAGAATAGGTGTGCGATCCGCTCGTAGGCTGTGCGCCGGCCCATGCCCGTCATCCACGCGCGGAAAGTCGCCGCGTCGACCAGGGTGTCACGCCATAGGAGTGCCGCGAGGTTGGGAAATCGCGCGGATAGCTCTTGCAGATTCTCGCGCGGGATGAACGCGACGGTCGCCCGCTTCATCGTGGCGAGGCTGTAATCCATGGTGTGGACGTGCAGGCTCTGAAGGTCGGGGATGTCGCCCGCGATATGGAACGACAGGATCTGTCGCTTGCCCTGGCTGAGCAGCTTGTAGCGGCAGGCCCAGCCATCGAGGATCAGGCAGCAGTGTGAGGGCATGTCGCCGTCGCGCACGATGTCCTGCCGGGCGTCGAGATGGTTGATCCTCACCGGCAGGCGCTCGATGGCCTGACGTTCCTCATCAGAGAGGTTCGCGATGCTCCCGAGCTTGCGGATGAGCGTATCGATGCCGCTTTGGCCGAAGCTAGAAGGCATATGTCTTCCCCTTGCACTGCAGGTGGAAGCGCATGGCTCTCCCGGCCGTCAGCACCTGTAACGAACCAGCTGACGATCGTGGCAATAATAAATAAATCTCACGGAATTAAGCTGCCGCAGATCAGTTTTTAGCGAAATATAAATTTATGTTTGAAATGGAACCGGACCGTCTTTCGCCCGTTCTGCGCCCCGCTTGGTCCCGGTTTTATTCGAGGCGAATTGTCGATTCGCTCCGGATTTGAACCACTTCGAGCAAGGCCTTTCGAAGCCAAAATCGGCTCATAGCTCGATGCGGGCCTGCAGCGAGATCCTGTCGTTCGTCGGTAGAAAGCGGGGAGACGGCGGGACGGCGACGTCCGCTTCGATGCGTTGGCGATTCACAGCCGGACAGGCAGAAATCTACCCCGAACGGTCCTTCCGGTCGCGACCGCGGCTGTGTCAAAGCGCGAATGCTATCGGCGGCGGTAGAAATTTGGTCTCTCGAAGAAGCGTGACATCGGCCTCAGGGGCTTCGTGTTGCCACCGGCCCGTCGCCCTGGAGATCTCTGGCGGCTGATGCGGAGAGGTTTGCTCTACGATTGCGCAATACCCCCGCGTTTTGACACAGCCCCGACCCGTGAGGGCCGTGCCGACAGCCTTCGGCGAACTCCGCAATCTCGCTGACGAGCGTCACGCCCGACCTGCCTGCGGCGTGTCATAGGTGATCGATATGATGCTCCGCTTGCCGCTCTCCTGCGGTAACGGCCCGGGGCGGAGATACCATCTGTCAGCCAATTTCGGGCATCGATGGCGGCCTCCCGTCGACCACCCCATACGAAAGGGCTGACGCCACGATGCGAACGATCGTTTATGCCGATGGAGGTTGCGACCCTAACCCCGGGCCAGGTGGTTGGGGAGTCGTCGTTGCGGCCCAGGACGGCATGGTCGAGCTGTGCGGCGGAGAGCCCGGCACCACGACCAACAACCGCATGGAATTGACGGCCGCGATCAACGGCCTCGAGCATTTCCCGGCCGGGGCCGCGATCGAAATGCGGTGCGACAGCCAGTACGTCGTCAAATCGGTGACCGAGTGGATGCGCGGGTGGAAGGCCAAAGGCTGGCGCACGACGACGGGTGAGGTGAAGAACGTCGACCTCATGAAGCGCCTCGACGAGCTGAACGCGGCGCGCGACGTGAAATGGACCTGGGTCCGGGGGCATGCCGGCGACCGTCTCAATGAGCGCGCCGACGCTCTCGTCCATCGCGGCCGTCGCGAAGCGAAGCTTGGCAAGCTCCAGTCGCGGAACAAGGCTGCGCCCGTACCTGCCCCTACCGCAGCACCGGCTTCGCCGAGCCAGGGTGCCGACTTGCGCATCGATCTTGCGCTTGGCCTTCAGATCACTCGGGCCGCGAAGGCGGCGGGTGTCACGCCCGACGCTCTCGTCGACGATGCGATCCGCTTCTACCTTGAGATCGGGCCTAGCGAGGTTGCACGCCTGCGATCGAGCCGAGCATAGTGGACGAGGCCGACCGCGGCGACGCCTGGTCGCCGGGTCGTTCCCGGCTTTGCGACATGCGTTCGCCGTTCGGAGGCCAAAAGGTCGCTCTTGGGCAAGTAACGGCCGAGCGGCGAGGCCTCCCTGAAGGGCTGCTCCAGGTCGAGGCTGCTCCGGATTGCTACAGAGCGGCCCGGAAGCAGCCATTCGGAAGCGACAACCTTTCCCGTTTCGCCAACGGTCAGGTCAGGATCAGAGATTATCAGACCGACGTCATCTGCAGAAATCGGATCCGTCGCCGTCCATTGCGTCCTCTCGGAGGC
>Ga0316228_1002671_pt1 | contig 15321 bp, 13 predicted proteins | sample TBH18021metaG_FD_206005 | JGI IMG/M metagenome (GOLD analysis project Ga0316228, IMG submission 206005) | Freshwater microbial communities from Trout Bog Lake, Wisconsin, USA - TBH18021 | ecosystem: Environmental > Aquatic > Freshwater > Lake > Hypolimnion/Profundal zone | place: USA: Wisconsin... | reverse complement strand
CAAGATGATGACAGGCAACATGCTCCAACCCATCCATGCACCCAGAGCGGCAAGAAGTTTAAAATCACCATAACCCATGCCTTCTTTGCCGGTAATGAGTTTGAATACCCAATAAATAGACCATAAACTCAGATAGCCCGCTACGGCACCAATCACCGCCGAAGGTAATGAGGTGAATGTACCGTTCAGATTGACGAGCAGGCCTAACCACAATAGTGACAGGGTTAAATCATCTGGTAATAAATGCGTATCGGCATCAATCATGGTCATTGCAAGGAGAAAAAAGCAAAATATCATTGCTGATAAGCCTGCAATACCGCTACCAAAATACCATATCATCGCCGCTGCCAGGACGCCACTGACCAATTCAACGATGGGGTATCGGAGAGAGATGGGGGCCTTGCAACTGCGGCATTTTCCGCCGATCGCCAGGTAGCTGATGACCGGAATATTTTCCATCGCGCTGATCTGATGGCCACAATGCGGGCAGGCAGAGCGTGGCACGACCAGATTGTATGCGGCGGTGTGAGGAAGCGGTTGTCCGGTCTCTTGCGCAATATAGTTGTCTGATTCACGCTGCATCATTTTCGGCAATCTGAAAATGACCACGTTTAAAAAACTACCGATAAGCAATCCGAAAATCCCACAGACGATAGTGCTGAGGGTATTTCCGGGAAGTTTGAAAAAGATATCTTCTAGCATCAGACCACTGAACCCAATTTGAAAATAGGCAGGTAGAGTGCGACCACCAGACCACCAATTAATACCCCCAAGATCACCATGATCATCGGTTCCATCAGACTGGAGAGGGCTGCAACCGCTTCATCAACTTCCTCTTCATAGAAGTCAGCCACTTTACCTAGCATGCTATCTAATGCACCGGATTCTTCGCCAATAGCAACCATTTGTGTCACCATCGCAGGGAACAAATTAGTATTTTGCATCGCGACAGTGAGACTCGTTCCTGTACTTACCTCTGTCTGAATTTTGATCGTTGCATCAAGATAGACTGCGTTACCCGATGCGCCGCCCACAGAGTCGAGAGATTCAACAAGCGGGACGCCAGCAGCGAACATGGTTGCTAATGTCCTGGTCCAACGGGCTATCGTGGCTTTTCTGATAATCTCACCAAAGATTGGCGCTTGCAGAAGCAGTCTATCCATTGTTCTTTGCATTTGCAGAGAACGCTTCCAGGTTTGAAAGAAAAAATAAAAACTTCCAAATAAGCCACCAAAAATTAAATACCAATAGCTGACCACAAAGTCCGAAATCGCCATCACAATCAGAGTTGGCGCTGGAAGCTCTGCACCAAAACTGCTGAAAACCTGCTTAAATGCAGGAACTACCCAAATCATAATAACGGCCGTAACAATAAATGCGACGGCAAGAATCGATACCGGATAGGTCAATGCGGATTTAATTTTCTTTTTAATCGCTAAGGTTTTTTCCTTGTAGACGGCAAGACGGGTTAGTAACTCTTCGAGAATACCTGCTTGTTCGCCTGCACCGACCAAATTGCAAAATAAAGGGTCAAAATACAAGGGAAACTTACGAAATGCCTGATTCAGACTGGTGCCAGTTTCGACATCCCCACGTATATCTTGAAGTAACTTAGAGACAGATGGATTTGCATTGCCCTTGGCGACAATATCAAAGGATTGCAACAGCGGAACACCCGCTTTCATCATCGTCGCTAACTGACGGGTGAAGAGGGTAATGTCAGCGTCAGTGATTTTTTTGCCCGAGCTATAAGTTTTCTTTTTGAGCTTGGTAACTAAAATACCCTGGCGACGTAAGGTAGCGTTGACAATAGCCTCGCCACCAGCACGCAATTCTCCCGTTACTGTTTTGCCAAATTTATCTTTGCCTTCCCAGGCGTAAATGATTTCTTTTGCGGGCTTAACTGGCTTGGCGATATTTGTTGCCATGTGACTGCTCTCCGATTATTCGTTGGTACATCCAAGGACTTCTTCTAAGCTGGTAAGTCCTTGCTTAACTTTCATTAGACCTGACTGACGTAGGTTTCTCACTCCGTCGCGCTGAGCTTGTTCTTCAATTTCCATCGCACTTCCACTGGCGAGGATAATGCGCTCGATGGCATTCGATATTGGCATGAGTTGATAAATACCAACCCGGCCTTTATAGCCATTGCCGCTACAGCGCTCACAGCCCACAGGTTCGTAGGGCTTCCAGCTACCATCTAGTTCTTCTTCTTTAAAGCCTGCCTGTAGGAGTACTTCATCCAAGATTTCTGTCGGTCGTTTGCAGGTACAAAGTCTTCTTGCCAAACGTTGGGCAGTGATCAATATAACCGAGGAGGCAATATTGAACGGTAATACGCCCATATTCATCAGGCGCGTTAATGTCGATGGCGCGTCATTGGTGTGCAGCGTTGAAAATACCATATGCCCAGTTTGGGCGGCTTTAATAGCGATATCCGCCGTTTCCAGGTCACGAATCTCACCGACCATGATAACGTCAGGATCTTGACGAAGAAAAGACTTTAACGCGGCGGCAAAGGTTAAGCCGGCTTTGTCATTAACGTTCACCTGGTTGACACCTGGTAAATTGATCTCAGCTGGATCTTCTGCTGTCGAGATGTTGATACCTGGTTTATTAATGACGTTCAAACAGGTGTATAAAGAAACAGTTTTACCTGAACCCGTTGGACCGGTTACCAGCACCATGCCATAAGGGCGCTGGATCGCATTCATGAGAATTTCTTTTTGATCAGGATCGTAGCCAAGCGCATCGATCCCCATTTGTGCCTGCGATCCATCAAGAATACGCATCACAATTTTTTCGCCAAACAGGGTTGGCAAGGTGCTGACACGGAAGTCAATCGACTTATTGGCGCTTAAAAGCAGCTTCATGCGTCCGTCTTGCGGGATACGTTTTTCTGAAATATCTAATTTTGAAATAACTTTGATACGTGAAGAAAGCTTGTCTTTGATCGCCAACGGTGGTTGGGCAATTTCGCGCAGCTCACCATCGATCCTGAACCGGATGCGGTAAAACTTCTCAAATGGCTCAAAATGCAAATCAGATGCGCCCATGTTAATGGCATCAATGAGCATTTTTTGCAGAAATTTAACGATTGGCGCATCGTCAACTTCATTGGCTTGGGCGTCTGCCGCTGCTTGTCCGGAATCGTCTTCTTTTAATTCAAATTCGAAGTCATCTCCAGCAAGATCGCTGAGGCTTTGTTCTGACGTTTTTCCTATTTTTTCCAACAAATTAACGAGCACATCATGCTGAACCATGACAAGTTCTATCGATAAGTTGGTTTGGAACTTTACCTGGTCTATCGCAGAATTGTTTGTCGGATCAGACACGGCCAGCGAAAGCTTATTGCCCTTTTTGGCAATCGGCACCAGACGCTGTTGTTGCATCAGTTTTTGATCGACTAGTTTCTCCGGTAGCATCTCTTCATTGATGGCGGAGAGATCAAGGAGGGGATAGCCAAAGGTTTCTGAGCAAAACGTCGCAAGGTCGCGTGCACTGACAAACTGACTTTGAAGCAAGCCGTCGATAAATGGCAGTTTTTCTAGTTGGATTTTTTTTTGAATCGTGTCGACTTGCGCAGCCGTCAGTAAATTTCCTTGCATCAGTGCGCGAGCAAGTCCTGGGGTCAAAGCGGGTGCTGCAGAGTTTGGTGGGGCTGCGGACATAGTGACTTTAAGTGAAGGTTGCCAAAACAATCGTTGCTTCGCGATAATGCAACTGATGATGGATTTTGTAAAGACATGCTACTTTTTTTTACATGTCTGTGCGTCGTAAAAACAAGAAATGTCGTCTTTACTTCGCAATACCAGGATTCATTTCAGAATTTAACTGAATTCATTGAATCCTGGTTTTTGTTCTTCACTTGATGTGCGATTTGCCGCCATGCTCACATGTTTGAGATGAAATGCCCGCTCACCGTTCAGGAGTTTGGATGAACGGCTTTTATGCCGTTCATTGACACGCATCATTTCCGGAAAAATCAATGATTCCGATAGACAGCAAAGTGACTGAGTGCCAATAACGCTTCTTTGTAAGGCGAATCTGGCAGTGAATGCATAGCAGCGGAAGCGCGTTCGGAAGCGATCACAGCTTGTTTTGTTGTGTAATCCAATGCGCCGGACTGGGTGATTGCCGCCAATATAGCATCGAACTGCGATTCATCGCCCTGTTCAATACACAAGCGCACTAATTCTCTTTCAGCATCGGAACCGTGCTTCATGAGGTAAATCAGAGGCAGTGTTGGCTTGCCTTCACGCAGATCGTCACCCACATTTTTACCAATATCATCGGCATTACCGGAGTAATCAAGGACATCATCAATCAGTTGGAATGCTGTTCCTAAGCAGCGCCCATACTCAGCGGCTGCACTGATGTGTTCATCGCTGGCACCCGCAATTAAAGCACCGATTTCAGCGGCTGCTTCAAACAGCTTTGCAGTTTTGGAGCGAATCACTTGTAAATAGCGTTCTTCCGTCACGTCAGGGTCATGCATATTGAGCAATTGGAGCACTTCGCCTTCTGCAATGACATTGGTCGCATCGGCCAGGATTTGCATCACGCGCATGCTGTTAATCGACACCATCATCTGAAAGGCGCGCGAATAAAGAAAATCGCCAACCAATACCGAAGCAGCATTACCAAATAAGGCGTTGGCTGTCTGGCGCCCGCGACGTAATGAGGATTCATCGACAACATCATCATGTAGCAGTGTTGCTGTATGAATAAATTCGACGATGGCAGCCAATTCGTGATGGTGCTTCCCTGTATAGCCATGCGCATTGGCCACCAGCAATACCAGTACCGGGCGGATGCGCTTACCGCCAGCGTTGATAATGTATTCGGCGATCTGATTGACTAATGCGACGTCAGAGTGAAGTTGTTGGCGAATAACCTGGTTAACCGCCGACATATCCGTGGCAATGACGTCGGTAATAGGGTTCTGTTGTACGGTGGCAGACAAGGGGTAATCCTGCTATTTAATCCAAGACCCCAAGATTATACGATGTTGTGATCAAAATTGCTCTGACTATGAGGGCCGAAAAGCATGAGTTTCGTTGCTTTGAAATAATATGTCAGAAATATTTCACTCTATTTTGCTTTAAATGCGCCGTGGCTGCTGAAAAAATATGCAAATTGTTTTTGACGCTGCAGATAAGTCTATGTATAATTTGGGGTTTTCCCGAATTCCTAAGCAAAGTTGTTCACATTTGTTGGGCGGGGGAGAAAATCCTTTTATTTATTCGATGAGGTTTCACATGTACGCGGTCATAAAAACCGGCGGCAAACAATATAAAGTTGTCGCTGGTGAAAAACTTAAAGTAGAACAGATACCTGCAGACATTGGCTCCGAATTCACCATTGATCAAGTACTCGCTATGGGTGCTGGAGAAACCATTAAATTTGGTACTCCGTTGGTTGCAGGTGCTACGGTGCTGGTTAAGGTAATAGATCACGGTCGTCACGACAAAGTGCGCATTTTCAAAATGCGTCGTCGTAAGCATTACCAGAAGCGTCAAGGCCACCGCCAAAACTTTACTGAACTGCAAATCGTATCTATCAACGGCTAATCTCAGATTATCTGTTAATTACCAGTATCCAAGGAGCTATTAAATGGCACACAAAAAAGGCGGCGGCACCACGCGCAACGGCCGTGACTCAGAGTCAAAACGCTTAGGCGTTAAAGTTTACGGCGGCCAGGCAATCAATGCTGGCGGTATCATCATTCGTCAACGCGGTACACGTGTACACGCTGGTGAAAATGTTGGTATGGGCAAAGACCACACTTTATTCGCGCTGATCGACGGTAAAGTACAATTCGCAATTAAAGGTGCTAACAAGCATCAATACGCGATTGTTGTTGCAGCGTAAGTTTTGAAGTAATTCAAAGCAAGGCGCAAGCCAATACGACAAAAAGGCTCTGCCATTGGTAGAGCCTTTTTAGTTTCGAGAGATCCTGTATAAATCGGTTGTTCTCCCATTTCTGTACGCACACGCGTACATAATTAAACTTTGCATTTGCTGTTGCCTTACTAAAATAGGGTATTCACGCTCTGTTTGCATTGGCTGTTTTAATTTTTAAATGGAATCCCATCTGGGTAGCAAGGATTTATACAAGCTTTTTTAGGTGCTTAAAAATGAAATTTATTGACGAAGCCAGAATTGAAGTCATCGCCGGCGACGGTGGTAATGGTGTTGCCTCTTTCTGCCGGGAAAAATTCCGCCCATTTGGTGGTCCAGATGGTGGTGATGGTGGTCGCGGCGGTAGTATCTGGGCGGTTGCTGATCGTAATATCAACACGCTGGTTGACTATCGCTATTCCAAATTGCACAAAGCAAAAGATGGTGAAAATGGCCGCGGTGCAGATTGCTATGGCAAAGGTGCGGACGATATTTTCCTGCGCATGCCTGTGGGAACCTTAATTGCAGACCGCAACACCGACGAAGTGATCGCTGACTTAACTGAACACGGTCAGCAAGTCGAGTTGGTTAAGGGCGGAGAGGGCGGTTGGGGTAATATCCACTTTAAAACCTCAACGAACCGCGCGCCGCGCCAACGTACCGAAGGTAAAGAAGGCGAGCGTCGTGAGTTGCGTCTGGAATTGAAGGTATTGGCTGACGTTGGGTTGTTGGGTTTGCCAAATGCAGGTAAGTCGACGTTTATTACCGCGGTTTCCAATGCACGTCCAAAAATTGCCGATTATCCATTTACTACCTTGCACCCGAATCTGGGTATGGTTCGCGTTAGTCACGAAAAGAGCTTTGTGATTGCCGATATTCCTGGTTTGATCGAAGGTGCTGCTGATGGCGTTGGTCTGGGTGTACAGTTCTTGAAGCATTTGCAGCGTACAGGGTTGTTGTTGCATATTGTTGATCTGGCACCGTTTGATGACAATGTTGATCCAGTCAAAGATGCGAAGGCATTGATCAAAGAATTGCGTAAATACGATGAAAGCCTGTACGACAAACCACGTTGGTTGGTGTTGAATAAGCTTGATGTGCTGAGCGAAGAAGAGCGCAAGAAGAAGGTCAAAGACTTCGTCAAACGTTTTGGCTGGAAAGGCCCGGTATTTGAGATTTCTGCATTGAATCGTGAAGGTTGTGAAGATCTGGTGATGGCTATCTACAAAGATATTGAAGAAAAGCGTACACAAGAGCAACGTTCGCAAGAAACGCAGATGAAAGAGGAAGCGCAGGGTATTTTATCGATCGATCCTGATGATCCGCGTTTTAAAGTGTGGGAAGACTAACGCTTTCTCTCATTGAAATAAAAGCCTGATAGCAATGCTCTCAGGTTTTTTTTTCGTCTGATTTTAAAGGACGGTGAAAGAATGTTCATGTTGATAATAAATCGATATATTCACGAATAAAAATTTAATATGTCTAAATTAAATTTAGAATATTCATCATGTATCAACATAAAGTATAATTTTAAGCTTTCTTGTTTAAACAAGGTCGCGTCTTTACTATGCATTCTGTGATTCAACAAGCCAAACGCCTGATTGTTAAAGTAGGTTCCTCTTTAGTCACCAATGATGGCAAAGGATTAGACAGTCACGCCATACAAAAATGGGCAGGCCAAATAGCCGCATTGCGTGCAATGGGGAAAGAAGTTGTATTGGTCAGTTCTGGTGCCATTGCTGAAGGGCGCCAGCGGCTTGGTTTTGATAAGCGTCCGACAGGCATTCACGAATTGCAGGCATGTGCTGCAGTCGGCCAGATGGGATTGGCGCAGATATATGAGACTAGCTTCAGAGCGCACGATATTGGCACTGCGCAAATTTTACTCACGCATGCTGATCTGGCAGATCGGGAACGCTATCTGAACGCACGTTCGACTTTATTTACCCTTTTGCGTTTTGGCATAGTACCAATTATTAATGAGAACGATACTGTTGTTACAGATGAAATTAAGTTTGGTGATAACGACACGCTCGGAGCATTAGTTGCTAATTTGATTGAAGCTGATGCTTTGATTATTTTGACTGACCAGCGTGGTTTATACACCGCTGATCCGCGTAAACATCCCGCTGCACAATTTGTGCATGAGGCGAAAGCGGGAGATATTGCGCTAGAGGCGATGGCGGGTGGTGCTGGTTCCAGCGTAGGCAGTGGCGGGATGCTCACTAAAATTCTGGCAGCTAAGCGCGGTGCAAAATCCGGCGCACATACAGTGATAGCGTGGGGGCGTGAAGAGGATGTTTTATTGCGTCTTGCGCGTGGTGAGGCCATCGGTACCCAGTTGATTTCTGAGATGGCGCCACTTGCTGCGCGCAAACAATGGATGGCTGACCATTTACAAACAGCCGGACAAGTGAAACTCGATGCTGGTGCGGTACAAAAACTGACCATGGAAGGTAAGTCATTATTGCCCATTGGTGTGCTTGATGTGTTGGGAGAATTTGGTCGTGGCGAGTTAATTACGTGCGTCGATGAGGCAGGACGCGTTATTGCACGCGGTTTATCTAACTACAGCAGTGCTGATGCCCGCAAAATTAAGCGGCAACCATCCTCAGAAATTGAAATGATACTAGGCTTTGTGGAAGAGCAGGAACTAATACATCGGGATAACTTGGTTATCGTTTAATTACTATCCTGGGTATTTTATGATCAGGATTTTCTTTAAGAAATCTGACAGCAAAGAAAAAAGGGGCGGTCTGATTTGATCGCCCCTTTGATGTAATCCATTCGCTTGATCGACGTAGAAAAATTATTTGCTAATAAAAGGCGAGCCTTTTCCTTGCAGACGATTCAATAAGAAAGGTGCTTTTCCAGCAACCGTGGTACCTTCACAAAAATATTCAGTAAATAAAATATGATGTTGTTTATTTGCACCAGTATTTGAGATTCTGTCCCATTGATTGCGGCGAGATCTCGACCATGACCCATCGTTACGCCCGAATGCATAGAGCTTGTGCTCATAGGTTTCACAACGTATGGCTTCGTAACTGACATTTTTGGCACCTGCATTACTCGTCGCGACCAGCGTGTAACGTATCGTCCCATCACTGGCAAGACTGAGTGATAGCTTATCAATGGCAAATGATTGACTATCGCTTTTATAAAAATTCACCAGATTTTCTGGTTTGGGCGCAGCTGGTAATTGCAGGTCTACCTCCTCCCAGGCTTTTTCTGGCTCATCATCTGGTAGCGTAGTTTGTGTTGCCTGGCCGGCAATGCTCAGCGATGAAAATGCCAACAAACTCAAGCCGACCAATATAGCGCGGCCTGATAATCGTTTCGTTGGCTTAGGTAATGTGGAATAAGGCATAAATTATTTATGTTCTTCCTGTTCAGTTTTTTGTGGCTCCGCTGCTTTATTTTCTAGCTTGGCAGAAGGACGTGTGTGGCGGTGGCGATTTCCACCAGAATTATCATTCCGGTTGATGTAACGTGATAATTCTTGCAATGCAAGCTGGTACACACCACGCTTAAATTCGATCACCACGTCTAATGGGACCCAATACTCGTGCCATCGCCAGGCGTCAAATTCCGGGTGATTGCTGGCACGTAAATTCACGTCGCAATCGCGCCCTATCATGCGTAACAAAAACCAGATTTGTTTTTGCCCACGATAATGCCCACGAATTTCGCGTTTGATAAAGTGATCTGGAACCTCATAACGGAGCCAGTCACGGGTGCGGCCGATAATTTTGACATGCTCCGGAAGCAAGCCTGTTTCTTCTTCTAATTCACGAAACATCGCCTGCTCAGGAGACTCACCATACTTAATCCCGCCTTGTGGAAATTGCCAGGAGTGCTCACGCACACGCTTTCCCCACCAGACCTGATTGTTGGCGTTAAGCAAAATTATGCCAACGTTAGGGCGGAAGCCTTCACGATCTAGCATATCTAACCTCAAAACTTTCTGTGGCTAAATGGCTTGTCTCTGCAATTGAACGTGCTAAAAAGCGTCGTTACGTCAAAAAGTGAGCCCAATTTTCCGCGGGCAGCAGCCAGTTTGGCGAACAAATCGCGGTTTCCTTCATCAAATGTGCAAAGAGTGGGCGCATTAGCCAGCTAATCCTTTAAAATTGAGTTGATTATAACCTTCCATTTAAAAAGAATCACTGTCATGCGAGCTACTCGATTTTTTATTTCCACACTTAAAGAAGCCCCTGCCGATGCTGAAGTCGTCAGCCACAAACTCATGATGCGTGCAGGCATGATCAAACGCCTCGGTTCCGGCATCTACAATTACATGCCTATGGGCTTGCGCGTGATCCGTAAAGTGGAAAATATTATCCGCGAAGAAATGAATCGTGCTGGCGCAATAGAAATGCTGATGCCTGTCGTTCAGCCAGCAGAACTGTGGCAAGAAACCGGTCGCTGGGACAAGATGGGCCCTGAATTGATGCGCGTGAAAGACCGCCATGGCCGCGATTTCATTATTCAACCAACTTCCGAAGAAGCCATTACCGATGTTGTTCGTTCTGATATTCGTTCCTATCGCCAGTTGCCAGTGAATTTTTACCACATCCAAACCAAATTCCGTGACGAACGTCGTCCACGCTTTGGATTGATGCGTGGCCGCGAATTCACCATGAAAGATGCGTATTCTTTCGATCGTAACGTCGAAGGATTGAAACAGTCTTACCAAATCATGTTTGATGCTTACACCCGCATTTTCCAGCGTTTTGGCTTGCAATTCCGTGCAGTCGCAGCGGATAACGGTGCAATCGGTGGCTCTGGATCACATGAATTCCACGTGATCGCTGAGACTGGCGAAGATGCTTTAGTGTATTGCCCTACTTCCGACTACGCGGCCAATATGGAGGCTGCAGAAGCATTAGCCCTGAGCGCAGAGCGTCCAGCGGCAAGTGCAGCCTTGGTCAAAACGGCAACCCCAGGCAAAGCCAAGTGTGAGGATGTTGCGGAATTGTTAAACATTCCTCTGCAAAACACAGTTAAATCTATCGTCTTGACAGTAGAAGACGAAGAAAAGGGTGAGGCTGGCAAACAAGTCTGGCTGTTGCTGTTACGCGGTGATCATGAATTGAATGAAGTGAAAACGGCAAAGGTTCCGGGTCTGGCGAATCATCGCATGGCAACTGAAGCAGAGATCGTTGACTGGTTTGGTACTAAGCCCGGCTATTTGGGGCCGATCAACACCAGGAAACCAGTCCATATCGTCGCTGATCGTACCGTAGCGAATATGGCTGACTTTGTGGTTGGTGCCAACGAAGCTGATTTCCATTTCACCGGTGTAAACTGGGGGCGCGATATTCCAGAAGGGCTTGTTGCTGATCTGCGTAATGTCGTCGATGGAGATCCTTCACCAGACGGGAAAGGCGTATTAGCGATTCAACGCGGTATCGAAGTTGGTCACGTATTCCAGTTAGGTACCCGCTATTCACAAGACATGAAGGCTACCTTCCTGGATGAAAACGGTAAGCCACAATTATTACAAATGGGCTGCTACGGTATCGGCGTAACGCGTATTCTGGGTGCTGCTATTGAACAGAATTTCGACGATAAAGGCATCATCTGGCCAACGTCGATTGCGCCGTTCGAAGTAGTGATCTGCCCGATGGGAATGGACCGAAGCGAAGCCGTTAAAACCGAGACAGAGAAGCTGTACCAAGCTTTGCTGGCTGATGGTGTTGACGTGATACTGGATGATCGTGGTGAGCGTCCTGGTGCGATGTTTGCTGATTGGGAGTTGATCGGCGTACCACATCGCATCGTTATCGGTGACCGTGGTCTCAAAGACGGCAAGCTGGAATACGTAGGCCGTCGCGATGCTGAGGCGACGATTGTTCCAGTCGAAGAAATGCTGGCATTTGTTAAAGCGAAACTGGCAGCTTGAGCCTGTTTTTTTGCGATAAATTCATCGCTGCTTTAATTCAGGGTTGGAATATGTAAAAGTCCCTTTTGTAGTTCATGAAGATAGGATGAACTACATGGGGATTTTTCATCGACCGGGTTTAATGAGCGGCGCGAGTTTCACCTGTCCAACGAGATTGTCGTTCAGGCTCAGGCTGGAATATCTTGTTGTTTCAGGCTTAAATTAAATTCAGAAGATTGCAAAATATTGCTCCCTTTCTTTGGGAAATAATCAAAAGTGAAGTTGATCTCCGCACGTTTTTTTTGCCTCCCCATAAGTATCTGCATTGCGCTACTTAGTGTGGGGTTCTCGCCTCAGGCCATGGCGGGTAACCAACTAGAGGAAGCGATGGCAGACTCGGTACGTCTTGCTCTGTCCAAAGCCGTCTCTGATACCAGTCCACCCAAACCCAGCTTCACTAATATTGATGAACGTATTAAATACCTGAACTGGTTGGGTGAAATGTCGGTACGTTTAAAACGCCGCATCCCCGATTATCAAACCCGTATAGAATTTCTGGAAACGGTCTGGTACGAATCAAAACGTGCTGGTCTTGATCCGGCGATGGTACTTGGATTGATGCAAGTGGAATCTGGATTCCGCAAATACGCAACGTCCGTTGTCGGAGCGCGTGGTTATATGCAGGTCATGCCATTCTGGTCGCGCGTCATCGGTGACGGCAACGCCAAGATGCTATTTAAAATGCAAACCAATTTGCGTTACGGTTGCTCGATTCTACGTATGTATATCGACATGGAAAAAGGTGATTTGTACCTGGCTCTTGGCCGCTATAACGGCAGTCGTGGCAAACCCGAATATCCGAACGCGGTGCTCGCTAACTGGAAGAATTGGGAATACAAAAAATGACAGCAGCGAATGTAATAAAGCCATTTTCATTGAACACCGAAAATAAATTATTGCATTCACTGATTTTTATCCTGCTAGTCGCTGCACATGGGGTGATCATCCGCTTGATGCCTCAGGTTAATGCTTATCTACAGGCTCCCCAATTATCACGTACATCGAGTTTGATCTGGTTGTTATCACCAACCAAGCTGACAACAACACCAGCAGCAGATAAGCCCCTTCCCGCCAAAGCGCGCTCAGCTCACACGGAGGCGCAGAGAAATACGCCCACTAATCGCAATGTAGAGTCTGCTGCCAATATCGTTGTACCATCAGAAGCGATCACTGTTGAGTCTGTCGCCGAACCTGTCCCACGGATGATTAATCGTGATGTTACGCAACTCGCCAAAGACTTGGATAAAGATCTCAGAAAAGAATTTCCAAACCGGATTCCACAAGAGCTTGTGGCCGCCAAAGGTTCGTTTGACGCTTTTAAAAAAAATATCGCTGCCGCCGCCAAAAATCAGGAATTGATCTATCAAACCTACACGACGGCTGATGGGACGTTAATCACTAAAGTGACGTCTGGCTTAGGTTCTTACTGTGTATCAGCCCCAAATCCCGCAGGGGGAGCAACCATCATTCAGCGAGAAGGGCGGGGGATGCGGGTAATGACATGCCCGGGTTAGGTGCGCTTTTAAACGATGGTAACGATACGCAATTCCAAACAAAAATGCCCGCGCGATGCGGGCATTTTTGTTTGGGATGGGACACTACCTGCTTCCCTTTAAGTCTCCCAAAGCAACTTTAGTAACCGGAACTAAAAATCAGGACAGGTGACCAGAAATGAGTTTCGTCATTTCGAACATGGATACTTGCTTCTTGCCGCCGAAAACAGCTTTCAGTTTGTCATCCGCGTTGATGTTGCGTTTGTTTTCTGCGTCTTGCAGATTGTGTTTCTTGATGTATTCCCATACTTTTTTAGTAACTTCAGTACGTGGAATTGGTGCTGCACCGATGACTGCCGCCAGAGTTGGGGAGATAGTCATTGGTTTCATGAACGCTGCGTTTGGCTTGCGCTCTGCTGCTGGTTTAGCGGCTGCTTTTTTTGGAGCTGCTGCTTTTGCTGCTACTGGCTTTTTCGCCGCTGCGGCAGGTTTTGCTGCTGGCTTCGCTGCTGGTTTAGCGGCTGCTTTTGCTGCTGGTTTTTTTGGTGCTGTTGCCATAAATAGCCTCCTTCACAAATATCGTGGACGGAGCTTTGATCATAGTTGAAAAGCTCCTGCATTGCGTCACTTTACGCATTGCTAATAGTGGTGCGCTTTTTACACTGATGCAAGTGTTTTTTGCAGCTTTTTGACGAAAATATGCAGGAAATGGAGCTTCGTTGGATTTAAGTGCGAAAAAAAGCCGTTTCAGAGCGCTTTCCCCTCTGAAACGGCAAATTTTCGTGATGTATTTTGTCGCTGAAAAAATCAGCGCTTTCCAGGCATCATACCCTTCATGCTGCGCAACATTTTCATCATGCCGCCACCACGTAACTTTTTCATCATGCTCTGCATTTGTTCAAATTGTGCCAGCATGCGATTGACTTCCTGGATCTGAACACCTGCACCGGCGGCGATACGGCGCTTACGTGAGGCCTTGATTAATTCTGGTTTGGCGCGCTCCAACGGGGTCATTGAATTGATCATGCCTTCCATGCGACGGACTTGCTTTTCGGCCTGATCCATATTGGCTCCCGCCGCTGCCTGTTGCATTTGTGCCGGTAACTTATCCATCAAACCGGACAAGCCGCCCATGTTTTTCATTTGCGATATTTGCATTTTGAAATCATTGAGGTCAAACTTACCGCCATCTTTGAGCTTATGTGCTAAGTTCTGTGCAGCGGCAACGTCCATCCCTTTTTGCGCTGATTCGACCAAAGCCAGAATGTCGCCCATACCCAAGACACGATTTGCCATGCGGGTGGCATCAAAGGATTCCAGACCATCGAGTTTTTCAGCAACGCCGACAAATTTGATCGGTTTCCCGGTCACATGGCGCACAGATAATGCTGCACCACCACGCGAATCACCATCAAGTTTAGTCAAAACGACGCCTGTTAATGGCAGTGCATCATTAAACGCTTTCGCGGTATTGACCGCATCCTGACCTAACATGGCATCGACCACGAACAGCGTTTCAATTGGGTTGACTGCTGCATGAACGGCGGCAATCTCTTGCATCATCGCTTCATCAATGCCAAGACGGCCAGCGGTATCGATAATCAAGACATCGTGGTAATGCTTTTTGGCAAAATCTAAGGCAGCCAGCGCGATATCGACCGGTTTTTGATCTGGTGTCGACGGGAAGAAGTCCGCGCCAACTTGCTCTGTCACGGTCTGCAATTGCGCAATCGCGGCAGGACGATAGACGTCGGCAGAAACGGTAAGAACCTTTTTCTTTTTCTGTTCGCGTAAATATTTAGCTAATTTACCAACGGTCGTGGTTTTACCCGCACCTTGTAAGCCAGCCATCAAAATAATGGCAGGTGGTTGGCACGCAAAACTGAGTTGTGATGCTTCGTCACCCAGATCGGCACCCATTAAGGCTGCCAATTCTTTTTGTACGACGCCTACCAGTGCTTGGCCTGGTGTTAAAGA
>Ga0316228_1002667_pt1 | contig 15329 bp, 16 predicted proteins | sample TBH18021metaG_FD_206005 | JGI IMG/M metagenome (GOLD analysis project Ga0316228, IMG submission 206005) | Freshwater microbial communities from Trout Bog Lake, Wisconsin, USA - TBH18021 | ecosystem: Environmental > Aquatic > Freshwater > Lake > Hypolimnion/Profundal zone | place: USA: Wisconsin... | reverse complement strand
CCAGGCGACCGACACTCGCACCCTAAGCGGCTCGTTCAAGGGTGCCGTGGGCAACGCCGCTACCGCCAGCGTCAGCCTGGCCCTGTCCACCGGCAACAGCATGTTGACCGGCGAAGGCCTGGCCGGCGAAAGCGCCCACAGCGTAATCGTCGGCGGCGTGACCTCGACCATCGTCGATCCCATCGCCGCGGTGATGAGCGCTGCCGACCCCAACTTCAACGCCGGCCGCGGCAATGTGGCCACCATCCACATGACCGAGACCGTGGGCTACTTTGGCCAGACGACGTCTCTGAGCGGGACCAACACCGCCGGCAACGTGGCCATCGATACCACGGCTCTTGCCGATCATAATTGGACTCCGCCGAGCATCATGTTCCGTTTCGATCCGACGATTGACAACCACAGCGTCAATCTGACGGCGGTGGCCGCGGACCTGAGCAGTCTGGGCTACACCTTCGCCATTCACGACAGCACCGGCACGTATGGCGCCGGCGGCGACGTGACCATGTTGAACGAGAACCCGAAGTACGATCTGGCGATCACGCTGCCTACGCCTCCGACGGAGGACATGGTCAATGGCGATGACGTGACCTTCGACTTCGGCAACATCCCCGGCGTCGGTGGCGGCAACTTCGACGTTTACCAGGTGGCGGTGGTGCCCGAACCAACCGGCCTGAGCCTGCTGGGCCTTGGTGCCCTGGGCCTCCTGGCCCGCAAGCGTCGTCGCACCTCGCGCCGCTAAGGCGATGGGATTGTGAATTTGCAACCAGACCCCGGCCCCGTGAGAAATCGCGGGGCCGCGGTGTTGGTTGAGGACAGGAATCGGGGGTCGGGGGTCGGGAAAGGCTGTCCCGTCCTGATATAGGTTGACAGTTGTTGGGGGGCTATTTTAGGAGCAACTGATGCAGGAGCGTATGATTCTGCGGTATAGCGATGCCTTCAAGCGAGCGGTGATATCAGATCTTGAGAAAGGGAGGTTCGCGTCTGTGGCGCAGCAGAAGTCAGCAGAAGCCCACGAATGTCAGGATTTGGCTGGTGAGTGCGCAAGCTCAGAATCGAGCGAGAGTAAGACGCAAACTGACAAAGGTGGACAAACGCCGGTGCTGGCTGGCAGGACGGGCAAATGGAGGAAGCATTGCTGTCAGCAGAAGAGTCTGCGTTTCGCCACCATCGCCATGATGGTTTTGATCTACAACATCGGCAACGGCCTGGCCAAGTCACGCGGATGATCACACCGCTCGCTCGGAGAGAATGCCGAGAAGACAAGGGGCTTCACGCAGAGCGGACGGCGATCAGCGTTGCTGGCACCGTTGCCGGTGCCGATGTGGACCGGAACGTTGCCATGAGCAGACGGCTCAGCCGGGGCGCTCTGGCCGTTCAGCTCGTCGTCGACGGCCTTCTTGGCCAGGGCGAACATGCCCATTATGTTTTACAGGACACGCCACAGATCCTATCCTGGGAGAGGTTTGTCAGCGGTGATGGAATAAACCTGGTCATGGCCACGATCATGGAGCACGAGTCGTTATGGAACTGAGCACGTTCGTCGGCGATATCACACCTGCCATCGGCGAAGCCCTGTGTGACGGGGTCGTCCCGCCGGCCACGCAGGTTGAGCACCCGCTGCTGGCCAAGGGCGTTGACGATCATTCGCCCCGGTCCGGGAGGCGGATCATGAACAAGGTCGGCATCTACTACGCCTACTGGACGCACGACTGGAACGCGGCCTTTCTGCCCTATGTCGCGAAGGTCAAGCGGCTCGGCTTCGACCTGCTTGAGGTCAACTCGGGCACGGTGACGCGCATGACCGTCCTCGACAGGAAAATGTGCCTTCCGGGGCCTGCGATCGCGGGTTTTGACCCTGATTGGATGGTTTCTCAGGGGCTCGGGGCGTCGAAAACTCGCTTGTCGAAGCAAGACGGCAGGATATAATCATCGAAGCTGCTGACAACGGTCGTCAGCGAGAGTTCACCTGAGAAATGTCGTCTGGAACTCCGAGGAGGAGAACATGAAAAAGTCGGGCGCGAGCCAAGGCCAGTCGGCATCGGAGCTCATCTCGAAAAGAATCGCCGAACTCGGGGACTGGCGCGGGGAAACCCTCAGCAGAATGCGCAAGTTCATCAAGGAAGCAGACCCGGATGTCGTCGAGGAATGGAAGTGGATGGGCACTCCGGTTTGGTCGCACGACGGCATCATCTGCACTGGCGAATCCTACAAGAATGCCGTGAAGTTGACCTTCGCCAAGGGCGCGTCTCTGCAGGATCCGGCCCGTCTCTTCAACGCGAGTCTCGACGGAAACGCACGCCGCGCGATCGACAACCACGAAGGAGAAGAAGTTGACGAGTCCGCCTTCAAGGCGCTCGTTCGCCAAGCGGTCGCCGTGAACAGTTCCGGCAAGTCGAAACCTGAGAAGAGAGTGAAGTCCTAAGGGTTTCGCCACAAGACCTCCGGCCACCCGCCGACCCAAAACCTATTCACTTCGCCAAGTTCATCTCGAAGCGCTCGAAGTAGCCGATGAGCTGGCCCTTGGGTGATCGCGCCGGCGAGATGTAGACGCGCAGGTTGCGGTCGTTCACCTTCAGGTAGCGCTCCTTGGCGTCTTTCTTGACCCGCTTTACAGCCTCGGTAATCTGCTTCCGCGAGGCAGGGCTGAAGTGGCAATCGAATACTGATTGCGCAACGCCCGGCCGCCCTTCACCTATGACGCGCTGGGCAATTGGCTGAATGAAGTCTTGGCCAGGCTGGACGTGAGCGAGTTTATGTCCGCCCGGACGTGAGGACTTGGGCGCGGGCGGCCTGGACAATGGAAGCCCGCTAGCAATTGGAGTATTCTTGGCCTTGGACCTTCGGTAAGGAAAGGCGGCGGTTATGGCGGACAACCGCCTTTATCGACGTGGGGCAATCGGTGCTGTGGTGGATGGTTTGCGCCTGGGAAGAGTCTTTCGGCTGCCATGTGCTGGATTACGGCTGCTGGCCCCAACAACGCGCCCGGGTGTTTTCGGCCCGCAACGCCTCCCCGACGCTGGAACACGTCTACGGCCACGCCGGCGGGACGGAAGGGGCCGTGTACGCCGGCCTGGCGGCGCTGGTGGGCACGTTGGCCGGCCGGGAATGGAAACGCGGCGACGGGGCAACGATTCCCCTGGCCCGCTGCCTGATTGACGCGGGGTGGGCAACAGACGTGGTGCGGCTGTTCATCCGGCAGAGCGAACATCGCGGCGCGCTGCTGCCAAGCAAGGGCGTGGGCATCGGGCCGGGGCAAACCGCCATTGCCGACTATCACCGAAGGCCGGGCGAGCGCATCGGCGACGGGTGGATATTGCCGACGTGGTAGAGGCCGGGGAAGACCCGGACAGCATCAAGGCGAAACTGGCCGCGCTGGTGGACGCGGCCGAGCCGGAAACCCCGGCGGCCCGAGCGCCGGCGGTGGAGCCGTTCAAGCCCTTCCCCACGGATGCCCTGCCCGAACCGGCCCGTTCTTTCGTGCGGACCTGCGCCAACGCCAAGCACTACGCGATGTGCACCGACCTGGACGCCGACTTCAAACGCGCAGCGGCCCTGGATAGAGGCGCAGAGAAAAGCGCAGAGGAAGCGCAGGGAAAAACGCAGAAGTCAGCGGAAGGCCACAAATGTCAGGATTTGGCTGGTGAGTGCGCAAACGCAGAATCGAGCGAGAGTAAGACGCAAACTGACAAAGGTGGACAAACGCCGGTGCTGGCTGGCAGGACGGGCAAATGGGCGATACAGAACGCGAACGCCCCGCGAAATCCCCGGAGAATCCGCCTGTTTCCAGTGAAGGCGACGCATTTTCCGACGCAACCGACGCGCCGAAGCCCACGCCGGCCCCAGCCCTGACCCCAGACCTGGCCGAACTGGTGAACGCCTGGCCGACGCTGGCCCCCGCCATGCGGGCGGGCATCATGGCGATGGTGAACGCGGCGAAGGGTGGCGCGTGATGTACGCCCCGTCGACAGCGCCAACGTCTACACAACCCCTTGGCGGTAGCGCCATGCGGGGTTTCGTTGGCGCGGGGGTACGCCCAAGCAGGGGTTTTGTAAACGCCCGCCCCCTTCCCTTTTCGCGGGTCCTTCCGAAGCGGGTTTCCTTATCGACTGCTGCGGGAACAGTCACGGTATACGGTTGAGTTTCCGTATTAACTTTTTAGGGCATGAGCCATGAAATTGAACCACAAGGAAAAGGCGGTGCTGGCCGGAGTGCTGCGGGATGCCGAAGACCTAGCGGGGACCGATCCGGCAAGCCTGGGGCTGCCCTACGGGCGGAAGCTGGGGGCGGTGAAGATGAAGATTGCCGACGCCAAGGCCGGCTACGTCCCGATGAATCTGGCTGGCTGGATCGGCCACGCCCCCAGCCCCAGCGAATCCGTCATGTTCCACCGCGCCTACAAGCGGCTGGAAGCCTTGGGGCTGGTGGAGCGGGCGAACCTGTACGGCTATGGCGAGCGCACGAGCCATCTTCGATTGACCGATGCCGGCGAACGTATCACCCGGCAGCTTGTGGAAATGGAGGCAACGCGATGAAGACCCCCGAAAAGCGGATCGTGAACCTTGAAGGCCGGCCCAACCTGGCCGAGCTGGTGGAGCATGTCGGCTACTCCTACCTTCGTCATAGCGTGGAAATCCGGCGCGATGCGCAAGCCGTTGCGGTGCTGCTGGACGTGGAAGCGGCCCGCTGCGCCCTGGCCATCGCGGATAGGCTTCGCAACGCCCGACCGCCCTTCACCTATGACGCGCTGGGCAAATGGCTGGATGAAGTCTTGGCCGGGCTGGACGTGAGCGATTTTATGTCCACCAGCGCCTAACTGCCTGGCCGAGCAATGGTAGCGGGGGCGGTGCTGCATGTGCTGGCCCCAGCAACGCGCCCGCGTGTTTGGCGGCCCGGAAGGGGCCGTATACGCCGGCCTGGCAGCCCTGGCGGGCACGGCGGGAGCCGGCGCCGGCCCGCGAGCGGATAAGGTTTCGGAACTTCAGCGCAAGGCACGCGTCCAGCGCGGCGGCCAACTAGTGAACGCTGCCACGGGCGAGGCAATATGAAGGGCGATGGGCCAGCCTATTGACACACCTAGGGCGTCAGTTGTATGACTACGTTCCTAAACGGGTCTCAGAGTAGGTCTTATAACCATTGCTGGACGAAGATTTACTCCGTTTTTGCCGTTTGCCAAACCGGGAAGACCGATCAATAATGACTGTAGCAATGGCACAACCACATAGAGACAGACGGAGCGTGGGCGCACGCGCAGAGAGCAAGCCGGCATATCAACTCATGCCCTTCAATCAGTACAGGTTTGACGACTGCATGGCTTATCTGGCCGCGAAACACGGTGACGAACTCAACACCTACGAGCTGATGAAGCTACACGTCATGATCGACGTGTATCACACCTTGGAACGTGGGAAGCCGGTAATTGGCGGAAGTTTTTGGCCGTTTACCAACGGTCCGGTGGCACGTTCGGCTGCGAGCCGTGTTAGTTCTTGGCGCAAAGGATACGAAGTTTTGGGCAAGCAGCCTGACGGCTTCCAACTGAGGAGCGATGCAGGTGATCGCCTCTTGGTGAAGCCCACCGCCGTGCCTGAGGAGGACGATTTTAGCCGAAGCGAGATCGAGGCGATGGGGCGTGCATGGGATGAGGTAATGGATACACTCAAGAAGGGTTTTGCAGCTTCGCAGGAATTTTTCCACGGCGGGGGCTTCATCGGCAAGGCTTGGCTGAAAGCACGCAATAGCGGTTTGGCCCTGGACTGGAACGACATCATTGACGAGTACGACGCAGCCTTCCATAAGAACCATTCGCACATTAAGGCCCTCCTGAGATACTGATCCGGGATTGCGATGCAAGGATCAGTTTACAGGCTTTCCTTGACCGGTGTTGACGATGATATCGCGCACCCGCATGTTGTCGTTTTGACCTTTTCGGGGAACCGTGACTGCATCGTCATTCCCGCGTACTCCGACGGCGGATTCAAAATCAAAGAGTATGTCGATGCCTGCAAGCAAGCCGGCCGCCCCGACGAGCATATTTACGTAAGATTGGATAATTCTAAGCATATCGACTTCACAAGCCCGTTTTCCGCAAAAGTCGCGATCTGGTGCGTTGCTCGGTTTAGGCGTCTGTCTCAAAAGAGCGTGCAGCAGGGGAAACGTATCGGACAGATGAAACCCGACGGCCTTCTCCAGATTGCGCGGTGCCTGCTTGCCTTGGCTGAGAAGGATACGGACGAACTTTCTAAGAGCGCTATCAAGAGCCTGCGCAATCTTATCAAGGGTCTGACCCAAGCTTCGCCTGCTAAGACGAATGATCGCGACGGCTCGGAGACCGCCAGTTGAGTCGTGACGGGCAACAAGTTGCGGCACAAGATGCGTAAGCGCGAAGGCGTGAGCCTAGCGGATTAGCGGCTTGCGGTGGCGCTGAAACTGCGGTGGGAACGAGCCATGTTGCGCAGCTTGAAGCATTGACGTGCAACGCATGGGGCGGAGGCGGTTTACCGCAATCCAGCATCCGGTTACTATGCCACCTTACGGAAGGATGGAACGGGATGCCGACGCTGGATTGGATCGGGAAAGCTGCGGTTGTGAACCATCATCGCGAGGTGGGGTATCACCTGCTGCGCTGTGATAAAGAGCTGTCGGCTGGCGACGCTGACGCGGGCAACCTGCTGGTGCAAGGGGATAATCTCCTGGCGCTCAAGGCGCTGCTGCCATACTACGCGGGTAAGGTGAAGTGCATCTACATCGACCCACCCTACAACACGGGCAAGGAAAACTGGGTCTACAACGATAACGTGAACAGCCCAGAAATCCGCCATTGGCTTCGGCAAGTGGTCGGGAAGGAAGGCGAAGACCTGTCCCGGCATGATAAGTGGCTGTGCATGATGTACCCACGTCTGGCCCTGCTGAAGCAGTTTCTTACGTCTGACGGTGCAATCTTTATCTCCATCGACGACAACGAAATCGCCGCTCTTCGCGGCGTAATGGACGAGCTGTTTGGGCGGCGCAACCACCTCTGTACTTTTGTGTGGAATACAGAGGGGCATACTGACAACCAATTTCATGTCAAGGTCAACCACGAATACATCGTGGCCTATGCGCGCCGTGAACCATCGGTGCGATTGGGGAATGTTGTTGATCCCAACACGCGCGAGGAGAGCAATCTGTGGAAAGGATTCGCAGAGAACTCCATCACAAAGAACGGCCCCGGAAATCCGCCAAGCGCAGTGGAATTGCCCGTCGGATTTCCGTGCAAGGTGGGAGAACTGGACTTGCCGGCGACACCAATCCCCGATGGTCTTGTCGAAGTGATGAAGTCAAGCAAGCTGACGAGCAATCAGATAAAGCGACAATTCCCCGGCATTGAGTTTCCCCTTCGGCTTGATCCAATGACCGTGCGCGACAGCGCTCTTACGAAGCCATGCCGTGTCTTCTCCGGCTGGGCGAATGTTCGCAAGCTGGGGCAGTTCATTGACAGATCGTGTGAGCCTATCCCTGATGACGAGGGCGGGGCGTTAGAGTTTTTCTTGAGTGAGAATGGAGTCATCTACTACCGTCGCAATCGCGATGCTGCCAACCATATTCTGTCTGTTTTGCGGAGCCTTGGCACAACTGAACTAATGCGATCAGAGCTGGAGAGAATGGGCATTAGTTTCCAATACCCAAAACCAAAGGAACTCATTGAGTACATACTCCGAATCGGAACAGCAACTGAACCGTGCCTAATTCTAGACAGTTTTGCCGGAAGCGGGACGACGGGCCATGCGGTCTTGGAGTACAACCGAGACAGAATAGAACGACGGTTCATCCTCATCGAGTTGGATGAGTCCATCGCGCAAACGGTGACGGCGCAACGATTGCGGAAGGTCATCGAGGGCTATGGCGAAACGCCCGGCTTAGGCGGCGGCTTTCGTTTCTGCAAGCTGGGCGCGGGGCTGTTTGACGAAGCCGGGAACATTGCCGGCGAAGTGCGTTTCCCCGACCTGGCCGGCCATGTTTTCTTTACCGAAACCGGAAGCCCGATTCCCAAGCGGGCCGACGGCAAGACGCCGCTACTGGGCGTGCATCAAGGCAAGGCGGTGTATCTGCTGTTCAACGGCGTGCTGGGCGACAAGCGCCCGGCCGGCGGAAACGTGCTGACGCATGACGTGGCGGCGGACCTGCCGGCGCATCCCGCCGGCAGAGGCCCGCGCGTGGTATACGGCGAAGCCTGCCGGCTGGGGCCGAAGTCTTTGGACCATTACAGAATCACGTTTCGGCAGATTCCCTTTGAATTGAAGGTGGATTGAACATGGCCGGGCTGCAACTGAAAGAGTATCAGCGCGAAACACTGGACACCATCGGCCGTTTCTGCGATGCCGTGCGCGGGGCCGTGGGTCATAACGCCATGCGCCCGGTGCATGATGCTTACTTCGCGGAAACGCGGCGGGACTTCATTGAAGTGCCCCAACTTCCCAACGTGCCCTATGTCTGCCTGCGCGTGCCCACGGGCGGTGGAAAGACCCTGATTGCAGCGCATGCCGTGGGGATGATTGCGAAGCGCCTGGGGCATCAAGACCGCCCGCTATGCCTTTGGGTGACGCCTTCAACGACGATCCGGGACCAAACACTAAACGGGCTGCGGGACCGCGAACATGCCTATCATGCCGGCTTGCGCGAAGGGCTGGGCGGTGCGCCGGTGGAAGTGCTGACGGTGGAAGAGGCGCTATCGGCTAATCGGGCGATGCTGTCTTCCAGCGCCGTCATCGTGGTAACGACCATCCAGAGCTACCGAATTGACGAAGAGGCCAACCGTAAGGTGTATCAGGACAACGGCTACCTGATGGACCATTTCGCCAAATTGCCCGCGTGGCTCCGGGAACAACTGGCGGACCCCGGCAACGGCGGGCGGGTATCGCTATCCTTGGCCAACGTGATGAAGCTGCGCGGCCCTATCGTCATCATGGATGAGGCCCACGACGCCCGGACGCGGGTTTCCTTTGATTCTCTGGCCCGATTCCGCCCCCTGGCGGTGCTGGAACTGACGGCCACGCCACAGCAGGAGAATGACCCGGAAAATGATGAATACGCCAGCAACGTCTTACACGCGGTATCAGCGCTGCAATTGAAGCGTGAGGGGATGATAAAGCTGCCCGTGGAGCTGGAATCGCGTGATAACTGGATGGACGTGCTGGCCCTGGCAGTAGAGCGCCGGTGGGCGCTGGAACAGCGGGCGCAGTTATGGGGACAGGAGAGCGGGCGGTTCATCCGGCCTATTGCCCTGATTCAAGCCCAGCCCAAGAGCAAGGCGAAGGAAACGCATACGGTGGAGGTCATCAAGACGGCGCTGGTGGAACAAATGGGGGTGCCAGCGGACCGCATCCGAATTGCGACGGGGGACCAAGACGACCTGGGGGCCGAAGACCTGCGCGGCAAAGATTGCAAGGTTGAATACGTCATCACGGTGGACAAGCTGCGGCAAGGATGGGATTGCCCGTTTGCGTATGTGCTAGGAAGCGTGGGCAACGTGGCGACGGAAACGGCGGTGGAACAATTGCTGGGGCGCGTGCTGCGCCAGCCCGAAGCAATCCCCACGGGCGTTGCCGAGTTAGACCGCGCCTACGCCGTGGTACAAAGCGCCGATGTGGCCAAGACAGCGCAGAGCCTTGGCGACAGTTTGGTAAGCCGCTGCGGTTTCGACGCCGAAACCGTGGGCGATGCCTTCAGAGTACATCGACATGTGGAGGCCCAAGGGCTGCTGCCGGTGGCCACGATTTCCGTTTCTGCGCCCCCGGCCCCTGGCCAGCTTCCGGCGGCGGTGCAAGGCAAGGTGCAATATGATCCCGGATCGGGAACTCTGCATGTGCAAACCCCGTTGACGCGGGAAGAAACCGTGGCCCTGCGCGATGCCATGCCGACGCTGACGGACCGGGCGGCGGTTGAGCAATATTGGCAAACAGAACGGAGCGTGGGGACGGCGGCGAAGCCCCTGGACCAGTACGCCCAGCCCTTGAACGTGCCACAATTGATCGTACGGGACGGCAAGCGCGCTTACCTTTTTGAGCCGGAAGAACTGGATGAGTATTCCTGGAACCTGGACGGCTGCGAAGCGGCAATGACGGAAGCCGACTTCAAGACGGAATTGAACATAGGCGACCGGGTGTTTTTGGGCGTGAACGAGCGCGGCGGCGTGCGGATCGGGGGTGTTGAGGAAGTAATTGTCCGCCAATTGTCTTTCGTGACCGATAGCGACGATTGGAGCAAGACGGAACTGGTGCGCTGGATGGATGCGGAGTTACACCACGGCGGCGCATACGCGGGACTGCCCAAGGGGCAAAGCCAAGCCTGGCTGTTGCGCGTGGTGGATTACCTGCTGACGGATCGGAAGGCCAATCTTCCTATTCTGGTGCGCAAGCGCCATGACCTGGCGAACGTGGTAGGCCGGCGGATTGCAGAACACGGCCGGAAGCAAGTGCGGGCGGCGGCGTTTGTGCTAATTTCCGGGCAATCGGTCCGCCGGCTGGAAACGTCGATGGACATGCCCCTTGTGCTGGCCGAGCAAGACTATTGCCCCTACCGGCAGTATCGCGGGCTGTATACTTATCCGAAACACGCCTTTGCCATTATTGGGGAAATGGGCAATGAAGAGAGCCAATGCGCCAAGCACATAGATGACCATGCCAACGTAAAGCGGTGGGTCCGCAATCTAGTGCATGAGAGCGCCGGCGGATTCAGCCTGCCACTATCGCCGGGGCGGTTCTTCCCCGACTTCATTGTTGAGTTGAAGGACGGCCGGACCGCGATTGTGGAAAACAAGGGGCCGCATCTGGCCCACGACCCCAAGGAATTGCACAAGGAAACGGTGGGGATTCTGTGGGCGGAACGGTCCGCCGGCAAGTGCGTATTTGTGCGCGTGATGAATAAGGATTGGGCGAAGCTGGAAGCGGCGTTGACCGCAAAGGCATGACTGAAAAGCGCATGCAATAAGCGGATATGAAGGGACTTGGCGGAATATACCGGGACAAGGTGAAGGACGGCCAGCATGGAACCGACGCCCGCCAAGTACGAAGCCTTCCCCCTGCGGTGGTCTCGGCTGAATTGCACAAGCGCCGGCGAACTCTACTGGCCTACGGCGGCCGAATACCTGGCCGAGCTTCGCGCCCGAGCGGGCGAGTATGAGCGGAAGGCCCGACGCCGGCAGCGATTGACCTTCGATGAAGCGCGGGACCTGCGCCGGCTGCTGGCGTGCCTGGCGGACGTGGACGCCGGCCGGGAACGGCTTTCGACGGTGGATCGAAGTGCCCTTGACGACGCCGGCGGGCGGTTGCGGCAAGCCCTGGCGGACCTAGTAAAGCTGGAAGGGCTGGAACTGGCCCCGCTGATGGCGGAAGTACGCCAGCGATTCAGCCCGGCATGGTGCGGACTGCTGGTGCTGTGCGCCCGGGACCTGGAAGAACAAACCTACGCCCGCGTGTATGAACACGCCCACTACTTCACGGCCAAGGCGCGGGCACAAGCCCGGCTGACGCTGGATGAAGTGGATACGCTGTGGGGCGTTGTGTTTTCGCACATGATCTTTGAGGCCCATTCGCCCACGGTGGCGGAAGGGGATCGGCGGCCGACATTGAAGGATGAAACAACACCGGCCTATGAACGGCTGGCGCGGGTTGTGCCTGTGCTGGCATCACGCTTTGGACTTGACAGCGCCGGCTTCATGGCGGACTTTGAACGCCGGGGATTCTGGAATGAGTTTCGCCAACGTGCAGAGGAAGCCATGAAGAAAAGCAATGAGCAACCCGGCGAAGACACCTTGGAGCAAGCAATCCGCACGCTGTTGCGGAGCGTGCCGGAAACGTGGACCGAGTATGACCCGGCGGTATTGAACGAACCACGGGAACGGGGGCTGTTTCTGCTGGTGGCCGCCGGGATGGTGGAGCGGCGAAGTAGTTTCCGCCTGCGCATGTTCGGGCATCCGGTGGCGGTGGAAGCAACCTTCACGGTGACGGGCGAGTATGGTGGGGTGGAAGCCCTGCGGCCCATGGCCGCCAGCATGTGGGAGCAATGGGGGCATGCCTGGCAAGCGAAGAAAGGCCCCACAAAAGACGCATTTCATTGCGAGCGGATTGGGCGGGAACAGTGGCGACTGACGACCGACGGCATCGACGCACGGGCGGACCTGGAAGGCGGCAAAGGAGCGGTGGTGTTCGATTTCGTCTTGAAGCGGGGGTTCTTCGATGGGCGGCCCCGCCTAATGCCCGACGGTCAGATAAGCCAACGTGGGCCGGTACGCGGCAAGGGCGCGCTGGAGAAATTGGAACTGGTGAAGGCCGATGCGCCCGGGGCTGGCCCGGCCGGCGTGAGCATCGCCAATTGGGCCGACGGGGGCAAAGCCTTCGCCGATGCCTTCGCGGGACTGTTCGCCATGATGCAAGCCAAGACGAACGCGCCAACGTCTACAGAACCCCCGGTGACGTACACGGTGGCGGCGGTGCAGGATATGGCTGGCGTGAGTGCTACCACGCTGAATGAATATGCGAAGGTGGCCGGCGTCAAGACACCTGGACGCGGCAAGCGGAATCACCGCTACAGCGCTGATGAAGTGCTGACGATCCTGCAACACATCATCGCCATTACCAACGATGGCGCAATGAAACAGCGATGCCAAGACGCCCTGGCGAAGCTGTAGAAATCACGCGGAAATCACGCGGAAATCAAGAAATCACGCGGAAATCCAAAGCGCGCAGAAGTGCCGCATTCAACCGGCTGAATTGTCGTATATAACGGGTATGAACGAGACAAATACCCGTGTTGAATCCTTTCTGCCGTTGAGGCGGGCGGCGGTACGCCTGGGCGTGCCGGCCGCGTGGCTGCGAGCCGAAGCCGAAGCCGGCCGCGTGCCCCACCTGCGCGTAGGCCGCCGGCTGCTGGTGAATCCGCAAGCTGTTGAACGAGTGCTACTGGAACGCGCCCGGCAAGCCGGAGAAAAGGCGGTTGCGGGAAAGGCTATCTGTTCACCGTGGCCAGATGCGCAGCGAGCCGGGGAAACGGGGGTGGACCGTGATGAGCGCTAACCCCTTGAACCTGTCGGCCAAGGCCGACCCGGCAACGCCCTGCCTGGCGATGCGCCCCCGCGAAGCTGCGAAGGCATTGGGCGTTTCTGAAAGAACCCTTTGGGATTGGACCCAACGCGGCGAAGTGCCCCACGTTCGGCGCGGCAAAACCATCATGTATCCGGTGGATACGCTGCGCCGTTGGCTGGATGAGCAAGCCAAGGCAAAGCCGGCGGCCCCGGAAATGGGGGTGAACAATGACCCCCGTTGAACTGGTGCTGTCGAAATTGCCCAACGCCAAGCGCCAAGGCAAGGAATGGGCGGCCCGCTGCCCGGCGCATGATGACAAGCGCCCCAGCTTGAGTATCAGCGAAGGCGAAGCCGGCGGGGCGCTGGTGCATTGCCACGCTGGATGCGCGCCCGAAGCGATTATGATGGCGCTTAGCTTGAAGCTGGCGGACCTGATGCCGGCGAAGGCCCAGCCCACGGCATTACGAAGGCCGCCAACGAAGCCCGCGCCCACGGCCGGGGGGCTGTTCGCTACGGCGGCCGATGCCGTGGCCGCCCTGGAACGCGGACACGGCCCACGGGCGGCGATGTGGACGTACCACAACGCCGACGGTGAGCCGGTGGGCGTGGTGGTGCGGTGGAACCTGGCCGATGGAGGTAAGGACGTGCGCCCGGTGAGCCGACGGGCCGGGGCGGCGGGCGGCTGGACCATCAGCGCCATGCCCGAACCCCGCCCGCTGTATCACCTGCCCGACCTGCTGGCCCGACCGGGCGAGCGCGTCTACATCACCGAAGGCGAAAAGTGTTCCGATGCCGTGGCCGGGCTGGAACTGCTGGCCACAACGTCCGCCGGCGGCGCGAAGGCGGCCGACAAAAGCGACTGGACGCCCCTGGCCGGCCGGGAAGTTGTCATTCTTCCCGACCATGACGAAGCCGGGCAGAAGTACGCCGGCGACGTGGCGGGCATCCTGGCGAAGCTGACGCCCCCGGCCACGGTGCACGTGGTGCGCCTTCCCGATGCATGGCCCGACCTGGCCGCCCACGGGGACGTTGCCGACGTGGTGGAGGCCGGCGAAGACGCCGGCAGCATCAAGGCAAAGCTGGCCGGCCTTGTGGATGCGGCCGCGCCCGAAGAGGCACAACCCCAAGCCCCGGCGGTGGAACCATTCAAGCCCTTCCCCACGGATGCCCTGCCCGAACCGGCCCGGTCTTTCGTGCGGACCTGCGCCAGCGCCATCGGCTGCGATGAGAGTTTCATTGCGCTGCCGCTGCTGGCAGCCCTGGCATCGGCGATTGGCAATACCCGGCGCGTGCAACTGAAACGCGGCTGGACCGAGCCGGCGATTGTGTGGGCGGCGATAGTGGGCGATTCGGGAACGCTGAAAAGCCCGGCCCTGGAAGTTGCCTTGCGGGCGATCCGCAAGCGCCAGCATACGGCCATCAAACGCCATGCCGACACGATGGGGCAATACCAAGATGACCTGATGCGCTGGGAAAAGGACGTGGCGACGTGGAAGCGCAGCAAGGGAAGCGACGATCCGCCGGCCAAACCCGATGAGCCGAAGGCGGATCGGTGCTGGTGCGATGACGTGACGGTAGAGGCCCTGGCGGTGCTGCTGCTGAATCAATGGCGCGGGCTGCTGCTGGTGCGAGATGAACTTTCCGGGTGGCTGGGCGGATTCGACCGCTACGCCCAAGGCAAGGGTGGGGACGTGGCGAAGTGGCTGGAAATGTTCGGCGGCCGATCAATGGTGGTGGACCGCAAGAGCGGCAACCCGCGAACTATCTATGTCCCGCGCGCGGCCGTGAGCGTATGCGGGGGCATCCAGCCCGTGACCCTGGCCCGGGCGCTGGGGACCGAACACCGTGAGAATGGATTGGCGGCCCGGCTGCTGCTGGCGTGCCCACCACGCCGGCCGAAACGCTGGACCGAAGCCGACATTTCCCCGGACTTGGAGCGCAGCATTACGGCGGTATTCGAGCGGCTGTATGACCTGCGCCCGGCTACCGACGATGAAGGCGACGCCCAGCCCGTGATTGTGCCGCTGTCGGCCAACGGCAAGGCGGCGTGGGTGGACTTCTACAACGCCCACGGCCAAGAGCAAGCGGACCTGGCCGGGGACTTGTCGGCCGCGTGGAGCAAGTTGGAAGGCTACGCGGCCCGGCTGGCGCTGGTGGTGCATTTCGTACGCTGGGCGGCCGATGATTCGACCTTGGCCAGCGCCGATGAAGTAGACGCCGACAGCATCGCGGCCGGCGTGGAACTGTCCCGATGGTTCGGCAACGAAGCCC
>Ga0316228_1002666_pt1 | contig 15332 bp, 14 predicted proteins | sample TBH18021metaG_FD_206005 | JGI IMG/M metagenome (GOLD analysis project Ga0316228, IMG submission 206005) | Freshwater microbial communities from Trout Bog Lake, Wisconsin, USA - TBH18021 | ecosystem: Environmental > Aquatic > Freshwater > Lake > Hypolimnion/Profundal zone | place: USA: Wisconsin... | reverse complement strand
CCGTCGCCCGAGGCGCGGCCGGATCGCGGCGTTAACGCGGCCCTAAGAGGCAGGGTTAACTCTTCCTTGACCGTGCCACGCTTGGATCACGGGGCCGTCCCATTCTGGTCACGGCCGGCGTCGATAGGGCCGCCGCTTCCGAAAAAACCCGGCCGTCAGAGCCGGGCGGATGCAAGGACCAATCTGAAGAGGACCAATGATGGGGGTTTTCCCGGAGCCGGCGCGTCGCGCCGACGACGTGAGCCGACTCGTGCCGCAGACCCTGAACGGCACCGGGCGTTTCGAGGATGAAGCCGTGGCGTGGCTGCCGCGGGCCGGCCGCGGGACAGGGCGCCGGTCACTTCGCCGCACCGGCCTGGGCCGGATCTCCGGGACGCTGGCGCTCGGGCTCGTCGCCGGGTTCGGCCTGCCGCAGGCGGCCTTCGCGCCGGCCTATTTCGCGCCTTCCGCCCAGGCCCACGACCGGGTCGATACCAGCCCCCGCGCCGCTCAGGCGCTGGCGCGGCCGGATTCCCACGCAAGCGCGTCCGCCGCTGCGCCGGATGCAGACGCCTGGAACGGCCTGCCCGTGCCGGAGCAGGAGCCCGCCACCACGGCCCTGATCCAGGACGACCTCGCGGCGCTGCCGCGGGTGACGCAGGAACAGGGTCGGGACGCGGTCAAGTTCGGCGAGCGCAGCGTGCCGCGCAAGGTCGTCGACACAATCGTCAAGGCGTCCGACGAGGCCGGCGTTGACCCCGTCTACATGATGGCGCTGGCCGACAAGGAATCGAGCTTCGACACGGTTGCGAAGGCGGCGACCTCCTCGGCGCAGGGCCTGTTCCAGTTCGTCGCCCGCACGTGGCTGGAAATGATCCGCGATTACGGCGCCCGCTACGGGCTCGCCGAGGAAGCCGCAGCCGTGAAGGGCCGGGGCGCGGCGATGACCGTGACGGGCAGCATGCGCGCCCGGGTGCTCGGCCTGCGCAACGATCCGCGCGTGGCCGCCCTGATGGCGGCCGAGCTGGTCAAGCGCGACCGCGAGCGGATCGAGGCCCGGGTCGGGCGCGCGCTCACCACGACCGAGCTGTACCTCGCCCATTTTCTCGGCACCGCGAGCGCCGGGCGCTTCCTGTCGCTCTCCTCCGAGAAGCCCGACGAGGTCGCGGGACGCGAGTTCCGCACCGCGGCCCGAGCCAATCGCAGCCTGTTCACCGAGAAGGCGGGCGGCAAGCGCCGCAGCCTGACCGTGGCCGAGCTGCACGACCGGATCGACGGCATGATCGACCGGCGGCTGACCCGCTACCAGGGTGTCGCGGCGGTTGCCGAGGCGCTGGTCAAGGCGCCGACCCAGACCGACGTCGCCGCCGGCGAGGAGACGGCTCCGGTGGCGGGCAACCGCCGCGTCGAGGTGACGGAGGCGCTGCCGCCGGACGGGGTTTGAGGACCTTGTCGGACCGGCGGCTTTCCTGAGCGGATCGGAACACCGCTTCGACGCGTCGGGGCGTCCGATCGGCGGCTCGCACCGCCTCGTCTCTCCCTGGCATTTCCCCGGCGCGGCTCCGTCATCCGGCGCCGCACCGACGGAACCCGGGATCCGGAGAGGCCCAGGCGACAGATCCTTGCTCGATCGGCGGGCCTGGATTCCGGGCTCGCCCGCGGCGCCCCGGAAAGACGGAGCGGGTCGGGAGCGAGGCGTCGAAGTTCGGAACCGGCTCTCGCCCGCCCCTCCGACGCTCCGCCGTCGAGCGGCCTCACACTACGCGTTTTAAGTCCCCGTTAACCATAACAAGACCAATACTTTGGGCGAACGACTTCTCTTTGAGACGCTTCGCGCCGATGCCCCGCTTCTTCATCGACCTTCACGACGGTTCACAGCCGATCCACGATGAGGTCGGCTTCGACCTGCCGGACCTGCCTGCGGCCAGGGCCAAAGTCACCCGGATCATGTCGGCGATCGCCCGCGACATGCTGCCGGATGTCGAGCGTCAGGATTACGTCGCCTGCGTCCGCGACGGAGTCGGCAAGATCGTCTACCGGGCACGCCTCTCCCTCGCTGCCGAGATGGTCGACTGAGCCGGGGCGGCCTCGCACGGGCCTGAGGCTCACCGCCGCTCCACCGGCGTGCTTGACCGGCCCCCGGTTCGGGCCATCTCGGATCCATGAAACGGCGCAGCCTGCTCACGGTCGCGAGTGCGGCCACGGTCATGACGCTCGGCGGTGTCGGCTATGCCGCGCATCGGCGCGGCAAGAACCCCTATTATCGCGGCCCGACCTCCGACCATTTCGACGGGCTGCGGTTCTTCCTGCCGGAGCAGGCGACCGACAAGTCGCTGCCGGACGTATTGCGCTGGCAGGCCAAGCGGCAGCGCGAGCCCTGGCCGAAGAGCTTCCCGAGCCCCTTTCCGGCCGACCGGCCGCCCGAGCGCGTCGCAGGCCTGCGGGTCGTGCTGATCGGCCACGCGAGCTATCTCGTGCAGGTCGCCGGCCGCAACATCCTGATTGATCCGGTCTTCGCCAAGCGCGCGAGCCCGGTCCGCTTTGCCGGTCCGAAGCGCGTCAATCCGCCCGGGATCGCCTTCGCCGACCTGCCGCCCATCGATGCGGTTCTGGTCACCCACAACCATTACGACCATCTGGACGGCCCGAGCCTCGCCCGGATCTGGCAGGCGCACCAGCCGCTGATCGTGGCGCCGCTGGGCAACGACACGATCCTGCGCGGCTACGACGATACGATGCATGTCGAGATTCGCGACTGGGGGCAGTCGGTCGATCTCGGCGACGGCCTGCAGGTCCACCTGACTCCCGCCAACCACTGGTCGGCGCGGGGCGTCAACGACCGGCGGATGGCCCTGTGGTGCGCCTTCGTGATCACCTCGTCCTGCGGCGTGCACTACCATGTCGGCGATACCGGCTTCGGCGACGGCACGCTGTTTTCCGAAATCCGCGTCCGCTTCGGGCCACCGCGCCTCGCCACGCTGCCGATCGGCGCCTACGAGCCGCGCTGGTTCATGCAGGCGCAGCACGTCAACCCGGCCGAGGCGGTGAAGGCTTTTACATTGCTCGGCGCCGAGCAGGCACTCGGCCATCACTGGGGCACGTTCCAGCTCACCGACGAGGGCATCGAGCGGCCCGCGGAGGCGCTGGCGGTCGCCCTCGGCGGCTCCGGCATCCCGCTGGAGCGGTTCCTTCCCCTCAGACCCGGGCAGGTCTGGGAGGTCTGACCGCTCTCGGCGAGGCATTGGGCATGATGCGTGCATCATTCTGCATGCAGCATGGGGACACGGCCCGGACAGCGCCGCCGCGCGCCTGAAGGCGGGTGCCGCTCCATGCGGCGCCCGCGCCTTCAGCCGAGAGACACGATGGACCCGATCAAGCCGACACGCCGATCCCTGATGGCCGGGGGCGTCGCCCTCGCCGCGTTCGGGGCGGCGGGCCGGGCCGGCGCGCAGGGCGCGGCCCCCGGCAGCCTGACCTACGGCATCTCCATGACCGACCTGCCGCTCACCACCGGCCAGCCGGACCGGGGTGCCGGCGGCTACCAGTTCACCGGACTGACCCTTTACGACCCCCTGGTCGCCTGGGAACTCGACGTCGCGGACCGGCCGGGCAAGATGGTACCCGGACTCGCCACCGCCTGGGAGGCCGATCCCGCCGATCCCAAGGTCTGGACCTTCCACCTGCGGGAGGGGGTGACCTTCCACGACGGTTCGGCCTTCGATGCCGACGCGGTGATCTGGAACTTCGACAAGGTACTGAACAAGGAGGCGCCGCATTTCGACCAGCGGCAGGCGGCCCAGGTCCGTCCGCGCCTGCCCGGGGTCGCGAGCTATCGGAAGCTCGACGCCAAGACCGTGCAGGTGGTCACGAAGGCGCCCGACAGCCTGTTCCCCTACCAGATGCTCTGGTTCCTGATCTCCTCTCCGGCGCAGTACGAGAAGGTCGGCCGGGACTGGGCGAAATTCGCCTTCGAACCCTCGGGGACCGGGCCGTTCCGGATGGGCCAGTTGGTGCCGCGGGTGCGCCTCGAATTGCTGCCGAATGTCGGCTACTGGAATCCGAAGCGGGTTCCGAAGCTCGCGAAGCTGACCCTCACCTGCGTGCCCGAGGATCTCGCCCGGGTGAACGCGCTCCTGTCGGGCAGCGTCGACCTGATCGAGGCGCCCGCGCCCGATGCCGTCCCGCGCCTGAAGGCCGCCGGGATGCGGGTGGTGGGCAACGACACGCCCCATGTCTGGAACTACCACCTGTCGATGCTGGAGGGCTCGCCCTGGCGCGACCTGCGCCTGCGCAAGGCCGCCAATCTCGCCATCGACCGCGCGGGTGTCGTCGAGTTGATGGGCGGCCTCGCCCAGCCCGCTGTCGGGCAGGTGCAGGAATCGAGCCCGTGGTTCGGCAAACCGGGCTTCAAGATCACGACCGACGTCGATCGGGCGCGCAAGCTCGTCGAGGAGGCCGGGTATTCGGTCACGAACCCGGTGAAGGCGACGGTCCTGATCCCGACCGGGGGGACGGGGCAGATGCTGTCGCTGCCGATCAACGAGTTCGTCCAGCAGAGCTGGGCGGAGGTCGGGATCCAGGTCACGTTCAAGACCGTCGAACTGGAGGTGGCCTACACCGCATGGCGACAGGGCGCCGCGGATCCGAGCCTCAAGGGGGTCAGCGTCGGCAACATCGCCTACGTCACGTCGGACCCGTTCTACGCGATCCTGCGCTTCTACGATTCGAAGCAGATCGCTCCGAACGGCGTGAACTGGAGCCACTACCGCAACCCCGAGGTCGACGCCCTCTGCGACAAGGTGAAGGCGAGCCTGGACGTCGATGAGCAGAACAGGCTGCTGGCGCGCATCCATGAGATTGTCGTCGACGATGCCGTACAGGTTTGGGTGGTCCACGACACCAATCCGCACGCACTGTCTTCGCGGGTGAAAAATTACGTCCAGGCGCAGCACTGGTTTCAGGACCTCGCGACGCTCGCCTGATCCCGACAGACCTGTCTCCGGTTGGGGAATGGCGCGAGACGACACGCGCTTCGCCCCCCGGGCGATTATGCGCCTTCTTGGGGGCCGGCTCATGCCGGCCCTCTTTTTCTATCGCGTGCCCCGGGAGACGACCGGATCCGCCCACGGGATCCGATTTCGCACTTGCAGCACGGTGAGTCGGAGACTAGGAAGATCGGGCATCATTTTTCGGGAGAGTTTGGCAATGACCCTTCGTTTCATCAGTGGCTTCGCGGCGGTGACGCTCGCGGTGTGCGGCCTTTCTGCTCCGGCCGCGCTGGCCAAGCCGGTGAGCGGAGCGAGCGCCGTCAAGATGATCGACACCGACAATGACGGCACCGTCGATCTGAAGGAAGTGGAAGCCGTGGCTTCGGCGACCTTCGACCGTCTCGAGAAGGATGCGGACGGCACCCTCGACGCCCGTGAGCTGAAGGGCCGCCTCAGCAAGGCTGGCGTGAAGCAGGCCGATCCCGACAGCGACGGCACCCTCGACAAGAAGGAATACCTCGCGGCGGTCGGAGAGCGCTTCAAGCTGGCCGATCCGGACAACGACGGCACCCTCGACGCCAAGGAGCTGAACTCCAAGGCCGGCAAGGCCCTTCTCGCCCTCATCAAGTAAATCGGACTGGACGTTCCTGAGGAACGTCGATGAGAAGGGCCCCCGCGCAGCCGGCCGCGGGGGCCCTTCTGCGTTCAAGCCGGGCCTTGCCATCGACCGGCGCCTTGCGGCTCTGTGCACCGGCCTGGACACGAGATTGGCAGCCTCGGCGACGCTGCCGCCGACGCGAGGCGAGTCAGCGTCCCGGCTCCGCGCCCCGCACGGTGCGGTCGAGGAAAGCCCGCAGGTAGCTGCCGACGGCCTCGGCACGTTCCACGGCCAGCAGATGCGCGGCGCGTGGCAGGACGACGAGCTCGGCCTGGGCGATGCCGCCGCATATCTCCTCGGCCATGGCCGGCGGCGTCGAGGGGTCGTCGCGGCCCGCGATCACCAGGGTCGGCGCGGTGATGGCGGAGAGCGCGGGCCGGAGATCCATGCGCCCGATCGCCCCGCAACACACGGCGTAGCCGGCCGGATCGCACGCCACGAAGCGTTCGCGGACTGCCTGGACCGCGGCCGGGTCGCGCCGCACGAAATCCGGCGTGAACCAGCGCCCGAGCGTCGCCTCCACGACGGAGGCCGTTCCGTGGGCGCGAACGGTCGCAGCCCGTTCGTCCCAGCTCTGCGTGCTCGGCATGTAGGCGGCCGTCGCCATCAGGGTGGCGCTGAGCGCGCGCTCGGGATCGGCACTCGCCAGCGCCTGCACGGTCATCCCGCCGAGCGACAATCCGACCAGATGGGCACGGTCGATCCCGAGGGCGTCGAGCAGACCCGCGAGGTCCTGGGCGAGATCCGCCACCGCTATGGGCTCGTCGCGGGTGTCGGACGCGCCATGGCCCCGCGTGTCGTAGCGCAGCGTCCGGAACCGTCCTGCGAGCGCCGGTATCAGCGCGTCCCACATCTCCAGGGTCGCACCGAGCGAGTTCGAGAAGGCGACCACGGGGGAATCGTCGGGTCCTTCGAGGAGGTAGCGAAATCCGATCCCCGCGACTGTGATCTGAGGCATGCGGCGGTCTCCGGTCTGGCGTGTTCGAGAATGTCATGCCGGCAGGTCGCGACCATCGCTGGCCGGCACGTCGAAGGGCTCGGTGATGCCTGGGCCGTCGCGGTCTCCCGGACGGCTTCGGCTCTCAGGCGCGGCCCAGGCATATCAGGTCCCGACCGCGCTCGTGCAGGTCGTCCGATACGGTCTCTGCGGCATGATCCATGGCGGACGCCGCCCCGTCGGATTCGCTCCGGCACGGTTCCCGTTGCCGCGCGTGATCCGGCACGCGGTGCCGTCGTCAACATGGGTCAATGCGCCAATGGGCGAAATGCCTGACGAGAGCGGCTGCAAGGCAGGAGGAGATGAGCGATGCACGAGCCTTCGATGGGCGACGCCGCGATCCGTCCGGCGGAATTCTGGGACACGGTGGCCGGGCTGGTGACCGCCAAGGTCGAGCCGGTGATCGGCCGGAGTGACAAGCAGCGGGGCCCGGTGATCGACTATTTGCGCGACCTGGAAGCCCTGGCGCGGCGACAATGCGGCAACCGCGACACGGTCCAGATCATCGCCTCCGGCCGGCGGCTTCTCGGGGACCGCAGCGAGGTCAAGCCGTCGGACGGTCCCTCAATCCGAGCCTGAGATCGCCCTTCCGGAAGTGGGGCGCACCGTTGCGCGACGGTCCGCTGCCGGAGCCGTCCCCGCGAACGCGGCCAAGCCATGCAGTGGCTCTCCGTGACGGACGTCGCGCGGCCCTGAGTTGCTTCGCTGCGCGCGCGAGGACGCGGATGCGTCCGGTGTCCGGCAGCCATCCGTCAGCGCTGGACGCCCGTCCGCGACCGGACCAGGACGATCGCCCCCGCCACCGCCCAGGCCGCACAGGTCGGCGCTACCCATTGCTGCAGGTTCGGCAGCGACCACCCGTACAGGAACTCGGCGCCGAGATGCGCCTGCACGGCATCCCAGCCGGCATGCTTGATGTCGTGTTCCCGCTGCCCGGCCTCGCGACCGTAATAGTAGGTCGAGACCACCAGCGCGGCGATGCCTTCCGGGCGGGGGCTGCGCAGCAGGATCAGCGCGGCAGCCATCCCGGCGGTCTCGAGGATCGCCGTCAGGGCGTGGCTCATTGCCGGGTTCGCGACCATGAAGGCGACGAGCGTTGCGAGCATGGGCCGCGCTTACATCAATCCGGACACGGCGTCTGCGACGGCCTGCATCCAGGAGCGGCAAGGCGCCGTTGATGGAGTGAAACCGGAGCATCGGAGCCACGCCATGTCGGACGCCTACCAACTCGGCCGCTTCGTCGCCGCGCAGGAGGGTGTCTACGAGCGGGCGCTGGCGGAACTGCGGGCCGGTGCGAAGCGCAGCCACTGGATGTGGTTCGTCTTTCCGCAGGTCGCTGGGCTCGGCGCGAGCCCGATGGCGCAACGCTACGCCATCGGTTCCTTGGAAGAGGCCGAAGCCTATCTGGCGCATCCGGTGCTGGGCGAGCGCGCGCCTGCACGGCGGCCGTGAACGCGATTGCCGGGCGCTCGGCCCACGCGATCTTCGGCTCGCCGGACGATCTGAAATTCCGCTCCAGCATGACGCTGTTCGCCCGTGCCGCCCCCGGGGAGCCGCTCTTCGCCGACGCGCTGGCGCGCTACTTCGACGGCGCCCCCGACCCGCGGACGCTGGCGAAGCTCGGGGAGGGCTAGCGCCTCACCGGCCCCACAGGCCGACGCGCTCGGCGCGGGCCTGCTCCTCCGCGCCCAGGAGGTCCGGCGGCGCGTCCTCCGAGGCCCGCGCGCCGCCGGCCGCCAGGATCAGCCCGGCGAGGTCGTCGTCCTCGATGCGGCAGCGGGCCGTGGCCCCGTCGGAGAGTCCGGTGCAAACCACCTCGCGGCGGCGCAGGTAGCTGGCGAGCTGGCGGGCGAGGTGGCCGCGCTCGCCGACGACGCCGAGGAGGCGCACGACCCGCCCGCGCAGGTTGAGGGTGCCGGTGTCGATCACCTCCGGCACGCCGCGGACCTCGCCGCCCGCGACCGGCTCGGCCGCGGGGGCAGGCGCGGGCGCCCGCGCCGGCTCGGCCCGCTCCGCCGAGGGCCGGAGCTTGCCCTTCGCGAGCTTCTCCGTGGCCCGCTGGATGAAGTCGTGGAAGATTCCGGCCGGCATCTCGCCGCCGAACATGCGGTTCATCGAGCTGTCGTCGTCGTTCCCGACCCAGATCCCGACCACGAGGTCGGGGGTCATGCCGACGAACCATGCGTCGCGGAAATCCTGGCTCGTGCCGGTCTTGCCGCCGATGATCTGGCCCGGCACCCGCGCGGCACGGCCGGTGCCGGATTCCACCACCGCCTGCAGCGAGTCGAGCATCATGGTGCGCGGCTCCTGGGCCAGCATCGCGCCCGGGGCCGGGTCGGTTCGGACGTAGAGCGGCTGCGGCGCCGCCCCGCGGATCGCCTGGATCCCGTAGGCCTGGAGCGGGGTGCGCCCGGACAGGACCGAGCCGTAGGCGCGGGCCATTTCCAGAAGGCTCACGGCGCCCGAGCCGAGGACGAGGCTCGGCACGTTGGGCAGGTCCGACTGGATCCCGAGCTTGCGCGCGGTGGCGATCACGGCCGGAATGCCGACATCCTGCCCGAGCTGGGCCGCCACGGTGTTGATCGAGAGCGCGAAGGCGGTCCGCAGGGGCACCGGCCCGCGGTAGCGCCCGTCGTCGTTCTCCGGGTCCCAATCGCCGATCTGGACCGGGCGGTCGACCATCACGGATTCCGGCGTGTAGCCCTTCTCGTAGGCCGTCAGGTAGACGAGGAGCTTGAACAGGGAGCCGGGCTGGCGCTTGGCCTGGACGGCGCGGTTGAACTGGCTGTCCTCGTAGTCGCGGCCGCCGACCATGGCGAGGATCGCGCCCTCCTTCGACAGCACCACCATGGCGGCCTGGCCGACCTTGCGGCGGGCACCGTCCTTGTCGAGGCGGCGGGCGACGACGCCCTCGGCGAGGCTCTGCAGGTCGAGGTTGAGGGTCGAGCGCACCGTCATGTCGCCGTCGGTGCCGGCGAGGCGCTTCACGTCGCCCGCGATCATGTCGAGGAAGTAGTTGGTGCCGGGCGGCGCCTCGGGTGGCGATTTCAGGGTCACGCTCTGCTTGCGCGCGGCGTCGGCTTCGGCTTGCGTGATCGCGCCGGTCTCGACCATGGCCTGGAGCACCACGTCGGCGCGCTCCTTGGCACCGCCGAGGTTGCGCGTCGGGGCGAGCTGCGAGGGCGCCCGCACCAGCCCGGCCAGCATCGCCGATTCCGGCAGATTCAGGGCCTTGGCGGGCTTGCCGAAATAGCGCCGCGCCGCCGCGTCAGCTCCGTAGGCGCCGGCGCCGAAATAGGCGGAGTCGAGGTAGCCGAGCAGGATCGCGTCCTTGCTCATCGTCGACTCGACCCGCAGCGCCAGGAAGGCCTCCTGCACCTTGCGCCAGAGCGATTTCTCCTGGTTGAGGGAGATCAGCCGGACATATTGCTGGGTGATCGTCGAGCCACCCTCGCGCACGCCGCCGCCGCGGAGATTACGCCACACGGCCCGGGCAAGGCCGCGCAGGTCGATGCCCCAGTGGCTGTAGAAGCGCCGGTCCTCGATCGCCACGATCGCCTGGGCGAGGTGCGGCGGCAGGTCGGCGGCCGTGAGCTTCTGGCCGCGGAAGCTGCCGCGGGTGGCGAAGACCCGGCCGTCATCGGCCTCCACGGTGATCGCCCGCTGGCCGGTCTCCACCACGGCGCCGCCGAGCGGCGGCAGAGTCACGAAGGCCGCGAACAGGTACACGGCCAGCGCCAGGACCGGCAGCAGGATCAGCCCGGCCGCGGCGAGCCGGGCCGGGTGCCGGCGGCCCAAGATCGGCCGCATCCACCCGTTCAGGCCCCGATCCTCCGGCCGCGGAATGGCCGTGTCGGCGGGACGATCCATCCGGGTGGTGCGAGCCCGCGCCGCCGAGCGCGCGGACAAGGCCCGGCCACGACGCGCGAGGCCGAGGCCGGCCGCGGCGATCAGCGTCCGGAGATGGCGGGACAGGTCGCGCGCCGCGCGCCCGGCCTCGCGGGCGGCGAGGCGCGGGTCTGGGGCCTCAGGGGCGGAATCCGGCTTCGGCGGTCTCGGCCCGTCGGCGGGGGCGCGCTCCGGCGCGTCGGGCGTCATCGTGATGCGGATTCCGAGACCGGCCGATCCGGTCGACCGAGCCTTCTAAGCCGCATCGGCTCCCATGTCCCGCGCATGCGCGAACGGAGGCCGGCCAGCCCGTCGATCGCGCCGCGACCGTGTGGATCGGGCCACGAGCCCGATCCGGCTTGCCGGTCGGCTCAGCGGCCGAGCGGCGGCGTCGGCCCCGAGGCCGCCCCGTGCCGGCTGCGCAGCTGGAAAGCCAGGATCAGCAGCAGCACGCCGAAGGCGAAGGTGTAGGAGCCGATCCACCACGTCAGGACCAGGGCCGACATGCCCGGATTGATGAGCAGCGCGAGGCCGAACAGGATCGAGACGACCCCGCCGAGGACCAGCCACCACCGCCCGTAATGGACGTGCAGGCGGAAGGCGGCCGCGATCATCAGGCCGCCGGTTACCAGCGCCCACGCGGCGAGCAGCATTACGAACGCCCAGACGGCCGCGGCCGGCACCAGCGCCGCAGCGACACCCACGATGATGTCGACGAGACCTTCGAGCAACAGGAAGCCCCAGCGCTCATGGCGCTGCGCGGCCCGGACCGCGCCCACGATGGCGAAGACGCCGTCAACGAGCATGTAGGCGGCGAAGAACAGCACCAGGGAGAGCACGAAGGCGCCCGGGGCAACGAACGCGATCACGCCGAACAGGATCGCGATGACGCCGCGCAGGGCCACGAGCCACCAGTTGCGCGCGAGCGCCGCGCTCATCGCATCGAGGCGGGCGACGCCGACGAGGGGGATACCGGTGGGCGAGTTCGTCGGACCGGATCCGGAGCTGTGCGGCGTTGGGGATGGGCTGCTTGTCATGGCGAACTCCTGAAGCCTCTCGGCCGAAAACCGCGAAGGTTCCGGGCGCAGAACGTCGCAGTGCGGCATGCGTTCCTATACGGGCAGATCTGCGCAGGGAACCTTGAGACTGCGGCCGGCTTTTGCTGCCTGAGGCGGGCGATGCGACAAGCCCGGTCACCCCAGGGTGGCCGGCCCATCGGGCGACGACTTCCCATGTTTGACGATCAGCGGCACTCCTCCGAGGACGAGGCGCGCCTGCGGCCGGCCGAAAGCCGGGCGGCCGCAGGCGAACGCGATGTCCTGGATCTCGGCCGGACCTATCCGTCCGCGGCTGGCGAGACCGCGCGCAAGCCCGGTGCGGAGGACGCGGCAAACGAGCCCGAGGCGCAGGACGGCGCAGCCGGCGACGAGGCGGAGGAATCCGACAATGCCGGTGACGGCGCACGGCGCCCGAACGTCCTGCGGCGCCACCCGTTCGCGTTCCTCCTCGGCGGCCTCGCGGTCGTCGCGCTGTGCGTCGCGGTGTTCTTCTACTGGCTGCTGTACATGCACCCCTACGAGAGCACCGACGACGCCTTCGTGGATGCACGCAGCATCTCGGTCCAGCCGAAGGTCGGCGGCTATCTCGTCGACGTGCCTGTGACCGACAACCAGCATGTCGAGGCCGGCCAGATCCTGTTCCAGATCTTCCAGCGCGATTATCAGATCGCCCTCGATCAGGCGAAGGCGCAGGTCGAGGCCGACGAGGCCGGTATCAAGAACATCGACGCGCAGATCCAGGCGCAATACGCCAACATCGACGTGTCCAAGGCGCAGGTCGCCACCGCCGAGGCGGCGCTGAAATTCGCCCAGGAGGATGCGGCTCGCTACAAGGACCTCGCCGAGCGCGGCTCCGGCTCGGTCCAGCAATCGCAATCGGCAACCTCGACGCTGCAGCAGCGGCAGGCCGCCGTGCAGAGCGCCAATGCCAGCGTGGTCGCCGCGCAGAAGCAGGTCGGCTCGCTTCAGGCGCAGAAGGCCTCGACCCAGGCACAGCTCGGCCGTGACCGAGCGCAGGTGGAGCAAGCCGAGCTGAATCTCGGCTACACGACCCTTCGCGCCGTGCAGCCCGGGCGCATCGTGCGACTCACCGGCGGCGTCGGCCAGCTCGCCCAGGCCGGCCAGAGCCTGGCGATGTTCGTGCCGGACGACATCTGGGTGACGGCGAACTTCAAGGAGACGCAGATTTCCGACATGCGGCCGGACCAGCCGGTCGATCTCGAGATCGACGCCTATCCGGGTCGCAGGATCCACGGCACGGTGGCCTCCGTGCAGCCGGGTTCGGGTACGGCCTTCAGCCTCCTGCCGGCGCAGAACGCCACCGGCAACTACGTGAAGGTGACCCAGCGCATCCCGGTAAAGATCGTCGTCAAGGACTGGCCGACGGATGTGTCGATCGGCCCGGGCATGTCGATCGTCCCGACCGTCACGGTGCGGTGAGCGCCGTGGCCGGCCAAGCGAGCGCCCCGGCGCGCGGCCGCAAGCCGCGGGGCGGAAAACCCAGCGCCGGCAAATCCGAGGCCGGCAAGGCACCGGGGGGCCACAATCCGTGGCTCATCGCCGGCGTGGTGGCGCTGGCGACCTTCATGGAGGTGCTCGACACCACCATCGCCAACGTGGCCCTCCGCTACATCTCGGGCGGTCTGGCGGTCGGCCCCGACGAGGCGGCCTGGGTGGTGACGAGCTACCTCGTCGCCAACGCGATCACGCTGACGGCGTCGAGCTTCCTGGCCAAGCGCTACGGCCGCAAGGCGTTCTTCATGTGGTCGGTGGCCCTGTTCACCGTCTCGTCGATCCTGTGCGGCTTCGCCTGGAGCCTGGAATCCCTGCTGCTGTTCCGGGTGATGCAGGGGCTCGGCGGCGGCGGCATGGCGCCGCTCGCGCAGTCGATCCTGGCGGATTCCTTCCCGCCGGCGAAGCGCGGCCAGGCCTTCGCGCTCTACGGGGTCGCCATCGTGGTGGCGCCGGTGATCGGCCCGACGCTCGGTGGCTGGCTCTCCGACAACGCCTCCTGGCACTGGTGCTTCCTGATCAACGGGCCGGTGGGCGTCATCGCCCTCGGGCTGATGTACTGGCTGATCGAGGACAGCGAGGCGGCCAAGAAGGATCGCCGCGCCCTGGTCCGCAAGGGCATCCGGTTCGACATCGTCGGCTTCGTGCTGGTCGCCCTGTTCCTCGGCTCGCTGGAGGTGATCCTCGACGAGGGCCAGCGGAAGGACTGGTTCGGCACCTCGACGCTGATGAACGTCTCCGGCGTGCTGATGGTCGTCTCGTTCATCGCCATGATCCCCTGGCTGCTGAATAAGGAGAATCCGGCCGTCGATCTCCGCCTCATCGGTAACCGTCAGTTCGGCTCGTGCTTCCTGGTAATGATGTTCACTGGGGCGATCCTGATCGCCACCACGCAGTTCATCCCGCAGATCACGCAGGAATATTACGGCTACACCGCCACCCTGTCGGGCCTCGTCCTCGGCCCGGGCGGCATCGTCACGGTGGTGATGATGTTCCTCACCGGTCGGATCTCGTCCTACGTTCAGCCGAAATGGCTGATCGCCACCGGCATGACCATCGTGGCGCTCGGCATGTACGACCTGACGCGGATCGACGGCAGCACGACCTTCGCGTTCTTCGCATGGTCGCGGGTCTATATTGGCATCGGCCTGCCGATGGTGTTCCTCTCGATCACCTCGGCCTCGTACGAGGGGATCCGCAAGGACCAGACCGACCAGGCCTCGGCGCTGATCAACGTCGCCCGCAACGTCGGCGGCTCGATGGGGGTCTCGCTGGCGCAGAACATCCTGGCCTACCGGAGCCAGTTCCATCAGAGCCGCTTGGTGGAGAGCGTCAACCCGGCCTCGCCGGCCTACCAGGAGACCATGCGGCAGGCGACGCAGTACTTCTCCGAGCACGGCTATGCCGGTGTCGAGGCCCAGAATCAGGCGACGGCGTGGATCGGGAGCGTGCTCAGCACGCAGGTGGCCTACTGGGCCTATATCGACGTGTTCTGGGTGCTCGGCCTCGTCGCCGCCTGCGCGGTCCCGCTGGCCCTGAGCCTGAAGAGCGTCAAGCTCGGCGGCGGGGCGCCGGCCGGGGGGCATTGAGGGCGGCCGCGACAGAGGCACAGCCCGGACGCCGGACGCGCCGCCGGCGCGAGGACCGGCCGTCGTCCCTAGCCCGGATCGTCGGCGGGCTTCTCGCCCGGTGCCGCGAACAGGTCCTCCGGCGCGACCACGGTGACGCGGCGCTGCGCCACGTCGAGGACCGGCACGAAGGCCTTCGTGAAGGGCAGGAGCGCCGTGGCGCCGCCGTTCGGCGGTCGCAGTTCCAGGAGATCGCCGCCGCCGTAATTCGGCACGGCCACGATCGTCCCGATGAGGGTTCCGGCCTCGTCCACCGCCGCGGCGCCGATCAGGTCGGCGGCGTAGACCTCGTCGTCGTCCTCGGGCGCGTCCAGACGGTCGCGGGGAACGTACAGGGCGACGCGGTTGAGCGCCTCCGCGGCGCTGCGGCCCGAGACGCCCTTCACCCGGGCGATCAGCATGTCGGGGGACGGGCCGGGGGCGGGACGCACGTCGGCGAGCGTCAGCGTCCGGCCGTCGGCCGTCTGAAGGTTTCCGTAGCCGGCGATCGCCTGCGGATCACCGGTGTAGGATTTGAGCCGGACCTCGCCGTTGAGGCCGTGCGCCCGCCCGAACTCGCCCAGCAGGACGAGGTTCGGATCGGGCGGAACGGGCAGCGGCGCCGGCTTGGGGGCCGGCGCTTTG
>Ga0316228_1002658_pt1 | contig 15351 bp, 12 predicted proteins | sample TBH18021metaG_FD_206005 | JGI IMG/M metagenome (GOLD analysis project Ga0316228, IMG submission 206005) | Freshwater microbial communities from Trout Bog Lake, Wisconsin, USA - TBH18021 | ecosystem: Environmental > Aquatic > Freshwater > Lake > Hypolimnion/Profundal zone | place: USA: Wisconsin... | reverse complement strand
CGAACAGGCTGCCCATGTACTCGCTGTTCTGAACAAACTCCGGGGTTTCCGGGGCCGAGATGTAAGGCGCTCGTATATAAAGACCTTTCGATTGCTCTGCTTTTACTGCCTGATCTTCGACTTGTATCATCTCGGCAATGCTCTGCTGAAAGTGCTGCCGAACGTCCTCCCTTGAGGATATAGTGAGCGACGTGCAGTAGCTGAGCATAGCTAGACGAGCAAGGTTGCGCACGTAGGCCATAAAGAATGGATCGGAGTAAAGCCGGGGGGCGTCCGCGTTAACATCGCTGACCGTGAATCCGATGGGTATCGGGTAATCATCGCTACGAAAAATTTGCTTAATTCGTTGGATCTGACTGCGCGTCACCTGCTGGGCGAAACTCACAACTTGGCGTATTTCTTGATCTTCATCTTTTGCCAGGAGATATTGGAACATACAATCCGAGAGGGTTGCATTCATGTACTGCACCCACAGTCCGCTGACGCACGAAGCGGTGAGGTGGGTCTTGAATTCCTGCTGCATAGCATTTGCCTGAGGCATATATCCTTGCTGAATCGGGTTTTCTTGATGCATGTCTTTACTCTCCTTTCGTTTACTTGCTTTTACCGCTTAGTGCCAGTCCCGATGACTGATAACCTGCGGCGGCGCTTCCATCCACCCGTTCTTTATTGAAATATTTACACCATCTTCTCCATATTGAATGACTTCCGCTCCTTGACTGAGGTACTAAGCGGCGATGTCAGCCCGGTTGCACTAGGACGCAGCAATCCCGATATCAGCAATACCCAACGAGTTTAATGTAAATGATGGACGCCATTTGTTGGTTGGTCATTGTGCTGAGTGGAGATGCTATGTACTAGGATGCGACGAAATAGTTTTCAACATACTTATTCCCGAAGCATTTTCCCCAGGCGGCTACATTATCCTGCCAACTACGGAAACACATTGCATATACCAATGCGGTCCATCTTCGAGATGTCGTTCCTCCATCCGCTATTTATCATGATTTTTTACGAATCTTGCACATATAGCTCATTTCTCGCAGACAACCTTGCATAGTCAATAACAAGGTCCATAAACATCCATACGAATAAACTGACGATGAACGTCAGTTTTCTTTATCTTAGCTTACTATGCGGTTCGATTAAACTCTACAGTAACAGTCATTACTAGATCACGGGGCGCCACTTTGTTGGCTTGTCCCAATTTTAACATTAGCCTGTGTTATATATTGACAAGAGCTACGACTCTGTTTTATTATGTAATTGATAATGGTTTTCATTATCATATTGATAAGCAACACGAAAGGAAGTTGAAGATATGCCGAAAACACTTAATCAACTGCTCCCTGGAGAAACAGGCGTCGTGACGCGAGTGACAGGCAGCGGCCCTGTCAAGCGCCGCATCGTGGACATGGGTCTTGTCGCCGGTACCCCGGTGAAAGTGCAAAAGGCTGCCCCTCTGGGTGATCCGATGGAAATCAAGGTCAAGAACTTCAATCTTTCGCTGCGCAAATCCGAAGCCGCGCTGATCGAAGTGCAGGTTGGATAACCTTTTTAGACCGGCAGCAGCAAATACTTATTTAACGGGCGATAAGGAGGCATAAAAAATGACAACTGCGAGTTTGACTGTGGCCTTGGCCGGCAACCCCAATTCCGGCAAAAGCACTATTTTTAACAACATCACCGGATCACACCAGCATGTCGGCAATTACCCCGGGGTAACGGTGGAGAGGCGCGAAGGCTTCCGCCGCTTTGACGGCAACGACCTGCTTGTGGTGGATCTGCCTGGAACATACAGCCTGACAGCCCATTCCCTGGACGAAGTGGTGGCGCGCAATGTCATCATTGATGAAAAACCGGATATCATTGTGAATATCCTGGACACGTCCAATCTGGAACGCAACCTGTACCTGGCTGTGCAGCTTCTGGAGCTGGAGCGGCCTCTGGTACTGGCCCTGAATATGACCGATGTCGCCGAAAAGATGGGCCTGAAGGTCGATGAAGCCGCAATGAGCCGCAAGTTGGGAATTCCTGTTGTCCGTACGGTCGGCAATCGCAACCGGGGAACCGACGACCTGCTCCGAACTGTAGCCGAGGCTGCGTCGGCCGCCAAACATAAGCCTTTTACCCTGAATTACGGCCCGGAAATCGAAGCCAGAATCGCGCAAATTACACAAGCTCTGGCGTCGCTTACTGCGGTAAAATATCCGCAGCGCTGGCTGGCGCTCAAGTTACTGGAGAATGACCAGGACGTGAATAAAGCCGTCCAAATCCTCCCGGGCTGGAGCGAACTCAAGGCCCAGGTGGAAGCGGCCCGGACCCAGCTCAAGGCACTCCTTGGGGATGACCCGGAAATTGCCTTCGCCGAGATTCGTTACCGTTTTGTCGGCGAGGTCTATCGCGAAGTCGCCGTCGCGGGCAGCGACTGGGCCCAAACCACATCCGATAAGATCGATTCGGTATTGACTCACCGGCTATACGGCCTGCCCATCTTCTTTGGCGTCATGTGGCTGCTGTTCAATATCGTCTTCACTGTCGGGCACTATCCCCAGGACTGGCTGCAAAGCGGCGTCAAAGCCCTGAGCGACTTCCTTGCCCGGAGCATGGCCGACAGCGCCCTCAAGGAGCTGCTGGTGGACGGGGTCATTGGCGGGGTGGGCAGCGTCATCACCTTTTTACCCAATATTCTGCTGCTCTTTTTGGGTATCGCCCTGCTGGAGGACACAGGTTATATGGCCCGGGCCGCCTTTGTCATGGACCGGGTTATGCGGGCCGTGGGGCTGCACGGGAAATCGTTCATTCCGCTGCTCCTGGGATTCGGCTGCAATGTTCCGGCTATCATGGGCACCCGGACGCTGGAAAACCCCCGGGACCGGATGGTCACCATCCTTGTCTCCCCGCTGATGAGCTGCAGCGCCCGCCTGCCTGTTTACACCCTGTTGACTGCCGCCTTTTTTCCGGATTATCTCGCAGGCAGCGTATTGTTCTCAGTCTACATCTTTGGTGTCATGCTGGCTGTAGTGATGGCGCTGCTTTTCCGCAAAACCCTCTTTCCCGGGGCAAGCGAGGCCTTTGTCATGGAGATGCCGCCTTATCATCTGCCAACCCTGCGCAGTATTGTGACCCAAATGTGGGAACGCAGCGTCCTGTACCTGAAAAAAGCCGGGACGCTGATTCTGGCGGCATCGATTCTGGTCTGGTTTTTAACCAACTATCCTGCTGACGTACCGTACAGCAAAGACTATGACCAGGCGAAGGCGCAAATCGAGGAAACGTTTGCCTCCCAAGCCGCCGATCAAGTCCCCCTCCCCCTGGGAATCGAAGCAGCGGAAGAAAATACCGCTTTGCTGGCGGAACTCGACCAGCAGCGAAAAGACGCCCTGGTACAGCTCGACAAGGACCAGGCGTCGGAAAAACTGGCTAATAGCTACGCCGGCCAGTTCGGCCACCTGATTGAACCAACCATCCGTCCCCTTGGTTTTGACTGGAAGATCGGCGTCGGCCTGGTCTCGGCGGTCGCGGCCAAAGAGGTCCTGGTCAGTACCCTGGGCACCATTTACAGTGTCGGCGAAGCCAAAGAAAATCCTTCCTCCTTAGCAGGAGCCCTGACTGACGATCCGACCTTCAGTCCACTGGTTGCCTACGCGCTGATGATCTTTACTCTTATCTACTCCCCCTGCCTGGCGGCGCTGGCCGTCATCCGCCGGGAGACCAACTCCTGGAAATGGACCGCCTTCAGCTTCACCTATTCCACCGCTTTGGCCTGGCTTATCGCCTTCGCGGTGTATCAGACCGGAACTTACCTGGGCTTTTAAGAGGCTTATCGTCGTTAAGGAGGCACAAGCATGGAAACCATTGTTTTAATCGGAATCGGCGCCGCGGCGCTGGGCTATTTCGCTCATACCGTGTGGCGCGGCTTGAGCTGCAAGGAAGTCTGCAACTGCGCCAGCAGCGGCTCTTGCTCAAAAGCGGCTGGCGGTTGTCACTGCCCGGGCACCAATTTGCTAAAATAAATGGATACAAAAAAGGGATATGCGTCAATTGCACATCCCTTTTTGATTGTCGATGAACCCCAGGCTATCCACAAAATCTTGGCGCGGGAGGGGAATTCCTCCGCTACGGATAATATCCTACGCCGTTACCGGCAGCAAAGCTGCCGACGGCTAGGGATATTAGTGAAACTAGACTCGGGCGGTTTTCCCGAGTCTTAGTTGAACTTATCCATGCTCTTTGGGCGAATCCCGCTACGGAAAACCCCTCCCGCTTGCCATAACCTTTCCCAACAAAAAAGGATGTGCATATTGCACATCCTTTTTTGTCGTCGATAAACCACTAAGCTCATTGTCGCCCAAGGCTGGCAAGAAAGGTCCAGATGCTAGGAATGGCGAGGATTGCGCCGCGCCGCGTACTGGCCGTACGCAAGCAAGCAACCGGAGCCATGACAACGCAGATGGGCCTTTATCGCCAGCCGAAATCCCTGGGCTATTGCCCGTATTCTTTCTTGATCATGGGCTTAATTCCGCCGTTTTTAAGAATATCCATGACATAGTCGGACAGCGGCTGGGCCTGGAAGGTCGCGCCGGTAGTCTCGTCGGTCACCTTGCCGCTGGTCAGGTCGACCGACACGGTGTCGCCGCGTTTGACGACTTTGCCGATGCCGGGGCAGATGAGCAGCGGGATGCCCAGATTAATAGCGTTGCGGTAAAATATCCGGCCAAAAGAATCAGCAAGAATGGCGCCGACGCCCGCTGTCTTCAAGGTAGTCGCGGCATGCTCGCGACTGGAGCCGCAGCCGAAATTGGCGGTAGCCACGACGATATCGCCAGGCTTAGCTTCTTTGATAAAAGAAGGATCAACGCCTTGCAATGCGTGCTGAACCACCAGTTCCGGGTCGGTCAGATCAAGATACTGTCCGGGATAGATCTGGTCTGTGCTGATATTATCGCCGTAAACAAAGGCTTTGCCTTTAATCGTGTTATTCATTCAAACTCACCTCAATCCAGGTATTTTGTCGGATCAACGATCTTTCCTTCCAACGCGGCGGCAGCCACGGAGGCGGGAGAAGCAACAAAAATCTCGGCTTGGTTGTGGCCCATGCGTCCTGGGAAATTGCGGCTGGACGCGGTAATGCAGGTTTCGCCGTTAGCCAGCATGCCCTGATGAGTCCCAAGGCAGGCGGCGCAGCCGGGAGTGACGAAGGTAGCTCCAGCCTCCACCAGAGCCTGCACATAGCCTTTGTTCATCGCCTCCAGAAAGACCCCCTTGGAGGCCGGAACCACGATAAACCGGGTGCGGGGATTGATATGCTTGCCCTTCAAGATTCGGACGGCAACCGCTATGTCGTCCAGCCGCCCGCCGGTGCAGGTGCCCAGGAAAGCCTGATTTACCGGCTTGCCCTCGTAGGCCGCAACGTCATGGACATTATCCACACTGTGCGGCGCCGCCAGCTGAGGCTTCAGGTTGGTCACATCGAAGGTGTGCTCGGCCGAGTACTGGTAGCCGGGATCGGTGGTGAATATTTCGTAGTCGTGTTTGACCTTGTCCTTCAGATAGGCGAGGGTGATTTCATCAGGCTGGATATAGGCCGTCTTGGCCCCCATTTCGGTGGTCATATTGCAAAGAGCCATCCGCTCGGAAACACTGAGTTCCTTCAGCACCGGCCCGGTAAACTCCACCGCCCGGTATACGCCGTAGTCGGCGCCCAGGGTGCCGATTGCCTTGAGTATGATGTCCTTGGCGTAAACGCCCTTGGGGAGCTTGCCCTCCAGGTTGATGCGGATGATGTCGGGAACCCTGAACCACAGCTGGCCGGTCATCATAATGATCGCCAGATCGGTGCCGCCCACGCCGGTGCCGAAGGCGCCGAAGGCCCCATGGGTGGTGGTGTGGGAGTCGGTGATAACCAGCACCATCCCCGGATAGACCAGTCCTTTGTCGGCAAGTATCTGGTGGCAGACGCCCTGATCGACATCCATTAAGAGGTCAATGCCCTGATCCCAGCAAAACTCGCGGAACTGCTTCTGATTGTCGGCCTGGGTTATGGTCGACGCCGGGGCGTAGTGATCAAGGAACATGACGATTTTCTTGGGATCGTTGACTTTTTTGCCGCCCATCTCGAAGAACGAGCGGACGGTCTGCAGGTACAAGTCGTTGATACCGGCAAGGTCAACCTTGCAATTGATGATTTCTCCAGTGGTTACCGTCTTTTTACCGGCGGCTTTGGCCAGTATTTTTTCTATTGCGTGCATTTGCTATCCTCCCATTAGTTAGAAATCGGAACCGTTAGACTACCCTGGGGCATGAGAATAATGCTTGGCGAAGGCCCCAGTTTGGCCAAGGCGATCTTCATCGCCTCATCCATATCTTTGGCTGGCGTAAACAGCAGTTCTTTGGAAAAACTTGGCTCAAGGCAGGAAACAAGAATGAACTCGGCTTTCTTCAGCAGCCGCGTGACCGCATAGGCTTTGTGGGCTCCGATCTGAAAGTTGGCCCGCAGTTCGGTTTCGATCCGCTCCGGGGTCTTGTAGTCCCGCATGGTTTTTTCGTACACCGCCGAGCCTGATCCCTCGACACATTCGCCGAGGATGATGACCACGCCCCCTTGCTTTACTGCGCCCCAGGCGTTATCCATGGTTTTTTGCAGCTGGTAGACGTTAATATCTTTAGGATAGCCGCCGCAGGTGGCGATAACAAGGTCAGCCGGCTTGGCAACCTGGGTGCCGTAAACCTGGTCGACGAACTTGCAGGCAATCTTGTGGGCTTCAATATAGTCGCCGGCGAACACCCCAACAAACTCTTTCTTTTCGTTGAGAACGGTGTTGATCAGGAAGGACGGACGGCACATCTCGACCCCTTCCACCTGGTCGTGGTACACAGGGTTGCCTTCCAGCCTGCCGATGACGGCGTTGGGGTCAAACATCATGCTGTGATTGTGGCGAATGGTCTCATAGCTGGCGACCCCAGGAAGCATGGCTTTGCGTCCCCCGCCAAAACCGGCGAAGAAATGGTGCACGATGCTGCCAGTGCAAATAATATGGTCGACGTCAGCCACCAATTTGTTGAAAGAGACCTTAGTCCCGCGTGAAGTGGTTCCAAAATATTTGAATTCATCTTCCTTGGCGTTGCTGTTGAACATTTTGAGCCGTTTGGCCACCTCCGGGCCGACCTCCTGGGCCATTTCCTCCGGTGACATATCCCGGTGGGTTCCCAGGGCAAAGATGACGAACATGTCCTTGTCAGGCACGCCCGCGGCGCTGAGTTCATCCAGCAGAATCGGCATGAACACATGGCTGTTCGCCACCCGGGTCGGATCATTGACAATGAAGGCCACCGTCTGGCCTGGTTTGACGATTTCCCGGAGCGGTTTTGTGCCGACAGGGTTACGGATGGCTTCCTTGATCGCCGCAACCGGGTCTGGCAGCACCGGGGTTGTATTGATCTTCAGTTCATCGATGACCTGTGCCGGATCAAGTTCAAAATCGGCATACCCCTTACCGTACTTGAGGCTGTACTTCTTTTTTGTCATGTTTACACACTCCTCTTTTTACCATAAACCTAGGAATTTCCACCAGAGCGAACCTACTCCTACCCAAATCACCAGATTGACTACCGATAAAATGAAGCCCAGCTTCCACCAAGTCCCCTGATCGATATACCCGGCCCCGAAAAAGATCGGCGCCGGACCGGTGGCGTAGTGGGTCAGGCCGGCGAACAGATTGGAAATATAGGCAAACGCCAGTGCCGCCAGATAAGCCGGCGCCCCCGCCGCCACTGCCACTGCTGCGAACGCGGCGTACATCGCGGTGACATGGGCGGCCAGACTGGCGAAACCGTAGTGGGAATACATATAGATGACCAGCAGGATCATCAGCGCAGGCAGCCAGGGAATCCCGACGATCATGGCACTGACGGTTTTGGCGAACCAGGGAATCAGGCCCAGCTTGGCGAGATAGTCGGCAAGGCCGATGAGACTGCCCATCCAGATCATGGTGTCCCAGGCTCCCTTTTCTTCCAGCACGTCCTTCCACTCGATCACCTGGGTCAACAGCATCAAGCCCACCCCCAGCATGGCGACCACTGTCGCATCCAGCTTTGTTATGGTGGCTGTGCCCCACAGGAGGAGCGCCAGTACAAACACTCCGGCAACAACCTTTTCGCCGAAACTCATCGGTCCCATTTTTTCGAGTTCTGCGGCTGCGAACACTTTCGCTTCCGGAGTCTTGGTAATTTCCGGCGGATACAATTTATATAAAAGATAAGGTATGAGCGCAAGAGACAACGCGCCAGGCAGGGAAGCCGCCGCGAACCAGGTCCACCAGCTGAGCTGGACATTGAGGGTTTTTGCCGCCAGTTCGACAATCAGCGGATTGGGGGCGCAAGCCGTCATGAACATGGCGGCAGTAACGGCGTTGCCCTGAAATTCGGTTTTCATCAGATAGGCCCCGATCCTTCGCGCCGTGGGACCAGGATGGGAATCGAACGCCAGCGCCAAACTTTTGACAATCGGAAAGATGACCCCTCCGGCTCTGGCGGTGTTGGAAGGCGTGGCGGGAGCGATAATCAGGTCACTGAGCACGAGGGCATAGCCCAATTTCAGCGTACTGTCCCCGATGGCCCGCATGATCATAAACGCAATCCGCCGCCCCAGGCCGGTCTTGATAAAGCCCTTGGCGAACAGAAAGGCCGAAATAATCAGCCAGATCGTCCCATTACTGAACCCGGACAGGGCTTCGGCCGGTTTGAGCACTCCTGTCAGAGCCGCAATGGTGATGCTGAGGAAAGCCACCGCGCCAATAGGCAGCGGCTGAAGAATAAAACCAAGGATGGTCGCCACAAAGATAGCCAGAAGATGCCAGGCCTGAGGATTCAGCCCGGCGGGAATGGGCGCCACCCAGATCAGGGCCCCGACCAGCGCGACAACAACTCCACGCGTCAGTTTGCTTTTCACAGTATTCCTCCTTTCATTCATTTTTCAGAATAATAATGCAAATGTCATGCCAACATCCGAAAGGCGGCAAAAACAGGCTTTCGAAAACAACATGTTGCAGAAAATTTTCCAATGTTCTAAAATTGTTTTAGAGCGTTGCAATGTGTTTCAAAGAGGTGGCATCGATGAAAATCGCCTTTCTGGCCCCCGACGATACCATGTATCAGACCGCGCTGGCTGTCCTGAAATCCCACCATGACGACATCATCATCACCAAAGGCCTGCTGAGCAAGGGCGTGGATGTCGCCCGGCAGCTGATAGCCGACGGCGTCGAAGTCATCATCACCCGGGGCGGAACAGCCCTGGCCATCAAGAGCGCCGGACTGGAAGTAAGTGTCGTCGAACTGGCGATCACCGGCTTCGATGTCATCCGGACAGTGGAAAGAGCCAAGGAATTCGGCAACCGCATCGCCGTGGTAGCCTTTCAGTCGATGGTCCTTGGCATCGAGTGCCTCGGGCCCATCCTGGGCATTGATTTGCGTCAGTATATCATCGACAGCGAGTTTGCCGCCGAACCCCATGTTCTGCGCGCTTTCGCCGACGGGGCCGACGTTGTCGTCGGCGGGGTCATCACCGCAAAAACAGCCGAATTGCACGGCCTGCCCGCCATTCTCATCGACAGCGGCGTCGAGGGCATCCTCCAGGCCGCTTCCGAAGCCAAGCGTCTCAGCCACGCCCGTCAGCTGGAAAAGGTAAAAGCCAGCCTATTCAAGGCTGTTCTCGACTTCGCCCACGAGGGAGTCATCTCCATTGACCAAGAACAGCGCATCACTGTGTTCAATCCGCTGGCCCAGCGCATCACCGGCATCGACGGCAAAAAAGCCATCGGCTGCAACATCGGCGACATCTGGCCAGAGCTCAAGCTGGAAAAGCTTCTCACAACAGTCAAAGACGATCTGGGCCACATCCTGCGCATCGGCGGAAAACGGATCGTGTGCAACAAGGTTCCCATCGTGGTCAATAAACAGGCGGTGGGAGCGGTGGCCAATTTTCAGGATGTAAGCAAAATCCAGCAGATGGAGGAGCGGATACGCCGTGAAATATACGCCTCCGGCCATGTTGCCACCTTTACTTTTGAAGATGTTTTAGGCAACACAGCGCTGATCCAGGACACCATACGTTTTGCCAAGGAGTTCGCTGCGGCGCAATCGGCTGTGCTGATCCTCGGCGAAACCGGCACAGGCAAAGAAGTGTTCGCCCAGAGTATTCACAACTACAGCCAGCGGGCCCACGGACCGTTTGTGGCCATCAACTGCGCCGCCCTGCCTGGACAGATACTGGAAAGCGAGCTATTCGGCTACGTCGGCGGAGCCTTCACCGGCGCCAACAAGGAAGGCAAACCCGGCCTGTTCGAAGTGGCCCACCGCGGCACCATCTTTCTTGATGAAATTGCCGAAATGGACTATACCCTCCAGGGAAAGCTGTTGCGGGTGCTGCAGGAGAAAAAAGTCGTCCGCCTGGGCAGCGACAAAGTCATTCCTGTTGACGTCCGGATCATCGCCGCCACCAACCGCCAGCTCAAGCAGCTGGTGGCAGACAACAAGTTCCGCGCCGATCTTTATTACCGTCTAAATGTACTGCGCCTGCGTATTCCGCCGCTTCGGGAACGCAGCGGCGATATCGCCGTCTTTGCCCGCCATTTCATCGCCTCTTACGCTGCCGCGGCCAATCGCCGCCTCACACTGTCCGACACCGCCATCGTGCTTCTTAGCCGTTATCCCTGGCCCGGCAACATCCGGGAGCTGCAGAACACCCTGGAGCGCATCGCCGTCGTCTGCCCCACCGAAAGAGTCGAAGCCGGAGTGATCACGCAACTGCTTGCCGACGAACAAGACGATGATCTCCAGGTCATCATCGCCAGCAACGAGACCGAAGAAATTAAAAAAGCGCTGACCGCCAGTCGCGGAAAATACGGCGAAGCGGCTAAATTACTGGGGGTCAGCCGTTCCACCCTCTGGCGCAAACTGCGCGGCCTGGGCCTAAAGTAGCACCCTGGTGCTATCGACTAATCAGTCAGTTATCGTTTATAATAAGAATGTACGAATTTGGGGGAGTGACTGTGATGCGAAAATCAATGGTAATCTGCCTTATCCTCAGCCTGCTTTGCTGCTCCGTCGCCTTCGCCGCCACCAGCCCGTCCCAGGAAATCATCAATGACCTGAAAGGCTTCAACGGCAAAGCCGGAGTTTTTGCCCTGAACCTGAAATCCGGGCGGTCCCTTTCCTACAACGATGATGTCATTTTCCCCACCGCCTCCACCAGTAAACTGGTTGTAGCACTGGCGGTCTACAAGTATCTTTATGCCGGTGTCGGCCAGGACAAGCGCGATCTTTACGACCGGGACGTCGAGGCCATGATTACCGTCAGCGACAACGACTCCTTCACCGAACTCCTGGGCGAGCTGGATGCCAACAAACCTGACGCCCTTGGCAGGGTTATAAAGGACCTGCGCCTGAAAAGGACCCTCATACATAGCGACGCAGCGTTTAGCAGTTTCGGCTATCACAGCGTCACCACCCCCCGCGAAATGGCCAATGTCATGGAGACCCTGTACCGGGACCGCTATCTCGGCAAACCGCGCTCTGTCGAACTGAAGGACGAGCTGGCCAATACCATCTTCCATGACGAAATCCCCCGCTTTATGCTCACCAAAGTGATGCACAAAGTCGGCGAACTGGACAACGTCCTGTGCGACGTGGGTATTGTCGATGACGGTAAGGATCAGATCCTGATCAGCTTCTATACCACCACCAACCTGTCGGACACCTACGCCAGCGATTTCATCGCCACCACTTCGGCCAAGCTCTACAACGCCCTGCGCAAGAAATAGAAACACATCAAAAAGACCCCATGCGGTCACACTACAACGGACGAGGCAAAGTCAAATCAGTGATAGAAAGCAGAGGCAAAAACATGATTGTTCACAATTTATTAGTAAAACTGCAGGACAGAAGCAGCGAAAATATCGCCAAAACACGAGAGCTGCTGCTCAGTATGCAAGGGAAAATCGAAGTTGTCCGCGACTTAAAAGCAGAAGTGGATATTCGCCGGGCCGAGTCATCCTACGACATCGCCCTGATCGCCAAGTTCAATACCAAAGCAGACTTTGATGCTTATCTGCCCCATCCGGTGCATGTCGAGGTAGCTACGCAGCTCAAAATGTTGATTGCTGCGGTTGCGAATGTGGTTTATGAGGAGTAGGTAAGATTTCTTGGCAACTTACGTTCACGCTGGAACGTCCATAATACCAACATGCAAAAGACTGTGCGATAAGCGCGGTCTTTTCTTATGCGTCCCATGTATCTCCGCGCTTACTGCCTTTATCAACGAAGTCTCCTCTCACCCGCATTCTTTTCCCTCTCTTGCCGCAAAAGTGCCGGGGGACGGAGCTCCGGATTAAGGCGCTGTAAGGTTAAGGCCGACAACGCCGCCGGACACCCTTGCGGCCCCGCTTTGTGGGACACGCAAATAAAATATAAACGCCCTGACAAAATGTCAAAGCGGTTCTCCGGTCTCCTAGGCGATGACCAGGCTGGAGGGGTTTCCCGGAGCGGGATTTTTGTCCCCAGCCGTCGGCAGCTACGCTGCCGGTAACGGCGTAGGATATTATCCGTAGCGGAGGAACTCCCCTCCTGCCGCGATACAAGAGACAACCAATGTCAAGGGGACGCTAGATATTGAATATGTCAACAACTCCGTCCCCTGAAGGGGCATTTCATAAATGGATATAGGAGGGGAAAATTGCCGCGCCAAAGATCGGCCGAAAATATGGTACAAGTGAAGGAGATTTGCAGAAGTTTAAAGAAAAGCATTTTATTCCAACTAATGATCAGTGAAGGAGGAGAGTATTCAATGAACGTTGTAAGACTCGACCATCTTGTTCTTACCGTCACAAATATCAAGGAAACATGTGACTTTTACTCTCAGACGCTAGGTATGGAAGTAGTAACCTTTGGAGCTGGACGTACGGCTCTTGTGTTCGGCGAACAGAAGATTAATCTATGCCCGGCTGGAAAGGAGTGGGTGCCGGTAGCGGCTAAACCAACGGTTGGTTCGGGTGATCTGTGTTTTATTACCGAATCGCCTATTGTCGAGGTAATAGTCCATCTACAACGATTGGGAATCGAGATTGAATCCGGTCCTGTTCAAAAGAATGGGGCACTCGGAGCCATGGAGTCGATATATATACGTGACCCCAATGGCAACTTAGTCGAAATTTCAAAATATTAGACTTGGAGACAAGGGGACGGGGTTATTGACACTCTGGAGATAACAGGACGGTTCTCTCGTCTCCCCGGCAATTACTGGGCGAGAGGGGGTTTCCGCAGCGGGATTCGCCCAAAGATCATGGATAAGTTCTACTAAGCCTCGGGAAAACCGCCCGAGTCTAGTTTCACTAATATCCCCTCACCGTCGGCAGCCTCGCTGCCGGTAACGGCGTAGGATATTATCCGTAGCGGAGGAATTCCCCTCTCGCCGGATACACGAGCCAATGCAAAAGACAGGGGGAAGATCACTCCAAGCACCATCCTTGACTGCCAAGGGCAAGCAAACAGTTCAAGACTGTCATGGCCCGGAAGGCAGGGCTCAATCGTTATCACTTTTCTTGTTGGATTATGGATGAAATGGTATACTAATTTCAAAGATTACTTCATCAGAAGGAAAAATATGGAATATTTAGGCGATAATTTAAGCAGTAAAAAAAACAACTTTGATTTTATGCGCATGGTTGCCGCTATGTTGGTTGTTATTTCCCATGCTTTTCCCATATCACTTGGCGATAACAGCATAGAACCATTAAATATCCTGACAAATAATCAACTGACCTTTGGCACTTTAGGGGTAAATATCTTTTTTATAATAAGCGGATTCTTAGTCTTACATAGCTTTATGAATCGAAAATCAGTAAAGGGTTTTTTAAGGGCCAGATTTTTACGCCTGTTTCCTGGCTTATTTGTTGTTACTCTCATAGTTGCATTTATAATGGGCCCATTCGTTACAACCGTTCCCTTATCCCAATATTTTCGCGACTCAAATTTTTGGCACTTCCTGCGGAATGTCTCAATCTTCTGGATTCAAAATGATTTACCAGGGGTGTTTACTACTAACCCATTGCCTTTTCCAAACGGTTCTTTGTGGACAATCCCCTTTGAGGCAAAGTCGTATCTTGTGCTGTTGATTGCGGGTATACTTGGATTTTATCGCCGTCGTTATTTAATTTTGGCGCTCTTCTTATTTTCCATCTGGAGTGACGAGCGTTTTTTTACCCTGTTTCGTTATTTTGCCGCTGGCATGATCTTTTATTTGTATCGTCAGAGAATATCGTTGAGAATTGACTTGTTGGTTTTATCCCTTATAGGGATAATTGTTGCAAATTATTTTGGACTACTGAATAAAATGTTGCCGTTCTTTGGTGCTTATGTCATCTTGTATATTTGTTTAAGTTCAACAATCCCGCTGCAAAAATTCGGTAAATACGGCGATTTTTCTTATGGCGTATATATTTATGCTTTCCCAATTCAACAACTGGTTAGACTTTACCATGGCGAAAACTTGAACCCATGGAGCAACTCGCTACTTTCTATTCCGCTCATCTTGATCTGTGCAGTTTTGTCATGGAAACTTGTCGAGCATCCTTGCCTACAGTTAAAAAACCGATATAAAACCTAAATTGTTGTTATTTCACAATAGCCTGAGACACCAGAATTTTCGGTGTCTTTTTTTGTGCATAAAAATATCAAGGGGACGGGGGTACTGACACTCGTAGACTTCGAGTATGTCAGCAACTCCGTCCCCTTGTGTACGCCCTTTAAGCAGGCAGCTGAAAATCGCGAGCTGAGGGAAGCGAATTTCGCGTGCTTCGCTTATGCCTTTTCCCGCTTATAAAAGGTAACATCCAAGGGGTCTCGATCAACTAATCTTTTAAAACTGTATTGCGGATAACCCACCATAACCGCGCCGGTTATTTTCTTGCCTTCCGGAATATTGAACAATTTCAGCATCGGAGAATCAGCGCTGAGCGCGCATGCTTCGAATATTCCAGCCCAACACGATCCTAACCCGAGAGATGGTGCATACAATTCCAGATAGGCTAAGGAAAAAATAGAATTCTCCCGGCCTCTCGAAAAATCCGTGGCGGCAGTTGCTAAAATAAGATTGGGTGCGCCGCGCAAGATAGTATCAGTACCGTCTTGGCGATAGGCCTTAATGTAATAACCAAATCTTTCGCAAAGCAAGGCGTCGTTCTCCAACCATGTAATCACAATCTCAGTAGCCTCTTCCAGTGTTTTTTCGTCATCCACAATCACGTATGATACACCCTGCATATTACTGCCAGTGGGAGCAAGGCGAGCCAGGTCCAC
>Ga0316228_1002655_pt1 | contig 15366 bp, 8 predicted proteins | sample TBH18021metaG_FD_206005 | JGI IMG/M metagenome (GOLD analysis project Ga0316228, IMG submission 206005) | Freshwater microbial communities from Trout Bog Lake, Wisconsin, USA - TBH18021 | ecosystem: Environmental > Aquatic > Freshwater > Lake > Hypolimnion/Profundal zone | place: USA: Wisconsin... | reverse complement strand
TGGTTGCTCTTTTTTTTTACTTGCTGTTTTTTGCTTACTTTTTTTGCTTGATGTTTGGATAGGGATTGCAAAGCCGTCTGGTTAAGCTTACCATTTTTTGTCAGGCTTAACATGTTTGGCAAGTCAGCTAAAGACTGATAAATGGCGGTAGCTAATGATTAATAAATTACCTAAGTGGATTTTATGGGGTGGCTGCGTGCTGGCGTTTAATGCAGGGTGTATCAATAGCACCGCATTAGTCGGCTTCACGCACTTATCTGCTTCGCATGTAACGGGCAATGTGACGCTATTTGCCACAGAATTGGCGGAACAGCACTACCAGCAGATGGCGATGGTTTGTATCGTGTTGTTATCATTTTTATCTGGGGCAGTTATCAGTGGCTTTGTGGTGGGTAGTACGGCATTAAAAGAAGGTAAACGCTATGGCAACGCTTTGTTAATTGAAGCAAGTTTATTAATCGTTAGTTTAATTTTATTTAGTTATCAGTCATTTTGGGGACAGGTGTTTGCCGCGATGGCTTGCGGCTTACAAAATTCGATGGTAGCGACCTATAGCGGTGCGGTGATTCGCACTACCCATTTGACAGGATTGACCTCAGATATGGGCTCAGCCTTGGGTAATTGGCTGGCGGGCAGACCGATTAATAAGAAGATGTTCGTGTTTCAAGCGATGATATGGTATAGCTTTTGCGGCGGCGGGGTATTAGGTGCTTTGGGCTATATCCACTATAAATACATGACGCTGATGTTACCCATTGTGATTGTGTTATCGTCAGCGCTGGCTTATCAAACATATTTATTAACCCGTAAAAAAACGGCTAAGTAAATACCTTAGCCGTTTGATTTTATCTTATTCTTCATCTTCATCTTCATCTTCGAATTTTTTCGCTTCATGTAACATATCAAGTAGCGATTCATCAGAGCCCTTAGAGGTAGGAGTGCTAGCATTATCTTGGTTGATGTCGGTACGATTGATGCCTTCCATCGCTTCATTGGCAACATCAGATTGGGCGTTGTCTAATTGAGATTTGTCGATAGGGTTAGCGTTAGTATTGTCAGTCATGGTCGTCTCCTTATTGTTTTGTTTTATACGGTTGTTTTCTTTTATACGTTAGATCTAGTAAGCTTAATCTTATAAGTAAAACAAATGGCTTACAACACTTAAGGACGATACGTAACCAAAAATATACTCATGAGTGACGTAGGGATAAGTTTAACACTTTGCTAGGTGTATATTACTTGCTTTGGATTGCATACTTTGCAGTGCATGACAGCTTAGTGAGTTACAGAGGTTAATCAATTGCAGGCGACATTGGATGTCGCGACTGTGGCAATTCGGGCGATTTTTTCATCGAGCGGTGAGGGTGGTATATCTTTTTTGCTGTATAATTTTTTGAGCGACCCACTCACTATCTATAAAAATTTTCGAGTATTTACTGCATGCTAACGATTATACAAAGCAATAAAGTCGATAAGCTATTTGACCATTTGTTAAACGCCTACAAAAATCCCAGTTATCAAAGCTCAATTTTTGAGCCTTTTCAGGTGATTGTGCCATCTAAAGTCATGGGGGAGTGGTTAAAAAAACAAGTCGCAGATAAGGCAGGCATCAGCACCTTAGTGACTACTGAATTTTGGGGTCGCTATTTTTTGGGACTGATGCAGCGGGTTTTAAGAACTTATGCGCGCATCTCGGAGGACGACGATATATTAGACGTGCCAGAAGTGGCGATGCTATCAAAAAATGTCATGCAGTGGCAAATCTTTGGCTATTTAACCCAGTACCGACAAGCCATTGTGGAGCAGCCGCAACATCCGCTTTATCCATTTTTATCCCCGTTGGTTGAAGACAAAGAGGCAGATAGCCCAAATGCGACTGGTTTTGCACCTGATACGCCAACCACCATTGACAGTTTGAGCTGGGCGAATAACCAATCGCTACTGTCAAATGACGTGATTAGCCAATCTGCTGAATTACAGACCCAAGATCAACGCATCTGGCAGCTAGCCAGTGATATGGCAAATATGCTCAATCGCTATATGACTTATCGTCCGCAGTGGCTCAGTAATTGGGGGCAAGACAAGCCTGTCGCGGTGAGTGACATGATTGCCAAGAAAGATGCGCTGCATAACCGCTTAAACGGGCGGGATGCGTCCAACGCCATCGAGACGCCTGACTGGCTCGTTGAGCACTACGAACAGTTAGAAGCGGCGCAGCGATTTTTATGGCGGCAGCTGTTTGATGATGACTACCAGTTTCGCGAGCAGTTGCATCAGCAGTTTTGGCAGGCATTAAACCATTCAGAGAGCCGTATCCGCAACATCAGCCGTAGCAAGTTACCAAGACATATCTTTTTATTTACTTTGCAGCAGTTACCGCCGACAGAGTTGCTGGACTTACAACGCTTAGGGGTGCTCACCGACGTCACGATTTTACACTTTAACCCGTCAGAGCAATTTTGGGCAGATATCGTCGATAAAAATTGGCTCATGCAAATGCAAATGGAAGACGATGCCAGCAAGCATGACGCTTGGTATCTAAAGGATTATGGTCATACCTTGTTGTCACGGTTTGGCAAACAATCGCGTGAAGTGTTTGCCATGCTGGCAAGCTTATCGGGTAATGAGTATGAACATGTGCTATGGCAAGATGATTTTGATAACACACCGCCCAATACGTTACTTGAATTTATCCAACATGACATCTTAATGCTAGAAGAAGTCGCGACCACCGCCAAAATCAATGACATGCTTAAACTGGTGAAAGGCGATGAAACAAAAGCAGCAAAAGCAGCGACTGAAGATAGCCGGCAAAACCTCGTGCAGCAAACCCAGCTTTTACAGCAGCAGCTTGCCAATATTCAAAGTAATGGGCTGAAAGATATTGAATTCACGCTTGGTCTATACAAAGCCATCAAAGACAAACTCAAGCAAGAATCCAACAAGCAACTTGAAAACGTGGAAAAATGGCGACCCAAACCACTTGATACCAGTATCGCCATTCATGTCTGTCATAGCATGGTGCGCCAGCTTGAAGTGCTACGCAGTATGATTATCGGGTGGCTAAATTATAGCGATATGCAAGCCACGCCCGCGCAGATTCCCACCAATCCTTGGGATAGACGAGCGTTATCAGATATTTTGGTATTATTGCCCGACATCGAAACCCACCAAAACATCATCGAAGCCACGTTTCCCAAACATGTGGGCGGCGATGGCTATCAGTTGCCCGCCAAAGTGACAGGCGTGGTGGCAAAAGATATCAACCTGCTTTGGCAAGCGATTACAGGGTACTACACGCTGCTCAATCGGGCGGGCGCTCGGTTTCAGCGTAGCGAAGTATTTGATTGGTTGATGCTAGCACCGCTATATGAAAGCTTCGGGCTTAATTTGGAGCAGATGACCCGTGCTTGTGATTTGCTGACTCAGGCAGGATTTATTCGCGGGTTTGATGAGCGGCATTTGCAGCAAACCTTAAGTGCTGCCGATGATGACTATCGCTACACCTTTGCTTATGCGCTTGAGCGCTTGGTTGCTGGCGTGATGATGCCCAAAGCCACGGTGGTCAGTTTTGGGGAGTATACCAATAGCTTTGGGGTGGTAGAAAAATTTGTACCACTGACAAACTTGACCATGGCGGATGCCGACATCGTCGCTGTGCTGTGTGATATTTATCAAACGTTGGATGACAATCGTCACCTAGGTAATGACGTCAAAACCCTGCCTGACTGGCTAACCCAAATAGAAAAACTCATTCAACAAAAATTTAGCCTATTTAATCAAACCAATGCGTGGCGCGCGATTTTTGCTGCACAAAATGACCTAAAAGAAAATATCGAAGCCAATAGCAAATACCTCGCGACGGTAACAAGCAAAACCGCAAAAAACCCCAACCCGCCTACCGAGTCAGTGCAGCAAATTGACACCGAGAATTTGCCACTTAAACTCACTTTTGTACTCGAAAACATCGCCCAATCGATTATCAATCAGCAAGTAAGTGCGGAGCCGTCAGGCGTGATTACTTTTGCCCGTATCGGTTCAGTGCGTAGCCTGCCGTATAAATTAGTGGTGATGCTCAATTTAAATTTATCTGAGTTTCCAAAGCAAGAGCAGCAAAACCGTTATAATCTGATGCAGGCAGGATTGCCGATTCGCGGTGACAGATTTCGAGAAGATGACGATTTAGGCGCGTTTTTGGACGCGTTGCTGTGCGCCAAGCAAGCGTGCTGGATATTTTATAATGGTAAAAGTACCACAGATACCCACGAGCATTTACCTGCCAGTCCCGTACAGGAATTACTCGACTTTTTGCAAAACCGAATGGCGAGTGATGACGTAATCATTGACCCCAGTAACGAATCAAATAGCCTAAGTAAAAATTCTAAAAACGCTCCAAATTCCCAGTCAGCGAACTTTGAACAATGGGTAAAAGCGTATTTGGTCACTCATCATGCCGCCTTGCCATTTGATAAAAGTTATTTTGAATTGCCGCAAGCTGAGCAAAAAAACGAGCAAAAAAGCGAGCATAAAGATAAAGCTATTCAAAGTCCCGAGCAAATTAATGACGAGGGGGTATCCGCGGATTTACAACAAACCACAGCCAGCCTTAACCAGCAAATCAAGCTGTCAAAAACTGCCCTGTACCCACCTGCCAAAATTTGGCACAATCTTTATACAGCGCTGCAAGATAAAGATGCTACGTCCACTCAGCCAATCGTGCAAGTTTGGGATAAAAAGCAACTAACTGACTGGCTATCGCAGTGGCAACAACTAAAACCGCAGCTGTCCGACCTGCCTGAACAGTCGCAGCAGCATTATGTCAATTTAAGCAAAATCGTTGGCAACCTAGCCGATCCTGCCAAAGCCTTTGTGAAGGCACAAAACATTGCTATCCCTGTCCAAGGTGATAATGATAGTGGTGGCAATGATAACGAGTTTGAATCGTTAACCTTGGATGCGTTAGATGGCTGGTTGTTGCGTAAATCTTTGTTAGATGCTTTTTTTGCCCAAGCCTTGTCCGATAAAGGCGATAATACCCATAATAACCATCAAAACGAGATGAAACTGGCAGCAAATGCGCAAACATCAATCGCTCAACAATCGATGGCTCAACAATCAATCAACATCGCTATCAATGAGTTATTGCCAGCCGGGGTGAACCGTTACCAATCGTTGCAGCAAAATCAGCAACAACTCAAAAAAGATTTGCAGGATTTTGTTCATCACTTAAAAACCATCAGCCAACAGCTCGAGGCTACTGAGGTAAAGTGGTTAGGGAATTTTTATTCAGATAAATTTGGGGCGTTAGATGTACAAAACACCGACGAGGTCGTCCACTGGGTGGCAACGGCGTTAACCCCCTGTGAAGAGCAGCGAATCGCCATCAGCGCCCTGGCGCTAGATAAACAAGCAGGACTGATAACCAGTAAAGAAAGCTGGGTCATCACTGCCAACCTGCCATTATATAAACCGTATCAATCAAGTGAAGATAAGGTTGCAGCAGCTGCCAATCCAAGCTATTGGTTAAATTATTTGCCAACCTCTGGCAAAGAAAAATACCTGTTGCAATTTTGGTTGCATCATTTATGTTGGCAAGTGCTTCGCCGCACTACGGCTCAACAAGCAAAGCTGAATGATGGCTTTTCGTTATGGCAGTTTAGCAATAAAAAAACCGTGTATTTACCTGCCATCCCTTGTGAGCAAGCCTGTGGTTATTTGCAGGATATTGTGATGGTGTATCAACTCATTGATAGCGTCGTAACCATTGTACCGCCCGCTTTTTGTCTGTCATTTTTACAAAAGCAACAAAAACAGCCAGAGGCATCATCCAGCCAGCATCTAGGTGATTGGCTAAAAGACAGTAATTTTAATTTTGTGGATGTCAACCAGTTTGACTACCCGATTTGGCAGCATTTAATCGGCGATTATAAACCATCGGTGGTTATTGGGTTTGCCCAGACGTTGGGCACGCTGATTTATGAGCCTATGTTATCTATGGTCAAAGAATTGCACCAACTCATTGAAGCATGACACGTATTTTTATCAAAGAAATCTTATGAAACACGATATTCATACCCCAAGCATAAAAGTAAGTAGTGAAACAAATATCGAGGCAAACATCGAAACAAACACTCAAACAAACATCGAAGAACCACGCATTAAACAAGACGCTGAACCTTTACTACCTCCTGCTATCACGTTGCCATTGACGGGGCATCATTTGATTGAAGCCTCAGCAGGCACAGGCAAAACATGGACGCTGACGGGCGTGATGTTGCGACTAATCGTGCAAGCGGGGCAGCCGTGTGAAAAAATTATCGCCACGACCTTTACGCGAAGTGCCGCCGCCGAAATGCGCCAGCGGATTCGTGAGCGTTTGCAAGATTTTTATCAATTGCTGCAAATGATTAATAATGCTACATTTACACCGTTAAACGACAGTGATTTGGATAGCAGCAAAGCTATCGCTGTGCAAAAATATGCACATTTTACTGCGCAGGTACAAGCGCTTGCGGCACAAAAGAATTTACTGGGTAAGTACCAAGACCCTATCAATAAACACTTAATCGAATGGGTCGCCAAACAAGTCTTTGGGTTGCCGCTAGATGTAACCGCCGCAGCAAGCCCGAAAGAAAGCCTAAGCACCCCAAAGCCAACCGCTGATGATAGTGAAAACAGCACCCATAAACCTGCCAAAAACACCGTCAATTTTCGTATTGCACTGCAGCGCACCACATTGGCGCTCAACCAGCTTGATCGCTTATTTGTCAGCACCCTTGATAGTTTGTGTCAAAAGTGGCTAAGAGAATACAGTAGCGAAACGGGGTTTTCTGCAGAGGTGCAAATCAGTAATGATGTCAGCGGCATCATCAAGGGTATGATTCACGACCAAATTAGGGCATTTATGGTGCAGGTCAATGCCAATATGCCTGAATTGTATCCGATGATGTTTGACAATAACGTGTTTTTACCGGTTGATGACTACTACGAGGCGGTCAATCGCGCGCTAAATTTTTATACCGCTGACATCGATACTGTACCATTGACAGCCTTTGATACCACTACTATTAAGGCGCTGATGCAGTCGATTGCAAATGATAATGATAGTGGGTTTGAGGCCTATTTTGATAGTGACTTTCGTAAAGCCCAAGGGTTCAGTGGTGGCAATAAACTTCATAAACACTTTAACGAAATTAAAAATCTGCAAAATTTACTCAGCACGGGTGACATTACCAATGTCTTTGCTATTTATAAAGTTGGCAATATAGTCAAGGTGCTAGATGGCATTGAAGATTTATACGTCAACGATAAAGGCTTTAATAGCAAAAAAGAACAGCAAAGCGCCGCATTCAAATCCTTTGATATCGTGGACAACATTTGGCAGCTTATCCAACAAACGCAAGCCTTGCAAGACTACTTTAAACAAGTAAATTATTACTTTACCCAGTTTATTAGCCGTTACGTGCGTACCCACCTGCCAAAACGACTAGAATCACAGCGGCTAACTACCTTTGCCTTACAATTGGCGCGTTTAAACGATGCGTTATCCGGCATAAAAGGTCAATCGTTAGCGCGTTATATTCGCCATCAGTATCCCATCGCCTTAATTGATGAATCGCAAGATATCAACACCGAACAAGCGTTACTAATTCAAAGGGTTTATTTACAAGACTTTGAGCCAGATACAGCAGATAAAGCAGAAAAATCAAATGGAAAAAAATATCACACTCCCTCGCAGTTTTTGCTGTTGGTAGGCGATCCCAAACAGGCAATTTATGGATTTCGCGGCGGGGACGTACAAAACTACACCACGCTAAAAAAATTATTTCCAGAACAACCCAAGTCACTCAACCAAAACCATCGCTCATCAGCCGCGCTAATTGATAGCCTCAATCACTGGTATGGCGTTGGCGAGCAAGATATTGACCCAAATGAAGCCGACCAGCTGCCCAATGTTAACCAACAGCCGTATTTTATGGGGCGTGAAATTTATTATCGTAAAATCTCTGCCACGCGCCAAACCGCAGAGCTGGTTGTTGGTAATGTAGCGGAAAATGAAGCGGCTAGCTTACCTGCGTTCAATCATATTGCTATCGAATATAAAGCGCCCTATAGTCAGCAAGTGGTGGCAGTAGGAGAGAACGACGGTACATCAAATGATACTAACTCCTCAAAAGAAACCATCTCACCAAGTGATGAAAGAACGGTAGATTATGCCGATGCCATTGCCGCGCAAATTTTTGATTTATTTGATGATAGCAAACCATTAAGCTACCAAACTCGTGGCTTGACCCTGAGTGATATTTGTGTGTTGGCAGTCAAAAACAGTGAGCTTCATACCATTGAGAAACGCTTACATCATCATGGGATTGCGACAGTCAGAGGCGGTAGTCAAAGTGTCTTTGGCGATAGCATGAGTGTTGATTTAATGACCTTGCAAAGCGTGCTGTTGACGCCATTTAGCGAATCAAAATTAAAATCCTTGATGTTGTCTAGTTTTTTTCAGCTGACCCTTGAACAAATCAACCAGTTGTATGATGCGCTTAATCAAACGAATGCCCAAGAGGTGCAAGGGCAAGCTCACCCTCATCATCAAGCGGCAATAAACACCAGTTTGGCTGAGATTCAGCAGTTGGTATTGACCGCTAGCGAATTGTGGCAAAAACACAGTTTTTTGGTCGCTATACAGTGGCTACTCAATCAGCCCCTTACTTTACCCAGCCAAATCACACTCAATTTTTGGCAGCGCCTTGCCAAACATCCAAATGGCGAGCGATTGCTTATTGATTTACGTCAGTTGTTAGATATTATTAGCGACCAGTTCAATGGGCAGGTAGGCGAGCATCAACTGTTTGAGTGGTTCTGCGCCCAAGTGCAACAGCAGTCAAAAGAAGATTGGTCAACGCAGCAGCGCTTGCCATCCGATGAAGGCGTGCAACTGATGACGGTTCACGCGTCTAAAGGCTTGGAGTTTCCTATAGTGTTTGTGGTTGGATTTAACGGGGAGAGTAAAGCCAAGTTTTATGGTGCACCGTTATATCTGTATGGTATACAAACCACCCATCAAGCAGCGCCCCAATTGAGCCAAAATTATGATAATCCGCTGTTAAGCCGCCGATTGACCGCATTACCCAGCCAGATAGCCGATAATAACTCAATTAATCCAATCAATTATATCGCTATTGAAGACCAATCTGCCTATGAAGAACGATTGCGATTATTGTACGTTGCCCTTACCCGCGCAAAAGAACAAGTGTATCTTGTGACTGTCGCCAAAAAATCTGCGGTGAAAAATTCTGCTTTGGCGCCTTTCATGGACGATTTAGCAAAATTTGCTGTCAAAGAAACATTGACTGAAACTACAAATATCATAAATTCAAATAGCCTAAGCAAATACTATGAATCAAAGCTAAAATTCACACCCAAAACAAATAGGCAAAATGAGCAAAACGCTGCAGTCGCTAAGATTGATTACGATGAAATCATCAAAGTCATCACCATCGATACCTTTAAAGGATGGGCGAATACCAGTTTTACCGCATTGTCTCGTTATATCGACCATACTAGCGTTGATACAGTGGTTAATGCGGAAGACAGGCAAGATGATGATATTTTGTCAGCGGCGCAAACCCGTTTATTGCCTATCCCCAATAACAGGCTAGCGGGGGAGTCGAGTAACGAGGTTAATTCCATTAGATTTAACTTTGAAAAAGGCACAAACCCGGGGACTTTTTTACATAGTGTTTTAGAAGACATCGCCAATAACTACAATGAAACCCCTGAGTTGGCGGTGCCACAGCAAGATGTCAGATCAGACAAGTTAAAACGCTGGTCAGTCATGGTGGATCGCACGTTAAGACGCTACCAAATGCCGAGCAATTATTTTTCTACAAAAGACAGTAGTGCAGGGCAGTATGGCAACTGGCACGATATCAATATTAATGCTTTGCAGCCTGATTATATTGCGTTGGTGGATTGGCTAGATGACATCATCCATACGCCGTTAGCCGCTTCGGCAGTGCCGCTGGTTAATATCAAATACAACCAAAAAGTTGCTGAATTAGGGTTTAATTTACGCTTAAACCAGCATTTGTCATTTAGCGACTTAAACACGTTATTCCACCAATTTGATATCCCGCTGCAATTGCAGAGCCAAGAAGTCAACACCACAGTTTGGCAGTATCTAAAAGGGGAGATTGACTTGGTGTATCAGCACGGCACACAGTTTTTTATCGTCGATTATAAAAGCAATTATCTTGGCAATGATTTTGACAATTATAACCCATCGGCATTATATGATGCGATGACCACGCATAGTTATTGGCTGCAAGCAAGTATTTACCAAGTAGCGCTGCATCGCTATCTCAAGCTGCGATTGGCTAATTATGATATTAATACCCATTTGGGTGCGGTCGAGTATGCTTTTTTACGCGGTATGTCACCCAAACATGACACCCGTGGGAGACTAGTTAAGCAGTTTGATAGTGACTTTATCTTAGCACTGGATGATATGTTCGGCTATCCCAATGACAATTAAAATTAACCATTACGCATAAAAAATTTATCATGAAAACAAACACGACTGAGCCAACCGCTATAATTGAAGAAACCGCTAAATTAACCCAATTAGCCAATTTTATTCAATACCGCAAGCAGCAAAAATCACAGCTAATTAACACAGAAACCAATAAAAATAGCCTAAGCAAAGAAAATCAAAATAATGACAAAAAAACCAAAGAAAAACCAAAAATCTTGCAAATTTTTGACCAAATCAATGAACAACTGTCAGAAGGTCATACCGTTTATGAAATGACAGTCAACAATGAAGATGAAAAATCACTCATTGCAGAGCTGACGGACAATAACTGGGCAGGCGTAATAGGGACAGGTAATAAGTTAGACAAACATGACACCAATACACCTATCATTCTTCAAAAGCTCGCCCAATCAGTTGATGGAGTTGGTGAAACGCAAGTTAACTACATTGTTTGGCTGCATCGGCAATGGTATGCAGAACAATCGTTAGCCAAACAGTTGATGAAAATTGCCCACAGAAAAGTGGCGGCGTTTAGTGGTATATCTTCATCACAGGGCATCGACAATGGTTTAGCGCCCAATGCGATGCAGCAACTCGCCATCGACAAATCGAGTCAACACGCGCTGAGTATCATTATCGGTGGGCCTGGCACGGGCAAAACTTTTACCGTGGCGAAGCTGGTAACCACTCTGCAAAAGGGGCACGAGCATAAAAGAAAACAGGACCCTAACTTACCACCTTTATCTATCACCTTGACTGCCCCAACAGGGAAGGCGGCGCAGCGTATGCAAGAGTCATTACGTATAAGCTTGCAAAAAAGCCTGCAGAATGAAGAAATCACTTTGGACAATGCAAAAACCTTACATCGGCTGTTGGGTATTGGTAGTGATGGCATACCACGCTATCATGCCAAAAATCCGTTACCCGATGATTTGATTATTGTAGATGAAGCATCCATGCTAGGGCTTGAGCTCGCCAGTCAGTTGGTTGATGCTATCAAACCCACGGGTCGGCTGATTTTGTTGGGTGATGCAAACCAGCTGGCGGCAGTAGACGCGGGGTCGGTTCTATCAGATTTGTGTGCGGTGACGCTTTTGCAGCCTTATATCACGGAATTAACCGAGTCAAAACGCTTTGATTCAAATTCAGTTGTCGGTCAGTTCGCTCTCGCTATTCAGCAAAATTTGCCTGCACCTAAAAAAATAAAGCTAATCCAGCGATTATTACAACCCATTGATTTACAAGCAATTAAGCCATCTGAAAGTGAAAATCCATCCGACTTGGCTGGTAAAACACAGCAAACTAAGCAGCAAACAGCCAATATTCCTTTTTACCCAATTGATGCATCTTCGAGTTTGCCTGCTGTTTTTAACCAATTAGCGAAACCTTATCATCCATTTTTTGCGCTTATACAGCAATGGTACAGCCAGCCAGTCAATATTTTTGAAGCGAATAATCGAAAAGGGTTATTTGAGGTATTTGATAGTTATCGCATTCTGTGTGCAGGTCATCAAGGACAATTGGGCACCCAATCAATCAACCAAAAGATGAGCCTAGCTTTTACCGAGTTTTCCAAAATTACGCGAACCAAAGCTTACTTTTATCACGGTTTACCGATTATCATCCAAAACAATGATTATCAGTTGGGGTTATTCAATGGCGATATTGCGATTTGTTTGTTGTACCAAGGGCAGCTATACGCATGTTTTGCAGAAAAAGTGATACCCATTCAGCGATTAAGCCGTGAAAGTTGTGACTATGCGTATGCGATGACCATCCATAAGTCACAAGGTTCAGAATTTCATACGGTCGCCATTTGTATTGATAAAGCCCATATAAGGCTACTAAGCCAAGCGCTGATTTATACAGCGGTGACGCGCAGTAAATCCGCCTTATCCATATATAGCGCTAAAGAGAATTTTGAGTTAGCTGTGACGCAAAAAGCCGTGCGACAAACTGGCTTGCAATTACAATTTGATCATCTCAACAACACACCATAAAAGATAGTGATAAATACAGATATCATAAAAAGACACCTTCTAAAAAAATACACCATAAAAAAAAGGTATCAAACGATACCTTTTTATTTATGACAAGCAGTTTTACACATTTTTTAATGCATAAATCCCTGGCATATGACGTAGATACCCGTGATAGTCCATACCGCAGCCATACACATAGCGATCTGCCACATCTAGACCCACAAAATCGACTTTAAACTCTTGTACTTTTCGGTGATGGAGTTTGTTGAGTAGCACACAGGTGCGGATAGATTTTGGATTTTCTTTTGCTAGCTCGTCCACCACCGCTTTTAGAGTAATGCCTTCATCAAAGATATCATCAATCAATAAAATATCTTCGCCTGCCAAATCAATTTCAGGTTTGAATTTCCATTCAAGTTCATTGGTGCCTTGGTTGTTGCGATAGCGGGTAGCATGGATATAGTACATACGATGGTAGAAGGTAAACAGGGTAAGTAGTTGACCTGCTGGAATCAACCCGCCATTCATCACCACCATCACAATGGGATTTTGACCTGCATAGTGCAGGTTGACACTGGCTGCCAAACGCTCGTAAGCACTACTCACTTCAAAGCTACTGATAAGACATTCAGAATTGCGTAGCGCTTCTTCGATTTGCTGATTGCTAAGTTGATTCATGGTGGACCTATTAATTTAAAAAAATAAGTGGGCTATTGTAACGCAGTTTTATCCAATTGAATAATAACGGTTAGCAATACCTAATTGTTAAATATTAACGCTTGGTAATGTTTGGTAAAACGCTCAAGTGATTCTTGCGGCATTTGTGGGATTAAACGGCGTAGCGCGATATCAATTACTTTGACGATGATACCATCGGTCACTGGAATTGCCGCGCGTTTGAGCATATTTAAATTGAGCGTTTTGGTAAAATCGACCAAAAAATGCTGCAAACAGGCTTTGGTTAGCTCGCTAAATAACCGAATCAAATTTTGCTGCTCTTCAAGCCCTTTACCTGCTTGGACGTTTTCTATGGTAGCCAGTAAACTCTTTGCTAGCTCGTCACTCAGCGGCACTGAGATACGACGTTCACCCGATTGGGTGTTTTTTAACACTTTTTGGTCAAAAAAATCAAAGCTGGGTAACACATCTTCATTTTTTGTAGGGCTTAATAGTGTGTTAATCAGTTTGTTGCTAGTCGCTTCAATGGTTTCTGCGGTTTTAATCAAATGCGCTTTTCGTTCTGAATCATCCGGTAGCGATTCAATTAATTTAATCAGTAGCGCATCCATCAGCTCTTTACTGGTCAACTGGGTGATTTTATCGCGATAAACGTCATAACGTTCGCTACTTTTGCTAGCAATCAGCTCATACGCCTTATCAATGGTAGCGCTCAATTCTACGGAAGGGGTAAACCCAAAATAATAGCTCATAATATTTTTTCGTTATCCAATGATTTCTTCAGGGTAATCAATCACTACCCAGCCATTTTCTATCCAATCACAAATTATATCAGTTTCGACATCAGCTGCTTGCAAAATTTGCTCATCGACGGATTCGCCATTGGCAAGCCGAATGAGGAGTGATTGCGCATTAGCGGGTATATCATCCGCGTCAATGGCACAGCCATTGACATAGATTTTTGCTTGAGTTTTTGAATCCGCTTGGGTAAAGATAATACGGCTAGACATGTCTTGCATGATGACAGCACCCGCTGCTAAAGCGCTTTGTATCTCATCAATATCGGCATACGCGTCAGGGAGCATCAGCTCATATTGACGTTTGCTTACCGTTTCGCTAATCGCTTGAGTGATTATTTCATCGCCAAGTTCAGAGTTTAGTAGCGCAATCAGCTGCGCTTTGATATCTTGAATGCTGGCTATCGACAGCTCGCCTGCAACTGCCGTCGGTTGGTTGATTTTGAGGGGAATGGCTAAATCATCAAAATGGGTAGCGACATCCGCCAAACTATCGAGCAGTTGTAATGGGGTAGGTCGTCTAAAGCCGAAGGAAAAAGTCAAACAATCCTCAATGGCGACCCCGTAATGGGATAGATTGGTCGGTACATACAGCACATCGCCTGGCTCAAGTACCTCATCAAATATCAGCTCGCCCATCTCATTCATCAAACGAATCGGTTGACCTGCTTCAAATTGGGTGGTTTGGTCGCAATATTTGCCCAATTGCCAATGCCGTTTGCCATACCCTTGTGCCAAAAAGACATCATAATTGTCATAATGTTTGCCAACGCTGCCACCTGATGGCGCATACGACACCATGATATCATCACGTTGCCACTGCGGAATAAAATCAAACGCATGCCATAGGTTGCCAAGCGCTGGCGACCATTGTTCCATATTTTGCACCAGCACCGTCCAATGTTTTGGCAGTTTTTGAAAATCTTTGGCGGTAAGAGGGCTGGTTTTAAGTGACCATTGCTGGTTATTTTCGCTGATGAGTCGGGCAGTGGCGTCTTCATCTTGGGCAAGTCCGATGATATCGTCTGGCTCAAACATGCCAACCAATTGCGTTAAGCCCTGCTTGATTAGCAGCGGTTTTTTTTGCCAGTACTCGCTTAAAAATTGTTCGGGGCTGATATCGCTAGGCAAACAAAAGTGCTGGGTCATATTTTTTCGTTCAGTGGGGATATGTAACGTGCATTATAGCAAAGGCAGTCTATCAAAACCCCATAATAAAATTTTTTTCACCAAAGTGTAAAAAAGGCGTAAAAATATGAAACATATTGAACTGGAAAGTTTCATATTTTTTGTTGTATTGGTTATAGCGCTCGTATATAGTCAATACTCACAAGGAAGTACTCACAGGAAAGTTAGACGAGCAATATTTGAT
>Ga0316228_1002654_pt1 | contig 15366 bp, 13 predicted proteins | sample TBH18021metaG_FD_206005 | JGI IMG/M metagenome (GOLD analysis project Ga0316228, IMG submission 206005) | Freshwater microbial communities from Trout Bog Lake, Wisconsin, USA - TBH18021 | ecosystem: Environmental > Aquatic > Freshwater > Lake > Hypolimnion/Profundal zone | place: USA: Wisconsin... | reverse complement strand
TCGCCCTCGAGCATCACGTGGCCGCGGGCGAAGACCGCGATCGTCACGAGGCGGATCGCCCGCTCCTGCCCGACCACCGCCTTGGCGACCTCCGCCTCGAAGCGGGCCGCCGCCGCCCGCCAGTCGGTGAGCATCGTGTCTCCGGGACGGAGGGTGTTCATGAGGCGGTGCCTGCGGTGTCGATGCGGCGTGCGCTGCCGAGCGTCGCTGCGGGCCGGCGCCGCGGCGCGGGCCGGCCCCAGGACGGCCGGATCGGTCGGCCGAGTTCAGTCGGCCGTGATCAATTCGAAGAAATCTTGGCGACGTCGTACTCGAATTTGCCCGTCTTCTTGGCGTTCTCGATCCGCTTCCTGTTGCGCTCCTCCATCTGCTTGATGGATTCGGCCTGCTTGCTGACCTCCTTCGGGTCGTGCTTGGGATCGTACTTGGTCCCGGCGACCTTCTCGGGGAAGCCGGGCTTCGGCTGCCAGCAATTGCCCGGCGCCTTGCAGGTCTGCCCGTCATAGGCCAGCGCCGGCACCGCGAAGGCCGCCCCCGCGATCAGCATCGCCGTCGTGATCACTGTGCGCATCGTTGATTCCTCCGTCTCTTCCTTGGCCGGCCGGTCGGGCCGCCGGTTCGCCCCGTCTCCAGCGGGGCGCGACTTGCCGAGAACGCCTAGTCCAGGGGCTTGCACTGGCCGGTCGCGTCCTTGGCAAAGGTCTCGCCCTCCTTGAAGGGCTTGTAAGTCTTCTTCTGCTCGTCGGTGAGCCACTCGGCATCCTTCACCGGACCCGTGTAGAGATGACGGATCCAGGCGATGACCTGCAGCATCTCGTCGGGATTGAGATCCTCGTTGTGCGGCCCCATCATGCCGTTGGCGCCGCCCCAGAGGGTCGAGAACAGGCCGACATCGGTCGTGTTCGCCGGGTAGGTCCAGTAATCATCGTTGAGGCCAGGCCCAACCTTGCCCTCGCCGAGATGGCCGTGGCAGCCGGAGCACGAGGTCAGGAACAGGCTCTCGCCGTTGCGCAGGCAGGACTTGTCGTCGATGTAGAGATTCTTGCCGGTCTGGAAGAAGGTCTTGACCGCCTGCGTGTCCCGCCCGCCCGGCTTGCCCTCGGCCGTGTCCATCGCCTCGCCGGTGATGGTGTTGCGGAAGACGATGCCGGTCTGCGGGCCGGGCTGGGGCTGCGCGCGGGCCGCGACGGGCATCGCCACGGCAAGGGTGAGAAGGGCGACGCGGGCCGAACGTACGATGAGCATCTGTTGAGCGGATCCTGATGTCGTGATCGACGTCTGGGTCGATGTCTGGGTCGGCGGCCCGGTTACGCCGGGCCGGGCTGGGCGGAGGCGGGGCGGGCGGACCTCAGTTGGAGGCGACGACCGGCACCCCGTCCTGCTTGAGGATCGCCGCGATCGCCGGCCGCGCCTTCTCGATCCCGGCGTCCAGGGCCTTGCGCAGGGCCTCGTCGTCCTTGCGCACGCCCATCGACTGGTCGAAGACCTGCGGGACCTTGCGGCCGTCGCTGCCGGCCGTGTCGGCCGGCACCAGCGTCATGCGCAGGGGCGTCGGGGACTCCTTGACGTAGCGGGCGACGTCCGGGCCGAAGGCGACGCCGACATCGGCCTTGTCGTTGGCGACCTCGCTGACGATGCGGGCCGGGTCGATCTGGGTGTACTGGTTGCGCGGCGAGCGGAAGTTCACCAGCGAGTAGAGGTAGGCCATGTCCTCCTCGTAGCGGCCGATATCCTTGAGCATCGCCTCGCCGGGGGAGCCGAACGGCACCACCATGTGGTCGAGGGTCTTGAGCCGCGGGTCGGACCAGGACTTCACGTCGAGATCCTTGTCGGCACGCGTGATGAAGACGTAGCCGCTGCGGTAATAGGGCTTGGTGGTCAGCACCCGCGGGTCGTCGCTGTCGAGGCCGACGACCACGTCGCAGATCCGCTTCTCCAGACCGTCGCGGACGAGGTAGATCGCGGGCTTCGGGAGCCAGACGAAGACGGGCTTCTTCCCCATCGCCTCGGCGACGGCAGCCGCGACGCGGTTCTCGAGCCCGGAGCCGTCCCTCATCGAGAGCGGCGGCTGCTTCTCGGAGGCGCAGATGCGCAGGGTCGCGGGGTCGGCCGGCGGGGCGGCCGGCGTCTTGCCGGGATCCGACTGGATGGCCTGGGCCTCGGATTCCTGGGCCGCCACCGGCCCGGCGGCCAGGGTGGCGAGCGTCAGGACGGCGGCGAGACGGGCCGCCAGGATGCGGGCGCGCGGGCGCGGCATGGACGTTGATCCCTGTTGTCGAAGCGTTTCTTGATGGCGTGTCCGGAGGGACAGGCGGGGCGCCGGAGGGCCCCGCCTGTCGGAATCCGATCCCGAAACCCCGCCGGCTGAGGGGCCGACGGGATGCAGGCGGCCGTCACTTGGCGGCCGTCACTTGGCCGCCCTTACTTGGCCGCCCTTACTTGGCGGCGTGCTGCGCGTACTCGCCGACGTTCGGGTCGTCGTACGGGCCCTTGCCGTCCAGCGAGAACACCATCACCCCACCGCCCATCTGGGTGTAGTTGGCGAGCTTCTTGAAGGCGCCCACCGCGCCGAGGCCGGCGGTCGGGTCGGCGAGGTCGAACACCAGGCCCACGCCCGGCCAGCCGCCGACGCCGTAGTAGATGGCGACGTACTGCGTGCCCTTGTGGGTGTAGGTGATCGGGTAGCCGATGGCGCCCGACGGCAGCTTGAACTTCCAGAGGAGGTCGCCGTTGTCGGAGTCGCGCGCCTTGATGAAGCCGTCCAGCGTCCCGTAGAGGACGAGGTCGCCGGCGGTGGCGGTGGTGCCGCCCCAGACCGCGAAGCGCTCCATCTTCTCCCAGTTGAACTTGCCGGTGATGGCGTTGTAGCTCTTGATCTGACCGAGGCCCTCGTAGTTCTGCCGGTCACCCTTCGGGCCCGGATACATGTTCAGCGTCGCACCGACGAAGAACTGACCCGCCCGGTAGGGCAGCATGAAGGGCTCCCAATCCATGCAGATGTGGTTGATGCCCATGTAGAAGGCTTGCCGCTTCGGATCGTAGGAATCGTGACCCTGGTTGTGGTAGCCCATCGCCGAGGGACAGATATCCTTGGCGAGGTGGTCCATCCGGGTGCCGTATTCCGGATCGCGCACCGGCGTGCCGGTCTTCAGGTCCACCGACTTGAACACGTTGACGGTGTCGTCGATCTTGTTGGCCGAGACCAGCGTGCCGTCCGTCCGGTCGAGGGTATAGACGATGCCGTTGCGGTCCGGGTGGGTGAGGAGCTTCCTCATCTTCCCGTCCTTGTCCTTCTGGTCGGACAGCATCATCACGTTGACGCCGGCGTAGTCCCACTCGTCGTGCGGGGTCTTCTGGTAGCCGAACTTCGCCTCGCCGGTGTCGGCGTCGCGGCCGAAGATCGTCATCGTCCACTTGTTGTCGCCGGGACGCATGGTCTCGTTCCACGGCGCCGGGTTGCCGGTGCCGAAGTAGATCAGGTTGGTGCCCGGATCGTAGGCGTACCAGCCCCAGTTGGTGCCGCCGCCGATCTTCCAGGCGTCGCCCTCCCAGGTCGAGGTGCCGAGGCCCTTCTGGCCGTAATGGGCGTTGTGGATGTTGAAGTCCTTGGCGAGCAGCAGGTCCTCGTCCGGGCCGGTGGCGTAGGCGCGCCAGACCTGCGCGCCGGTCTTGACGTCGTAGGCGGTCAGGTAGCCGCGCACGCCGAGCTCGGCGCCCGAGGAGCCGATGATCACCTTGTCCTTCACCACGTAGGGGGCGATCGTGAGGGTCGAGCCGACCTTGATGTCGGAGTTCTCGACCTTCCACACCGTCTCGCCGGTCTGGGCGTTGAGGGCGGCGACGTTGCCGTCGAGCTGGGTCTTGAGGATCAGCGCCGGGGTCTTGCCGTCGCCGGGCCAGTAGGCGAGGCCGCGGTTGACGAGATCGCAGCAGGCCACCGAGCGCGCGGCCGGGTTCTGCTTGGGCTTGTCCTGCCACAGGATCTTGCCCGGATCGTCGAGGCCGAGGGCGAAGGTGTTGTTGGGGAACGAGGTGTGGATGTACATCACGCCGTCGACGACGAGCGGCGCGCCCTCGTGGCCGTTGAGCAGGCCGGTCGAGAACGTCCAGGCCGGCCTGAGCTGCTTGACGTTGCTCTTGTTGATCTGAGTCAGGTCGCTGTAATTGTTCGAGTCGTAGTTCTTACCGGGCATCACCCAGTTTTCGTCGCTCTTCGATTTCTCGATGAGCTTGTCGTTGGCCTGCGCCACGCCCGCCATGGCGACCGGCGCGAGCGCCATGATCGCCAATGCCGAGACGGAATTCCGGAGCCTGATCATCCTGCGTCTCCTCGCCGGACTGCCACGCCCTTTGGCCTCGCAGTCATCGTGGTGTTCATCCATTGGCGACACGTCTTTCGACGACAAATCCGCACCTAGCATCACGATATCCGGATAATTTCCAGTATTCGCTAAGCTTATGAAAGACTTATTATCGTTGTGCGCCACTTGATTATTCGCACGGCTTGTAATGCGTGTCTTTGCAAAACGAAACATTTCTTTTCGGGATGATCCGGCAATACACCACAGGAGATTTGGTAAGATCAGACGGGTCTTGACCGAAGGCGGATGCCCATCCCAGACAAGCAGGAACAACAGGCGGGCGCGTGGGCGCGGAGCCGCCCGCCGCCCCGCCACGGGAGGATGCGATGGGTCTTGTCACGGGCGGCGCGGCCCGCTCTCTGGCGCTCGCCGCCTGCCTCGTGACGGCGGCTCCGGCGGCCGAGACCGGCGGAGGTCGGCGCCTCGCCGCGCTCTACCTGGAGGACGGGCGGCGCGAGCTGACCGGGGCGGATCTGGAGCGCTTTCCCGGCGCCGGCGTGCTGTGGTGCCGCCGCCCGGACGGAATCCCCCAGAAGGCGGCCGCCGCCTGGCTGATCGGGAATCCTTCCCTCGTGCTGATGAACGCGCACAATTTCCGCAATCGCCAGCTTGAGGTCACCCGGACCGTCGCCGATTGCTACTTTCAGATCGCCGGCCGGAACTACGCCTTCGTGCCGGACGTCCTGGAACTCGGCGTCGAGCCGGAGGCCCGTCGCCTCCACATCACCGACGATTGGGCGCTCCTGCGCCTGGCCGAGCCGGCCGAGGCCCGGCCGCAGCCGATCCCGGACCCGCCCAACCTTCCGACCGGCGATCTGACGCTCCCCGTGACGATGGTCTCACCGGCCGGCCACGAGAACTACCGGGGACAGAGCAGCCGGGAATCCTGCGCCGTCCGGCGGATCGATCCGCCCAGCGAGGGTGCCATCCGCCGCGCCCGCCACGATTGCAACGACGGCTATGGCGGATCGGGCTCGGGCCTGTTCGACGAGGCCGGCCGTCTCATCGCGATGCAGAGCGCGTCCCTGTCGATGAACCAGCGCCACGCCTTCGACATCGAGTTCCATTACGGCTCGGCCCTGCTGATCGAGGGCCGGCTCCGCGAGGCCCTCAAGGCCCAGATCCGCAAGCCCGACAGTGCGGTCCCGCCCCAGGGCGTCTCTGGGGAATCCCGGTAAGCCCCCGCTAAGCAAGGCTGCGGTTTCCGCCCCGGTCCCGAGGGAATGCCTCGACGGCGGCACGGCCGCGCGCCAAAACTTAACGTTGATCCTCGAATCTGTTCCCGTGAGGGAGCCGGTATGCCCGCTGTCGGAACATTCAGGGTCTGCGAGCCGGGTCGGCTGCCCTTCGCGGAGGCGGTGGCGGAGGCGGTGGCGGAGGCCGTCACGCTGCCATCCGTGCTCGTCACGATGCTAAGCAGCCTGATCGAGGCCTGGCCCCGGCAGATCTACACACAACCCCTGGTGACGACGCGCTTTCTCGGCCAGCGGACCACCTATGTCTGCGACCCGGGCCATATCCGCAGCCTGATGGTCGACCAGGCCGAGGCTCTGGAGCGGGAGCCATTCATGCTGCGCGCCCTCGCGCCCGCCCTGGGGTCCGGAATCCTCACTGCGGACGGATCCCATTGGCGGAGGCAGCGCAAGGCCGCGACTCCGATGTTCCGTCCGGACCGGGTCCAGAGCTTCGTGCCGGCCATGGCCCGGGCCGCCGCAGCCACGCGGGCGCGCTGGCTCGCCGACGATCCGGCCGGGGCGGAGCGGGATATCCTGCGCGCGATGATGCGCACGACCTTCGACGTCATCGTCGCCACGATGGTGTCGGGCGATCCGCACTTGGAGGTCGAGCCCTTCGGGCACGCGATGGACGCCTATCTCGGCCAGACCAGCTGGAAGATCGCCCTGGAGATGCTGCGGGCTCCGGCCTGGGTCCCGCATCCCGGGGCCCGGGCCGGCGCGGCCGCGGTCCGCTACCTGCGCGGCGAGGTCGCCCGCACGATCGCGCGCCGCCGGGCGCGCGGCGAGCCCGGCAGCGATCTCCTCGGCCTCCTGCTGCAGGCGCGGGATCCGGAGACCGGGCAGCCGCTGCCCGAGGCGAGCCTCATCGACAACCTGCTGACCTTCGTGTCCGCCGGCCACGAGACGACGGCGCTGGCGCTGGCCTGGACCTTCCGGGTCCTGGCCGAGCACCCGGAGGTGGAGCGGCGCGTGGTCGCCGAGATGGCGTGCCTCCGCGCCGATCCGGCTGCCGATCCCGAGGCCGTCGACCAGCTGCCCTACACCCGCCAGGTGCTCCTCGAGGTGATGCGCCTCTATCCGCCGGCGCCGCTGATCGTGCGGCGGACGCGGGCTCCGGTCCGGCTCGGGGACACGATCGTGCCGGCTGGGCAATCGGTCCATGTGCCGGTCTATGCCCTGCACCGGCACGCGCTGCTCTGGGACAGGCCGGAGGTATTCGATCCGGATCGCTTCGCACCGGAGCGGGCCGCCGCGCGCGACCGCTACGCCTACCTGCCGTTCGGGGCGGGCCCGCGGGTGTGCATCGGCATGAGCCTCGCCCTGACCGAGTGTCTCGTCATCCTGGCGACGCTGCTGCCCGCCTTCCGCCTCAGGCCGGTGACGGCGGCGATGCCGTCGGCGCAGTTCCGCGTGACGCTGCGGCCCAAGGGGGGGCTGACGATGAGGGTCGCGCCCCGCCATGTCGCTTGAGATGCCCGCAGGCGCGCGCTGGCTGGACCGCCGGCTGGGATCGCTGCTCGACCGTCTCTTCGGCCCCGGTGCCGACGACACGCTGCCGAACCGCTACCGGCTGCAGGTGCGCGCCGGGCTCCTCGACGAGACGCTGAAGCTCGCCACCTACTCGGCGGTGACGCACCTGATCATCGCGCTCGCCGTCGCGTATTTCTTCTGGGGTTCGGCGTCGCATACCTACCTCGGTGGCCTGCTCGCCGTGGTCACGGTGCTGATCACGGCGGCGACCTACGCGACCTGGCTGTACTGGCGCACCCATGGCGACACCGCCTCGGCGCACACCGTCCGGTGGGGCTGCCGAATCTCCGCCGGGCTGGCTTTCGCCCTGGGCCTCGCCTGGGCGACCATGCCGGTCGTGCTGTTCGCCCCCTCCGACAGCAACGCGCGGCTGCTCGTCGTCGCCATCATGGCCGGCCTGATCTCGGATGCCTACGTGGTCGGTCCGCTCCTGTCGGTCTCGTACCTGTTCGCGATCCCGGTCATCGTCGGCAGCTTCGTCGGGCTGGTCCGGTCCGGGGAGCCGATCGCGCTCAGCATCGGCCTCCTGCTCGCCGTCTACGCGGTCTTCGTGGTGACGAGCGTGAGCCGCATGAGCCGCCTGTCGCGCCAGCGCATCCTGGACCGCGTGCGGGTCGAGGATCAGAGCGAGACGATCGGCCTGCTGCTCAACGCCTTCGAGGCGAATGCCAGCGACTGGCTCTGGGAGACGGACGAGACCGGGCGGTTCCAGCACGTCTCCACCCGGATGGCCGATGTGCTGGCCCGCCCGGTGGAGACGCTCCAGCACGCCGCGTTCCCGGCGCTGCTCGCCGGCCGGGCGGAGGCGCCCCCCGAGGCCGATCAGAGCGCCGACCTCCTGGACCGCCTCCAGCGGGGCGCCGCCTTCCATCAGCACCTGATCGCCGTCGACACGGGTGCCGGTCGGCGCTGGCTCCGGCTGAGCGGCAAGCCCTTCCTCGATCAGCGTGGACGCTTCGCGGGCTTCCGGGGCGTCGGCTCGGACGTGACCGAGGCCCGCCGGGCGGAGGCGCACATTGCCTATCTGGCGACCCGGGACCCGATGACGGGCCTGTCGAACCGGGTCATGTTCCACGAGGTCGCGTCCGAGGCCTGCGCGGCCGCACACGCCTCGGACGCGACGGTCAGCCTGCTCTACCTCGACCTCGACGGCTTCAAGACGATCAACGACAGCATCGGGCACGCCGCGGGGGATGCCCTGCTGGGGCAGGTCGCCGATCGCCTGCGCGCCCTGCTCCCCACCGACGCGCAGGCGTTCCGCCTCGGGGGCGACGAGTTCGCGATCCTGCAGCGCGGCCGGGACGGCGCGGCCGCGCAGGCCCTGGCCGAGGCCACGATTGGGGCCCTGCGCGAGCCCTACCTGATCGACGGCGTCCGGGCGGAGATCGGCGTCAGCATCGGCATCGCCTGCGCCCCCGCGGATGCCACCGATCCCGAGGACCTGCTCCGAAAAGCCGATCTCGCACTCTACAATGCCAAGGAGACCGGCAAGGGGCGCTGGCGGGGCTTCGACCGCAATCTGGAAGTGCGCGTCCAGCGCCGGCACGAACTCGACGAGGCGATGCGCCAGGCCCTCGGCGGCGGCGAGATGGCGCTGCACTACCAGCCGCTCGTGAGCCTGCAGGACGGCCAGGTGGTGGGCTGCGAGGCGCTGCTGCGCTGGACCCGGCCGGGCCTCGGTCCCGTCTCGCCCGCCGAGCTGATCCCGATCGCCGAGGGAACGGGCTTCATCCTCACGATCGGGCGCTGGGCCCTGCGGCGGGCCTGCGCGGAGGCGATGACCTGGCCCGCCCGGATGCGCGTCGCCGTCAACATCTCGTCGGTGCATTTCCGCCGGCCCGACTTCTTCGCCGACGTCGCGGCGGTGCTGGGCGAGACCGGCCTCGCGGCGGACCGCCTCGAGATCGAGATCACCGAGTCGATCTTCCTGGCCAACACGCCGCACGTGCTGGACAATCTCCGCGCCCTGCGGGCGCTCGGGGTGCGGATCGCCCTCGACGATTTCGGGACGGGCTACTCCTCGCTGAGCTACCTGACGCAGTTCCCGGTCGACAAGATCAAGATCGACCGCGCCTTCGTGCGCGACCTGACCAGCCGCCCCGAATGCCTGACGGTGATCGAGGCGATCATGGTCATCGCCCGCGACCTGCACATCGACGTCACGGTCGAGGGCGTCGAGACCGAGCAGCAGGCCGAGCTTCTCCGGCTGCGCCGCTGCAACAGCGCGCAGGGCTTCCTGTACAGCCCGGCCCGCCCCCCCGAGGAACTCCCCGGGCTGATCGAGCACCTCTCGCGGACGGCCGTTCCGGCGGAGCCCGCCGTGCGCGCGGTTGCCTGAGGGATCCGCGGAGATCGGCGCGGCCGCCCTGCGATCGGCGCGGATCCGTGTTGCCAGGGTGCCGGGAACGGCTCTAGCGGGGACCGACCATACGGAACCGGGGAACAGGCGCACCATGCCCAAGGTCGTCATCAGCGAATTCATGGACCCGGCGGCGATCGCCGCCGACCTGTCGGGCTTCGACACCCTGTACGATCCCGGCCTCGTCGACCGGCCCGAGGCCCTGGCCGCCGCCGTGGCGGAGGCCGACGCCCTGATCGTGCGCAACCGGACGCAAGTCCGCGGCGACCTGCTCGCGGCCGCCCCGCGCCTGCGGATCGTCGGACGCCTCGGGGTCGGCCTCGACAACATCGACGTGCCGGCCTGCCGGGCGCGGGGCATCGCGGTGCAGCCGGCGACGGGCGCCAATGATGGCGCGGTCGCCGAGTATGTCGTCGCCACCGCGATGCTGCTGCTGCGCGGGGCCTACGGGGCGAGCGGGGCAGTCGCGGCTGGGACCTGGCCGCGCAATGCCCTGATGGGACGCGAGATCGCCGGCAAGCGCCTCGGACTGGTGGGCTTCGGATCGATCGCCCGGGAAACCGCCCGCCGCGCCGCTGCCTTGGGCATGGCGATCGCCGCCCATGACCCGTTCCTCGCGGCCGAGGATCCGGCCTGGACGCCCGCCTACGGCCCGGTGCAGCGTCAGGATCTCGCCACGCTGATCGCCGGGAGCGACGTCCTCTCCCTGCACGTCCCGCTCACCCCGGAGACCCGCGGCCTGATCGACGCGGATGCCCTCGCGCGGATGCCCGCGGGCGCCGTGCTGATCAACGCGGCGCGGGGCGGCGTCGTCGATGAGGCCGCGGTGGCGGCAGCCCTGCGGTCCAGGCATCTCGGCGGAGCGGCCCTCGACGTGTTCGACCGCGAGCCCCTCGACGCGGCGGCCGGCGCCCCGTTCGCGGGCGTGCCGAACCTGATCCTCACGCCCCACATCGCCGGGGTGACGCAGGAATCGAACGTCCGGGTCTCGGCCGTCATCGCCGCTGCGGTGCGCCGGTATCTCACACAGGGCTGAACGCATGGGTTCTGGGCCTTTCGCACGCCACGGGCTATCCAACCGAGTCGGCACTGCGAGACCGAGGATTTCGGTGTGGGCCGGGAGGGAGCAGAGGATGACCGATCCGGCACGGCGGGCCTTCCTGAAGAGCGCCGCACTCGGCGCCCTGGCGGCGGGAAGCGGGCTGCGGCCTGCCCGGGCCGGAGAGGATGCGCATCTGCCCTTCGGCAACGGCGAGCGCCCGCTCGTCGCCTATCCGGGCAAGCGGCCGCTGCTGCAGACCACCGCCCGGCCGCCGCAGCTGGAGACGCCGTTCGCGGTCTTCGATGAGGGCGCGATCACGCCGAACGACGCCTTCTTCGTCCGCTACCACCTCGCCGACATTCCCCTGGAGATCGACCCCGAGGCATTCCGGCTGACCGTGGGCGGCCATGTCGAGCGGCCCGTCGCGCTGTCGCTGGCGGAGCTGAAGGCGCTGCCGGGCCGGACCGAGATCGTCGCGGTCAACCAGTGCTCGGGCAATTCCCGCGGCTTCTTCGAGCCGCGCATGGCCGGCGGCCAGCTCGCCAACGGCGCCATGGGTTGCGCCCGGTGGACCGGCGTGCCGCTCAAGAGCGTGCTCGACAAGGCCGGCGTGAGGGCAGGGGCCGTGCAGGTCGCCTTCAACGGGCTCGACCGGCCGGTCCTGCCCGAGACGCCGGACTTCGCCAAGGCGCTCACCCTCGAGCAGGCCGGCGACGATCAGGTGCTGCTGGCCTGGGGCATGAACGGCGCGGATCTGCCCTGGCTCAACGGCTACCCGCTCCGCCTCGTGGTGCCCGGCTATTACGGGACCTACTGGGTCAAGCATCTCGACACGGTCACGGTGCTGGACAAGCCCTTCGAGGGCTTCTTCATGAAGACCGCCTACCGCATCCCCGACAACCCTTGCGCCTGCACTGAGCCCGGCCAGGCGGCCGCCGCCACGGTGCCGATCGGGCGCCTCAACGTGCGGTCGTTCCTGACGAACCTGACCGACGGCGCGCAGGTGAAGGCCGGGCCGGTCGCCCTGCGCGGCATCGCGTTCGACGGCGGCTCGGGCATCAAGGAGGTCGCGGTCTCCACCGACGACGGCGCCACGTGGATCCAGGCCGCGCTCGGCCAGGATCTCGGCCCCTACGCGTTCCGGCCCTGGTCGCTCGCGACCGCGCTCACGCCCGGCGCTCACACGATCCGGGTGCGGGCCACCGCCAATGACGGCAGCACTCAGCCGATGGCGTCCCGCTGGAACCCGTCCGGCTACATGCGCAACGGCGTCGAGACCACCCGGGTTCAGGCGGCATGAGGGCGAACGGGAGGACGGACGGGATGCGGGGGCTTCTGCTCGGCGCGATGATGGCGGGCCTGACGGTCGGCGCGGCCTGGGCCGCACCGCGGACCTACGCGGTCCCGGACCCGACCGCGCAGCTTCGGCCGCCGAAGGACGACGGCCTGACCGCGGGCTACGAGGCCGCGCAGGGCAATTGCCAGACCTGCCACTCGGTGGACTACATCGCCACGCAGCCGCCCGGCCGCGGGAAGGCCTTCTGGGACGCCGAGGTGGCCAAGATGATCAAGGCCTATCACGCCCCGATCGAGCAGGCCGATGCCGGCGCGATCGCCGCCTACCTGGCCGGTACGTACTGAGCGGGTCGAGCGACGGCCGGAACGCGCGTTCCGCGCGTCAGCGCAGAGCGAGCGCCTGCGCGGCGTGGGCGGCGACGGACTGCACGGCCGGAAGATCGTAGGCGTAGACGCGGCCGGCGAGAATCGCCAGGGCGAGCGTCCAGAACACCGCACCGCCGACGCGCCGCGCCGTGCGGTCGCCGGCCGTGGTGGCCGGGCAGGCGCGGGCGACGCCGTCGGCGACGGGCTCGCCGAACGGATCGAAAGCCGGCGACTGGTTTTCAGAGGCGCTGCGCATGATGCCGAATGTCGCGCTCGGCACGCCCCTTCGCAATGGACACGTCTTTCGTATTTCACGGCACGCGGAGATGCTTGTTCTCCATCTGGTCTCGGCGACAGGCAGGTTCTTCTCAGAAGGCCGATCCGGCCACGGGGAGCGCAAGATCTTCTTCCCGGCCGAGGCTCGATCCGGCCGGTCCCGGGTCGTCGGACGTGCGGGAAGCCCGCGCAGTCCCGGACGGCGACGGCGGCCGGCGCGGCCTCAGGCCGATCCTGTCCCGGGCGGCGCACACGCGCCCTCTCAGGTCCGGCCCGCGCCCGGGAGACCGGTGGTTGCCGGCAGCGGTATCGCCCGGCGCGGCAACCGGGTGGGACGGGTGCGCATCACCCTGCACGCTCAGAACAGGGAGATCAGCACGATGCCGGCGACCATCACGGCGGCGCCGATCAGGCGCGGCGGGCCGGCCTTGACCTGCTTCATGCCGAACCAGCCGAAATGGTCCAGCGCCACCGAGGTCAGGAGGTTGGCGGTGATGAGCAGGCCGTTGAAGGCGCCGGCCCCGACCTTGTCGACGAAGAGCAGCCCGGCGAACACCGCCACCGCCCCGGTGATCCCGGCGAGCGGCATCCACCAGCGGATTCCCGCGATGTCGTCCCGGGTCGGCAGCGGCGACGGCCGCAGCAGGAACATCAGGGCGAACACGAACACGACGGGCACGAACGACACGGTCGCGGCGAGCCAGGGATTCTCCAGGGCGCCGCGCAGCTGGGCGTTCCAGACGACGCCGATCGCCATGAGAGCGCCGGCCACAAGGATGAACGGGTAGAGCAGCTTGCCCGACATCCCGTGCCCCTTGCCGTGCCCCTCGCCGCCCTCGCTCTTGCCGCCCGAGCGCGCGATGAAGATCACGCCCACCGCCATCAGCAGACCGCCGAGCCAGGGCATCGGCTTGAAGCCCGCGGCCTGCAGGCCGAACAGGCCGAGCGCGTCCATCGCCAGGGAGGTGAGGATGTTGGCGGTGAGCGTCAGGCCGTTGAACGGCCCGGCGCCGACCTTGTCGATGAAGGCGAGCCCGCCGAACACCGCCACCGCGCCGGCCAGGCCCCCCAGCGGCGCGTACCAGGGCATCTTGCTTAAGGAGTCGAGGCTCGGCAGCGGCGTCGGCATCGTGAGGAACAGGGTCGTGAACACGAAGACGATCGGCAGGAACGACACCGTCGCGGCGAGCCACGGATTGACCATACGGCCGCGCAGCTGCGCGTTCATGGCGTTGCCGATCGCCTGCAGCGCGCCCGCCATCAGGATGAAAGGATAAAGGAGGGCTGCCGTCACGCGCGGACCTTCGGGTTGGCGGGGGGAGGATCAGACGAGGAGCAGGCCGGCGAGCGCCAGCGCGAGGGCCGGCGGCATCACCAGCAGGCCGAGCTTGAGGAAGGTCCAGGCGCCGACATCCTGGCCCTCGCGGCGGATGGCGGTGAGCCAGAGGATCGTCGCGAGCGAGCCCGTCACCGACAGGTTCGGACCGAGGTCGACGCCGATCAGGATCGCGCCCGCCACCTTCTCGGGCACGTGGGCGGTCTGCACGGCGGCGCCCGCGATCAGCCCGGCCGGCAGGTTGTTGACGAGGTTGCACAGCACCGCGACCAGGCCACCCGCGCCCCAGGCGGTGGCCTCCGGGGCGGCGTGGGCGTAGCCCTTGAGGAGGTCCGCCAGCATCGCCAGCACGCCGGTCTTCTCCAGGGCCTCGACCAGGACGAACAGCCCGGCCACCAGCGGCAGCACGCTCCACGACACGTCCTTGGCCACCTCCACGAGGCCGCCGCGCTTGAGCAGCAGCACGACGATCGTGGTGGCGAGCCCGGCCACGAAGGTCGGAAGGCCGAGGTCGAGGCCGAGCGCCGAGGCGGCGATCAGGACGCCGCCGGTCGCCACGATGCCGATCCCCGCCACGAGGCCGGTGCGGGACAGCGCCACGGCCGCGACGTCGGTGGCGACCTCCTGCCCGCGCAGGGTCCTCGCCTGGGTCAGCCGCAGCACCGCGTAGGTCGCCGCGATGGCCAGAACCGAGGGCAGGGCGAACAGGCCGAGCCAGCGCACCAGCGGCGGCATGTGCTCGGCGAAGACCACGAGGTTGGCCGGGTTCGAGATCGGCAGCACGAAGCTCGCCGCGTTGGCGATGAAGGCGCAGATGAACAGGTAGGGGAGGGGGTTCTTGACCTTGGCGGCCTTGGTGGCCGCGTAGACGGCGGGCGTCAGCACCACCGCGCAGGCGTCGTTCGACAGGAACACCGTGACGACGGTGCCGACGAGGTACACGAGGGTGAACAGCCGCGTCGCCGAGCCCTTGGCGGCCCGGACCGCGATCGAGGCCAGCCAGTCGAACAGGCCCTCCTTCCGGGCAACCTCCGACATCAGCATCATGCCGACGAGGAACAGGTAGACGTCGCTCCCCTTCAGCACGCCGTCCCAGGCGGTGGCGGGGGCGAGCAGGCCGAGGGCCACGAGGGCGCCGGCGCCGAGCACGGCCCAGATCGCCTCCGGCCACGCGAACGGCCGCAGGATGACGCCGAGGGTCGCGAGGGCGGCGATCGCCCAGGTGGCGATGTTGGGGGTCAGCGTCAGCGCGCCCATCGGTTGCGGTGGTCCTCTGGTGGGTGGATCGTGCGGTGCGGTGTGCGGCGATTCGGGTGGGGCCGGCTACCAGTCCCGGCCGTTGCGGTTCGGCCCGAGCTGGTCGCCCCGGAGCCCCTTCTCGGGCCAAGCGGGCAGGCGGAACGCGTCGCTGCCGGGGCGCTCGTGCGCGGGCGGCGGCACGAAGCTTCGGCCCACGGGCTCGATCACCTCGGTATCGGCCTGGCCGGCGTCGTCCGTCACCGTGACGGCGAGGCGGCGCGCGCCGTCCCGCCAGGGGATGCGGGCGTGCACCGTGCGGGGCC
>Ga0316228_1002650_pt1 | contig 15395 bp, 14 predicted proteins | sample TBH18021metaG_FD_206005 | JGI IMG/M metagenome (GOLD analysis project Ga0316228, IMG submission 206005) | Freshwater microbial communities from Trout Bog Lake, Wisconsin, USA - TBH18021 | ecosystem: Environmental > Aquatic > Freshwater > Lake > Hypolimnion/Profundal zone | place: USA: Wisconsin... | reverse complement strand
AGCCAATTGCCCTGTTCTAACTAGCCAGTAAAAAAATTTTGCCTGTTATCGTAACAAAATACACAACGATAGTAATGATTTAGCAAGGTGGCTTTAAAATGTTATTTTATTCATACGGCAGTAATGCTAATATAGTCACTGATTCTCATGTGATAACAACATACCGCTAAATGTCGTACTAGCCATTTGCCAGTCGACATTACCATGCAAAAACAGTTTGTAGGGCTATTAAAAATTTATACATTGATGTGAAATTAGATTTCACCTTATTTGAAAGGAAAAGGTTATGCTACCGATATCAACACGCAATGCCACGCTAGCCAGTCTTATGCTTGCCTTGGGTCTTACCATGAGCGCATGTAGTAAGCATGAGTCAGCCGAAAGCAAACCAACCGAAGAAATTGCCGCACAGCAAGGTGAAATCGCTCGTGCAAACCATCCCATGCCAGTGGCTTCACAGCCTGCTTCATTTGTGCCACCGACAGCCGCTTCAGCCGCTGCCACCACGACGACCGCAACCGCTACCCCAGTTTCTGCTGATGCTGGCGAAAAATTGTTTGGTAGTGTATGTACCACTTGTCACACAGCAGGCTTAATGGGCGCACCAAAACTTGCTGATAAAGCCGCTTGGGCACCTCGCATTGCGCAAGGTAAAGACACGCTGTATAAACACGCCATTGGCGGCTATCAAGGAAAATCCGGTGTAATGCCAGCCAAAGGTGGTAGCCAAGCCTCAGATGATGAAGTAAAAGCTGCCGTTGATTATATGGTCTCAAAAGCAAGCTAATAGGTAATGCGCCATTTATAACTCAAGGCTATACATTCAACCCTATGCAATGAAGCTTATGCAACAATTAGCAGTTAGCATCTCATTAAGCTCAGTCAGCAATAAAGCCATCAGCAGTAAACCAGTCACTAGCAAAATAGTTGGCTGGTTTTTTTATACGTTTTTTATACCCAATGTACTTTGTTTTGACCCGCAGTTTGGTTATGATGAATGACTCTGTTTAATCACCAAACCTTGTTAAGAAACCGCTATGACACCTGCCGTTAATCTTGCCAAAAAACTAAAAATCAACTTCCAATTACATGAATACCATCATGACGCGCATAGTGAAAGCTATGGGCTTGAAGCGGCAGAAAAACTACAAGTTGAGCCAAAGCGAGTATTTAAAACCTTGGTGGTACAAGATGACAATGACAAACTCGCTGTTGCGATACTGCCTGTTGAGCATTTACTAAACCTAAAAAAAATCGCCAAAGCCATCGGTAGTAAAAAAGCACAAATGGCAGACCCCAAATTGGTAGAACGTACCACAGGCTATGTGCTAGGTGGGGTAAGCCCGCTGGGTCAAAAAAAACGCCTGCCCACGATCATCGATCAGTCGGCACAAGACTTTGCGACCATTTATTGTAGTGGCGGTAGACGCGGCTTGGAGATTGAGTTGTCACCGTCAGATTTAGCAGGCGCAATAAACGCCAAATTTGCAGATTTAATTCAAGATTAAAGGATAACACCATGCCCAATGTCATTATTGAAGTGAGTCACGACCATCTTATTAGTCAGCCCGATAGCCTATTAGCACGGGTCAATGATACGCTATGGCAGTCTGGCAATTTTAAGCTACAAAGTGATATCAAATCACGTATCTACTACCCAAATCACGCCTTAGTAGGACTGACCGATAGCGGAGATGAAGCCTTTGTTATGGCGCATTTTTATCTGATGCCAGGGCGGGATGACGCTACCATTCAATCATTGGCGCAGCGCATTGCCGACGCTATCAAAGCGCATCTGCAGGAATTCGAAAGTGAGGTGCCTGCTGGCAATTTACAGATTTGCGTCAATTCCACCACGCTAAGCGCCAATTATGTCAAGCAGTATGTCGAATTCAAATAGAGGGTGTAGGGATAAAAATTGGCTACTTTAAGCACATTTTTGCTGACTTTTGCCAACTGGTAAGATAGTAAGTTTGGCAATAAAACCCGCAGCGCCGCCGTTGCTGGCCATCAAATTGCGTGCGATGCGGATGGTGTAGTTGCCTGATTGTGGCAAGCAACCTTGATAGACAATACCGCCTTTGCCCCCATCAACGTTGCCCGTAGGGGATATGATAACACCGACATTGGCAAATTCAGCATAGCCCCTACGAGGCATCAATACTAAGGTTGCGTATTGATTCTTGCTAGCGTTAAATTGATAAAGCAGGCTGTCTTGTTTGGGCGATAATTGACCAACCCACATTTTACTGGTTTGGTTTTTGCCAAAATGGATAACGGTCTGTACGGGTGTGGCATTGAGCGGGTGGCTCATCGCCAACAAAGATAAGATAATGACCAACCGATAACGTTTTAAAAATTTTGCCATGTTTTTAGCTTACTATGAAAAATCTGTAAGATATAAATAAGGATACACAAGGGTAAGGATACACAAGGGCTAGCCAATGACTAAACAGTCATTTGCGTTATTCTCAACTTATCGCAAACATAGTAAACTAGTCAAGATTTTGTTTTGTCTGCGGTATGTAAAAATTTTAATAAGCATCTTTTAACAAGCATCTTTTAAAGACATCATATAAAGACATCGTGCAAAACATCATTTTTTCGGTTTTCCCCGTTGATTTCAACATAACTCAAGGAGTTAGCAATGATTTATCAAGGAAATAGCATCTCGGTATCGCTACTCGAAGACGGTATTGCTAAATTAAACTACGATAATCAAACTGAGAGCGTTAATAAATTTGACCAAGCCACCATCAAAGAATTTGGCGAAGCAGTCACGGCATTAGAACAATCTTCAGACGTTAAAGGTCTCATCGTTACTTCAGGAAAAAAAGTTTTCATCGCTGGTGCGGACATCACTGAATTTGTTGGTAACTTCAAAAAACCAGAAGGCGAGATTGCTTCGTGGGTACTTGACATCAACAAAACATTCAACCGTTTTGAAGACCTGCCTTTCCCAAAAGTTGCGGCAATCAATGGCGCATCCATGGGCGGTGGTACAGAGATGACGTTGGTGTGCGACTACCGTGTCATGAGTGACAAAGCTAGCATCGGTTTACCCGAAGTTAAATTGGGTATCTTCCCAGGCTTTGGTGGTTCAGTGCGTTTGCCACGTATCATCGGTATCGATAACGCCTTAGAAATCATCGCAACTGGCGAAGCACAAAAACCAGCCGCTGCATTGAAAGTCGGTATGGTGGATGCGGTTGTTGCCGCAGACCAGTTAGAGGCTTCAGCGATTGATTTAGTCAAAAAATGTATCGCAGGCGATCTAGATTGGAAAGCACGCCATGACGAAAAAATCAATCCAGTCAAATTAAACGCCTTAGAACAAGCGATGGCATTTAACTCAGCCAAAGGTGTACTGTTCTCAAAAGCCAATCCAGCCCAGTACCCAGCGCCAAAAATTGCCTTAGAGTCTATCGAAAAACACGTGAACCTACCACGTGACAAAGCGTTAGAAATTGAATCTGCAGGTTTTGCAAAAGCAGCGAAAACCCCACAAGCAGAAAGTCTAGTCGGTCTATTCTTAAACGACCAAGCTGTTCGTAAACTGGTTAAAACTCACAGCGCCAAAGCGCATGATATTAAAGAAGCTGCTGTATTGGGCGCAGGTATCATGGGTGGCGGTATCGCTTACCAAGCCGCCTCGAAAGGCTTGCCAATCATCATGAAAGACATCAAGGCAGAGCAGCTTGACTTGGGTATGAGTGAGGCCAGCAAACACCTATCAAGTGGTATGGCACGCGGTAAAGTAACCCCAGCACAAATGGGTGAAACTTTAAGCCGTATCCGTCCTACGCTCAACTACGGTGATTTTGGTGAGACTGACATCGTGATTGAAGCGGTTGTTGAAAATCCAAAAGTTAAACACGCGGTACTAAAAGAAGTTGAAGGGCTAGTTAAAGACAACTGTATCCTAGCATCTAACACCTCGACTATCTCTATCACCTACTTAGCTTCGGTACTAGAGCGCCCAGAAAACTTCGTCGGTATGCACTTCTTTAACCCAGTCCATCGTATGCCGCTGGTTGAAGTAATTCGTGGTGAAAAATCAAGCGAAGAAGCGGTAGCGACTACGGTAGCGTTAGCAGAAAAAATGGGTAAAGTGCCAGTGGTGGTAAATGACTGCCCAGGCTTCTTAGTTAACCGCGTATTATTTCCTTACTTCGGTGCGTTTGACTTATTGATCAAACAAGGTGCTGATTTTGTTCAAATCGACAAAGTCATGGAAAAATTTGGCTGGCCAATGGGTCCTGCCTACTTGATGGACGTTGTGGGTATTGACACAGGGGTTCATGGGGCAGAAGTCATGGCGGAAGGCTTCCCAGACCGTATGAAACCAGACTACAAAGTGAGCGGTCAGATATTGTTTGAAGCAAATCGCTTAGGTCAAAAAAATGGCGTTGGTTTCTACAAATACGAAACGGATAAAAAAGGCAAGCCAGTTAAGACTGCCGATCCACAAACCGTTGAATTATTAAAACCATTTATCGATGCGCCAAAACAGTTTGAAGACCAAGAAATCATCGATCGTTTGATGATTGCATTATGTAATGAAACGGTTCGCTGCTTAGAGGACAACATCGTATCGACGCCTGCAGAAGCAGACATGGCGATGATTATGGGTATTGGTTTCCCGCCATTCCGTGGTGGCCCATGCCGTTATATCGACCAAATCGGCCTACAAAATTACCTAGCCCTTTGCGACAAATACGCAAGCTTAGGTAAAGCCTATGAAGCGCCACAAATGATTCGTGATATGGCGGCAAATGGTAAAACTTTTTACCCACAAGCGTAATCGACGATTATAAATTTTAAGGAGAATAGAATGACTACATTAAGTCCAAAAGATGTCGTGATTGTCGATGGCGTTCGTACCGCAATGGGCAAATCAAAAAATGGTATGTTCCGCAATGTACGCGCTGATAGCATGTCTGCGGAGCTTGTTAAAGCCTTGGTAGCGCGTAACCCGTTTGATACCAAACTTGTAGAAGATGTCATCTGGGGCTGTGTCAACCAAACCCTAGAACAAGGCATGAACATCGGTCGTAACATTGGTTTATTGGCTGAATTACCCCGTACTACGGCAGGTCAAACGGTCAACCGTCTATGTGGTTCATCCATGCAAGCGCTTCACACCGCAGCGGCACAAATCATGACCGGTCAAGGTGATGTGTTCATTATCGGTGGTGTTGAGCATATGGGTCACGTGGGCATGATGCACGGTATTGACATCAATCCAGAGGCTTCAAAATACTATGCAAAAGCCTCTAACATGATGGGTTTAACCGCTGAAATGCTCGGACGTATGAATAACATCAGCCGTCAAGAACAAGATGCGTTTGGTGTAGAATCACATCGCCGTGCGTGGGAAGCGACACAGCAAGGTCGTTTCAAAAACGAAATCATCGGCATTGAAGGTCATGACGAAAACGGTAACCTACAACTTTGTACCATCGATGAAGTGATTCGTCCCGATGCTAACCTACAATCATTTGCGGCATTACGTCCTGTATTTGACCCTAAAGGTGGTACCGTGACAGCTGCCACGTCATCAGCCTTATCTGACGGTGCGTCTGCGATGCTTATCATGTCTGCACAAAAAGCCAAAGATTTAGGTCTAACACCACGCGCCCGTATTCGCGGTATGGCAGTTGCAGGCTGTGATGCGGCTATCATGGGTTATGGTCCAGTACCTGCTACCCAAAAAGCCTTAAAACGCGCTGGCATGAGCATCGACGATATGCAAACCATCGAGCTTAACGAAGCATTTGCTGCACAAGGCTTATCGGTTCTTAAAGGCTTAAACCTACAAGACAAACTAGACATCGTTAACCTAAATGGTGGCGCTATTGCATTAGGTCACCCACTAGGATGTTCTGGTGCACGTATCACTACCACGCTATTAAATGTGATGGAACAACAAGACACCCAAATCGGTCTTGCCACCATGTGTATTGGTCTGGGTCAAGGGATTGCCACCATTATTGAACGTGTATAATTATTTTTTTATTAAAAAAACCCTTGATTTCAATCAAGGGTTTTTTTACGCGTACAGTTTTTTACCCATTTTTTTAACAATGTTTTCTTATCCCTTTTTCTTTATCATATTTCTTTATTACCGTTTCTTTATCAATGTTTGTTTACTACTATTGCTTTACCATAAAGTCTAAGAAATTTTTTGCCAAATCTGTTATGTTGTCTAGATAAAAATAGATAAATATAGGTGTATTGTGAGTTTATTCCAAAATCTACTAATTATTTGTATATTAGTATTGATTTCCAGTTTTTTCTCCATTTCCGAAATTGCCTTGGCAGGTGCTAGGCGCATCAAGCTAAAGTTGTTGGCAGAATCGGGTGACAATCGCGCCAATAAAATTTTACATTTACAAGAAAATTCTGCAGAATTTTTTGCCACCTCACAAATTGGGCTAAATGCCGTGGCAATTTTGGGCGGTATTGTCGGTGAGTCTGCGCTTCGTCCCTACTTTATTGACCTTATTTCCCCATTTTATCAAGGCAAAATGCTCGATAATATCGGTTTTATGATGTCATTTTTGCTGGTCACTTTGTTGTTTATTTTGTTTGCCGATTTGATTCCTAAACGCATTGGCATGATTAACCCAGAACGCGTGGCGTTAGCGGTGATTGAGCCTGTGCTGCTGTCAATCAAAGTATTTAAGCCGCTGGCATGGATTATCAACGGGCTGGCAAATCTGATTTTTAGAATTTTTAAAGTCAACATGGTGAGAGAAGAAAATATCACCTTTGATGATGTTTCTGCTGTGGTGGATGCAGGTGCACAAGCAGGGGTGTTGCTCAAGCAAGAACATCACTTTATCGAGAACGTTTTTGAGCTTGAAGAACGCAACGTGCCCTCTAGCATGACCACCCGTGAGGATGTGGTGTATTTCACCCTTGGCGAGTCTGAGCAAAGTATCCGCCAAAAAATCGCCAGTTATCCGTATTCAAAATTTTTGGTATGTAAAGACCATATTGATGAAGTGATTGGCTATGTCGATACCAAAGATATCTTGGTAAAACTTCTTAGTAACCAGTCGCAAATTTTGCTCAATGAAACTACGATTCGTAATGTATTAATCATTCCTGATACCTTAACCTTATCCGAGCTGCTAGACCGTTTTCGCTCTAGTAAAGAAAAATTTGCTGTGGTGATGAATGAATATGCGCTCATTGTCGGTGTCATTACCCTCTCTGATATCATGATGACAGTGATGGGGGATTGGGTCGCACCGATTGAAGATGAGCAGCAGATTATCCAGCGTGATGAATTCTCATGGTTGATTGAAGGTACCACACCGATTGAAAATGTCAAACATGCGCTCGGTATCGAAGATTTTCCTGACTGGGACAACTATGAAACTTTAGCGGGTTTTATGATGTACAAACTGCGCAAAATTCCCCGTCCTGCAGATTTTGTTGAATATCAAGGTTATAAATTTGAAGTAGTCGATATTGATCATCATAAAATTGACCAATTACTCGTGACCCGTTATGTCAAAGACGAAGAAAATCAAATTATCAGCGATAGTTAGTCAAGGTGAGTAGGTAATACTGCCGCTTTGACATTGAAACTGATTAACTTTTTTCACGTTTCTTGTTAAAGTAGTTCATGGTTTCACCAAATCGTGAACTTTTTTCTTTTGGGCTTGGCAAACGGTAAAATTATTTTATGCTTGAAATCCGCCACCTTCAATTATTGACCGCACTACGTGAGCAAGGTTCGCTTGCTGCCGCGGCTGAGGACTTGTATGTCACGGCATCAGCGGTGTCCCATCAGCTCAAAGAAATCGAAAATTATTATGGTGTTAGCCTCGTCAATCGCCGCTCAAGACCGCTAAGCTTTACCCCAGCAGGCAAAGAAGTACTCAAGCTTGCGGACAGTGTGCTACCGCAGTTTAATCGTACCACCGCCAACCTTAAAAGACTGGGTCGTGGTCAAACGGGACAATTACGTTTGGCCTCGGAATGTCATAGCTGTTTTGATTGGTTGATGCCTATTCTTAATCGTTATCGCAGGGAATGGCAAGACGTTGAGCTGGACTTTAGCTCAGGCTTTGAACCTGAGCCCCACCAAATGCTACTCGATGAAGAAATTGATGTGCTTATCACAGCCAGTCGCTTACCATTGGAGGGAATCAGCTATCTACCGTTATTCCAATATGAAAGTCGCTTGGTGTTGTCACCGACGCACCCATTAGTCGATAAAAAATCGCCGATTTTGCCAGAAGATTTGATTGATGAAACGCTCATCGTCTATCCTGTGGAAGCCAAGCGGCTCGATATCATCGCGCATTTTTTTGCGCCTGCAGGACTTGTGCCCAAGAAACTAAGAACCACAGAATTGACTGCCATGTTAATTCAGCTGGTTGCGAGCGAACGAGGGGTTGCCTCGTTACCGAATTGGGTAGTAAATGAATACGAAAAAAAAGGCTGGGTAATATCAAGGGCGTTAGGAGAGGGTGTGTTTTGCCAGCTTTACGCGGCGACCCGTACCACAAGTAAAGAGGTGGCTTATATTCAAGGGTTTTTGGATCTACTGCCAGAAATTACCCATAAATCGATATTACCAGCCCATCATCGAGCCTAATGGGTTAAACCTAATCAATTAAAAATGCTGGATGTGACATTATGACACTTATGTTGATGTATGCCACACCCAAATTACATACCAACACACACCAATAAAAGACACGCCAACAGAAGCTAAGTCCAGCTCACCCAAAGTAGAATAGGATTACTTTGAAACCAAGTTAACATCTTCAGGTGAGATATGCGTTGTTGCTAATACTGTTGGCTCATCGTATTCAACTTTTTCAGTGACCAATTCTTCATGACGCAGTGTCACAGGGATTTGCGTTTCATGACTGACATTTTGAGTCATTAACTGTACTTTTTCCGCCACAATGGTTTCAATATTTACTTTAGCTATTTGTTGAAGTAGAGGAATCTCAATCGGGGTATCACCTAAAGTAATCGCTTGCCCATTCACCATCAACTGTGGCACATTGACGTTATTAGTAACCACGCTAACTAAATTATCATGAGGGGCGTTTGGCTGGGCAAATACATGTTCAATCACTAACACTTCTTGATTGAGTGTCACAGGAACGTTAACCGTTTGGCTGATGATTTTTTTTGATAATTTAATATTGTCTTTGACAAATCGCTCAATTTGCACTTGGGGGCGTTCAGCTAATAGCTCTAAGGTGTTGGTGGTATCTTCACGAAGATCAACGGTTTTGACAATGTTATCATGAGTATGGGTATCATGGGTGTTTAGTTCAGTAGTATTCATCATCGGGTTTTTCATCGAGTGTTTTCCATTGCAAAGTTATTGTTCCAAAATTTGTAATAATATATAACAACCACAAAAAAGACAGATGAGATCATCTGCCTTTTTTTAGCCAATGGCAACACCGTTGGCAGAAGTTAAACTTTATAGTAATTAATTCTAATGATATTAATTATCAAAGTTTACGGGGCGCATTTGGATCGATTGCAGGTGATACATTACCATCGACGGTATCAACACCCGTTACGCGCTCAACGCCATCTTTTTGTACATCTAACTCTTCACGACGAACGGTTTCATTAAATGTCTCAGTACGAGTTTGGGCAACTTTATCTACGTTAACTTCTTCAGTCACGTAAGTTTGTTTGTTGACATTTGCACGTTCTGCTTCCAGTTCGACCTCAATAGTAGCATTATCATTATCACCGATGCTGCGGTCAGTAGGTTTATTAACTGGTGTACGCTGGATATGTGCTTGTTCTTCAGTTAATTCAACATTGACAGTGCGTGGCTCAGACACAACGTGTTTACCCACTTTTAGTAGACCCGCTACAATTTTATCTTTATTGACTGAAAGGCGTTCTTCAAGCAACTGTAGTGTATTGGGTGATTGGTAGTGATTATCAGTAAGTTTAACGGGCGTTGCAGCACGGTCAAATACATGACGGTCACGAACCGTTTGTTCTTCAATACTGTAGTTGTAGTCAGGATCGTAGCTATCCATTGTTTCAACAGTATCTCGGCTGAGCGAATCAAAATATACATTGTCGTCTTGAATACGGGCTAATCCCGCTGGCACCAACACTTCTTTTGAGCTAAACCAACCGCCCACATCAACGATAAAATAACGGATACGACCTGTGGTATCGTCAACTAAAGCACCTTGAATACTACCCACTTTATCGCCATTGGCGCCGTAAGCGGTTTTACCCGTTGGATCAAAATAATCGTTACCTAAAAGGTCAACGTGAGTGTCTTGGATATCGCGTAAACGCATTAAACTTGCCATGAGAAAATCTCCCTTATTTATCTTATTGTCTATTTTTATTAAAATCGTTAAATTAAAATTTAACAAATATAAGATAATTTTTTATAGTTAACTGAAAATTGTTATAATAAATTTTTTAAAATTCAACAAATTAAATATTTCATCACTGATGTATTGTTGAATTCGCCGATGATAAGAGTTATGAAAAAATTCGTAATCTTTATCGCTCGACTTGCACACAAGGTTACTCAAAAACTCACCTATTAAATAGTAGAATTGGATAAAGTTTTGTTTGGTGGGTGTAATTGGCAGTTGTCTTAAGTAACTTTTGCAACTAAGCGTAAAAGAATTTGGCTTTTAGCAATAAAGTAAAAACATATTAAAAAAGTTGGGTAGAACACCTAGCGCAAACCATCATCGCAAACTCCAATAATGCTTTATAAAAAATGCGTTATAAAAACAAAGCAGTAGGTGATTTTTAATGACAAAATATCAGGGCAAAATAACCCGCTGGCAAGATGACAAAGGCTTTGGGTTTATTGAGCGAACGGATAACAATTTACAAGACTCAGCCATCTTTTTTCATATCAGCGAATACCGAGCGAACCAACGTCCTGTGCTTAATGAAGCGGTAGTTTTTGAAATAGGGCAAGGCAGAGATGGTAAACCATGCGCTGTAAACGTGCAGCAACAGACGTTTGTCAGACAAAAAATTGCCAAACAAAATGCCCGCCAAGTTCGTCAAACTCAAAACGATTTTAAAAATCAAACATTACTCACGTGGGTGGCTATTGGGGTGCTGTTTTTTGTGTTACTGACCGCTATTGTGCTGATTAAGCACTTACCCTTATGGATTATAGGTTGGTATTTTGCGATAAGCTTGGCGACCTATCTGCTGTACGCACATGATAAAAAAGCTGCGCAAAATGGAGATTGGCGCGTGCAAGAAGCGTCACTCCATAAATTGGCTTTTGCTGGGGGTTGGGTAGGGGCGGCGTTTGCCCATTGGTTATTGCGCCATAAATCGACCAAACCAGAATTTCGTAGGGCTTTTTACTTGACAGTAATGGGGAATCTCTTAGCTTTGGCAATCATAAGTTATATCAACATGAAAATCAGATGATTGCTTGATAGATTGATTGTTATGGGTCGGTTGTTTAGCAAAAAAAATCCCTAATACAGCTTAGGGATTTTTTTTTGCATAAGACAATTAGATTAATTCAATCGCTAATGCAACCGCTTCACCGCCACCGATACATAGGCTGGCAATTCCTTTTTTGCCGCCTGTGCGTTTGAGTGAGTTGATAAGTGTGACTACGATACGCGCACCTGATGCCCCCACGGGATGACCTAATGCACAAGCACCGCCTTCGATATTAACCTTAGCATGATCAAGATCATTTTCTTGCATAGCAAGCATGGTTACCATGGCGAATGCTTCATTGATTTCCCAAAGATCAACGTCTTCTTTGCTCCAGCCAGCTTTTGCTAAAACTTTTTTCACACACTCGATGGGCGCGATGGTAAATTCGCTTGGGTGTTGTGAGTGGGTAGCTTGGGCAACGATGCGTGCAAGTGGTTTTAAGCCTTTTTCTTTGGCTTTGTCTTCTGACATCAGTACAACGGCGGCTGCCCCATCAGAAATTGAGCTTGAGTTAGCGGCAGTGACTGTACCGTCTTTTGAAAACGCGGGTTTTAAGGTTGGTATTTTGTCTACATTGGCTTTACCGGGTTGTTCATCCGTGTCAATGACCACATCGCCCTTACGAGTCTTCACAGTAACTGGAACGATTTCGTTTTTAAAGTGACCTTCATTGATGGCGGTGTTGGCGCGTTTTAACGATTCGATAGCAAATGCATCCATCGCTTCACGTGTGACACCCCGTTTATCTGCCATTTCTTGAGCAAATACACCCATTAACTTGCCGGTATCCGCATCTTTAAGACCATCTAAGAACATGGTGTCTTTGATTTCGCCATCACCCATGCGATAACCACCACGTGCTTTTGGTAGTACATAAGGGGCGTTGGTCATTGATTCCATACCACCTGCTACCACGATATCAAATTCGCCGCTACGAATTGAGTTGGCACCTAGCATAATGGCTTTCATGCCAGAACCACAAAGTTTGTTGACATTGATTGCGCCTGTGGCATCTGGGATACCTGCTTTACGCATCGCTTGACGCGCTGGGCTTTGACCTGCACCGGCGGTTAAAATACAACCCATGATAACTTCGTCAATCTCTTCTGGTTTTACGCCGGCACGGTTGACGGCTTCTTTAATCACGGTTGCACCAAGCTCTGGCATTGATACTTCGTTCAAATCACCTTGGAATCCACCCATTGGGGTGCGAACACCATCTACGATTACAACTGAATTTTCCATATTAAATTTCCTTTGAGTTAGGGTTTTTGTTGTCACAAGCAAACTACGACCTAAATCATTACGGTCTATAAACAGGGTTGTAAACGGCAACCATGCCAATCATAATAAATGTTTTAAGTTTAGCTAATGCGATACATTTCATATTATCATAGTTAAAATGTAAATTAAACTACTGAAAACACTGTAAAATATACCAGTCAAGTCTACCTAAATCTTACTGCATTAACTCATCCAACCGAATGCGTATCACCTTATCGGTCACGGTATCTAACGCTTCGATTTTGGCAATCGCTTCATTCATGTTGCGCTCAACAACGGGGTCAACCATAATAATGACTGGCAAATCAGTGCTAGTATCATCATGCGCTGGCTGTTGCAAAATTGCATCAATACTGATTTTAGACTCACTTAAAATGCGGGTAACTTCTGCTAGTACACCCAAATCATCTTTGACCTGTAGGCGCAGATAATAGCCTGTGATCATTTCATCGCTTGACAAAATGCGTGTATTATTGAGTGTCTCAGGCTGGAACGCCAGATGCGGCACTAAATTGGCGGTTGAATCATTGGTCTCTGCAAGGGCGCGTACCATGTCCACCACATCTGCCATCACAGCGGATGCAGTTGCGCCCGCCCCTGCACCCGAACCGTAATACAAGGTTTGTCCGACAGGCTCTGCGTCAACCATAATGGCATTTTTTACCCCATTCACATTGGCAAGTAACACCTGTTTTGGAATCAAAGTCGGGTGTACACGTAATTCAATACCTTCTTCACCACTGTCTAAAATACGACGTTTAGCAAACCCTAAATGCTTGATACGATAGCCAAGCTCGTTGGCATAACGCACATCTTGCTTGGTGATTTTGGTAATGCCTTCACAGTAAACTTTGTCAAATTGTAGCGGGATACCAAACGCAATGGACGCAAGCAGCGTCAATTTATGCGCAGCATCAATCCCCTCAACGTCAAATGTCGGATCGGCTTCGGCATACCCCAGCGCTTGGGCTTCAGCAAGGACATCTGCAAAGTCCCGCTTTTTATCGCGCATTTCAGTCATGATAAAGTTGCCTGTACCATTGATGATACCTGCAAGCCAATCGATTTTGTTGGCAGCTAAGCCTTCACGTAAGATTTTGATAATCGGAATACCGCCTGCAACCGCGGCTTCATACGCTACTTTGACGCCCTTGGCATCCGCCTTGGCAAAAATCTCATTGCCATGCTCCGCCAGTAAGGCTTTGTTGGCAGTCACAATATGTTTGCCATGCTCGATTGCTGCTAAAATCACCTCTTTAGCCGTGGTGGTACCGCCCATCAATTCGACCACAATATCTACATCATCTTGCTGAACGATATCAAGCAAATCGGCAGATTGTTTGATGTCTGTTGGGATATCGGTACGGTTGCGACGCGTACCTACGTGGGTAATTTTAATCTCACGTCCTGTGCGACGCGTCATTTCATCAAGGTTGTTTTGTAGCAGATCAACCACCCCAGTACCCACAGTACCAAGTCCTAAAATCGCTAATTGAATAGGTCGATTATTCATAAAAAAAATTCTCAAATGTCAAAAATATAAAAATAAAAGTTCAAAAGTTGGCTAGGTAAATATACCATGCTAACTTGTGATTGGTAAGGTATAAAATCCAATTGCCCAAAAAAATTAAAACAAAAAAACCAGCTAATGATGACTAGCTGGTTTGTATCCTATCCAGGGTTAACTTATTTGAGGTTGAGCGCCTGTGCCAATTCAGCCGGTGGCAGATAACCGCCAAGTTGATGACCTTCTGTGTCAAACACCGCTGGGGTGCCATTGATACCCAAATTTGCGCCTAACTCATAAATTTTACGTACAGGGTTACTGCAAGCCGGTGCATTGATAGGCATGCCCAATTTGGCATCGGTTAAGGCTTTTTTGCGGTCACTGCTACACCAGATTTTTTCCATGATGGGCATGGTCTGTTCACTACGTGGCCACGGTAGATAGCGCACTTCGATACCCAGCGCATTTACTTCATCAATTTCACTGTGAAATTTACGGCAATAACCACAATCTGCATCAGTAAACACATAGATTGCTGCTTTCGTCTGCCCCTTAGCGGGGAAGATAATCATGTCTTTTTTATCGATGGTGGCAAGGCTGGCTTTTGCATCTTGCGCTTGCAAGTTGGCTGAGATATGCTCAGGTTTGGCACCACCGACTTTGATGATATCGCCTTGTACCACATATTGACCTGTCGCATCGGTGAAAAACGCCGGTAAACCTTCGGCTTTGACCCAATAGATATTTGGCATACTGGTCGCTGTCACCGAGGTGATTTTGGCGGTGATACCTGATTTGGCTAAATTTGCCGCCAGAATTTGCTGTAGCTGTGATTCATTTTTTGCCACTTTTGCCACAGTGGCTGAGCTGCTAGTCGCTTCGAGTTTCTGAGTTTCAGACTTGGCGGGTGTGCGCGATTGGGCGTTATCACAGCCTGCCAAACCAACAATGCCAGCAACGGCGATGACACTGGTAATTAAACGGGTGGTTAATGAGGTTTTAGCAGGATAAGTTGCAAAACGAATGAGCATGAGAAAACCCACAGAACGTTAATATAGGTTTTTATTTTACCATATTGTTATGGCGTATGAGTGCTACCCCTGTCAACTTATTGTTAATAATCTACCAGGTCTATTAGGTCGGGGCGCAC
>Ga0316228_1002646_pt1 | contig 15403 bp, 15 predicted proteins | sample TBH18021metaG_FD_206005 | JGI IMG/M metagenome (GOLD analysis project Ga0316228, IMG submission 206005) | Freshwater microbial communities from Trout Bog Lake, Wisconsin, USA - TBH18021 | ecosystem: Environmental > Aquatic > Freshwater > Lake > Hypolimnion/Profundal zone | place: USA: Wisconsin... | reverse complement strand
ATTCGATCAACCTGGTAATGTTCGATTGCAGGGGCTCTTCAATGAGGGACTCGGCAATAACTACCCTGTAATTCAGGCCATGGCGATAGAGTTCTCGCTTAAGAAATTGAGCTAAGGCAATTTCATCTGGTAAGTTTGCGAGTTTTTCGGTGTTTATGCTCCATAGCTCTTGGCGATCATTTATTTGTACCAATAGGTCTGGATAAAAACTCTTTTCCTGCCCTTGGTAGCAATAATCAACTCTCATCGCTTCTTCCTGATAGCTTTTTACTGCTGGGGTGGCATCTAGCAACCGAAAGGCAGCCAATAATCGGGGGGACTTCCACTGCACCATGCGCCCCATTTTCCAGCTGGGGTATTTTCCAGTTGAATAGGAGTTAGATCGCTTTACTATTTTTCTAACCCTGACTCGCCCTATTTCTGGAGTGTGGATGGCGGTAATGCGATCTTTATTTAAGTTGGTGTTTAAGTTTTGTTGCATCATATGATTCCCTGTGGTTTCGCTGGCTAAACCCTTAATTATTTTTTAAAAAAGGTGCTTGACTAACTTATGTATGACAGTTTAGCCCGCTAAACTCATTTTGTCAAGTAGAATTTAGGCTTTCCATTCTTTTTTGCTTGCTTCCGGTTGGAATAGATCCTTAGGTAAAGGTAGGATTTCTAAGTATTCGACCTTTAGTTGATTGTTTTATATAGAATTTTCTGCAACTTCCCGATAGCTGCGATAGAAAAAGAAAAAGCCCATCAATGATGGGCTTTTTCAAGGCCTTAAAAGGCACTATTTACTACAAAGGCCTCTAGGGCTATGGATGCATTGTACATAAATTTTTTATGGCTTGCAAATACTCCTTTTATTTAGGCTTGAATTAACAGGGAGGTAGCATTAGAGGTTTTAATAATGGAGCGTTGAATTTCAGTTATTTTATTGCTATTAAGGTTTTTGGTGATTTGAATGCCGTTATTAAACATCCTAAACAGTCTATCTTTACTTACATGGGTTATACATTCACAAAGCGCCCATCTATCCCTCTTATCCTCATAGAATTTTGTTTCTAAAAAAATATCAGGCTCTAGGTGGATATGAAAACCACGTTGGACAGCATTTGGGTTGTGCGTTGAAGAAATTGGGACAATTAGACAGCATCCATTTGGCAATTTCCCATTAATCACTACAACCATTCTCCTTTTTCTTATTTCAGGACTTAAAAGGCCATTATATTTAGGGGACAGTGGAGGCTCTAGAAATTCTCCAAAATTACACTCTAAAACTTCACCAACCTTAGGGCTGTAAGCTAGCGCCATAATTAGCGTTTGCCCATAGATTTTAATGAGACCCTGAAACTAGGCGCTAGGCTAAGTTTGGTATTTTCAGTTTTTAGCATAGTAAATTTATTGTACCTTTTCATTTAAAAAACTTTTCTGGTGGTAGGTTTTTCTAACCGCTGCTCACAGTTGCTGCTAGCGCATATAGTCTCGTGAGAAGAGGGTGCATTTCTTATTCCAAATCCTGCGATGCTGAACTACGATCCATTGTTAATGAGAGTAATTGATGTGTTCTACATACCTCATGACAGTATCGGTTTTTGACCACCGACCCATGCTCATAATGATGGGAAAACTAGCTCCCGATATAACCAAATCTTGAGCATGACCTACTCTCATTGAGTGGCCGCTAATTCTGGCAACAAAAGATTCATCTAAGCCGGCTTTTCTGGCAATGCGCTTGAAGATCCTGTTAATTTGACCTCCACCCAGATGTGAGGATATCTTCTGTGATTTTCCAATGCCGCGAAATATCTGGCCTTCTTGAGCCCCAATTTTCCCAATCCACTCCTTTAAGGCAAGATGAGCTCGTTGACTAATATGTAGCCATTTTCCAGTAGAGTCTTGATCGGTTTTGCTTTTCCTAAGCAAGATAGTCGTAGATTCAATACTATTTTTATTGGAAACTCTTATGTCTTGGATTTGTAGGGAGACTAACTCACTTCGCCTGCAAAGAGTGTCATAGGCAACCAGTAGAAGCGCTCTATCTCTAATGCCCAGATTATCTGCATCGGTTGCGTCAAGCATTTGCTCTAAAACATCTTGATTAATGCCTTGGGCTTGTTCGGACGCGCGCCCTAGTTTTCTATGCATTCGCCTCATTTCCAATGTGACATCTGGATCTTTGCTTGGATCGTCAAAGCGATTTAACTTATGGATTGTGGCGATCCCTGTAATTGCACGTCGAATGCTAGCGGACGTTCTGCCACCATTCGCAAGCTTAACAATATAGTCTGCAAGGATTAGTGGGTCGACAGGTAAGGCAGTTTGATTTTGCATACTGCAATAAGTAATGAAATCAATAAAGTCAGCGCGATATGCCCTGATGGTCGAGGCAGAATAAGCGCCATCAATTTTTAGAACTGTGTTGGCCAACTGATCGCTTGGACTGAGTATTATTTTTGGCATTTCCATAATTATCTTTTAAGGTTAAGCTAGCTAAAGTACCGTAGCCAAAAAAATCACTTCCTCATAAATTTAATTAATAAGTTTTTAACAAAACTCAATTGCGCCTCAGCAGAAGTTTCATTACGCGTTGCAGCTTTAATGATGTCAATTTTCTGACCCTTAAATTCCAACAAGCCAAATTCACTAGGAATCTGCTTGGCTCCCAATTTTGGGTCGTAATCGTGAAAGGTAACCCACACGAAGTCAAAATAGGAGCTAACCTTTTTTAGGGTGTCATATTTAGTTATAGGCGAATTATTTGATTTGATTTCAATGCCGTGTAATTCAATAGGGTCATCTACATTCATTTGAACTATTGCAATCGCATCGATGTAATGGAATTTGGATTCAGAGATGGCTAAGCGAGCTACCTCACCCCTTAGAAGTTCGAAGAGGAATGGTTTTGGAGTATTTAGCCAAGAACCTGCGCTTTGAGAGAGGGCAGTAAACACATGCGCTTCTAATAAGCCGTCATGTTGGGCCTTATCTTTTAAATCTACGCGAGGAATAGGCATTCCCATGCCCCTAGCTGTTCTTCCATCAAGAATAGGGCGATAGATTAACCAAGTTTCTCTTAAAGAATCACGCGTAATTGCCGCGGAAATAACCTGGGCGGCTAATTTGATAAAAATATCATTGGGCATGACTCGTTCTAACTTGCCCAAAATTTCAATATTTTCAGGGCTTACCTTGGTAGGGAGTTCATTAAGAGGGGGATTGGTGATCTGATTTTTACTTAACAGGGGCTGAAGCTCTTGATAGTATTTGCCTGCCCGATAGTAGCGCCAAATGCTACCTTCCTTAAGGCCAATGCTTTGCCCAAATGAAACTAGCCAGTCGGTAAAAGAGCGATGACTGGTTTCCCAAAAGTTATTTTCTTCAACTTGTAAAACTATAAGAGCAATTTTTGTCCAGGCGCGCGCATCATCAGCGTTGAGGCTTTTAATTGAACTTGCAATTGTTTTGGTAATCTCTTGCTTGGACATATATATAGTGGTTTAAGGTAATTAATTAGGTTTGTAGTCTAGCTCGCTAAAGTATTTATTGTCAAGTTAATATTAGAGATGCAGTGTTTATAAGGGTCTGCGGCGCTTGCACTTTATGGTCTCTCAACTTGCAGCTTATGGGGGGCTAACTTGCACTTTATGGGCGAACCCACAATTTTTGTGGGTAGGTTCATAAGCTGCAAGCCTTTGTCCCGCACCTAATTTTTCAGTAACCTTTCCTGCTCGGTTGATGACTATAAAAAGATTTTTTCTTCCTCACCACATCTAATTTTTCTTTAAAGTTCAAATTAATGAAAATAAGCCAGCTATCTGTAGATTTATTCGCTGAAAATTAACCTACCCCCTTATTCTCCCAATGTAGGCATTTCAAATTTTTACCCGTTTCTTATCTCATTCAGTTGACTTGCACTTTATGGTAGATCAACTTGCAGCTTATGGGGCCCCAACTTGCACTTTATGAGTACACCCGCATTGGCGATAGGAAGTATTGAGATCGTTATTCCCGGCTGATAAGTTTAAATGTGTTCTACATACCTCATCACCGTATCGGACTTAGACCATCTTCCTTTCTGCATCATGATTGGCATACTTGCCCCTGAACTCAGCAAATCTTGTGCCGCACCTACTCGCATGGAGTGACCACTAATTCCCTTAATGACTGATTCATCTATTCCGGCTGCTTTGGCAATTCTTTTGTAAATGCGATTTACCTGACCGCCCCCAAGATGTGGTGATATATCTCCGGAGGGTGATATTCCTGTGATGAGCATGTCTTGTCCCTTGGGAAGCTCTTTCATCCAAGCTATTAATGCAAGATGCGCTCTCTCACTTAGACGCAGCCATTTGCCCATGGAGTCTTGATCTGTTTTGCTTTTCCTGAGGAGAATCGAAGTACTTTCAGCACCATTTTTAATGGTTATCTTGACGTCTTTGACTTGCAATGACACTAACTCACTGCGCCTACATAGGGTATCGTAAGCCACAAGTAATAAAGCTTTATCTCGCAGGCCTCTAATTGAATCATCGGTAGCAGATAGCATCTTGTCAAGGATATCTAAATTTATACTACCTGCTTGTTTTGCGGAGCGCCCTAGTTTTCGATGCATTCTTCGCATTTCGATGGTGACATCGGGATCCTTGGTGGGGTCATCCATGCGGTTGAGTTTGTGAATGGTGGATATTCCACAGATGGCGCGCCGAATACCGGCTGAACTACGCTTATCGTTAGAGAGCTCAATGATGAATTTGGCTATAGATGAGGGTAGGGCAGGCAAAGAGGCTTCATGGGAATCTTCGCAAAATTGTATGAAGGTATTAAAGTCGGCTCTATAGGCGCGAATGGATGCGTATGCGTAGGCACCTTCAATTTTCTCAAGGGTATTGGCTAATAGCTCCCTCGGATCAATTCTGATTTTTAAGTCATTCAGACTTGTGTGGGCTAAGGTTGATGCATTATTTGGTGGGTTCGTCATATATGGCTTTCTGTGGTCGGGATGGCTTACTTCTGGGTTTTCGGATACTTCTAGACAAAAGTCTTAATACTGGGCAAAATCTTACTTCTTATGCTTTTTTATTTCCTTATTAATAAATAATTATGGTAAATAAGTAATTAATACTAATTATACAGCAAATATATCTTGATTACAAGCAATCAAATTCGTGCGGCGCGCGCCATGCTCCGGTGGAGTGGGAAAGATTTAGCGGAAAAAACAGGGCTGGGTTTTTCAACCCTGATGCGTCTAGAGTCTTTGGAGGGCGTTCCAGGTACACACTCAAAAACTCTGGAAGCAATTGAAAAGGCTTTTGAAAAAGCGGGCATTGAATTTATTGGCACTCCAGACTCTGGTGCCGGCGTACGCTGGAAGGTTTAGTTTTTCTAGCCTTGACTCTGGAATCAAAGGGCACGATGGTGTGGAATACGCATACTGAATCGCTACCCATTTCCAGTCAAAAAGGTAGTTCAAAGTATTGGATGGACAATGACCCTTCGTCGATCAAAAGAGACTGTCGCTCCAGTCTGAATTGAGTTAACTATAAGCGTCCGCTTGGTGATATTCTTTAAGCGACCAACTGCGGACACTTGCTTATGGTGGCTAGCTCTAGCTAGGTTTAGCTTCGGGGAGATCTTATGCATCAACAACTCGCCAATGCCACGTTTCGCATTCAATGCGCTACGAGCAGCGGTAGTGGTTTCAGCTTCAGAAGTCGGCAAATTATCATTACGAATTATCACGTGATCGCGCCATACTTTGCTAGTGCTCAGGCGATACATGCGTTCGCAGAAGATGGGACGCAGTTAGCGCTTCGAGTCTTGGCGCACTCGCCCGAAGACCAATTTGACTTCGCCATAATGGAGACATTGGCGGATGTAGGTGCTAGTCGACACATTCTTCAGCCAGACGCAGCAGCCGTCATCGGCCGAGGCACGAAGACAATCTTTGCGGGCTTTCCGCATGGCGTACCGGACTTATTGGTCCACGAGGCTATTGTCTCCGGTCCAGCAAATCCAAATGGGTTCTACGTTGATGGATCTGTGAATGGTGGGAACTCAGGCGGTCCGATTATCGATGGTACAACGGGGCTAGCCATCGGTATTGTTACGCAACGAAGGTTTATGGGGGGTACCCAACTCGGGCAACTTCGCACGCAAGTTGCACAACTTGCGCAGCATTGCCAATCCATGGCTGGATCTGGTCAGGTCATTATTATGGGGGTGGACTTCGGAAAGTTTGCACAAATGATGGCAGGCGGGTTCTCGGTCATTGATCAAATTCTCCAGATGAATGCGAACTCTGGGATTGGAATCGGTTTTCACATTTCACATGTGAATACAGAGTTTGATCGTCTCGTCAGCGCTGGTCAAGTCAGAATTTGAACGGAAGTTTTAGGGAAGCACCGCAGAACGTTTAAGCCGGGTAACGGAAGGTGGTAAGGATTGATGCCGTCTATTGCACTTAATCGGAGGAAAGGGTTGTTATGCAGTAGCGGACAACTAGGTAGTTGATTGACTAAATAAGCTAATCATCGAAGCCATCAAATTTTTTCATCCATTCGGAAGGCTTCAAAACTATGGCTCCAATCTCTTCTAGGTTATGTCTTTTTGACAATATTCTTTTATCTGTTGTAATGAAGCAGCCGCCATATTTAGTCGCCTCTGCAATATGCGTAGCATCAGCGTAATGAGCTAATGGATTTGAGTTGCCTCTTAAAATTTGATGAATAGCCCTTTTCATATTCACTTCTTTAGGAGTTAGGTGGACTGGCAAAGTGAAAAGTGTTGCTGTTGCTTGAGTCTTGACGCTTAACGGAGTATTGGGATGGCCAATTTCTTTTTGATTGGTATGAGATAAGATTAATCGTATTTTATCTTCTTCAAATAGCTTGCGAATTTGCCATGCACAAGTAGCCTCTAGTTCTGTTTTGGGATCAAATGCACAAGTATCTAAAAAGTTATTAGATCTCCTCGGGTCAAAATAGGGTGCAATCATATTTATTCGTAAGTTAATTATGGGGAAGGATCGGGAAATTTGACATATGTAATTAGGCTTGCTATGCGGTATTAGCATCCCTCAAGGTGTAATGAGTACCTTGACATTGTAATGATATACATTACAATTATAAAAAAGAGAAAACAGGATCGCATCGTTTCACCATAGAGGGCTAGAGAGTTTTTGGGCTCGCTAAACCCACCTTATCAAGTAAAAATGACGTAGGCGAGAAACGCATAAAGTAAGTAAAGTTTAAATTTAATGAAAAATATCTACTATAAGTAGATAAATTTATATAAAAATAAACTAAATAATTGACTTAGTTTAAAAATAGTATTAAAAATAAACTATGAGTAGATTAAATTTAGGAAAAATAAACCACTTAGTGAATGATTGGCCTTCTGGGGCGGTCTATCTCGCCTCATGGCTTAAAAAGCGGGGGGTATCGAATCAATTGCTCGATCGCTATAAAAAGAGCGAGTGGGTTGATGCCGTTGGTAGCGGCGCCGTGAAGCGTACTGGGGATAAGGTTAATTATCAGGGTGGCCTATATGCTCTACAAACCCAATTGCAGTCCTCCATCCATGTTGGTGGAAAGTCAGCATTAGCTTTGCAGGGGAGGGCGCACTACTTGCAATTAGGTCAAGTTAAGGTAAGTCTATTTGGCGATTGGAAAGAGCGCTTGCCGCAATGGTTTCAGGACGCGTGGCATGGGGAGTTTGAGTATTTCAAAACCTCCTTTTTGCCGCCGCTATTGGGCTTGGTTGAATTTGAGGCTAAGGGATTTACGATCAAGATATCAGCGCCAGCCAGGGCCATGATGGAGTGCTTGTATTTAGCCCCTGCTAAACAAGATTTGCAAGAGTGCTATGAACTCATGGAGGGGTTGACTCAATTACGTCCGCAACTCGTTCAAGAGCTATTAGAGTCTTGTACCTCGATTAAAGTAAAAAGACTCTTTCTATATATGGCCAAGAAATCAAAGCAGCCGTGGCTCGAGTATGTGAATTTAGAAAAAGTTCATCTGGGCAGTGGTAAGCGCAACCTTGTTCCTGGGGGTGTCTATAGTCCTGAGTATCAACTGACTTTGCCGCGGGAGTTAATCTAGGTGGAAAATTATGAGCGGCAAGTTAGGCTCTTGCTTGATGTCTTGCCTTTCATAGCAAAGGAGGAGTGCTTTGCTTTGCATGGGGGCACTGCAATCAATTTATTTGTCCGTGATATGCCTAGACTTTCCGTAGATATTGATTTGACTTACTTGCCCCTTGAGTCAAGAGATGTGACTTTGAAAAATATTGGCCTAGCTTTAGGACGAATCAAGCAAGAGATCGAAAGAGTGCTTGGGGTCTCTGTTGTGCATCAAGTTGAAGTGTGTAAGTTAATGGTGTCATCAAAGATTGCTCAGATTAAGGTCGAAGTCAATCCAGTTAGTCGAGGGGTTATCGGTCCGGTAGAAAAAAGGATATTGTGCCAGCGGGCACAAGAGCAATTTGATGTATTTTCTGCGGTGGCTATTGTGCCTATGGGGCAATTATATGGAGGGAAGATTTGCGCCGCCTTAAGCAGGCAGCATCCCAGAGATTTATTTGATGTGAAATATCTGTTGGCTCATGAGGGTATTACTGATGAAATCAAAATGGGCTTCATCTATTGCTTGCTAAGTAGTCCATCGCCAATGCACGAGCTCATCAAGCCAAACTTGCATGATCAACGTAAGACCATGCAAACCCAGTTTACCGGGATGAGCAAAGAGGATTTTTCATACGAGGATTTTGAAGTGGCGAGAATGGAGCTTCTGGATACTATTTCAAAGGGTCTGACATCGGAAGATAAGCAATTTATATTGAGCGTTAAAGGCCTTGAGCCTAATTGGAATATATATGATTTCTCACAATTTCCGGCGGTACGCTGGAAGATTCAAAATATAGAAAAGCTAAAAGCAGCCGATCTTAAAAAATATCAACAACAATACGACGAGTTACGATTTAAGCTGGGAGTGTAATTCATCCTCGCCAATTTAATATTTGGAGCCTCAATGTGTAATGAGTATCTTGACATTGTAATTATATACATTACAATTATGAAAAAGAGAAAACATGATCGCATCGTTTCACCATAGAGGGCTAGAGAGTTTTTTTTCGAAGGGTAGTTATAAAGCGATTCCTGCGCAGTACGCTGCCAGAATTGAGCGGATGTTAGATCGTTTGGATGCTGTTGTTGTGCCTGAAGATATGGATTTGCCCGGGTTTAAGTTTCATGAGTTAAAAGGTAAGCGCAAAGGTGTTTACTCCGTTGCCGTATCTGGTAACTGGCGAATGACTTTTAAGTTTGATGGCGATAGCGCAATCGAAGTTGATTTGGAGGATTATCACTAATGAAAAAAACCATGAGAAGTTTGAGAAACCCAAGCCGTAGACCAACCCATCCGGGCGCTATATTGCGCGAGGATATTTTGCCTGAGCTCGATATTACTCAAGCGGCTTTTGCGAATCATTTGGGTGTTAGTCGTTTAAGTGTTTCAGAGATACTGCATGAAAAAAGAGGCATCAGTGCCGAGATGGCTGTAAGGATTTCGAAAGTGATTGGTGGCACCCCAGAGAGTTGGTTGCATATGCAAGAGGCCGTGGATTTGTGGGAAGTTGAGCAGAGATTTAAGAGTAATCCTGCGATTGCCCCTATGACGATGAAGCCTTTAATCGCAGCAGCCTAAAACTAGTAGGCTTACTGCGTGGTGTTAGCGCCCCTAGGGCGCATCACTCGCTGCTTATGGTGACGAGTTTTCTGAGGTCAGAACTGCAAATAGCATCAATATGTCTAAAGGCGGGGGCAATTCTTTCAATTTGAACGTCAGAAATTCCAAGGGTTTCAAAGTGAACTCTCCACTGCCTTGTCACTCTCCAAATGCGATCAATTATTTGCATTGCATCTTTGGGGGATAAACCAAAACGCTCTTTAGCCCCATAAGCATTATTAAGGGTTGATAATTTTCCTTGAGGCCCAACACCGAGATGTTGATAGCGCTCACTTGCAATGACTGCATGGGGCATCACATCATATAAAGGACTTAGACTCCAACCTTTAAGTTGGTGATCCCATACGAATGCATGATTGCGCAGATGATCATCATCATTACTAACGAAGATATTAAAAATCATCCGGCCATAGAGCTCTTCAATATCAGACTTAATTTTTTTTACTAAGCAATACCTGCGAATGGCATCGGCAATATCCATATAACTTTTGGTAGGCGATTTAGATTCATGGCAAGCAATGAGCGTAAGGGCGCTTACTACGTGATGACGTATTTCGATGGATCCACTAGCAGTATTCCACGAGCGATCAAAGCGCTGAACCAGCAGGATCTTCTTTGCACCTACTTGCTCTAATTTAGTCTTGGCTACATTCAGACCCGCAAGCTCTGCCAACTGAAGGGTGGCATATTCAATGCTGGGTATGTCTTGTAGGCCATCATTGTTGCCTGGGAACTTTGCCATCCATAAAATACCCTCATCATCACGCACACTCGCCTTGGGGCGCATGCCCCCTAGGCCGCTTCCGGCAACGAGAATTCTGGCTAATGCATCAGAAACGGGCAAGCCCGCTTCAATCTTTTGAGCACCATCTAGTAAATAAGAAAGGTTATGAATCGTTTCGTGCGTAGGGCGCTCTTGATCCGCTAAAGAGCCTCTAATATCTAAAGCGCCAATCCGATCGCTTCCCGCCTCAAGAAGGTAGGTGGATTCTGGCAAGCTATTAGACGGAACCTTTAATCTGGCTTCAATCACTCTTCTTCCCCAGGCATCTGGGGCTGCATCGCGAATTCCACCAAAAGCCTCAAGCCCATTAGGCGGCACTAATCTCCGACCGCGAATCTCATCTTTATTTTTCAGGGTAAGCGCAACTGGGTCTATTTCTTGCGCGTTACTTCTTTCTAGATAGCGCAAACCATAAGCAAAGGAAGAGGCTATGAGATTTGATCCCTCCTCATCCAGGCTTAGTTGGCCGGCAGGTGCAAACTGCCCATCCAGATTGGCAAATACAAATAAATCCTTAGTGGAATTTACCATTAAAAATCAAGTGCTTTCATTTCGGATGTATTTAATACCCGCACGCGCTGAGGACGAGAGCGACGTTCCATAGCAATAATTGAGGGATCATTGCCATTTAATAGTTGCAATAAGGTCATGCCTGGAGCGATTGCATCTAGGTAGCGAAGAAGTGCACCAATGGCGACACCTGGATCACCTTTTTCAATACGCTGGGCGGTAGTGCGAGAAAGACCGGCACGAATCGCCGCTTCACCCTGGCGAACTCGGCGTGCAAGTCGCAGATTAACTAATTGCTCCGCCAACGAAGTGGATTCGTTAAGTTGCTTAGATGAGAGTGCTAGTTGTTGATCTACGCGCATGAGACATATTTCTTAAGTTTTGAGTTCACGTTCAAGAGTCTACTCCTTAAGATCTAGTTTATCAATAAAAATGATTCATAAATCAAGCTTTATATAACTTAAGAATTTATTTATGAATAAAAAGTTAAGAACTGGGTTTAAAGGCTCAAGTAACCCTGTTTTTCAAGGGGTGCGTTATAAATTTCGCTTGATAAATACACTCAATGCGATTTTTATCCTTTAAATACAATGACTTATAAAACTATTGGATTGAATTTCATGCATAATGCCTGTGATAAGAGCAAATGTGATGAAAGGCTCGTTTGCTGCTTAAAAAAATTGCAACCGAGACATATTAAACGAGGGATTTGAAGCATGAAAACAAAAAAACTACTGAAGCCACTCAGAATTTATAGAAAAATTGAGGATTGTCGTAGGGATGCAGCGCAATTCAATCATCGCATTGATTGTCAAAGGGGGAATCTCAACTCTTATGCATGCGCCGTGAGAAATGATGAATCGATGAAATTTGCGAGCACATGATAACGCCTAAACCCTATAATTTTTTCTGGACTAAAGAGCGGTGTGCGCAGGAGGCAAAAAAATATAAAGTTAAATCACACTTCAAAGCAAAATCATTTTCTGCATTTAGGTCTGCAAAAAATAATGGATGGCTCGACGAAATTTGCGCACATATGATTTCGCCTCAGGTATCCCAAGGATATTGGAACATTTTTGAAAATGTTTTCAGGGCGGCCCAAGAGGCTGGTTCATATAAAAAATTTACCGATCTTAATGGAGCATATGCCGGGGCACTACGCAACGACTGGTTAGATTTAATCGGTTTGGAAAGAACTCGAAATAAACCCAATTCGTGGACTCTTAAAAGAATCGAAGAACTTGTCTTGCAGTATGAATATCAAGATGACTTTATTAGGGAAAATTCAGATGCCCATCAGGCTGCAGTAAGAAAGAAGTATTGGGCTGGCTTACAGAAATTACTCAAGCAAAGAAAAACATATTGGGATAAAGAAATGTGCGGGCTTGAAGCTGCAAAATATAAAACTCGGGAGCAATTTAATCACGAGGCACCAGGCGCTTATGGGTATGCTTCAAAACATGGTTTCTTGGATGAGGTTTGTTCTCATATGGCTAGCCAGACTGCTTCATTTGGCGAGTGTGCAATTGAAGAATTTTTACTTTCACATGATTTGCGCTACAAAAAACAAAAACGATTTAAGGGAATGCCGCCTAAGTATCGGTTTGATTTTTATTTACCAGAATTTAATTTAATCATTGAGCATCATGGCGCGCAACATGAAAAACTCGGATGGGGAAATACAAAAGAGCAGAAGTTAGCAAATCTAGAAGGGGTGCAAAAGCGAGACAAAGTTAAAGAGAGATTCGCTCAAGACAACAAAATCCAGTTAATAGTGATTTGGCAAAAAGAATATAAGGGAAAAAACGCAATTCATTCGCTTCTTGATCAAAGGCTAAAAGATCAAATTAAGGGACTCCATCTTAAAAGACGCAATCTTATTGAGCTTGAGTTAGATTTAATTTGGCGAAAGCAAACCACTTTTGAGGATTGCGAAAGGGAGGCAAAAAAATATTCTCATCGTAGTGACTTTAAGAAGGGCTCCTATGCAATTTGGAAGTTTTCAAGGGACAATGGCTGGTACGAGAAAATTTGCTTGCATATGACAAGACCAAAATCCAAAAACCTTATTTGGAATATTGAGGCTGTCACAAATGCTGCTATGTCCTGCTCTAGTAAGGCAGAATTTAAGAAAAAGTATCCAGGTGCTTACGTAGTTGCAAGGGCTAATGGTTTGTATGAAAAGCTCTCTGCGCACATGAATAGGCCTCGGCCGCATAATTACGGCGTCTATTGTTGAATGCTGGATGGCCGCTATCTAAATATTAATTGAGTGCGCCTAATTTTCCGAAAATAGCTGTATTACGACAATGTGGGCAAGGAGAGACTTCAGCCTATTATTCTCCGCATGTATTGCGGAGAATAATAGGCGTAATCCCCGCATCATTACAAATGATTAACTAAGTCGAGAAAAGCTTGTCCTTTGGAATGCGGGCGCAATAAGATAAAGGCTAGTTTTGGTGCGCTTCGTTTGATGTGACAGTCGCCATTAAAAATAGCAGCTTCCGTAAGACGCCCCAAACTCCATTTTTCTCGATGAGCTGATCAGTACCATCGTTTGGTATCTTGGGTCGGATAGTATCCCCATCAAATTTCCATCCAATCCCCAATAGATCCATTAGATCCTTATAGTTACGTCGATATCGCCGAAGATCAGCTGTTGGATTACTCTCTTGAGAGCCTGAATTCTTAGGGGGTTGGTATTGTATTTGAGTCGCGCTTAATTCGATCGGGGCAAGTCGAATCAGATTGGGCTTACTTCTACTGGCCTGCCCCACATAATGGGTTAATAATTCACGAGCAATTTTAGGATGATCTTGGTGCCAGCGGATTAAGATCCTCGACCATTCCAATGCTTGCTGCTCCAATAGTGGAGTTTTGAACATCGCCATTTCGTTATCTTCAAAATCCAAAGGTAGCGGTGTATTGGTCCTCCCTTTTTTTGCCTTAAGATACATATCCATCACGGTCTCAAATTGGTCGGTAAGTTTGCTTGCTAGCAACTTTGAAATACCAGCAATTGCCGCTTTTTCAAAGTAGCGCTTTGGATTAGATGTCGCCTTAGAAAAGCGAGCTTGTAGTAATTCTAGTATCAGTAGCAGTCCTTCGGTCTGATGTTTATCAATAATCTCAAGCAGTGTGAGCTCTTCTGTAGAGGCGCTATGCTTTCCTGTCTTTTTGATTTCTAATAAGGTAATAGGTGCAGTGGAGGCTGAAATAGCAATTTTTAGATCTGTTTGTTCAATCAGAGTTTCCAGATATTGCGGCCCATAGGGATAGATTGCAGAGCGTAGTGATATTGGCAGGTCAATAAAACGCTCATGCACAAAGGCGCCTAAGAGAACATGCACAAGATGCATATAGCTTTTTAAGGTAGTGATTGGTGAGGAGTGGCCCAGTAGACGAGAAACAACGTAGACTTCAGAGATTGAGGCTCTTGGATCATTGAGTAGATATTTACGAATCTTCTCTGATCGTTCACTTAAGATCTTGATCTGCAGGTCTGGGTCAAAATAATTGTCAACTCGCAACCCTGTTTTTGCCATGCAGTCTAGCCTTCGTCTTGCCTCGGGATTACCATACAGCAGATCAAGAATGAAGCGCTGAGAATGAGGTAGGCGATTAGCCAATAAGAATATGAGGCAATTGCTTGCGCAGGAGTGACGTAAGTGATGAAAGCGCAATTGCTTACCTTGCGTCGTCACTGCTCGGATAGCCTCATGGATTTGAGACACAATATTTTCTACTGAGTTGTCAACTGAACCCTCTGCTGGGTTAATGAATAGATAACGCCCGCTATCCATCTCATTAGTTTTAATTCTGCGGTAATGGGTAATTAATTTTTTTAGTTCGACATTACTCAGATTAATGATGTCTTCGCTAGGCCATAACCCTTTTTGTCGAGCGGCGAGCATTAATTCTAGCCACAAACCTTCCTGCTCATCTAGAAGCCCAAGTAGCGGAATAGTGCGTGTGGATGATGGGGATTTGAGTCGTCGCTGACTCCACCATTGCACGGAGAGCATATCAATCTTTTCATCAAAAATACTCACATGTTCAGTGGCAAGCAAAATGACTTCAGATCGCCGTAATCCCAGTCGGTACGCTAAGGTGATGACAAGTAAGCAAATATTTCGTAAAGTAGGTGTTGGTTTATCGGGTGATGATCCGGTGTAATAGAGTTGAAATCGGATTAGCTCAAATTCAGTTTGAGAGATAAACTGTGCATCTACACTGGATCCGGCCCCCCGATACTGATTGGTCAGAATTTTTCCAGCGCTAATTAAGTGCTGGTGAAGATGTTTCCAGGCCGAGCGCACAATTTTGCAATCCTCAAATCCATAGCCAGACTCAGTCTCTAAAATATCAAACT
>Ga0316228_1002643_pt1 | contig 15420 bp, 9 predicted proteins | sample TBH18021metaG_FD_206005 | JGI IMG/M metagenome (GOLD analysis project Ga0316228, IMG submission 206005) | Freshwater microbial communities from Trout Bog Lake, Wisconsin, USA - TBH18021 | ecosystem: Environmental > Aquatic > Freshwater > Lake > Hypolimnion/Profundal zone | place: USA: Wisconsin... | reverse complement strand
CGCTGCCATTCGAAAATAATAGCGGGAAGCCACAACAGGTTTGTTAGGGTGGATAAGCGCAGCGCATCCAACAAAAATCCTTTAAATGGAAAGTGGAAAGTGGGAAGTGGCAAGTGCTGTAGGGTGGATAAGCGACAGCGCATCCACCAAAAATCTCCGCAAAATATCTTTGAATGGTGGATGCGCTGCGCTTACCCACCCTACCGCTTTTTGAGTGAAGTGTGTCCTTCCAAACGTGAAGGGTGTCCTTCCAGACGTGCAGTGTTTCCTGTCAGACGTGCAGTGTTTCCTTCCAAACGTGCAGTGTTTCCTTCCAAACGTGCAGTGTTTCCTGTCAGACGTGAAGCGTATTCTGTACGTTTGGAGTCGTACTCTGTACGTTTGGAGTCGTATTCTGTACGTTTGAAGTCGTACTCTGTACGTTTGAAGTCGCATCCTGTACGTTTGGAGTCGTACTCTGTACGTTTGAAGTCGTATCCTGTACGTTTGGAGTCGTACTCTGTACGTTTGGAGTCGCATTCTGTACGTTTGAAGTCGCATCCTGTACGTTTGGAGTCGTATTCTGTACGTTTGAAGTCGCATCCTGTACGTTTGAAGTCGTATTCTGTACGTTTGGAGTCGTATTCTGTACGTTTGGAAACGCATCTTGTACGACGGGAAGTGTGTCCTTCACGACGTGAAACGTATTTTTGACGACGAGAAGCGTGTGCTTCTGGCGAAAACCGTGCGCTTCCAGCGAAAAGCGTGTGCTTCCAGCGAAAACCGTGTCCTTCCAGCGAAAAACGTGCGCTTCCAGCGAAAAGCGTGTGCTTTCAGCGAAAAACGTGTGCTTTCAGCGAAAAATGTGTGTTTCCCGACGGGAAACGTGTCCTTCCCGACGAAAACCGTGTGCTTCCAGCGAAAACCGTGTGCTTCCAGCGAGAAGCGTGTGCTTCTGGCGAAAACCGTGTGCTTCTGGCGAAAAAGAACCAAACTTTGGACTCATACGAAACTCTCCGCCAATCTCTTTGCCTTTAACCGTGAGGTAATGTTCGCCATCTCGTATTCCAAGATAACCAGAGGCAACAAATTTTTCAACAAGCTCAGGTGCTTTTATGCCAAGCTTCTGAAACTTTGCCATATATAGAGATCGCGAAATAAATGTTATTAAATGGGCGACAAAATGAAGGCTAACGAAAGCTCAGAGCGCATAGATAATCTTGCTTCCTGTTACGATGATCTTGCCCGCACTGCCATCTAGGAATATTCGGTATGGAATTGTGGGGCAAGGCGGCGAGATGAAAGATGATCGCCACCATTAAAAATGGGCAAGGGAGCCGTCGGCAGATTGTGTCAGCGGTGAAACTGTTTGTTGGAACTGATGTTACTGCGTAAAATCGGTTATCGAATACCATGAACGGATAGACATGCGGTTTTTGCATACATCGGACTGGCACCTGGGCCAGACACTGCACAGTTTTGAGCGCAGTTACGAACATCAGTGTTTCCTCGACTGGCTGCTGCATACCCTGGTCAGTGAACAGGCTGAAGCACTGCTGATCTCAGGCGATATCTTTGACAATGCCAACCCTTCCTCCGCATCGCAAAAACAGTTTTATCGTTTTTTGCAACAGGCCAAAGCGCATGTCCCTTTCCTGAATATCGTTATCATCGCAGGCAACCACGATTCGGCAGGAAGGCTGGAAGCGGCGGGGCCGTTGCTGGAAGAATTCGATATCACTGTCATCGGGCACGTCAGGCGTACAGCGGGGGGGGAAATCGACCTTGCTGCACTGTTGGTACCTATGCGCAATTGCCGGGGAGATATTGCGGCCTGGTGTCTGGCGATCCCCTTTTTGCGCCCGGGGGACGTGCCGTGCGTTGAGACTAAGGGGGATGCCTATACGGAAGGGATCGCGCTGTTGTACCGGCAGGTTTTCGAACTGGCGGCGCAGCGCCGCATACCGGGGCAGGCCATTATAGCGCTTGGGCATTGTCATATGGTGGGTGGTGAAGTATCGGTTGAATCTGAACGGCGCATCGTGATCGGCGGCGCTGAAGCGCTCTCGGCTGCTATTTTCGATCCCGCCATTGCCTATGCCGCCCTGGGCCATCTGCACAAGGCGCAGCGTGTCGGTCGCCAGGAAAATCTGCGTTATTGCGGCAGCCCGCTGCCCATGTCGTTTGCGGAAATCGACTATCAACACCAGGTTTTATGCGTCGAGCTGTCGGGCGAGTCGCTGCAAGCTGTCAGCGAAATCAGGGTGCCCCGTGCCGTTAATCTGCTGCGCATCCCCAGACAGGCCGCCTCGGTTGAAGCTGTGCTGGCTGAACTGGCGGCGCTCGATTTACCGGCCTCAGCCGATGTGGAGCGCCACCCCTATCTGGAGGTGCGCGTGCGGCTGGATGCACCTGAACCCGGTTTGCGTGCCCGGGTGGACGCGGCGCTGGAAAACAAGCCTGTGCGGCTGGCCAGAATAGAAACCTGCTTTGCCGAGAAGCCTGCCGGCCTGGTGACTGCCATGTCGCTTGACGAGTTGAACCGATTGCAGCCGGAGGATATCTTCAAACGGCTTTTTTACAGCCGCTATGGCAGTGAAGCACCCATCGAGCAGCTTAACGCCTTTGCCGAACTGCTTTTAGAACCGGAATTATGTAAATGAAAATACTGGCTATTCGCGGCAAGAACCTGGCCTCGCTGGCAGGTGAATTCGATATCCCTTTCACAGCAGAACCACTGGCCTCCGCCGGTCTGTTTGCCATCAGCGGTCCTACCGGCGCGGGCAAAAGTACCTTGCTCGATGCCTTGTGCCTGGCCTTGTATGACGATACGCCGCGCCTGTTGAAAGCGGGCAGCATGGGTACCCGACTGCCGGATGTGACAGGAGAGACGGTAACCCCCCATGACACCCGCAATTTATTGCGACGCGGCGTCGCTGACGGGTATTCGGAAGTGGATTTCACCGGCAATGACGGGCAGGATTACCGGGCCCGCTGGAGCGTGCGGCGTTCAAGAGCCAAAATGGACGGTAAACTTCAGCCGCTGGAAATGACGCTGAAGCAATTGCCCGGCTTGCAAGCGATTGGTGGCACTAATACCGAAGTGAAAGCGGAAATTGTGCAGCGCATCGGGTTGTCATTTGATCAGTTTACCCGCTCGGTATTGCTGGCACAAAACGAGTTTTCCACTTTTTTAAAGGCGGATGACAATGAACGCGGCGAACTGCTCGAAACACTGACCGGCATCGTCATCTATACCGCCATATCCAGACGCGCCTTTGAACGTGCCAAGCTTGAACTGGCTGCTTTGGCGCGCTTAAATGACAGGCTCTCGGATCAGAAACCGTTAAGTGCCGATGAGCGCATGCAACTGGTTGAGAACTGCCAGCTGGCAAATGAAGTGCTGGCGACTCTGGCGCTGAACAGGAATACACTTGCCGGACAGTTGCGCTGGTATGAAAGCCTGCTCAAGGTTCAGCAGAGCTGTGCGCAGGCAGAACAGGCGCTGGATAAATTGCAGCTTGAACAGTTGGCTGCAGTGCCGCGTAAAGCCCTGTTTGAGCGCATTGCGGCGGTACAGGATGCCCGTGCACTGCTGGCAGAGTGTGAGCGCCTTGCGGTGGAACTGACGAATACCCGTTTATCCATCGCAAAGGGGGCAGCGGAGCTTGAACAGGCAACGCTGGACTTGAACGCAGTTGAGACATTGCAAACTGTTGCCCGGCAAGTTCTGCGGGAAGCCGGGCAACGACAACTTGACGCGGCCCCCGATCTTGAACGTGCCCGGGGGCTTGATGTTCAGCTGGCTACGTTGCTGCCGTTGCACCGTGAAGCGGGCCGGCTGAATACAGTGGCGTGCACCCGTGAAAATCTTGCAAGGCAGGCGCTGTCCGCTAATGAAGTGCTGCGTGCCGGCGCGCAACGGGAACAACAGAAAACGGATAGCTGGCTGGCAGAGCAGAGCGCTCTGGAAAGTCTTGCCGGCAGCTGGCCGCGCTGGGATACGCTGCTGGCTCAGGCATCAATGCTGGCACAGGAACACGCGCACTTTGCTGAGGGTTTAAAGTCGGCTCAACAAAATGAAACACAGCTTGCTAAAACACTGCTGCTTAAAAATACCGAACTGGCACGGACTGAAAAAGCGTTGAGTGTGGCGGAGCAACATCGCATCGCGTTGCAGCAGACGCTGAATCAATTTGATGTGCCTGCCCGTCTGGCTCGCAAGCTGACAGCCGAAGTCAGACGTGATGCCTTGGGGATTGCAGAGCAATGCTGGCGGGATTTCGCCGTCAGGCAGGCGGAGCAATGGCGGTTGAATTCGGAGACGGAGCAATTGCAGGACAGTCTGCGGCAGGCTGAAACGGCGCTGCTTCGGCTGTCAGAGCAAACACCGCTTGCCGGCGCGGCACTTGTTCAGGCAGAGCGCTCACTCAAGCGCGCGGAAGCCGCATGTGCCGGAAATGTCGAAACCTTGCGCGCGGCGTTGCAAGAAAACGAGCCTTGTCCGGTGTGCGGCGCGCTGGAACATCCCTTTAGCGGCGATAACCCTCAGCTGCACGCCATGCTGGATAGCTTGAGAATCGAAGTGGCTCGTTGCCGTACTGATGCCGGCCTGTTGCAGCAACAACAAACGATGCATCAAACGCAGGCGGCAAGCCGTCGTCTGCAAATGGACGCGGTCAGCGGACAATTATGCAAACTGGAGGAGGGCATACAAAGTGCCCGACTTGCCTGGGCGTCAGTTGCTTTGAGCGGTGAAATAGTTGAGATTGAAACCGAAGCCTATACCGGCTGGTTCAGCGAACAACAGCAGTGCGTGCGCGTATTGTTGCAGCAAATAGGCGTTGAAGAGTGTGCTGAGCGCGATGCTTTGGCGGCGCGAGATCAGGCGCAAAGCGGGTGGAACAGCTTGTCCAAACAACAGGCACGCCATAAAGATACGGTGACGGCAGCGCTAAGTACGTTGGCTAAAGCCAGTGCCGATTGTGCGGCGGGAATAGCAAAACAGGCCAGTGTCGCGCAGCGTCTGAAAGACACGCTCAGCGAGTTGGATCGTGCTTTCGAGAGTCAGGACTGGATTGATGCCTGGCGCAGCGCGCCTGATGTGTTTCATGCAAAATGCAAGTTCAGTGCCGTGCAATGGAATACGCAATGTCAGGCGCGCGACGATCTTGTTATTCAACTTGGTAAGCTGGAGGTTGCCCATGGGGCGCTGCTGGATGCAAGGGCACTGGCTAGTGCGGAAATGCTGCGCAGCGGGGATGCTTTTACTGCCAGTTCAGCGGCGCTGGACGTGCTGAAAACAGCCCGCAGTGCCCTGTTTGGCGGGCAGGGCCTGAGCCGTGTTCAGACTGACTTGAGTAATGCAATTGAACTTGCGAAACAGCAACTGGCGGAACAGCTCGAATGCAGTCTGCTATGCAGTAATGCCCAAGCTCGTTGTGAGGCAGCGTTCGATCAGGGAAGCCAGCAGCTTGACAGGCTGTCTGAGGAAGCGGCTGGCGCCGAGAGCGTGCTTGGGCAATGGCTGGTAAATTTTAATCCCGAATCCCCTCTTTCTAATTCTTTCCCGCAGGCGGTAGAGCGCATCAATGAATTGCCCGGCGAGTGTCATATTATTCGACGCGATGCTAGCCTAAACCTCGAACAACTGCGCGCGCTACTGGTCTTTACGCCTGACTGGCTAAGCCGCGAGAGAAAGGCGCTGCAGTCGATTGAGTCTGAAGTGCAAAATCTGAAGTCAATTTTGTCTGAGCGGCAGGAGCAAAGCGCTTTGCTCGAACAACAGCGCCCGACTGCAGACAGTGAGGAAGTGCTTAAGGCCGCGCTGACGGGGCTGGATAGTGAATTGCAGGAAGCTCAGGCAAAACTCAGTACCTTGCAATTGGCGCTAGCCCAGGACAAGGCGCGCCGTGAACAATCCGCCGCCATGCTGGCTCAGATTGAGACACAGCAAACTACACACAGGCTCTGGGCGCAACTAAATGAGTTGATAGGCTCTGCCGACGGCAAGAAATTTCGCAATTATGCGCAGCAATTTACGCTCGATGTCTTGCTAGGCTATGCCAACCGGCATCTTGAAGCGCTGTCCCGGCGCTATCGTCTTGAGCGCATCAGGGATACGCTGGCGCTGATGGTTGTCGATCAGGACATGGGCGACGAGCAGCGTTCGGTGCATTCGCTCTCCGGCGGGGAATCGTTTTTAGTGTCATTAGCGCTGGCGCTGGGGCTGGCTTCACTGTCATCGAACCGGGTGCGCGTCGAATCACTGTTCATTGATGAGGGCTTCGGCAGTCTTGATCCCGAAACGCTGTCTGTCGCCATGGATGCGCTGGACGGTTTGCAGGCCATGGGGCGCCGTGTCGGTGTTATTTCGCATGTGCAGGAAATGACTGAACGCATTTCGACCAGAATACTGGTGCAGCGGCTGGCGGGCGGCAGGAGTCAGGTGCTGATTACTTAACTGATGTTACGCGGCAACACAAAGGCCGTTGATTTCTCAACGGCCTTTGTGTTCCTCAAAGAGGTATGAAACAGGGGGGAACCCCTTTGATTAACTTTTTAAGCCTGACAAGCGCTCTGCTGCTCTGACTGTATTTGCGACCAGCATGGTGATGGTCATGGGGCCGACTCCGCCGGGAACCGGTGTAAGGTAGCCTGCGACTTCTTTGACACTGGCAAAATCCACATCCCCAACCAGCTTGCCTTGTGCATTGCGATTAATACCGACATCAATCACGACCGCACCCGGCTTGACCATATCACCGGTGATGAAGTTCGCACGACCCACCGCTGCCACCAGAATATCGGCATCGCGGGTGTGTTTGGCTAAATCCACTGTTTTGGAGGTGCAAATTGTCACGGTGGCATTTTTGTGTAACAGCAACAGCGCCATCGGCTTGCCGACAATGTTGCTGCGACCCACCACGACCGCATGCTTACCTTCAATACTGATACCCGTTTTTTCCAGCATTACCATCACGCCATAAGGCGTGCAGGAAGGGAAGGGCGTATCCCCTGTGACCAGTGCACCCACATTCTTTTCATGGAAGCCATCCACATCCTTGTCAGGATTGATCGCCTCGATGACTTGATGTGCGTCCAGATGTTTAGGCAGGGGCAATTGCACCAGAATGCCGTGTATTTTCGGATCAGCGTTTAACTTATTCACTTCCGCCAGTAATACCGCTTCGCTGGTGTCGGCCGGCAGTTCCACGTGTATGGAATACAGGCCGAGCTCCGCACAAGCTTTGACTTTGTTGGCGACGTAAACTTTTGAAGCAGGATCATTGCCGACGATGATCACAGCCATGCCGGGCGTGATACCGCGTGCAATCAAGCTATCTGCGCGAACTTTCCACTCGGCTCGCACTTGTTGTGCGATGGCTTTGCCGTCAATGATCTGTGCCGTCATTATTTGTCTGAAAGCGTTTTTTGATAGGTGGCCAGACCGTTGATGATCTCGGTATGTGCGGCTTCAACACCTTCAAAACCCCTGATCTTGACCCATTTGCCCGGTTCCAGCGCCTTGTACAGTTCAAAGAAATGCTTGATCTGTTCCAGGGTGATCTTAGGCAGGTCTTCATAAGTCTTGACTTCGCGATACAGCGGAGTCAGTTTATCAGTAGGAACTGCGATGATTTTCGCATCGTCGCCGCCTTCATCACTCATTTGCAATACGCCTACCGGACGGCAGGCAATAATTGCGCCATGCACGATAGGGAAAGGGGTGATGACCAGTACGTCGACAGGATCGCCATCGTCTGCAATGGTTTCCGGGATAAAGCCGTAGTTGCAAGGATAGCGCATGAGTGAGCTGATGAAACGATCCACCACCAGCACCCCGGAGGTCTTGTCTACTTCATACTTGACCGGGTCGGCATGTTTCGGTATTTCAATGATGACGTTGCATTCGTGGGGTAAATTGTTTCCGGGACGGACGTTCAGCAAACTCATGGCATCTCCTTAAAATTAGGTTGAATTGAAAACCGGTTTATTATAAGCGATGCGATGCGCGGCAGGCACATAAAATGCGGTTAAAATATCAAATGAATTACACCAATTTACTTAAGGAGACGATATTATGGCAAAGCAACTAATCGGCAAGATGGTTATCGGTCAATCAGGTGGTCCTACTGCGGTTATCAATCAATCCCTGGTCGGCGCGATTCTGGCGGCACGCTCACATGCGAACATCACTGGTATTCTGGGTGCGCACCACGGCATTGCAGGCATCATGAAGGAAGATTTCATTGATCTTTCGACGCAAAGTATTGAGCAGCTTGAGTTGGTGGCTAACACGCCTGCCGCAGCATTAGGGTCGGTACGTTTGAAACCCGGTCGCGCGGAATGCGAAAAAGTGTTTGACGTCTTCAAAAAGCATGACGTGCGTTATTTTTTCTACATCGGCGGTAATGATTCAGCCGAAACTGCGCACATCATCGCCGAGATGGCAAAGGAGGAAAATTATGATTTTTGTACCGTGCATATTCCCAAGACCATTGATAACGATCTGAAAGTGACCGATCATTGTCCCGGGTTTGCCTCTGCCGCGCGTTTTGTCGCGTTAGCCTTCATGGGGGATGACAGAGATAATTACGCTTTGTCCGGCATCAAAATCAATGTGGTGATGGGCCGTAGCGCAGGCTTTCTGACTGCGGCTTCTGCGCTGGCGCGGCAGCATGAGGGGGACGGGCCGCATCTGATCTATCTGCCTGAGCGCGTGTTTAATGTTGCCGCTTTCCAGCAGGATGTGCGTGAGGTTATGAGTAAATATGGCCGGTGCGTGGTTGCTGTATCGGAGGGGATTGGTGATGCTGATGGCAATCCGATTTCCACCAGCGGCGAGCGCGATTCACACGGCAACATTCAATTGTCCGGTAGCGGTGCGCTGGGTGATGCCCTGGCAGCTTTGGTGAAGGCGGCCTTTCCGGGCGAAAAAGTGCGTGTGCGCGCCGATACCTTTGGTTATTTGCAGCGTTCATTTCCGACCATTATTTCCGGAGTGGATGCAAGGGAAGCGCGCGAAGTAGGTGATTTTGCAGTGAATCATGCCGCTGTCACCGGTCAGCCGGGTTCGGTATCGATACGCCGCTTATCCAGCGTGCCTTATCAGAGCGAATGTTTCATCACGCCACTGTCCAGCGTGGCACGCGAAGCGACCGAAATGAAGGATGAATATATCAATGCGGCCGGTAACGATGTCACTGAAGCCTGGCTTGAGTATGTCGCCCCGCTGGTAGGCGAATTGCCGAAAATAGGGCGTTTGTAACGCGTATCAATCTGCTGCAAAGGCGCATTCCGGCGCAGCAGGTTGAAGCGGGCCGTAGAAGCGAATCTGATTGCGTCCGGCGGCTTTAGCGCGATACATTGCACTATCCGCCTGCTTCATGATCTCATTCTGACTGTGGTTGAGAAACAGCGCCACCCCGATACTTGCGGTGCAATGATGTTCAACAATGCGCTCAGCGACGCCTTCATGGCAGATTGTCAACCGGTAAGGTTCGGCAAGCAGGTTGTGAATCTTTTCGGCGATACTTTCGGCGTGTAATGCTGATTCGGTTTTATCTACATTCAAATCACCGAGCATCACGACAAACTCATCGCCGCCAAAGCGTGCAACAGTATCAATCTCGCGCATACAGCTCTTTAGCCGGTGGGCCACTTCGATCAGCAGCAAATCGCCTACGCTGTGCCCATGCGTGTCATTGAGCGGTTTGAAATTATCCATATCAAGGAATAGCAGTGCGCCGTAGCGTCCGCTGCGACGACTGTTGGCCATGGCCAGACTAAGCCTTTCATCTAACAGTCGCCGGTTGGGCAGTAACGTCAGCGCATCGTAAAAAGCCAGTTGATGCACCCTCGCTTCCATTTCGCGACGCCGGGTGATGTCAATAAAGGTGACGATCGCACCGCTAATCATCCCGTTATTCTCAATCGGCCTGGACCAGTATTCAACATCAAGCGCGGTGCTGTCACTGCGCCAGAACACATCGTCCGCGCAGTGTTCACCATCATGATGCGAAAGCGACTGATATATGCTGCATTCGGAAACAGCATGATTCGTACCATCGCGATGAGAATGATGGATAAGTTCATGCAGATGTCTGCCGATGATTTGATCAGCACGATCGTAGCCTAGCATGCGCAGGAACGACTGATTGACAAAGGTACAGTGGCCTTGTCTGTCGATGCCAAAGGCACCTTCCGCCATCGAGTCGAGCAGCAGATTCAGCCTTTGATTGCTATTTTGCAATGCTGTTTCCGCCTGTTTGCGATCGGTAATATCAAGGAAAGTCCATAACGATTCGCCACTGGTCATGCTGAGCATTGCACCGCTCACGTTCACCCAGATGAGGCTGCCATCTTTGCGTCGATGTTCGAGCCGGGTGTGATAGATTTTGCCTGCATGCAACAGCGGATAGGCCTGCTCTCCGAATTCGCGACAGGCCTCTTCGCTGATAAAATTGTGCTGTGTGGGTTGCCCGGTCATCTCCCTTTTGTTGTAGCCCAGCATGTGTTCGAAGCACGGGTTTGCCCACAGAATGTGGCGATCTTTTACTTTGACGATGCCTACCAGATCATTTTCCAGCATTGCTCTTTGTTCATAGACCAGCGTGCTGATCTGAGCTTCGTAATGTTTTTGTTCTGTAATGTCATAGAACCAGCCCAGAATGGCTTGCTGTTGTTCGAATTCCAGCGGCAAATAAGAAGCTAATGCCCATTTTGTAGCTGAGCCGTTATTGGGAATATTCAACTCAACCAGTTTATTGATGACCCGTTCACCTTTACCGACTTTTTCTATAATCTCTTTATATCCATTTGAATTAATATAAAATTTATCCAGATTGAGCCCGATCAACTGGTCGGCTGGCACGACAATCAAATCAGAGTAAGCCTGGTTGGCGAATACAATTTGACCTGTCTGCAAGGTGGTGATGCGTACTGAAATCGGGCTGTTTTCCAACATGAAGCGAAAGCGTGATTCGCTTTGGGTCAATCTGCGAGTTCGGTCTATGACCTCGGACTCAATGCGAGCAGCGTGCCCGGTATCAATCAGCAGGAATGCGGCAAACAGGCCGGTGAATAAATTACCCAATATCAGAACGAACCAGCTTTGCCAGCTGCTGTGCTGTGCATAATAAGCCGGGGTGGGGGCAGTTTCCAGCCGGTAATGGCGGGTAGCGAAATCGAAATTATGCACATATAAGGCCTGCTGTGCTGCAAAGCTGGTATAGATGGTTTTTTGATCATCCAGATCGGTTAACCGCACATATAACATTTGATTGGTGTTCCGTAGCGTTTTTTCGATAAAGTCACCCATGCGCAGCACGGTGAGCACAATATCTGAGTGCTCATCATGAGGTTTCGTCGCCAAAAGCAGTAACACACCAGCCTGTTGCTGCTTTTCCTGCACCAGTTTGACGGCTGAGGAGGCGACAATGCTGCCGGTTTGTTTCGCGCGGTTGATGGTTTCTTTGCGTTCATGGTTGGACGCAAGATCAAATCCCCATGCGGGTTCATTGCCGGCAAAGGGTTCGAGGTAGGTGACAGGATAAAATGAGTCGCGCTCAGCTGCATGCAACATTCGTCCGTTGGCCGTTCGTTCGCGTATGTCAAATTCAGGATGGCTCAGGCGTTGTGTCTCGACAAAGGCGGCTCGCTGGTCTGCTTTGATAAAGGGGATCCATTCCAGTGCTTGTATCATGGGGAAACGCTGCAGTGCTATTTGTACAAAATGGTGAAATTCGGCTGGTGTGACATAACCGCTTGTATCATGCATAACAAACGCATCCACCTGTTCCAGTAATGACGTCTGTTCGTCCAGTTTGCCCTGAATCTGATCAACAGACTGCTGGGATAATTGCCGGAAATCGCTAAGCGATGCGGTATATTCCCATTGGCTGGCCTTGATATAAATGAAAATAAAGACGGCTAAAAATAGTACAACGGGTGTGAATACTGTGCTCAGGCGACTGCGCCACAGCGCGCGTGGTTTGGCTGACACGATCAGGGTAAGCGGGAACATCACCATGACACCCAGCGTATCGCCCAGCCACCAGGTGGCAAAACTGCCCGGTAAACCCGGACTGTCGATGATGCCCAGTGCCCATAATCCTGTTACGGATAGTGCAGCACTGCTCAGGCAAATGAACGGAGTGGCGAACAGGAAAAGCAAGACGTCGCTTTTTTGATCAAGCGTGGTCGGATAACCTAGAAAATGTCGCAACAACCGGCCGCCGATGGCTGCTTGCAGCGTAGAGGCTGCGGCGATAATCAATGCGGCCCAGAGATTGCTTTGGGCGGCGACAACCAACGCAGCGATGAAAATCCAAGGTAGAGTTCTTCTGCCTGCAATCAGTGCTGCGGCAACTGCAATGCCTGCCGGCAGGAAAATTGGCGCGGCATTCGCGGGCGGGAGTGCCAGCAGCACGCCTGACTTACCGGTAATAATATAAGCCGCAGTCAGCAGAATATAGGGGAAAAGGTCAGATTTATTAAGGAGCCAGCGAATCCGATTCAACAACATGACTAAATTTTCCCCACCTTCGCACTTAATAGTATTTTCTGAAAACTGACGGAAGAGATGCGTCTGTCTGGAGTCGTCAATGTTCATTTTGTATCATTTTCAATAAAATTTCAACCATACAATGTATAAGGATTTTTGCCGGATTATCGTATCAATGGGCTGAGACAATCAGCCAAATACGTGTAAGATGAGAGCATCGTTCATAGGCGTGTTGCTTACAGGCTTCAGGATAATTCCGGGCGATAGTTAAAAGGCAGCTCATCCGCTATGTTGCGGGATAATTCAGCCGTTAAATCATAAAATGATCTGCGGATAATTTTCAGGAGATGATGTTGAAACTCTCTTTTCATGGTGCTGACAGGGGCGTGACCGGATCTTGTCATTTGCTCGAATGTGCAGGCTATCGCCTCCTGATCGATTGCGGCATGTTTCAGGGCGGCCGGGCGGCAGAAGAGGAGAACCTCAAGCCGTTTGGTTTCGATCCAGCACAAATTGACTTCGTGCTGCTCACGCACGCTCACCTTGATCATTGCGGACGCTTGCCGTTGCTTGGCAAACGTGGCTTTAAAGGTGAAATTGTGACTACCGCCGCTACACGTGAATTATCGCGTCTGGTGATGGTGGATTCTGCGCATCTTCAGGAAGAAGATGCACGGAAAATGGCGGAAAGATCAAGGCATCATCGCAGGCATTCACCACCGGATGCGCCTTTGTATTCAATTCTCGATGCCTTTAATGTGCTGGATTCATTCGGACGCACGGTGCTGTATAACCAGTCGATAGCGCTGGCACCCGGTATCCGGGTTACTTTCCTTGATGCAGGCCATATATTGGGCTCGGCGAGTGTATTTCTGGAACTTGAAGAAAATGGTCAGCATCGCAGCATCTTATTTTCCGGTGATCTCGGTAATAGCGGACGTCCCTTATTGCGCGATCCTGTTACGCCGCTGACAGCCGATGTGGTGGTGATGGAAACCACCTATGGTGATCGCTTACACAAACCGATTACACACTCGGTGGACGAGTTTTTTGAGGCGATCAACGATACCTTCAGGCGGGGTGGCAATGTCGTCATACCTACTTTTGCCCTGGAAAGGGCACAGGAGTTGCTGTATTTTTTGCGAATAGGCGTAGAAAATGGCGCGCTATCGCGTGCAATTCAAGTCTTTCTTGATTCTCCCATGGCCATTTCAGCAACGGACATTTTTGAGCGTCATCCTGAATGCTATGAACCCGATATAGCCGAACTGTTTCGCGAGGGGCGTGACCCGTTTCATTTGCCGGGACTGCATTTTACCCGCGAGAGCATAGATTCGATAGCGATCAATCAGATCGCCGGTGGTGCGGTCATCATGGCCGGCGCAGGGATGTGTACAGGCGGACGCATCAGACACCATCTTGAACATAATCTGGCGCGAAAAGACAGTAGCGTTATTTTTGTAGGGTATGCCGCTACGGGCACGCTGGCCCGCCAGCTTATTGATGGCGCAAAAGAGATTAAAATTCACGGGGAAGAGATTCCTGTACAAGCGAAAATTTATACCATTAATGGTTTTTCGGCGCATGCCGACCAGTCTGAACTGTTAGCCTGGCACAGCCAGATCGGTGGTAAGAAACGTACTTTTCTTGTTCATGGTGAAGAGCCAGGCATGCGTGTTTTTGCAGCTCTGCTTGCGGGGTTTCAGGTCGAGATGCCGGCGAAGAGTGAGGTTTTCGAATTGTGAGCATCAGTTCGAGCCGCTTATTTTTCCATACTCAGGATGATTTTGTGGTGCAATAAACTGATAGCCATATATATGATTTTCATTCCGTGATATTGTTGCTGAAATTTTGATTTACTAGCTTAAGTTGGCAGGGAGAAAAGGCTGTCTCGAGTATAGAATCTTGCAAGACGGTTCATAAATATATAGTTGTAATGCACTTGACTAGTATTACTTTCGTAGTAGAATAAGCGCGCTAAAAAGTAAACGAAAATATCGTGATGCTCAAACCCGTTACCATCAGACTGGACGAGGATGAGGACAATAAACTCAAGGCGCAACAGGAATCTTTTGGCGATCCGGTCATCAATGTCGCTTATGTAATTCGTTCCTGTATCAGGGGCTTGGATCATTCCTGTCTTGTATGCGCAATTCAGGCTGGAATCTGAAAAATTATTTCGGAATGTTGGGTTTCATGGCTTAAGCCATTTTGTGCCATGAAGGATGTAGACATGTTTAATGAACAATCCGTGGGGAATGTGGAATGCCCACGGTCAGACTAGCGACGAAAGTACACCGGACGCGTCGTCCAAATCAAAAAAAATAACTAGAAAGGTAATCCGAACATGATGACCGAACAACAAATGCGCATGATGATGGAGATGTTTAATAATCCCATGTTCAAGCAGGGTGCAAATGAGATGTTGAAAGCGACTCAGCAACAAGGCCTGGAGTCTGTCAACAAGTTCTGGGGGGTTACCACCGAAAAGGAAATCTTCCCCGGTGCAGAAAAGATGATGGAGCGCATGAGTGAGTTTTATAAGACTATGGGTTTTGTACCACAAGCCCGTGTCGATGAAGTAATGAAAGAAAATGCGACGCTGAAGAACGAAAACCAGATGCTGCGCGATACTATACGCGATTTGCAGCATCGCTTTATGGCTGAAAATGGTGCCAAGGCACAACAGGCATGGCAGGAAGTGGTCGATAAGCAACTCGAAATGAGCCGCGAAGTCACCAAGAGTTTTTTTGATGTACTGAAGCAAGGCGCAACAACAAACGATAAGTAATCTATTTAATTAAAGGGAATCAACATGGAAAAGCAACTCGAAATTTTTGATGCGGTAGCGAACACACAGAAGCAAGTTTTCAACAATCTGCTTTCAGCACAACAAGAACTGCGCGTGCAGTGGATTGATGGCATCAGCAAGA
>Ga0316228_1002642_pt1 | contig 15425 bp, 11 predicted proteins | sample TBH18021metaG_FD_206005 | JGI IMG/M metagenome (GOLD analysis project Ga0316228, IMG submission 206005) | Freshwater microbial communities from Trout Bog Lake, Wisconsin, USA - TBH18021 | ecosystem: Environmental > Aquatic > Freshwater > Lake > Hypolimnion/Profundal zone | place: USA: Wisconsin... | reverse complement strand
ATACGCGGTGCTGATCCTGCGCGCGGACAATCGCGGGGAGGGCGGCATCGTCGCCATGCTGGCGCTGCTCGGCGCGCGGCACGCCCGGCCGGGCACGTGGAAGGCGCTGCTGCTGGTGGTCGGGCTGGTGGGGGCGGCGCTGCTGTACGGCGACGGGGCGATCACGCCGGCGATCTCGGTGCTGTCGGCGATCGAGGGCCTGAAGGTCGACGCGCCGGCGCTCGGGCCGTTCGTCGTGCCGATCACGCTGGTGATCCTGGTCGGCCTGTTCCTGGTCCAGCACAAGGGCGTGGCTGCCATCGGCCGGGTGTTCGGCCCCGTCATGCTCGTCTGGTTCGTGGTTCTGGGGCTGCTCGGGATCGTCGGGATCGTCGACCAGCCCGCCATCCTGACAGCCGCCAATCCGTTCCGGGCTTTGGACTTCATGAGCCACGCCGGCTGGCACGTGAGCTTCGTGATGCTGGGCGCGGCCTTCCTGGCGGTGACCGGCGGCGAGGCGATGTATGCCGATCTGGGCCATTTCGGCGCCCTGCCGATCCGGATCGCGTGGTTCGTGCTGGTACTGCCGGCGCTGGTGCTCAACTATTTCGGCCAGGGGGCCCTTCTGATCGCGGCTCCCGACGCCCTGGAGAACCCGTTCTTCCGCCTCTGTCCGGATTGGGGGCACCTGCCCCTCATCGCGCTGGCCACGATGGCGACCATTATCGCCTCGCAGGCGATCATCTCGGGCGTGTACTCGCTGACCCAGCAATCGATTCAGCTCGGCTTCCTGCCGGCGATGCGCATCGTGCAGACAGCACAGGACGAGCGCGGCCAGATCTACGTGCCGGCAGTGAACTGGCTGCTCGCCATGGCGACCCTGACGGCCGTGGTGATCTTCGGCTCGTCCGACGCCCTGGCCGGTGCCTACGGCATCGCGGTGTCGATGCTGATGGGGATCACGACGCTGTTGGCGGCACTCATCGCAATCCGCTGGGGCTACAATCCGATCCTAGTCTTCGCGGTGAACGGCTTCTTCCTCGCCATCGACCTCGTGTTCTTCGCCGCCAACAGCGTCAAGATCCTGGAAGGCGGCTGGTTTCCCCTGGTGCTCGCCGGCCTCGTCGCCGTTATGATGCTCACCTGGAAGAAGGGCATCGAACTGGTCGAGGAGGCGCGGGCCGCCCTGCGCCTGCCCGAGGACGTCTTCCTCGCCAGCCTCCAGCATCGCGATCTGCTGCGCCTGCCCGGTACGGCCGCGTTCCTGTCGGCCGCCGAGCACGGAATCCCGCTGCATCTGTCGCGCTTCGTAGAGCGCAACCACGCCCTGATGGAACGCATCCTGATCATCACGGCGCTCTACGAGGAGACGCCCATTGTGCCGAAGGATCAGCGCGCGCACGTGACGATCCTCGCCCCGGACTTCTACCGGGTGATCCTGCGCTATGGCTTCATGGAGGAGGCCTCGATCCCGGAGGGACTCGCCTGTGCGGTGGAAGCGCGCCACCTGCCGCCGCACGTCCTCGACGACATGACCATCTTCGTCGGGCACGAGACGATCATCCCGCGACGGGACAAGCGGGGCATGGCGCCCTGGCGGGAGAACCTCTTCGCCTTCATGCAGCGCAATGCCGAACGCACCGGCGCCTTCTTCGGCGTGCCGACCCGGCAGGTCGTCGAGGTCGGCACCGAGATCGAGATCTAGGCCGCAGACCAAGACATTCCCGCCGACCGGCAAGTCACCGCGGCAGCGCGGCCCAGAACAGGCGGAGTCATTCCGAGAGATCGGGGCGCCGACCCACCCGCGATGCGCATCGATCAGCCCCGGAGATTGACGCCGCCGCCGCCGTGGACGGCGCGACGATCCGGACCTGTTTCCGGTACGGGCGCGTCAATGCACGAAAACTTGAGGCCGCCCCGCCGTGCCGCAGGGAACCTGAGCCTTCCGCCGTCGTTCCGCCCCGACGCAGGCGTCGCGCCCCCGCGTCGCGCGCCGGATTGGAGAGACAGCATGAACAGGGATCATCTCAAGGGCGGCATTCGCCATCTGCGCGGCCGGATCAAGACGGCGGCGGGTGCGGTCCGCGGCCGGGCCGGCGACCAGCTCGACGGCGCCTACGATCAGGCCGCCGGCGCCGCCCAGTACGCCTACGGCGAGGCCCGGGACACGGTCCGCGACCTGCGCTACGGCGGCGAGCACCTCGTCGAGGAGGGGCGCGCCCGGTTCCGCGACGTCAGCGAGCGCGGGCACGCCCTGGCGGACGAGGCGCTCGAGCGCGGCCAGCGTTACCGCGAGCGCGCGGTGCGCCATGGGCGCACGCTCGCGGCGCGCGCGGACGAGAACCGCGGAGCGACCTTAGCCCTCGTGGCATCCGTCGCGTTCGGCCTCGGATGGCTGGCGCGGCCGACGCGCTGAGCGGCGGACCGGGCTTGGTCCGGACCGGGACGGGCGCTCGCGCGGCCGCCCCGCCGATTGGAACGCATAAAGACATCTTTATGTCTTGATTGCTTCGTAGGCCGCGTGGTGGTAGGGGGTTGCCCCGACCCGCAACGCGAACACGGAGCCATCGACTCATGGCCAAGGATTACATCGTCAAGGATATCGGGCTGGCCGATTACGGCCGGAAGGAGATCTCGATCGCCGAGACGGAGATGCCGGGCCTGATGGCGGTCCGCGAGGAGTACGGCGCAGCGCAGCCTCTGAAGGGCGCCAAGATCGCCGGCTCGCTCCACATGACGATCCAGACCGCCGTGCTGATCGAGACCCTGAAGGCGCTCGGCGCCGACATCCGCTGGGTCTCCTGCAACATCTATTCGACCCAGGACCACGCCGCCGCCGCCATCGCGGCCGCCGGCATCCCGGTCTTCGCCGTGAAGGGCGAGACCCTGGAGGAGTACTGGGACTACACCTCGCGCCTGTTCGACTGGCACGACGGCGGCATGCCGAACATGATCCTCGACGACGGCGGCGACGCCACGATGTTCGTCCATCTCGGCCTGCGCGCCGAGAACGGCGACACCGCCTTCCTCGACAAGCCCGAGAGCGAGGAGGAGGAGGTGTTCTTCGCGCTCCTCAAGCGGAAGCTTGCCGAGAAGCCGAAGGGCTGGTTCGCCGGCCTCGCCGACAGCATCAAGGGCGTCTCCGAGGAGACCACCACGGGCGTCCACCGCCTCTACGTGCTGGCCAAGGAAGGCAAGCTGCTCTTCCCGGCGATCAACGTGAACGACTCGGTCACCAAGTCGAAGTTCGACAACCTCTACGGCTGCAAGGAATCGCTGGTCGACGGCATCCGCCGCGGCACCGACGTGATGATGGCCGGCAAGGTCGCGATGGTTGCGGGCTTCGGCGACGTGGGCAAGGGCTCGGCAGCGTCCCTGCGCAACGCCGGCTGCCGCGTGCTCGTTTCGGAGATCGACCCGATCTGCGCGCTCCAGGCCGCCATGGAGGGCTACGAGGTCGTGACCATGGAGGATGCGGCCCCGCGCGCCGACATCTTCGTCACCGCCACGGGCAACAAGGACATCATCACCATCGACCACATGCGGGCGATGAAGGACCGGGCGATCGTCTGCAACATCGGCCACTTCGACAACGAGATTCAGGTCGCCGGCCTGAAGAACCTCAAGTGGTCGAACATCAAGCCGCAGGTGGACGAGATCACCTTCGCGGACGGCCACCGCATCATCCTCCTGTCGGAGGGCCGCCTGGTGAACCTCGGCAACGCCACCGGTCACCCGTCCTTCGTGATGTCGGCCTCGTTCACCAACCAGACGCTGGCCCAGATCGAGCTCTGGTCCAACCCGGGCAAGTATCAGAAGCAGGTCTACACCCTGCCCAAGACCCTCGACGAGAAGGTCGCGGCCCTGCACCTGGAGAAGATCGGCGTGAAGCTCTCGAAGCTCCGCCCCGATCAGGCCGCCTATATCGGCGTCTCCGAGACTGGCCCGTTCAAGCCCGAGCACTACCGCTACTGAGCCCGCTTCGCCGGCAGCGCTGACGGCCTCGTCTCCGGGGTTGAGCACCGCGCCGCCGCGATCCGGCGAAATAGACCGACCGGAAGATCAGAAGGCCCGGCGCGATGCGCCGGGCCTTCTCGTTTGTCAAGCGCCGACGGCAGAATCGCACTGTGTCTTCTGTGTGTCGTTAACGGCTGATTATACCGAGTTTGCCCAAAGCCACGCTTCGTTCCCCTTCCGGGGCGATTCCGCCGCACTGTAGAGTGCGGGCGAATCTTAGATCGATAGGGCTGCGGTGGTTCGGGAGAATCACCGTGGGAACGGTGCCATCTGCGCCGCGCGGCAACACGCGCCGGTCGGATAGCCATCGGGTACGGGGGCGGGGCAAACCATGGGTGTCGGTCGTGCGACACACGTTCGAGTCGGCGTGGGCGCGCTCGCCCTGACGACGGCGAGCGCGGCCCTCGCCGAGCTGCCGGAGGCCGCCGCAGCGCATCCCGCGCGGGAGATCCACAGCGTGGCCGCCCTGGCGATCTTCGGCGGCCTCGTGGCCTTCGCGGTGATCCTGTCGCTCCTCCACCTCTACGAGCGCGGCCGGTGGACCCGCCGCGAGCGCGAGCTCGCCGCGACGCTCGACGTCCTGCGCGGCGCCCATGACCGGGCCGAGATGCTCCTGAACGCCGAGCGGCAGATCATCGTCACCTGGGATCAGCGCAGCGAGCCGGTGGTCGAGGGCGACATCAGCCTCGCGATCCACGGCGAGCGTCCGACCTCCGGGTATGCCCGCCGCGTGCTGGCCTTCGGCACGTGGCTCGTCGCCGCGGACGCGACCGCTGTTGAGGCCGCCGTGGAGACCCTGCGGGCGCGGGGCACCAGCTTCGCGCTGAGCCTGCGGTCCCAGACCGGCCGAAATATCGAGGCCCACGGACAGGCCGTGGCGGGGCGGGCGCTCCTGCGCCTGCGCGAGACCAGCCAGGAGCGCTGCGAGATCGCCGACCTGCGGGCAGCCCTGGACGAGACCCGCCGCGGTCTGTCGGCTCTCTCGGGCCTCCTCGACGCGATCCCCCAGCCGGTCTGGCGGCGCAACCGCGACGGCGGGCTGAGCTGGGTGAACGCCGCCTACGTAGCGGCGGTCGAAGCAGATAGCCGCGAGGCCGCCCTCGATGCCAACCTGGAACTGTTCGACCGGCCGGCCCGGGAAACGATCGCCCGCGAGGAGGCGGCCCGGTTCGCCGGTCTGACCCGGAGCGTTCCGCGCCTCTCGGCGATCGTGGCCGGCAACCGGCGGATGCTTGACGTGTTCGAGACGGCCCTCGAGACCGGTCGCGTCGGCATCGCCATCGACGTGTCCGAACTCGAGAGCGTGCGTGCCGACCTGCAGCGGCAGATGAACGCCAATGTCCGCACGCTGGACCAGTTGCCGACCGCCGTGGCGATGTTCGACGTCTCGCAGCGGCTGATCTTCCATAATGCCGCCTACCGGCAGCTCTGGGATCTCGATCAGGTCTTCCTCGACAGCCGCCCCTCCGACGGCGAGATCCTCGATCACCTGCGGGCGGAACGGAAGCTCGAGGAGCACGCGGATTTCCGCGGCTGGAAACAGGGCGTGCTCTCCGCCTACCGGGCCGCGGAGGCAAACCAGACCTGGTGGTACCTGCCTGACGGTCGGACTTTGCGCGTCGTCGCGGATCCGAACCCTCAAGGCGGCCTGACTTATCTGTTCGACGACGTCTCCGATCGCCTGAACGCCGAATCCCGCTACAACGCCCTGCGGCGTCTGCAGGCCGAGACGCTGGACACGCTGGCCGAGCCGGTCGCGGTGTTCGGCGCGGACGGGCGCCTGTCTCTCGCCAATCGCGCCTTCTTCACAGTGTGGAGGCTCGATCCGGAGATGGTCGAGGAACGCCCGCACGTGGACGCGGTGATCGCTGCCTGCCGCGCGCTTGCCCCCGCCGAGGAGCCGTGGCTCGACATCCGGGACGCGGTGGTCGGCATGGAGGCACGCGCCGCCCGGACGTGCCGCCTGGAGGTGGTGGACGGCACGGTCCTCGACTGCGCCGCGCAGCCGCTCCCGGAAGGCGCGACGCTCCTGACGCTGATCGACGTTACGGCGAGCGTGAATGTCGAGCGCGCGCTGACCGAGAAGAACGACGCCTTGGAGAAGGCCGCACAATTGCGCGATACCTTCGTGCACCACGTCTCCTACGAGCTGCGCTCCCCCCTCACCAACATCATCGGCTTCACCCAACTCCTCGGCGACGAAACCGTAGGTGCGCTTAACGAGCGGCAGCGGGAATACGCCGACCACATCATGCGCTCCTCGGCAGCTCTACTGGTCATCATCAACGACATTCTCGACCTCGCCTCGATCGATGCCGGCTCGCTGGAGTTGCAGCGGGAGGAGGTCGACGTCCAAGCGACCGTGGAAGCCGCCGTGCGCGGCATCGAGGATCGGCTCGCGGAATCGCACATCACCCTCGCCCTCGACGTGCCCGAGGACATCGGCAGCGTCCACGCCGACGGCAAGCGGATCCGCCAGATCCTATTCAACCTGCTCTCGAACGCCGTCGGCTTCTCGGATGCCGGCCAGCGCGTGGAGGTCCATGCCCGCCGCACAGCGCAGGAGCTTCTCCTGAGCGTGCGGGACTACGGCCGCGGCATGCCGCCCGAGATCGCCGATTCGGTGTTCAACCGCTTCGAAAGCCATACCCTTGGAACGCGGCATCGGGGCGTCGGCCTCGGCCTGTCGATCGTCCGCTCCTTCGTCGAGCTGCACGGCGGCCGGGTGCTGCTCGAGACGGCCCCGGGGACCGGCACCCGTGTGACCTGCACGTTCCCGACCGAACCCGCGGACGCGGCCCGGCGCGAGCCGCCGCCCGAACTCAAGCCGCCGGTCGTGGTGCCGGTGCCGCCGCGCAAGCCTGCTCTGACGCTGCAGTCGAGCCGGGCGGAGCCTTCAACATCCGACCGGCGAACGTCGCCGTAGCGCTTGATTCTCCGGCCGGTCCCGCGCAGCAGGGGGGCATGTCCGCGCATGATCGTTCCGGCTGGGCCGTCTTCCGCATCGGCGACTTCCGTCTGTTCGGCTCGGCCCGGTTCCTCACGGGCCTCGCCTACCAGATGCAGGCGGTGGCGATCGGCTGGTACGTCTACGACCTGACCCATTCCGCCCTGGCGCTGGGCCTCGTGGGCCTCGCGGGCTTCCTGCCGGCGGTGCTGTGCGCTCTGATCACCGGCCACGTCGCGGACGCCTACGACCGGCGCCTCGTCGGCGCCGCCGCCTTCGCTCTCCAGAGCGCAGCGAGCCTCGGCCTCCTCGCCTGCGCCCTCGCGGGCGTGCACTCCGTCTGGCCGATCTACGCCCTCGTCATCGTCGTCGGCACGGCCCGGGCCTTCGCCAATCCGGCCCTGCAGGCGCTGCTGCCGACCCTGGTGCCCGGACCGCAATTCAGCTCGGCGATCGCGTGGAACGCCTCCCTCTGGCAGAGCGCGTCGGTGATGGGGCCGGCGCTCGGCGGCTTCCTCTACGCGCTTGGACCCGCCGTCGTGTTCGGCGGGGCAGGGGGCAGCTTCGCCCTGGCCAGCTTCCTGACCCTGCTGATCCGCTTCCGGCCAGCGGCGGTGAACGAGCGGCCACCGATCACCTGGGCGGCCCTGTCGGCCGGCATCGACTACATCCGCTCGCAGCCGGTGGTGCTCGGGGCGATCAGCCTCGACCTGTTCACGGTGCTGCTCGGCGGCGCCACGGCGCTGCTGCCGATCTACGCCGGGGAGGTGCTGCATGTCGGCCCCCTCGGCCTCGGCGCACTCCGGAGCATGCCGGCCTTCGGGGCGGTCGCTATGGCGGTGCTGCTGGCGAACTACCCACTGCGGCGCCACGCGGGCGTGCGCATGCTCCGCGCCGCTGCGGTGTTCGGCGCCGCCACGGTCGCGTTCGGGCTGTCCACGTCGTTGCCGCTGTCGATGGCCTGCCTGTTCGTCACGGGCGCCGCCGACATGATCTCGGTCTACGTGCGCCAGACCTTCGTGCAGGGCGAGACGCCGGACGCGATGCGCGGCCGAGTCTCGGCGGTGAATACGGTGTTCATCGGCGCCTCGAACGAACTGGGCGAGTTCGAATCCGGGCTTCTGGCCGCCGCGATCGGGGCGGTCCCGGCGGTGGTGGTCGGTGGCGCTGCGACGGTCGGGGTCGCGCTGCTCTGGGGGAAGCTCTTTCCGGCGTTGAAGGCCCGCGACCGGTTGATGGTGCAGGGGTGAGACGGTCGGGAGGCTCGCGCACGCGCCCTCGCGACGCGGCGGCCCGACCGCAGTCCGTGCTCGATCACTCCTGTGCGGCCGTCTTGGCGCGCGGCGTGAAGCCATCCCGTCAGGACAGGGTTCCCCGCGTCGCGCGGCCCTGGATCGCTTCGCTCCGCACGGGATGACGGTGAGCGGTGCCCGGAGACGTCGAGCGGGCACCACACCGGAAGACTTGCGACCCACCGACGGTACCGGCGGCCGCCCGATCCCTCAGCGGCCCGACAGGAGCGGCGACCAAGTCGGGTCGGACGCGTAGGCGGGCGTCGGGACCGGCTGCTCCACCTTGCCGGTGATGTCGACCATGAACAGCTTGCCGCCGCCCTGGCCGCCGGGATCGCGGAAGAACAGCACGTACTGGCCGTTCGGCGCGAAGGTCGGCCCCTCGTTGTGGAAGCCCTCAGTGAGGACGCGCTCGCCGGAGCCGTCGGGCTTCGAGACACAGATGGCGAAGCCGCCGTTGCGCTGGCGGGTATAGGCGATCAGGTCGCCGCGGGGCGAGAAGGCTGGCTGCGAGGCCGAACCGGGGCCGAAGGTGATCCGGTGCGGATTCGAGCCGTCCGCACCCATCACGTAGACCTGCTGGGAGCCGCCGCGGTCGGACTCGAAGGCGATTTGCGATCCGTCCGGCGAGTAGGTCGGCGAGGTGTCGATCGCCATGCCGTTGGTGATCGAGCGCTGGGCCTTCGAGGCGAGGTCCATGGTCACGATGTCGGCGTTGCCGCCCTGCTGAACGCTCATCACGATCTTGCGGCCGTCCGGCGAGAAGCGCGGGCTCGCGCTCATCGAATCGACGTTGCCGAGTGCCTGGCGGGAGCCGGTCTCGAGGTTGATCATCTGCACCCGCGGCTGGTGGCCGGTGGCCTGCGCCATGAAGGCGATGTCCTGCGTGGCTGGCGAGTAGCGCGGTGCCACGATCGACATCTCGCCGTTGGTGATCGCCCGGACATTGGCGCCGTCCTGATCCATGACCATCAGGCGCTTGCGGCGGTTCGCCTTGGGGCCGGTCTCGTCCACGAAGGCGATGCGGCTGTCGAACCAGGGGCCGAGCCCGGTGATCTTGGTGTAGACCCCGTCGGCGATCAGGTGGCCAGTGCGCCGGACGTTGGCGGCATCGGTGCCGTATTGCTGGCCGGTCATCTGCTGACCGTTGGTCACGTCCCAGAGCCGGAACTCGACCTTGACCCGGCCGCCGTCCCGGACGACGCGGCCGGTGACAAGGCCCTGGACGCCGGTGGCGCGCCACTTCTCGAAGTTCGGGGCGGCGTCGAAGTTCGGCTGCTCGGGGAAGCGCGCGTGATCGAGCGGCGTGAAGTAGCCGGAGCGACGAAGGTCGTTGGTGACCACGCCGGAGACGAGGCCGGCGAGGCTCGGGTCACCACCGAAATCCGCGATGGCGATGGGCATCGGCTGGAAGTTGCCGCCGCCGATGCGCAGCTGCAGCTGCGCCTGGGCCGGCCCCGCCAGGAAGCCCGTCAGCATCACGAGGAGCGCGATCAGGCGCGCGGCATAGAACGTCGGGAGACGCCCGACGGAGGGGAGGTTCAGCATGGTGGGTCGGATCCGAGTGACGATCAGACGGGAACGCGGGAACGGCGGGACACTGGCTGGAAGACCTCAGGTCGCCGTGAACTCGAACTCCGCGTTGATGGCCTTCCAGTCATTGTAGTAGGGCGCGTAGGTGGCCGGAATGTTGTACGGCGCGCAGCGGCGGACCGCCCGGAGCGCGGCTTGCGCGATCGACTGGTCGACCGCGCTCGCCCCGCCGCGCATGATCCGCGGCTCGGTGCTGAGCGAGCCGTTCGGGTTCAGGCGGATGTCGAGCACCGGCAGGACCACGCCCTGGGCCGCCCCGGGCGGCGCCGAGTAGCAGCGCTCGATCTGCTGCTGGAGCAGGCCGACCAGGGCGTCGCGCAGCGACGGCGACAGGCGCTGCGCGTTGCCGGTCGCGGCGCCGAGCGCCGCCACCTTCTGCACCGTTTGACCGGTGGCACCGGTCGATTGCGACGGCGCCTTCGAGGCGAGCATCGAGCGGATGTCGCCGGCGTTGAACTTGTTGGCGAGCTCCGCCTGCTTGCGCGCCTTGGCCTCGGCATCGGCCTTGGCCTTCGCGTCCGCCATGGCCTTGGCCTTTGCCTTGGCGGCAGCCTCCGCCTTGGCCGCTTCGGCCTTCGCTGCCTCGGCCTTGGCTTTCGCGGCGGCCTCAGCCTTCTCGCGCTCGGCCTCCGCTTTCGCCTCGGCGATTTCCTTCTGACGCTCGGCTTCAGCCTCGGCCTTGGCCTTGGCGTCGGCCGCCTTCTTGGCCACTTCCTTGGCGGCCTCGGCCTTCTTCGCGGCGGCCGCTTTCTGGGCAGCGGCCTCGGCGTCGGCTTCCTGCTTCTCGATCAGCTTCTCAAGCTGCTCACGCTTTTCGGCCTCAACTTTCGCGACAGCCTCCGCTTTGGCCTTCGCCTCCGCCTTGGCGGCGGCAGCCGCCTTTTCGGCCGCAGCCTTCGCGGCCTTTTCGGCTGCCTTCTCGGCGTCGCGCTTCTCCTGGGCTGCCTTGGCGGCCTGGGCGGCTTCCTGCGGGTCCGGCTCGCCGCGCAGCGGCATCTCCTCCGCGTTGGCGAGCTTCATCTCGGCCGTGCGCGTCGGAGCGGTGGGGGCGTCGGTCTTGGAATTCTCGGGCTCGCGGTCCTCGAACTTTTCCGCCTTGCGGTCGGCCCGCGACGTGGCGTTCGGCATGGGCTTGTCGGCCTGCCGCTCGCCCTTAGTGATCTCGGAGAACTGGTTCTCGGTGATCACCTCGACGGGCACGCCTTCCTGGGCCTCCGGCAGGGCCGGGGCCGCGACGCTGACCAGGGCCAGCGCGAGGAGCGCGACGTGGGTGCCGGCGGAGATCCAGACACCAGGTTCCTTGCGGTCGAAGCGGAACTCCACGGGACAGCCCTACTGATGCTCAGGCTCGGTGACGAGGGCGACCTTCTTGAAGCCGCCGCCGGTCACGATCGCCATCACCTGCGCCACGCGGCCGTAATCGACGCGCTTGTCGCCGCGCACGAAGACGCGCTCCTCGGTGCCGGTCTTGGCGGTCTCCATGAGCTTCGGCACGATCGTGTCGTCCGTCAGCTCGTCTTCGCCGAGGAAGACCTGGCCGGTCTGGCGGATCGACAGGGTGATCGGCTTCACGTCTGAATTCAGCGGGGAGGCCTTGGATTGCGGCAGGTCGAGGGGCACGCCCACGGTCATCATCGGCGCAGCGACCATGAAGATGATCAGGAGCACGAGCACGACGTCGATGAACGGCGTCATGTTGATCTCGTTGATGGGTCCGCCGCGGCGGCCCCGGCGCCGGCGGCGCTTGCCGCCCTGCGATGCGCCCGCTGCCATGCCCATGGATCGATCTCCTCTGGATCAGCCGGCTCAGGCGGCGAGCGGCAGCCGCTCGTCGATCTGGCGGGAGAGGATGGCGGAGAACTCGTCGGCGAAGCCCTCGAGGCGCGACTGCGCCTTGGTCACCTCGGCCTGGAGCTTGTTGTAGGCGAGCACCGCCGGGATGGCGGCGAACAGGCCGATGGCGGTGGCGAACAGCGCCTCGGCAATGCCGGGGGCGACAACCGCAAGCGAGGTGTTCTTCGAGGCCGCAATCGACGTGAAGGCGGTCATGATGCCCCAAACCGTGCCGAACAGGCCGATATACGGGCCGGCCGAGCCGATCGAGGCGAGGAACAGCAGACGCGACTCCAGCCGCTCGACCTCGCGGTGGATTGTGACGTCAAGCTGCTTCTCGATGCGCTGCGAGAGCGACTGGATTTGGCGGCCGGAGCCCTCGAAGCTGCGCTTCCACTCGCGCATGGCGGCGACGAAGACGGCGGCGAGGCCCGTGGCCGGCCGGTCGTTGAACGAGCGGAACAGCTCCTCCAGGGAGCGACCGGACCAGAACGCGTCCTCGAACGCGTCCATCTCGGCCTTGGTGCGGCGGAACAGCAGCGTCTTGTCGACGATGATCGACCAGCACCAGATCGAGGCGCTGAGCAGCCCGATCATCACGATCTTCACGACGAAGTGGGCCTGCAGGAACAGGCCGAGCAGCGTCATGTCGGCGACAGGCGCGGCCTGCATCGCGTCGGCTGGGTTCATCCGTCGAGGTCTCCTGCTCCGGATCGCGATGCGCCGGGCGAGGCCCGCGTCCGCCGGATCCGTGAGCGATATCAACGCTGTCGCCCGCGAATCTGTCGAAAGTAAGGGCCGTCGGCGGCCCAGCGCCCCGCCGTGGCATCGCCTCCGTTAAGGCGGCGGCAGGGTTAAGGATCGGTTTCGAACCGGGCGATCCTGAGGCATGTGGCGCGGTTCGCCGGGCCGTTCGGGCTGGACCTGCCGAAAGCCGCTCCCGTATGGTCGCGGTCCGCGGCGCCGAGTCGAGAGCCCTGAGAGACGCAGGACGCGCATGACCCTCCCCGTTCCCAGCCTTCCCGATCTGCTGCCCACCGGCCCGGCCCGGTTCCTGGGCTGGTCCATGATTGCCGATCCGATGGTCGCGGGCTTCCTGGCGCGCGCGGGTTTCGACGCCGTCCTGCTGGACCAGCAGCACGGCGCCTACGACTATAAATCGTCTTGTGCGGCGATCACCGAGGTCGCCCTCGCCGGCAAATCGAGCCTGGTGCGCGTGCCGGTGGGCGACTTCGCCATGGTCTCGCGGATGCTTGACGCGGGCGCCGCAGGCGTCGTGGCGCCGATGATCAACACTGTCTCAGACGCCGAGGCTCTGGCCGCGGCCGCGAAGTTCCCGCCGGTTGGCCAGCGGAGCTGGGGACCGGACCGGGCCATGTGGCTCTCGGGGCTCCGCAACGGCGCGGACTACCTCGCGGGTGCCAACGACCGGGCGCTGACGATCGCCATGTGCGAGACCGAGGCGGGGATCGCCGACCTGGAGGGGATCCTCGCCGTGCCGGGCATCGACGGCGTCCTGGTCGGCCCCGCCGACCTGTCGATCGCCCTGTCGAAGGGGGCGGCCATCGATCCGCTGGGATCGGCGGTCACGGCTGCCCTCAGCGAGATCGCGCGCAAGACCCGGGCTGCGGGCAAGATTCCCTGCGCGTTCGCGCCGTCGCCGGCGCGGGCCCGGGAGATGGTCGCGATGGGTTACCAGCTGGTCTCGGTCGAGTACGACGCGCTGACCATCGTCAACGCCTTCGCCCGGGTCCTCTGCGAGGCCGACCCGTCGCGGGCCGGCTGACCTCTAGGCCGATTCGTCCGGTGCAAGCCGCCGCCGCAGCGCGTCCGGCAGGCGGACGGCGCGGCCGTCGCGCACGCACGCGACCGTGACCTCCGCGGAGACCAGCACCTCGTCGCCCCGCCTTACGTCCTGTGCGAGCTGCATCGACGCGCCGCGCAGCGCACGCGTGCGGGTGAGGACGGTCAGCAGGTCGTCCATTCGGGCCGGCCGGAGAAAATCGAGGCTCATGCGCCGCACCACGAAGACGAGGCCGCGAGCGTCGCGGTGCAGGTCCGACTGGTCGCCCGCGAGGTCCCGCAGCAGCTCCGTGCGGCCGCGCTCAAGGAAGCGCAGGTAGCTGGCGTGGTAGACGAAGCCCGAAAAGTCGGTGTCCTCATAGTAGACGCGCACGCCCAACCGGTGCGGCGGGGTGACGTCCTCCGCGGATCCGTCGGTGCCGGGCTCGATCGCGCTCATGCGCCCCTTTAGCGACGGAGGGCGTGCCGGCGCAACACGACGAGGGCCGCCCTGAGGCGGCCCTCGCGCAGATCACGCGATGCGCATCGTTCAGCCGCCGATCCGGGCCGCCAAGCTCGCCGAGTGGGCGTGTTCGTCGGCGATGTACGGAAGGGCCTCGGTGGCGAACCTGCGGCCCTGGGCGTTGTCGCCCTGCTTGGCGTAGGCGTCGTAGAGCGCCAGGGTGCGGGCGTCCGAGCGGGCCTGCTGATCGATGTAGGTCCGGTCGAAGGCGCGGCCGTTCGGAGCCGACTGAAGCTGCGCCAGCCGGGCTTGACCGCGCTCGCCGAGGGCCACGCGACGGCCGGGTTCTGCCGGGCTGTTGTCGACCAGGCCCACCGCGCCGAGGGCGCCGCCAACGATGCCGGTGCCGATATTGGCGGCCACCGTCACCGGCGCCAGCACGAGGCCGACCGGGTTGCTCAGGTCGGTGCGGATTCCCTGATTGTCGGAGACCACCGAGCCGTTGCGCGACAGCGAAGTGTTCGGCGGCAGCAGCGCGTCCGTGGTCGCCTTGCGCTCGACGAGGACGCGGTTGGCATAATTGCGGACCCGCGGGTTGCGCGAACGCTGAAGGGCGATCCGGCTCGCCTCGATGCTGGCGGCGTCCGAACGCAGCGCCTCGGCCCGGAAGGCGGGCGTCTCGGTCGCGGCGGCGCCAATGCCGTCCTGGTTGGCGAAGGGCAGCACGCGGATCGGCAGGGCGTCCTGCGCGAAGGCGGGCGCCGAGATAGCGGCGACGGACAGGCCGAGCACGGCGAGCGTAAGCTTCTTCATGGCGGAAGTTTATCCCTGACGTTGTTCTTGAGATCTCGAAGATCTGCCGCAATCGGAGAGACAGGGCCTCGATCGAGACAGCCTAGCCGGTGCCGAGCGGACCCGGCGCGGTTGCTGCCACAACTGTCGCGTTTCAGCGCTGTTCCACCAGATCCGGCAATTTTTTACAGACCGACAATCGCCAACGTCCGCGCTTAAGCTTGACAATATTGTTCGCAAGCCGTTCTCAAAACGGTTTGCACACCAGCGACTTGCGGGCATTGCGGTGCAAAATCGCGCGCGGCGCAGCGCCGATCAGGGCGCGAACAGCGCATGTGCCGAGGGAAATGCTGATCCGAAGTCAATGCATGAAGGGGCGTGCGCCGGCTCTCACGGCTCCTCGTCACCAAAGAAGCCGAACTGCCCCGGGGTCTCGCGCGTCGGCTCTGGCATCTGCATGTGCCGGTAGGCGTGTCGTGTGAGGACGCGGCCGCGGGGGGTGCGCTGCACGAAGCCGCGCTGGATCAGGTAGGGCTCGATGATGTCCTCGATCGCGTCTCGCGGCTCCGACAGAGCCGCCCCGATCGTCTCAATCCCCACGGGCCCGCCCCCGAACGCGCGCGCGATCAGGCTCAGGTACTTGCGGTCCATCACGTCGAGCCCGGCCCCGTCGACGTCCAGCAGCTGCAGCGCCCGGTCGGCGATCGCCCGCGTCACCGTCTCGGCC
>Ga0316228_1002639_pt1 | contig 15438 bp, 31 predicted proteins | sample TBH18021metaG_FD_206005 | JGI IMG/M metagenome (GOLD analysis project Ga0316228, IMG submission 206005) | Freshwater microbial communities from Trout Bog Lake, Wisconsin, USA - TBH18021 | ecosystem: Environmental > Aquatic > Freshwater > Lake > Hypolimnion/Profundal zone | place: USA: Wisconsin... | reverse complement strand
GGGAGATTTCCATGGAGAATGTCCGTTCAAGAAACCGGGCGATAAGGAGGAAATATAATGGCTAAACAACAAAAAATTCGGATTCGTCTGAAAGCCTATGATCACAAGGCACTGGATCAATCCGCAGCCAAAATAGTCGATACCGCGAAGAGGACAGGTGCTTTGGTTTCCGGGCCTATTCCACTTCCCACCGAAAAGAATATTTTCACGATTTTGCGTTCACCCCATGTCAATAAGGATTCCCGCGAACAATTCGAAATGCGCACTCATAAACGCCTTATTGACATTATCGAGCCGACTCCCAAGACGGTCGACGCCCTGATGCGTCTCGACCTGCCGGCCGGTGTGGACATCGAAATCAAGCTGTAGGAGGAGGTGGCAAGAATGGCTAAAGGAATTTTAGGGAAAAAACTTGGCATGACGCAAATCTTCACGCCTCAAGGGGAGGTAATCCCTGTTACGGTTGTTGAAGCCGGTTCCAGCGTCGTGCTTCAGAATAAAACGGTTGAAAGCGACGGTTACAACGCCGTGCAGCTAGGGTTTGGTGCCATTATCAAAGAAAGAAAGGTCACCAAGCCAATGAAGGGTCATTTTGCCAAGGCTGGCGCGAAACCGGTGAAATTCATCCGTGAACTGCGTCTGCCCAGCGCGCCTGAATACAAAGTCGGCGATATAATCGGCGTCGATGTGTTCAGCGAAGGTGAAATGGTTGATGTTACAGGTAATACCAAAGGTAAAGGATTTGCCGGCGGAATCAAGCGCCACCATTTTGCTTGTGGACCTATGGGCCATGGTTCCAAGTCTCATCGTGAACCCGGCACCATTGGACCCCGGATGAGCGGTGGCGGCGGCAAAGTGTTTAAAGGCAAAAAACTCCCCGGTCGGATGGGCGGTACTCAAGTAACCGTGCAGCGCCTGAAGGTCGCCAGAGTGGACGCAGAGCGCAATCTTATTCTGATCAAGGGCGCCGTTCCGGGCCCCAAGGGCAGTTTTATCATTATCAGAAACACGGTGAAACCGAAGAAATAATCCGCGAATTCTGGACCGCGAAAGGAGGATGCGCATATGCCGAAAGTTGCAGTATATAATATCGCCGGCGAAAAGACCGGTGAAATAGAGTTGAATGATAGTGTTTTTGGCGTGGATGTCAATGAAGCTGTTTTGCACCAGGCTGTTGTAATGCAGCAGGCCAGCCAGCGTTTAGGCACAGCGGCTACCAAAACCAGAGCTATGGTGAGGGGCGGCGGCAGGAAACCATGGCGGCAAAAGGGAACTGGTCGGGCTCGTGCCGGTAGCAACCGCTCCCCAGTCTGGGTGGGCGGCGGTACAACGTTTGGTCCCCATCCGCGCAGCTATGCTTTTTCGATGCCCCGCAAGGCTCGCCGTCTGGCGATCAAATCAGCTCTTTCCGCCAAAGTACTGGCAGGCGAGCTGATGGTTATGGAAAGCATCGAATTCAGCGAACCTAAGACCAAGAGCGTGTTAACCATGCTGGATAATCTCAAGATTGGCGACGAAAAGGCCCTCATCATTCTTGGTGAGCAAAACGAGAATGTTGATAAATCATCCCGCAATATACCAAGGGTTAAGAGCATTACTTCAATGGGCCTCAATGTCATTGACCTTTTGCACCACGACAAAATACTCATCACTAAGGATGCGGTCAGTAAGATAGAGGAGGTGTTGGCGTAATGTCAAACCCGCGCGATATTCTGATCCGCCCCCTGATTACCGAGAAGACGACTGCGATGATGCAGGACAATAAATACACTTTTGTTGTGCCGCTTACGGCCAATAAAATTGAGATTCGTCAGGCAGTTGAGCAGATTTTCAAGGTGAAGGTATTAGATGTTAACACCATCCGGGTTTTGGGCAAGATCAAACGGATGGGTCGAACTCAGGGTAAACGTCCGGATATCAAGAAGGCCATCGTTAAGTTGGCTCCCGGCCAAACCATCGAGTTCTTTGAAGGCTTATAAAAGGTTAAAGGAGGAGCACTCATGGCAGTAAAGAGCTTTAAACCCTACGCTCCGGGCCGACGGTTCATGACGGTAGCCAGTTTTGACGAAATTACTACTGACAAGCCGGAACGTTCACTGCTTGAACGCCTGCAAAAGCATGCCGGCCGTAATCAGCAGGGCCGCCTGACCGTAAGGCATCAGGGCGGAGGCCACAAGCGCCTGTATAGAGTTATCGACTTCAAACGCAATAAAGAAGTCCCGGCCAAAGTGGCCAGTATCGAATATGATCCTAACCGCAGCGCCCGGATTGCGCTACTCAATTATGCCGATGGCGAAAAGCGCTACATTCTGGCGCCTAACGGACTGAAGGTCGGCGATCAGATCATGACCGGCAAAGAAGCAGACATCAAGGTCGGTAACGCCCTTGCCCTCAAAGATATTCCGGTCGGTACCCAGATCCACAATATCGAGCTTAAGATCGGCAAAGGCGGCCAACTGGTCCGCAGTGCCGGCGCATCGGCCCAGCTGATGGCCAAAGAAGGCGACTATGCCCTGCTCAGACTCCCCTCCGGCGAGCTGCGCAAAGTGCATGTCAACTGTAAAGCCACCATTGGTCAGGTCGGCAATCTCGAGCACGAGAATATTACGATCGGCAAAGCCGGCCGCTCCCGCTGGATGGGCATACGTCCCGCCAACCGCGGTGTGGCCATGAACCCCATCGACCATCCGCATGGCGGTGGCGAGGGCCGTTCGCCAATCGGCCGCAAGCATCCGGTAACCCCGTGGGGTAAACATGCCATGGGCGCCAAAACCCGCCGCAGTAAGACTACCGACAGGCTGATTGTCAAGGGTCGGACGAAATAAACCATAGCGAAAGGAGGCCTATAAGGTGTCCAGATCAATAAAAAAGGGCCCATATATTCACGCAAGTCTCCAGAAAAAAATAGATGCCATGAACGCCAAAAACGAAAAGAAGGTCATTAAGACCTGGTCGCGAGCATCCACTATCCTCCCCGGTTTTGTCGGCCACACCGTCGCCGTGCATGACGGGCGCAAACATGTGCCTGTATATGTTACTGAAGACATGGTGGGTCACAAGTTGGGCGAGTTTGCTCCGACCCGTACGTTTAGGGGCCATGGTGGCCATACGGAAAGAGCCACTACACTGAAATAGCAGCCGAGAGGGGGTTCAACCATGTCGACAGAAGCCAAGGCAGTTGCGAAATATATTCGGATTGCACCACGCAAAATTCGCATTGTTATTGATCTCATCCGCGGCAAAAGCGTGGGAGAGGCATTTGCTATCTTGAAATATACGCCGAAAATTGCGTCGGAAGTGATCGAGAAAGTGCTGAAATCAGCGGTTGCCAACGCCGAGCATAACTACGATATGAATTCTGATAAGTTATTTGTTGCAGCTTGCTACGCCGACCAAGGGCCGACGTTGAAGCGCATTCACCCGCGTTCTCGCGGGCAGGCCTTCAAGATTCTGAAACGTAGCAGCCATGTAACGGTAGTCGTAAAAGAAAGATAACTGGCGAAGGAGGGAAAACAGTGGGTCAAAAAGTTAATCCGCATGGTCTCCGGATCGGTATTATCAAGAACTGGGACGCCAAATGGTATGCTGATAAAGACTATGCCAAAAATTTGCATGAAGACATCAAAGTTCGCGAGTTTATCAAGAAAAAATTGTTTGCCGCAGGGGTATCCCGCATTGAGATAGAGCGCGCGGCTAACCGCGTCAAGGTCACGATTCACACCGCCAAACCCGGTATGGTTATCGGTCGTGGCGGCAGCGGGATTGAAGATTTGAAAAAAGCGCTGAAACAGCTGACTGACAAAACCATTGACGTTAACATCGCTGAGATTAAGCAGGCCGAGATGGACGCAACCTTGGTTGCGGAAAATATCGCCGCCCAGCTTGTAAAGCGGATCGCCTTCCGGCGCGCCATGAAGCAGTCAGTGCAACGGACTATGCGCATGGGGGCCAAAGGGATCAAGGTTACTGCCGGCGGACGTTTAGGCGGCGCTGAAATCGCCCGGACAGAAAGTTATCGTGAGGGCAGTATTCCGCTGCACACACTCAGGGCCGATATTGATTATGGCACAGCTGAGGCCGCTACCACGTATGGCCGGATCGGCGTGAAGGTCTGGATTTATAAGGGTGAAATTTTGCCTGAAGTTAAAGCTGCCAAACCGGAAATTAAGCCGGAAATCAAGCCAGAGGCCAAGAAGGATGCTGCCCCTGCCGAAGGGAGCGAGAAATAATGCTTATTCCGAAGCGGGTAAAACACCGCAAACAGTTTCGCGGCCGGATGAAAGGCAAAGCCAACAGAGGCAACACCGTAACTCACGGTGAATTCGGTTTGGCTGCTGCCGAGCCGGCTTGGATCACCAACCGCCAGATTGAAGCAGCACGTATTGCCATGACTCGTTATATCAAGCGGGGTGGTCAGGTTTGGATCAAGATCTTTCCTGACAAGCCGATTACCGCAAAACCTGCTGAAACCCGCATGGGTAGCGGCAAAGGTTCACCTGAATACTGGGTGGCAGTAGTTAAGCCAGGCCGCGTTATGTTCGAACTGGCCGGTGTTCCGGAAGATGAGGCCAGAGAAGCACTCAGGCTGGCTGCCCACAAGCTGCCGATCAGAACTACCTTCGTCAGACGCGGAGAGGAATCGCCGCAAGTTCAGGAAAAAGTGGGTGATGCAGATGAAGGTTAAAGACATCCGCGACATGAGCGCAATCGAACTTGATCAGAAGATCGTGGGTCTGAAAGATGAACTGTTTAACCTCAGATTCCAAATGGCTACCGGTCAACTCGAAAATCCGATGCGGATTAAAGAGGTCAAAAAGACCATCGCCCGCATCAAGACCATTCAGCGTGAGCGGGAGTTAAAGGCCCAGGCCTAACAATAAACAATGAGCCGGATGAAGAGCGTGCCGCCCGCAGGGCGCAAGTCGGAAGGAGGGCTAGTATAACGTGACTGAGAGAAATGAACGCAAAACCAGAATCGGCAAAGTGGTTAGCGACAAAATGCAGAAAACGGTGGTTGTAGCCGTGGAGCGTTTGGTGCAACACGCACTTTATAGCAAGTCTATCAAGCAGACCGATCGCTTTAAAGCGCATGACGAGAATAACGAGAGTCATGTCGGCGATACGGTTAAAATAATGGAAACCAGGCCGCTGTCGAAAGATAAGCGCTGGCGGGTCGTGGAAGTTCTGGAAAGAGCGAAATAGGGCAAGAGTTGCCGCAGGAAAGCGGCCCTTGTCTATTCGGTATGTGAAGGAGGGATAACGATGATCCAACAAGAGTCACGACTGAATGTTGCTGATAATACCGGGGCGAAGGAAATCCTGTGTATCCGTGTTTTGGGCGGATCGTTCCGTAGATACGCCAATATCGGCGATACCATTGTAGCGACAGTGAAAGACGCCAGTCCCGGCGGTGTAGTCAAGAAGGGCGACGTGGTGAAAGCTGTGATAGTCCGTTCGAAAAAAGGACTGCGTCGAGTGGATGGTTCTCATATCCGTTTCGACGAAAACGCCGCAGTGATCATCAAAGACGATAAAAGCCCCAGAGGAACCCGTATTTTCGGACCTGTGGCCAGGGAATTACGTGACAAAGATTTTATGAAGATTATTTCATTGGCACCGGAAGTAATCTAGGTGTAAAAGGAGGTATCCGGCAAGATGTCAGAGACCAACAAACTGCACGTCAAAAAAGGCGATACAGTTGTTATATTATCCGGCAAAGATAAGGGCAAGCAGGGCAAGATCCTCGAAGCGCTGCCGAAAAAGGGAAAAATCGTCGTCGAAGGGATCAACAAGGTAAAACGCCACGCCAAACCGACTCAGAAGACGCCTCAAGGCGGCATTATGGTCAAAGAGGCGGCCCTGAATTCCGCCAAGGCGATGTTGGTATGCCCGTCTTGTGATAAGCCTACCCGCATCAGCAAGACATCGCTGGCGAATGGCAAGATGGCCCGCGCTTGTAAAAAATGCGGCGAAATTATTGATAAGGATAAGTAAGCACGCGGAAAGGAGGTAACTACAAATGGCCAGACTGAAAGACAAGTTTTTGAATGAAGTAGCTCCTGCCATGATGGAGAAATTCGGCTACAAAAATGTGATGCAGATTCCCAAAGTCGAGAAAGTGGTCATAAATATGGGCGTAGGCGAAGCGGTAGCTAATCCGAAAGTGCTGGACGCTGCCGTAAACGATTTGATGATGATTGTCGGCCAACGACCGATTGTCACCAGAGCGAAAAAATCCATCGCGGCCTTTAAGATTCGTGAAGGAATGGCGATTGGGACCAAGGTTACCCTGCGTGGCGAACGGATGTATCAGTTTTTGGATAAACTGCTCAACGTTGCTCTGCCGCGTGTTCGCGACTTCCGTGGAGTGAACCCGAGTTCTTTTGACGGACGTGGCAATTATACCTTGGGGATCAAAGAGCAACTGATTTTTCCTGAGATCGATTATGACAAGATAGATAAGATTCGCGGCATGGATATCATCATCGTAACCACCGCCAAGTCCGACGAAGAGGCGAGGGAACTGCTGAGATTGATGGGTATGCCATTTAGCGCATAAAAAGGAGGGACACTTGTGGCCAAAAAGGCACTGGTTGAAAAGTGGAAGCGTGAACCGAAATTTAAAGTGCGCGGTTACAATAGATGCAAACTCTGCGGCCGTCCGCACGGATATCTGCGCAAGTTTGAAATGTGCCGGATTTGCTTTAGGAAATATAGCTATCAAGGAGCTATTCCCGGAGTGACGAAGGCTAGCTGGTAGAAAGATTACCGAAAGGGGGTTATATCTTATGGTAATGACCGATCCGATCGCCGATATGCTGACGCGTATTCGCAACGCAAACTCGGTTTATCATGATAAAGTTGAAATTCCTGCCTCCAAAATCAAGCAAGCCATTGTCGAAATCCTTAAAAGTGAAGGATTCGTCAGGGATTACGAGATGGTTACCGATGGAAAGCAGGGTACTTTGAGGGTAGTGTTAAAGTATGGCGCCAACCGTGAAAAGGTTATCACTGGCATCAAAAGGATTTCGAAACCAGGCCTCAGAGTATACGCAAAGAACGAGCAAGTGCCGCGGGTACTGGGTGGTCTTGGCATCGCTATCATTTCCACTTCCAAGGGGATTATGAGCGACAAGCAGGCACGTAAAGAGGGCCTGGGCGGCGAAGTTATCGCATACGTCTGGTAATTAGGGTTGTAACAAGGAGGTGCAAATATGTCGAGAATTGGTAGGATGCCGATAACCGTTCCCGCGGGAGTAACCGTGGATGTGGACGGAAATCGAGTGTCGGTCAAAGGACCAAAAGGTGAGCTTAGCCGGACGATCCCTCAGGAGATGATTCTGGATATCGCCGATGGCACAATTTTGGTTTCACGGCCTTCCGAAGAGAAAAAGCATAAACAGCTGCACGGTCTGACTCGGACTCTTGTTGCCAACATGGTAACCGGTGTTACCCAGGGTTTTACCAAAACTCTTGAGATTTCAGGGGTTGGATACCGGGCCGCTAAAGCTGGTACTAAGCTGAATCTGACTTTGGGCTTTTCCCATCCGCTTGAAGTTGAGCCACCTAAAGGGCTGACAATTGACGTTCCTGCTCCGAACCGAATTATTGTTTCGGGGATTGATAAAGAGGCAGTCGGCGCTCTTGCCGCCCAGATCCGTTCATATCGTGAGCCTGAGCCGTATAAGGGCAAAGGCGTAAAATACGAAGGTGAAGTCGTTCGCCGCAAGGTCGGCAAGGCTGGAGCCAAGGGCAAGAAGTAAACGTTAGAGGAAGGAGTGAACACCTTGCTGCGTAAGGGAAGCAAAAACGACGCTAGGCAGAAAAGGCACCTCAGGCTTCGCAAAAACCTGTCAGGTACGGCCGAAAAACCGCGTCTGAATGTGTTTCGCAGTTTGAACCATATTTATGCGCAGATCATAGACGATAAAAGTGGGATTACACTTGTCGCCGCCAGCACGATGGATAAGGATGTCCGAGGCTCTGTAGAGTATGGTGGCAATGTCGAGGCAGCCAAATCGGTGGGTGCGAATATCGCCAAAAAGGCTCTCGAAAAAGGGATCAAACAAGTGGTTTTTGACCGCGGTGGGTATATATATCACGGCAGAGTGGCCGCACTTGCGGCAGCGGCCCGGGAAGCGGGTCTCGAATTTTAGGATAAAGGAGGGAAATAAATGGCCAGGATTGAATACGGTAGTCTTGACCTTAAGGAAAAGGTCGTATTTATAAACAGGGTTGCCAAGGTAGTAAAAGGCGGTCGCCGTTTTTCGTTCAGCGCCCTGGTGGTTGTCGGCGACGGTAACGGCCACGTTGGCATGGGTCTCGGTAAAGCTGCCGAGGTGCCGGAAGCCATTCGTAAAGGGATCGAAGACGCCAAGAAAAACCTGATCAAGGTTCCTCTTGTCGGCACCACCATCCCGCACCAGATTGTAGGCATCTTCGGAGCCGGTAAAGTGCTTTTGAAACCGGCATCAGAAGGAACCGGCGTCATTGCTGGAGGTCCGGCTCGGGCCGTCCTTGAACTTGCTGGCGTTCATGATATTCTCACCAAGTCCCTTGGTTCATCCAATGCAAACAATATGGTACGGGCTACGTTAAACGGACTGGAGCAGCTGAAACGGGCCGAAAAGGTAGCGGAACTCCGCGGCAAGACCGTTCAGGAACTTTTGGGCTAAGGAGGGAACACCATGGCTAAACTGAAAATTACTCTCACCCGAAGCGTGATCGGCCGGCCTGATGATCAGCGCGCCACTGTTAAAGCTTTGGGCTTGGGTAAAATGAATAGCTCGGTTGTACAAGAAGACAATGCTGTGATTAAAGGAATGATCCGTAAAGTCGAGCATCTTGTCACCGTTGAACAAGCATAAGACTATGTCAAGGAGGTGTTACAATGAAATTGCACGAGTTATCTCCGGCACCTGGTTCGAAGACAAAGCGCACCCGGGTAGGCAGAGGGCTTGGTTCAGGTCTTGGCAAGACCTCAGGCAAAGGCCATAAAGGTCAGAACTCCAGAGCCGGGGGCGGCGTCCGTCCCGGTTTTGAAGGCGGCCAGATGCCATTATATCGCCGGCTGCCTAAACGCGGTTTCTACAATAAATTCGGCAAAGAATACACTGAAGTCAACGTCCGCGAGCTTAACCGCTTCGAGAACGGAACAGAGGTCGATCCGGTGCTCTTAGTTGAGTCCGGGGTGATCAAAAATGTTCGTGACGGTATTCGGATTCTCGGTAATGGTGATCTGGAAAAAGCGCTGACCGTTAAGGCCAACGGTTTTACCAAGTCAGCCGCAGAAAAAATCCTGGCCGCCGGCGGCAAAGTTGAGGTGATCTAGGTGCTTTCAGCCCTAGCGAACATACTCAAGATTACTGAGCTCAGGCAAAAGGTCGTGTTTACCCTCGCCATGTTTATTGTTTTCCGGGCGGGTACGCATATCCCTGTTCCTGGAGTTAACGCCGCTGTTATCGAGCAATTGTTCACCTCGGGCAACCTGTTCGGTTTACTGGACTTATTCTCCGGTGGCGCGTTAAGTAAATTCTCAGTGTTTGCCATGAGTATCACCCCCTATATCAATGCTTCGATTATTATGCAGCTGCTGACAGTGGTTGTGCCGAAGTTTGAGCAGTGGGCGAAAGAGGGCGAAGAGGGGCGGAAAAAGATCACCCAAATTACCCGGTATGGCACGGTGCTGCTCGGCTTTGTACAGGCAGTAGGCATGGCCTTCGGCCTAAAAGTAGCCATCGTGAATCCCGGGATGGGGTCCATCCTTCTGATCGCATTGACCCTGACTGCCGGAACGACTCTTCTGATGTGGATCGGCGAACAGATTACGGAAAAGGGTATCGGTAACGGTATTTCACTGATTATCTTCGCTGGTATCGTGTCCCGCCTGCCGGATGGGCTTGGAGTTATCTACCAGTACTTTAAGGCAGGTACCGTCAACATCTTTAATATCATTTTGTTCGTGCTCATTGCGGTGGCTATGATTGTTTTCGTTATCGCCATTCAGCAGGGGCAGCGCAAAATTCCTGTTCAGTATGCTAAACGGGTAGTCGGACGCAAAATGTACGGCGGCCACTCAACCCATATCCCGCTCAAAGTGAACCAGGCGGGGGTTATTCCGATAATCTTTGCGTCATCCGTGCTCATGTTCCCGGTAACTATTGCCCAGTTTATTGACATCGAATGGGTAAAAACCGTGGCAGGGTATTTTGCGTGGGGAACGCCGCTACAGACAACATTGTACGCGCTTATGATCATTTTCTTCACGTATTTCTACACTGCGGTTACCTTGAACATATCGGATATGGCAGAGAACATGAAAAAATACGGCGGTTTTATTCCGGGCCTCAGGCCGGGTAAGCCGACCGCTGATTATTTAGATCGTGTCATGACCAGAATCACCCTTGCTGGCTCGATCTTTCTTGCTCTGATCGCCATATTGCCGAATTTCGTGGTGTGGGCAACCAGCATCCAAGGCGTGTATTTTGGCGGCACTGCGCTCCTTATCGTCGTGGGCGTTGCCCTGGATACCATGAAGCAGATTGAAGCACTTATCCTGATGCGCCATTATCAGGGCTTCATGAAGTAGGAGGTGCTCGCCATTATGTATATTCTGTTAATGGGCCCCCCGGGTGCCGGCAAAGGCACTCAGGCCGAAAAACTGGTGGAAAAATACCGGGTTCCGCATATTTCTACAGGTGATATGTTCCGGGCGGCGGTAAAAGAGGGTACTCCCCTCGGGCAGCAGGCCAAGGAATGTATGGACGCCGGGCAACTGGTGCCGGATAATGTGACTATCGGCATTGTCAAGGAGCGGCTTGCCAAGCCGGACTGTCAGACAGGTTTCATCCTGGACGGCTTTCCCCGGACCCTGGAGCAGGCTGCGGCCTTGGATGTGACGCTAGGGGAGCTTGATATCAAGCTGGACCGGGTCATTAATATCGCCGTCCCTGACGATGAGCTGGTACGCCGGGCAACCGGCCGCCGGATTTGCAAGAACTGCGGCGCCACTTACCATGTGCTCTTCAATCCACCGGCAAAGCCTGATGACTGCGACAAGTGCCACGGTCTGCTCTTCCACCGCGATGATGACAGGGAAGAAACGGTCAAGAAGCGCTTGGCGGTGTACCAGTCCCAGACCCAGCCGCTTATCGAATATTATCGAGGCAAAGGCTTATATACCGAAATTGACGGACGTCAGCCGATTGATAAAGTGCTCGAGGATATCGAGATCGGCCTGCGGGGCGGCCAGCGATGATTTTTCTCAAATCCGATCGGGAACTGAATTATCTTCGTGATGCCGGCAACATTGTGGCCAAGACGCTTGAAGAGCTTAAAAAAGCCGTAAAGCCTGAGGTCACAACGCAGGAATTGGACCGTATCGCCGAAGATTATATCAAGCGTTGCGGCGCGACCCCGGCTTTCAAGGGCTATCATGGTTTTCCGGGCAATATCTGCACCTCAGTCAACGAGCAGGTAGTTCATGGTATTCCTGGATTAAGAAAGTTAGTAAATGGAGATAATCTAAGTATTGATATCGGAACGGTAATAAATGGATATTACGGCGATGCCGCCATCACCGTGCCGGTTGGCGAAGTAGACGCCGAGGTACAAAAGCTTCTGGACGTAACCGAAGAGTCTCTCTATAAAGGTATCGCCCAGGCGATAGCGGGTAATCGACTTAGTGATATCTCGCATGCCGTTCAATCTTATGCTGAAGGTTTTGGCTACGGTGTGGTGCGTGACTTTGTAGGTCATGGCATCGGCCGCAATATGCATGAGGATCCCCAGGTGCCTAATTATGGTATCCCCGGCCGCGGCCCACGTTTGAAATCAGGTATGACCCTTGCGATAGAGCCTATGATTAATATGGGTACCCATGAAGTGAGGACACTGGATGATGGGTGGACAGTGGTGACCACCGACAAGAAAAGGTCGGCCCATTTCGAACACACCATCGCGGTGACTTCAGACGGACCGGAAATTCTCACCAAACTGTAGGAGGGCGAATTCCGTGCCGGTTGAGAGAATTGCTGTTGGTCAATTGGTTCGTTCCAATACCGGACGCGATAGTGGGCATGTCTATCTGATACTAGGATTTGTCGGGCCGGCTACGCTGCTGCTGGCGGACGGCCGAGGCCGCAGTGCAGCTAAACCTAAAAGGAAAAATATCCGCCATATCAGCGTTCTGAAATCCATTGACAAAGGTGTCGCGGCCAAATTTGCAAGCGGCGAAGCGGCGACAGATGAAGAAATTCGTCAGGCCATCCGCGCCTATGTGTGCACCGGCGAGTAATGAGATGCGGACGAGGAGGGGGACTCATGTCCAAACAAGACGTAATTGAGGTTGAAGGTACAGTCGTTGAGGCTTTACCTAACGCGATGTTTCAGGTAAAACTAGAAAACGGGCATGTCGTAATGGCGCATATTTCCGGTAAGATTCGAATGAATTTTATTCGGATTTTGCCTGGTGATAGGGTAACGGTCGAACTTACGCCTTACGATCTAAAGCGTGGCCGTATTACCTACCGCTTTAAATAGTTGGGATTAAGGAGGTTTAAACATGAAGGTTAGACCGTCGGTCAAACCCATCTGCGAAAAATGCAAAGTAATCAAACGTCACGGTAACGTAATGGTGATTTGTGAGAATCCAAAACATAAACAAAAACAAGGTTAGGAGGTGCATGCTAAATGGCTCGTATAGCAGGAGTAGACTTACCGCGGGATAAACGGATCGAAGTTGCTTTGACATACATCTTCGGCATCGGGTTGACCTTTTCCAAGGAGATACTGGCCACCACCGGAATCAATCCCGATACGCGGGTTCGCGACCTGACAGAAGAAGAGATTTCAAAACTCAGAGAGACCATTGACAAGAATTACAAGGTCGAAGGGGATCTTCGCCGGGAAGAGTCACTTAACATCAAACGCCTGATTGAAATTGGGTCATATCGCGGCAAGCGGCATCGCGTGGGACTTCCGGTTCGTGGACAACGGACCAAGACCAACGCCCGTACCCGCAAAGGACCTAAGAAAACAGTCGGCGTAAGACGGAAAGCAGTTAAGTAAGGGGAGGGATAAGCTTGGTAGCCAAAAGAGTTGTAAGGACAAAACGTAAAGAGCGCAAAAATATCGAGTATGGTGTGGCCCATATTCGTTCGACTTTCAACAATACCATCGTGACCATCACTGACGCCAAGGGTAACGCTATCTCCTGGGCAAGCGCCGGGGGAATGGGGTTTAAGGGCTCGCGGAAAAGCACCCCCTTTGCAGCGCAAATGGCGGCAGAACAAGCAGCCAAGGCAGCTATGGAGCATGGTATGAAATCGATCGAAGTCTTTGTCAAGGGTCCTGGCGCCGGCCGGGAGGCGGCCATCAGGTCGCTGCAGGCCGCCGGTCTGGAAGTTAACCTGATCAAGGACGTTACCCCCATTCCGCATAACGGTTGCCGTCCACCTAAGCGCAGAAGAGTATAACATAAGGATTTCGGGAGGTGTTAAACAAGAATGGCAAGATATATTGGAGCGGTTTGCAGACAGTGCCGCCGCGAGGGTTCAAAACTGTACCTCAAAGGCGATAAATGCTATAGTGATAAATGCTCCTTCACCCGCCGGGGCTACGCACCTGGCCAGCACGGACAAACCCAGACTCGTAAGAAGGTTTCGGAATACGGCACCCAGCTGCGGGAAAAGCAGAAGGCCCGTCGTATCTACGGTATTTTGGAACGCCAGTTCCACACATATTTTGAAAAAGCCGACCGCCAGAAGGGCGTAACAGGTGAAAACCTGCTGGTCATGCTGGAAAGAAGGCTGGATAATGTCGTCTATCGACTGGGCTTCGCGGAAAGCCGCACCCAGGCAAGGCAATTGATTCGCCATGGCCATTTCATTGTGAACGGCCAGCGGGTGGATATCCCGTCCTATTTGGTAAAGCCGGGCAATGTGATTGGAGTCAAGGAAGGCAGCAAAGATTCGCCGATTTTCAAAGAGATTTTCGAGGGTCTTGCCACCAAAACCGTGCCGTCATGGCTTGAACTGTCCGCGGCAGATGCTGTCGGCAAAGTAGGTCGTTATCCCACACGGGAAGAAATCGACATTCCTATCCAGGAACACTTCATTGTTGAATTGTACTCCCGTTAATCTGCCCTCAACAATGGATACGGCGTAACTTTTACGCAAAGAGGAGGGTTTTTCCGGATGATCGAAATCGAAAAGCCGAAGATCGAGATAGTTGAAATCAGCGAGGATAACCGTTACGGCAAGTTTGCCTGTGAGCCGCTGGAGCGGGGTTATGGTATCACTCTCGGTAACAGCCTGCGCCGGATACTGTTGTCGTCTCTGGCGGGAGCGGCGGTAACTTCGGTTAAAATTGACGGCGTCCTTCATGAATTTTCCACCATTCCCGGGGTGCGGGAGGACGTTACAGACATAATTTTAAATCTCAAAGGACTCTATCTGAAACTGTACGGCGATGAAGCCAGGGTTGTAAGGATCGAGGCTCAGGGCGAAGGCGAGGTCAAGGCTGGCGATATCATCACCGACCCGGATGTTGAAGTCCTGAATCCTGACCTGCATCTTGCGACATTGGACGCCGGCGGAAGCTTACGGATGGAGATTACTGTTGAGCGTGGCAAGGGTTACGTGCCTGCCGACAAAAACAAGAAGCCTGATCATGTTATAGGCGTCATTCCCATTGATTCCATCTTCACGCCGATTCATCGGGTCAACTACAGTGTCACCGATACCCGGGTCGGCAACGTTACCGACTATGACAAGCTCACCCTTGAAGTCTGGACTGATGGCAGTATCCGGCCGGAAGAAGCCGTGTCGAAGGCCGCAGCGGTCATGGTCCAGCATTTGAAACTCTTCCAGAACATCGCCGGCAGCGGGATAGAGGACGAGAATGGTGATGGATTATTTACCGAATCGGCGGAAGAGGCCGGCGCCAAGACGATGGAAATGACCATCGAAGATCTGGAGCTGTCGGTACGGTCTTACAACTGCCTGAAACGGGCCGGAATCAATACCGTCGCTGAACTGGTGCAAAAGACGGAAGAAGATATGATGAAGGTGCGTAATCTGGGCCGCAAATCTTTGGATGAAGTGAAGAAAAAGCTAGCTGAGCTTGGATTGTCACTAGCCGAAAATGAGGATTAAAGGAGGGAAGGGGAATCATGTTTTATCACAAATTAAGTCGCGACAGCAGTGCCCGTAAAGCTCTGTTCCGCAGCATTTTGACTTCCTTCTTTGAGCATGGGCGTATTGAAACAACAGAGGCAAAAGCCAAGGAGATTACTCCCTTGGTAGCCAAAATGATTACTTTGGCTAAGCGCGGCGATTTACACGCGCGCCGCCAGGTTTTGTCAGTTCTCATGAGCGAAGAAGTTGTCACAAAACTATTCGACGTAATTGCGCCGAAATATAAAGAACGCCAGGGTGG
>Ga0316228_1002638_pt1 | contig 15439 bp, 10 predicted proteins | sample TBH18021metaG_FD_206005 | JGI IMG/M metagenome (GOLD analysis project Ga0316228, IMG submission 206005) | Freshwater microbial communities from Trout Bog Lake, Wisconsin, USA - TBH18021 | ecosystem: Environmental > Aquatic > Freshwater > Lake > Hypolimnion/Profundal zone | place: USA: Wisconsin... | reverse complement strand
GCGGGTCATCGGGCCCGTGGTGTCTTGCGAGCCGACCGAGGTCATCTTCGGTTCGCAGTACGTGCCCGGACGGATGCCCTGGCCTTCCGGCAGGCCGCACGCGCGGCCAACCATCTTCTGCGCCAGCGAGAAGCCCTTGCCGCTGTCGGCCGGCAGGTGCGGCAGGCGGAACAGCGTCGACGGTGCGAGGCCCAGCGCTTCACGGGCCTTGGCGGTCAGGCCGCGGCCGATGATCAGCGGAATGCGGCCGCCGGCGCGCACTTCGTCGAACAGCACGTCGGACTTGACCTGGAATTCGGCGATGACCTTGCCGTCCTTCAGTGCCTTGCCTTCGTACGGGCGCAGTTCGACCACGTCGCCCATGTTCATTTGCGACACGTCGAGTTCGATCGGCAGCGCGCCGGCGTCTTCCATCGTGTTGTAGAAGATCGGGGCGATCTTGCCGCCGAGGCACACGCCGCCGAAGCGCTTGTTCGGGACGAACGGAATGTCTTCACCCGTGAACCACAGCACCGAGTTGGTGGCCGACTTGCGCGAGGAGCCGGTGCCGACCACGTCGCCCACATAGGCGACGAGATGACCCTTTTCCTTCAGCGATTCGATGAACTTGACCGGGCCGCGCTTGCCGTCTTCTTCCGGCGTGATGCCGGGGCGTGCGTTCTTCAGCATCGCCAGTGCGTGCATCGGGATGTCCGGGCGGGTGGTGGCGTCCGGTGCCGGCGACAGGTCGTCGGTGTTGGTTTCGCCCGTTACCTTGAACACGGTGATGGTCAGGCTTTCCGGCACTTCCGGACGGCTCGTAAACCATTCGGCGTCGGCCCAGCTTTGCAGCACGGCGCGCGCGTTGGCGTTGCCCTTGTCGGCGAGTTCCTTCACATCGTGGAACTGGTCGAACATCAGCAGCGTCTTCTTCAACGCTTCTGCGGCGGTAGCGCCCACTTCGGCGTCAGCCAGCAGTTCGATCAGCGGCTGGATGTTGTAGCCGCCCAGCATCGTGCCGAGCAGCTCGGTGGCGTGGGCACGCGAAATCAGCGCGCAGGCGGTCTCGCCCTTGGCTACGGCGGCCAGGAAGCCGGCCTTCACCCGGGCGGCTTCGTCCACGCCTGCGGGCACGCGATGGGTGATCAGGTCGACCAGGGTCTGCTCTTCGCCAGCGGGCGGATTGGTCAGCAGTTCGACCAGTTCGGCGGTCTGTTGAGCCGTCAGCGGCAACGGGGGAATACCGAGCGCGGCGCGAGCGGCCACGTGAGCGCGATAGTTTTCAAGCATGGAAGACCTGCTGAGATGACGTTACAGGGGAATCTTTTCGGGCACCCGAAGGTGTTCCGGGCGCCGCTTGGGCGCGATTCTAATCGCAATACCCCAGACGGTCAAATGTCTTATATCTTATATAAGAGTTAAACGGGCAAACCGCCCTCGTTGGATCCGATGCCGCATAATTGCGGACGAGTTCCCAACCGGTCCCGACCCTCGCCCGCAATGCCATATGTAGTCACCGAATCCTGCATCCAATGCAAATACACCGACTGCGTCGCCGTCTGCCCCATGGACTGCTTCCACGCAGGTCCCAATTTCCTGGTGATCGATCCGGATGAATGCATCGATTGCTCGATCTGCGTACCTGAGTGCCCGGTGGGCGCGATCTACCCGGCTGCCGAAGTGCCGGCCGATCAGCAGGACTTCATCGCACTGAATGCACAGCTCTCGCGCCGCGCCGACTGGCCCCGGCTGACCAAGGTGCAACCGCCGCTGCCCGATCATGCGCACTGGGCGCAGGTGAAGGACAAGCGCGATGCATTGGTCATCGCTCTCGATTGATTCGACTCTCTCGCACAGAACACCTCTTCATGACTGACCGCATCCTGCTCAGCATCGACGCCGGCGTGGCTGAAGTCCGGCTCAACCGCCCCGAGAAAATGAACGCCATCGACCCGGCCATGTTCGAAGCGCTCGTGACCGTTGGTAAACGCCTGATGAACGAGGCCGATCTTCGCGCAGTCGTGCTGTCCGGAGAGGGTCGCGCCTTCTGCGCGGGCCTCGACATGGCGAGCATGGCAGGCCTGGCCAGCAACGACGCCGGTTCAGGCATCAGCGCCGGCCGTCTTGCCAAGCGCACGCATGGGGCGGCCAATCTGCCGCAGTACGCCTGCACGGTATGGCGTGATCTGCCGGTGCCTGTGCTGGCTGCAGTGCATGGTGTCGCTTACGGCGGCGGCCTGCAGATCGCGCTGGGCGCCGACGTGCGCTACGTGGCGGCCGACACGCGCCTGTCGGTCATGGAAATCAAATGGGGTCTGGTGCCCGACATGGGCGGCATGGCGCTCACGCGTGGCCTGGTCCGCGCGGATCGGCTGCGCGAGCTGATCTACAGCGGTCGTGTCGTCAACGGCGAAGAAGCGTTCGCCCTGGGGCTGGCGACGCACGTTGTGGACGATCCGCGCGCGGCGGCGCTGGCGGCGGCGCGCGACATTGCCCAGAAGAGTCCCGACGCCATCCGTGCAGGCAAGCGCTTGATGCGAGTTGCGGAAGACGGCGACACCCCTGCCATTCTGCTGGCCGAGTCGGTCGAGCAGGACCGGCTGATCGGCACGGTCAATCAGCGCGAGGCGGTGCTGGCCGGCATGCAGAATCGCGCACCGGTTTTTCAACCGGCCGCGAAGTCCGAATAGAAATTAGAAATAGCCTGGGGCTGGCAGCTCAGGCGGTGGCGTGCTTGACCGCCATCGCGGCGCGCATGGCGTGCGAGCGGCTGACCACCTCGTCACGCAGCTTCGCGCGCAAACCCAGGGCAAACGCTGTCTCGGCCACCAGGAACAGCGGCCCAATCACCAGGCCCGCCAGATCGTCGACGAACGCCGGCTTACGTCCTTCGTAGTAGTGGCCGACAAACTGGATGATCCAGCCGATCACGAACAGGCCGATGCCCACTGACAACCAGGCCGCCGTCGAATGTGCGGCCACGTGGTTGCCCGCCCACACGCACACGGCAATCAGCGCAAACATCACCACGCCGAACATCGCGTCCAAACGCAGGTAGAACAGCGTCGTCAGCGCCAGCACGAGCAGTGCCGGTGTTACGGCCACGCCAGACAGGTCTGCCAGCACGGGCCGCGACAGCAACACCGCAACCGCCAGCACAATCGCCGGAATGCCGACAAAGTGCGTGGCGATATTGCGGCCGTCCTGGTGGTAAGCGGCGTAGTTGGAAAGATGGTCAGACAGGGTGCGCATGAAGGTCTCCGGTTTTTGTGCGCTTGCAGCATGGACGCTTCAGCCGCACGCTCGTTATGATCGTTTCATCCTAGTCAGTGGATGGCACGCCGCTCTGTCGCGTAGCCGACACATTCGACGTTTCCGAAGCGCTCTTCAGCCGCCCCCATGGACCACCCCGTCGCCACATCCGGCACGCTGGACGCCCGCTCGTACCGCGAACGCCTGCACGCCAGCAGCTGGTTCGGCACGCTCGGGGCAACCTTGCAAGACGCATTGATCGACATCGCGGCAGTGCGCCGCTTGGGCGCTGGGGAGATCCTCTTCCAGCGTGGCGACGCGCCCGACGGCCTCTACTGCGTGGTGGAAGGCACGATCCGCATCGGCGCCACCAGCGCAGACGGGCGCGAAGCGCTGCTGGCTGTACTGGAACCCGTCAACTGGTTTGGCGAGATCGGCGTGTTCGACCGCCAGCCCCGCACGCATGACGCCCGCGCCGACGGCCATACGACATTGCTGCATATGCCGCAGGCGGCGCTGATCGCCTTGCTGGATGGCTCGCCCGCGCTGCTGCATGCGTTTGCCCTGCTGCTGACTCACAAGCTGCGCCTGACATTCATCGTGCTGGAAGAGACCGCCCTCCTGCCCGCCCCCGTGCGTGTGGCGCGGCGCCTGCTACTGATGGCGGACGGCTACGGCGACCTGCGCCTGGGCACGCGGCGTGTGCTGCACGTGCCACAGGAGCAGCTTGCGCAATTGCTGTCACTGTCCCGGCAGACCGTGAATCAGGTTTTGAAGGAATTCGAAGCGCACGGCATCCTCAGGCTGGCTTACGGAGAAATCGAACTGCTGGACTTTGCGGGCCTGCATCGGCTTGCATACGAGGTGGGAAGGGGATGAAATCCCGGCCAATACCCCTAACATGCGATGCGTTAGGACCGATCCTATAATGTGTTCCCACTCGCACATTCGCCCTTCGCATGGTGCGGAGTTGGCGATGCGAGTGTCCTTCAACGGAAGAGAAACATCATGCCCCGCCAGACCCCCATCGAGCGCTATCGCAACATCGGCATCTCGGCGCACATCGACGCCGGCAAAACCACCACGACCGAGCGCATCCTGTTCTACACCGGGGTCAATCACAAGATAGGCGAGGTGCATGACGGCGCGGCCACGATGGACTGGATGGAGCAGGAGCAAGAGCGCGGCATCACCATCACGTCGGCGGCCACGCACTGCATGTGGCGCGGCATGGCCGGCAACTACCCCGAGCACCGCATCAACATCATCGACACCCCGGGCCACGTCGATTTCACCATCGAAGTGGAACGCTCCATGCGCGTGCTGGATGGCGCCTGCATGGTCTACGACTCGGTGGGCGGCGTGCAGCCGCAGTCAGAAACCGTCTGGCGCCAGGCCAACAAATACAAGGTGCCGCGCATCGCGTTCGTCAACAAGATGGACCGCATCGGCGCGGACTTCTTCCGCGTTGAGCGCCAGATGCGCGAGCGCCTGAAGGGCAACCCGGTGCCGATCCAGATTCCCGTTGGCGCGGAAGACGGCTTTCGCGGGGTGGTCGACCTCGTCAAGATGAAAGAGATCCTGTGGGACGATGCCTCGCAGGGCGTGAAGTTCGAGTACACCGACATCGACCCGGCGCTGCTGCCCATCGCGCAGGAATGGCGCGAAAAGATGGTCGAAGCCGCCGCAGAGGCGGATGAAGAACTGCTCAACAAATACCTCGGCGGAGAAGAGCTGACCGAGGAAGAGATCAAGCGCGCCCTGCGCAAACGCACCATCGCCGGCGAAATCCAGCCGATGCTGTGCGGCTCCGCCTTCAAGAACAAGGGCGTGCAGGCGATGCTCGACGCGGTGGTCGACTACCTGCCCTCGCCAGTGGACATTCCCGCCATCGAAGGCCACGGCGAGAAAGACGAGCCGCTGGAGCGCCACCCGAGCGACAGCGAGCCCTTCGCCGCCCTGGCCTTCAAGATCATGACCGACCCGTTCGTCGGCCAGCTCGCGTTCTTCCGCGTGTATTCGGGCAAGATCAACTCGGGCGACACGGTCTACAACTCGGTCAAGGGCAAGCGTGAGCGCCTGGGCCGGATCCTGCAGATGCACGCCAACCAGCGCGAAGAGATCAAGGAAGTGCTGGCAGGTGACATCGCCGCCGCGGTGGGCCTGAAAGACGTGACGACCGGTGAAACGCTGTGCGATCCGGAGCACGTCATCGTGCTGGAGCGCATGGAATTTCCGGAGCCCGTCATCAGCCAGGCCGTGGAGCCCAAGACCAAGGCCGACCAGGAAAAGATGGGCATCGCCCTGAACCGCCTGGCGCAAGAAGACCCGTCGTTCCGAGTGAAGACCGACGAGGAATCCGGCCAGACCATCATTTCAGGCATGGGCGAGCTGCACCTGGAAATCCTGGTCGACCGCATGAAGCGCGAGTTTGGCGTGGAAGCCACCGTCGGCAAGCCGCAGGTGGCCTACCGCGAAACCATCAAGAAGGCTGCTGAAGACGTCGAAGGCAAGTTCGTCAAGCAATCCGGCGGACGCGGTCAGTATGGCCATGCGGTCATCACGCTGGAGCCCAACGAGGGCAAGGGCTACGAGTTCGTCGACGAGATCAAGGGCGGCGTGATCCCGCGCGAGTTCATCCCGGCGGTGGACAAGGGCATCCGTGACACGCTCAACACGGGCGTGCTCGCGGGTTACCCGGTGGTGGACGTCAAGGTGCGCCTGACCTTCGGCTCGTACCACGACGTGGATTCGAACGAAAACGCGTTCCGCATGGCCGGCTCGATGGCCTTCAAAGAGGCCATGCGCAAGGCCGGCCCCATCCTGCTCGAACCGATGATGGCCGTGGAAGTGGAAACGCCCGAAGACTACATGGGCAACGTGATCGGCGATCTGTCATCGCGGCGCGGCATGGTGCAAGGCACGGAAGACATTCCGGGCGGTGGCGGCAAGGTCGTGCATGCCGAGGTGCCGCTGGCCGAGATGTTCGGCTACTCCACCAACCTGCGTTCGCTCAGCCAGGGCCGTGCGACGTACACGATGGAGTTCAAGCACTACGCTGAAGCACCGCGCAACGTGTCGGAAGCCGTGATGGCAGCCAAGAAGGTCTGACGTTTTTTTGCTTCATCCGCTGCGGCCGCCGAGTGCGGCCGCAGTGCTGTGTGCGCTAGCCCGCAGGCAGGTTTTCTACGCAGAAATCGATAAACGCATGCACCTTCACCGGCAGGTAGCGACGCGACGGATACAGCGCGTACAACGCAAACCGCTCGTCTGGCCTCGATGCATTGCGTCTGCGCCTGTATGACGCGGACCGTGCCGCTATTGCCGCGTTGCGAAGACGTTGCGCTACGTACAACCGGCCTGTGCGCCCGATTGGGATGCCGTGCCCGCCTAACGCAGCCACATCAGCCACGCGTACACGATGCCCCCCGCAGCCAGGAGAAACGGCATCGAATACGCGTGAAACACCCACCACGCACGGCGGTCGCCCAGCATGCGCAACGCAATCAGGTTGGCCAACGACCCGATGAGCGTACCGAATCCGCCCACGCTTACCGCAAAGGCGATCATCGGCCAGTCATGCGAATACTCGGCCAGCAGGATCGCCGCCGGCACGTTGCTGATAATCTGCGACACGCCAATGCCGGCCCAGTACAGATGCATTGGATTGCTCAACGCCAGCGCATCCAGCGCCTGCCGCACAACGCCAAGCTGCGCCACCAGCCGCAGGTCAATGAACATCAGCATGAACACGAGCAGCAGGCCCCAGTCCACCCGCGCCAGCACATAGCGCGCACCGATCAGATACAGCACGATCAACCCGGCTGCCGCCACTAGCGGGTGGCCAAGATCGGTCAGCACCAGAAACGGCACGTACAGCGCGAGCGCCGGCACCAGCAGGCGCTTGTGTAATTCCACGTCGGCAGTTTCGGCATGCAGATGGATTTCGTGCGAGGCAAAGGCCAGCCACGTCACCACCAGCAGCAAGGCCATCAGGAGCACGACCATCGGCGCCATCTGCCAGACAAACGCGCCAAACGACAGCCCCGATTGATGCCACAGGAAGAGGTTCTGCGGATTGCCGATCGGCGTGAGTGCAGAACCCGCGTTGACCGCCAGCGCCTCGAATATCACCAGCCGCGCCACCGGCAAGCTGGCGACCTGCCGCAAGCCGACGGTGAGTGGCACGATGACGAACAACGCCACATCGTTGGTCAATACGGTGGACAGCGCTGCCGAAGCCGCTACCAGGCTGAGTGCAAGTACACGCTGGCTGCTGACCACTTCGACGAGGCGCCGGCCGAGCAGCTGCAGCATGCCGCTGGCCTCAACCGCCTTGGTCAGGATGAGCAAGCCGGCCAATGCGGCAATGGTGTGCCAGTCAATCAGCGCCGGATACTCAACAATGCGCTTGGGCGCCATGAGGGTCAGCGCGCCGCAAATGGCCAGCAACGACCAGAAGAAAACGTCTTGTTTGAGGTGGTGCCAGAACGGCGGGTGTTGCGGCACGGCTTTCGCCATCTGGTTGCGTGGCAGATCGCCGTTCATATGAAAGAAAAAGGAAACGTTGGCGCAAACGCGCGCAAATCAACCGGGCGCGGTTTGCGCGGCCGATTGTAGTGCGACTGCCTCCTGCGCTCAATCGCAAGCCGGGCGCTTGCGTGCCCGGCCTGTGCCAGAAGGATCCGCTTACGACTCGCGCGAACCCGAACCGCCCGGACGATCCGAGCCGCCCGACGAGCCGCCAGCGCCTGGGCGGTCCGAAGACGTCATGCGCGAGCGATCTTCTGCACTGCTGCCAGCATGCGGTGCGCCTTGCTGGCCGGCTTGGCTATGCGAGGCACCCGGATGATAGGCCGACTGCGGATGGCGCTCTGGCCCGCGGTATTGGCCCGCCAGGCCATGACCACCGCCCGTGCCGCCCATTGAACCTTGCTCCGAGCGCTCGTGGCCTGCTTCTGCCCCGCCGCCCGCTTGCGTTGGCTGCGTCGGGTGATTGGCAATCACGCGCTCGATCTCGGCGACGGCTTCTCGCGGCGCCAGAACGACCTCCAGCCCCAGCGCGCCGGCCACGGCCATCAGCGTCGACAGGCGGGGATCGGCACGACCGGATTCCGCGCGCAAATACGCTTCGCGAGAGATACCGGCCATCTTGGCGACATCTTCCTGTTTGAGCTTGCGCGACTTGCGCAGACTGTGTAACTGCTTGAAAGGCTGTTCCATCTGTTCGCTCCTGCACCTGAGATGGGAAACACCGCCGGGTCTGGACCCGAACGATGAGCGGAAAATATGCGGGTCGGGTGGCTGCACCTTCGTCCGCGGTCATACACAGCACGGCAACGGCGGCGGCTGTCATGTATGCACGCCGCTGCATAGGTTTTTGGGGGCGGCCTCCGTGATGTGTTTTCTACAGAGTAGACGTAATTTCAACTGCACCCAATATCGACGCGTGATGAAAGCGCATCTCATCAACCTGTTTATGGTGACAAGGCGGCTGCGGGTCAGTTCCCTCACAGATGCCGTTTTCTTCGCTTGGCAGGCCAAGTTTGTGACGCCTCAAGCGCAAATCCTTGCATCCGCATTGCGTTTCGTCGATCCGCGCTTGCCCTAACCACCAATCGGAGGGTGCCCGGCGGGAGAGAACCGCCTGTGCCTCCTGCGTCACGGTGGGGCGAGCGCGCGTGCCTCTCATCACGCAATTGCCGTGCCGAAGGTGACGCGGCGGTCAGTTGCCGGTGGACAGGAAATTAATGGAAGTCGCGGCTGGAAGTGGCGAGGCGCCCCAGAAGTGGGGTCAGATCCACCAGATGCTGGGCGACAAGGTGTCGGGTCTCGCGCTCACATTGCCATTTACCGTAGACGCCCAGCAACTGGGCGTTCAGCACTTCGCGTCGCTGACGCTCGATCAAGTGCGGCCAGAGGATGACGTTGATGGCGCCCGTCTCATCTTCAATGGAAACGAAGATCGTGCCGTTGGCCGTGCCCGGCCGCTGCCGCACCGTGACAATGCCGCAAGCGCGCGCCAGTTGCCCGTTGCGATAGCCGGCCAGCGTGGCGGCGGTGGCGAAACGCATGCGCTCGAGCCGTGCGCGCAGCAGCTCTACCGGATGGCTCTGCAACGACAATCCCAGGCTGCCGTAATCCGCCATCACCTCTTCGCCTATGGGCGGTGCAGGCAGTTCCAGCGGCGCTTCCACCGGACGAGCCTGGCGCAGCAGCGCGTGATCGTGGCCGGGCTCCTGCAGTGCGAGCGTTTGCCATAGCGCCTGACGACGGTGGCCGGCCAGCGACTTCAGCGCATTGGCGGCGGCCAGCACGTTCAAGTCGTGACGGTCGAGCGCGGCGCGATGGGCGAGATCCTCCACACTCGTAAATGGCGCTTGGGCGCGAGCCGCTTCGATACGCTCGGCAGCCGGCTTGCGCATGCCCCGAATGCGATTCAACCCGAGCCGGATATCGGGTTGCACTAGGCCATCTTCACCGGTCTCGCCATCGGCGCGGGGATGCAGCGTACTGTCCCATACGCTGGCCGTCACGTCCGCGGGCAGCACACGCACATGGCTGCGCCGCGCCTCCTGCACCAGTTGCGACGGTGAATAGAACCCCATCGGCTGACTGTTGAGCAACGCCGCAAAAAACGCCGCCGGCTCATGGCATTTCAGGAAGCTGCTGACGTAAGCCAGCTTGGCAAAGCCTGCCGCGTGGCTTTCGGGGAAGCCGTATTCGGCAAAACCTTCCATCTGTTTGCACAGCGCTTCGACAAAAGCAGGGTCGTAGCGCCTCTTGACGACCATCGCATGCACCAGGCGCTCCTGATGCTGCGTGAGATTCCCCTTGCGCTTCCAGGCGGCCATGTCGCGGCGCAGGCGGTCAGCATCATCCGCAGTGAAATCGCCGGCCTTCATGGCGATCTCCATCACCTGCTCCTGGAAGATCGGCACACCCAGCGTGCGTTCGAGCACGGCTTTCACCTCGGGGCCGGGGTAGGTCACGCAATCGGTGTTGCCATTGCGCTTTGCCTCGCGCCGCTGCAGATACGGGTGGACCATGCCGCCCTGGATCGGCCCCGGCCGTACGATGGCCACCTGGATCACCAAGTCGTAATACTCGCGCGGACGCAGACGCGGCAGCATCGATTGCTGCGCACGCGATTCGATCTGGAACACGCCGATGGTCTCGGCGCGGCAGATCATGTCGTAGGTTTCGGTATCGTCATCGGGCAGGTTCTGCATGGCGAGCTTGGCCGTCGCGCCGTAGTGCTCGCGCCGCCCGGGCAACGCATCGACCATGTCCAACGTGCGGCGAATGGCCGTCAGCATGCCCAGCGCCAGTACGTCCACCTTCAGCAGGCGCAGCGATTCGAGATCGTCTTTATCCCACTGGATGACGCGGCGGTTTTCCATCGCGGCGTTCTCGATCGGCACCAGGCGCGAAAGCTTGCCCTGCGCAATCACGAACCCGCCCACGTGCTGCGACAGATGGCGCGGAAAACCACGCAACTGATCCACCAGTTGCGCCCAGCGCAGCACCAACGGTGATTCCGGATCCAGACCTTGCTGGCCTGCGCGCTGCGCAAATTCCTTACGGCTATCCCACCACGCCTGCCCCTTGGCCACCTGCTCGACGATGCCCAGGTCGATACCCAACGCGCGACCGACGTCACGCAGTGCGCTACGCGTGCGGTAAGTGATGAGCGCTGCTGCCAGCGCTGTACGTGTCACACCGTATTTTTTGTAGATGTACTGGATGACCTCTTCGCGACGCTGATGCTCGAAATCGACGTCGATGTCGGGCGGCTCATTGCGCGCACGCGAAAGAAAGCGTGCGAACAGCGTGTTGCCGCTATCCGGGTTCACCTCGGTAATCCCCAGGCAATAGCACACCGCCGAGTTGGCCGCCGAACCTCGCCCCTGGCAGAGAATCCCTTCGTTGCGCGCGAACTTCACCACGTCATAGACGGTCAGGAAAAACGGCTCGTACCCCAGCTCGGCAATCAGTCCGAGTTCCTCCTCAATCTGCGCATGCACCTTCTCCGACACACCATTCGGATAGCGTCGCGCGGCGCCAGCGAACGTTTCGGCGCGCAGGTATTCCGCCGGCGTCATGCCTTCCGGCACGACTTCGCTCGGATATTCGTATTCGATTTCGTCGAGAGAAAAATTGCACAACGCGGCCAGCTCCACCGTGCGACGCAGGATCTTCTCGCCACCCTCGCCTTGATAGAGGAACGCGAGCTGCATGCGCGTGCGCATTGCTTGTTCAGCGCTGGGCGCAAGTTCCAAACCGCACTCGGAAAGCGGCTTGGATAGACGGATGGCGGTCAGCACGTCGTGCAGCGGTTTGCGTTGGCGCGTGTGCATCTGAACACCGCCGGTCGCGACCATGGGCACATCGATCTGTTCCGACACCGCCAAGACCGTACCGCGATGGCGGTCATCCGCGTGCCGCAGCGGCAACTCCAGCGCAATCGATAGCCGATCCCCGAACACGCGTTGGCACCACCACGCCTGAGCCAACAGTTGCTGCGGGTCAGGATCGTAATCAGGCAGCAGAATCGCCAGGCAATCGGGCGCGCCGCGCAGGTGCGCGAGTTCGCCTTGGGGCGAGGCCAAATCGTCAGCTAGCAAGCGGTATTCGCCCTTGGGTGCGGCCAACCGCGCGTGCGTGATGATTTCGCTCAGGTTGCCGTAACCCTCGATGTTCTGCGCCAGCAGCACCAGCCGCAGCCAAGGTTCGCCATCGGCATTGCGCACCGTGAAGCGACTGCCGATGATGAGCTTCAGTTCGTGCTCCTTCGAAGCCACAAGCGCCCGCGCGGTGCCTGCTACAGAGCATTCGTCAGTCAGCGCCAGTGCTTGATAACCGTAAAGTTTGGCGCGCTCCACCAGTTCGCTCGGGTGCGACGCGCCTGTCAGGAACGTGAAGTTGCTGATGCAATGCAGCTCGGCATAGTCGGGCAGAACGGGGAGAGGCGTGGCCGAAGTCATGACGTGCTTAACCGAACAAGCCGTGCAGATACCAGCGGGCGTCTTCCTCTCCCGCGTTAGCCTTGCCTGCGGAAACGCGCTCGCGATACACCCAGTAACGCTCGCCTTTTCCTCCCTCGACGATGAAGTAATCGCGCTTGATGAGGTCGTCGTCCCACCAGCCGGATTCAATGCGTTCGGGCATCGACACCAGCCGCAGCCGCCCGCGGTAATACGGATAATTCTGACGTGTCAGCAGCGGGATCGGCTTCTCCAGCAGCCACAGCGGCCGCTCCGGCTGTTGCGCGTGCCATTGCGCCAATGCCTGACGCGCCGCGGCACGGCTCTGCGCGGTAGTCGCGGCATTCACCTCGACCCAATGGTTGGCGCGCTCGGGGCGATGATCAGCACACGGCTGCGGGTGACGCACGTTCTCAGCGCCCAGCCTGGCGATCAGCGTGTCGATCAGGCGTGCAGCATCTTCAGCGCGACCACCTGGCTCGGGAAACAGCGACTCCGTGGGCGGCGCGAGCGGCGTAGCGTCGGTCACCGTCAGGCGTAGTTCGACCACTGGTGCGATCAGCGTGAGCCGATGCACGCGCTCATGCAGCACCCGCGACAAGTGCGCCAGCGTGCGAACCGGCTGTGCCAGCGCGATCTCCACCGGCGTGGACGAAGCGGCATCCTCACTGCTCCGGCCGCGCCGGCGTTCGTGCTCCAGCGTGAGTCGATATGTCTTGGCGCCCAATTGAAGCGCCGACAGCCAGCCGACCAGCTGCAACAACAATTGCTCCGAGGCTGCCAGCACACCTTCCGCGTTATCGATGCGACCTGACAATTCCAACGGCACATCAAAGCACAACGGCGCGGTGAACCACGTGAAGCTCTCGTGCCCGTTGCCATAAGCCGCGTCGAGCGTATCCATCAGCAACGGCCCGCAGCGCCGCCGCAATCCGCTACGCGGTAACTCGCGCAAATCGGACAGCGTGCGGCAGCCGAGGCCCTCAAGCCAATCAGGCCGTGTAAGACGCGCCACCGCATCGACCGGCAATTGATCAAGCAACGTCGACAACCGCTCCTGCCGCACCGCCCTCCGCACGCGCCCCTGACGGGCTGCTGTGCGACGCCGGCCACGTATCGGCGCCGGCTGTGCACTGGCAAGCCATGCCGCACCGCGCGCCGTCGGCCCGGTGCCAAGCTGCGGCACGGCACCCAACCGAAACGCGCAATACCTCACCGCCCGACACAGCGCGCGATGCCCACCGAACAGGCGCAAGCTGGCCTCCACCTCCAACAGGACAGTTGCCTCATCCACCACGTCCAACGTCACATGCGGCGTGAATGCCAGCAACGCCAGCGCCAGCGATTGCACCAACCGTGCCTCGGCCGCCACGTCACGGTCAAGCTGTATAGCGTGTGGTACCAATGCCTGCGCTCCCGCCCGGCGCAGGCCTGCATGTACGCCTTCGCGCATCGCCAAACGGTTGGCCGACACCACGCGCTCCTGCTCCAACACCACCACCGGCAAAGGCAGCGCGGCCGGATCAGACCACCGCGGTCGAAGCGCGTCGAGTGGGAGACGGGGCAGATGCACCGCGATCCAGAACGGCATGATCGGGAGTGTTTTGATCGGGAACGTCCGACAAAGCATCGAACGCAACAGAAGACGAAGGAGACGAAAGCGCCGCCAGCAATTGCGCCGTGGCCGGATCCATGATGAACGGCTCGACGGGCGGCACAGACAACGGACGCACAGAAGCGCGACCGGCCCGAAGCGGATCCGCCAACGGCAGCAGCAATGGAGATTCACGCAACGGCCCGCGCCGCTTGTGGAAGAGGATGGACAGCACATCGGCGCCAGCCGGCTCCAGCCCCAGCCGCAGCACCGCCGGCGACGACTCACGCTGCGCCTGGGCCGGCCGGAACAACCAGATGGCGCTCTCTCCCGCCTGGGCCAACACTTGCAGCCTGCGAAGCTCTCCTGGGCGTGCCCGGTTCAGCCAGACCAGTACTCCGCCGAAAGCCTTGCTGCGTAGAACCTGCTCGGCTGCCCACAGAAGGTCAGCGGGCTTGTCAGCCCGCACCCATACGATTTGTTCAGGAGAGAAATCCCAGCCCACCAGCCTCACTGCATTCGGCAGATGCGGTGGAGCAATCAGCGCGATGCGCCCTGCGCCCGTGCACAGCGTAGACAACGTCGGGCGCAGCAACCGGCATTCACCAATACCGGATTGTGGACACAGCAGTTCGGTCAATCCGCCGAGGGGCCAGCCACCACCGGGCAACTCGGCATTCAGTGAATCATATCCAGTGGTCAGAACGCGCCCGCCGCCTCGCGCCAGACGGCCTGCACTCCACAATGCGGGATGCAGCGTTTCCGGCAATGGCGCCGTCGAGGCTTTCGGCGCGGGCGAACGCAACCTAGACACCTCGCGCACGGCGGGGGCATGGCATTTCGCCACATCTTCGGCGATGAAAAGAGACGAGGACAACGCAAACATGGAAACGCCAAAGCAAGCGATGAATACTGTATGAATATACAGTATCACAGCTTTCCTTCAACGCGGGCTAGTTTTGCGTGAGCGTTTGGGAACGGACAAAAGTTATGTTCCCTGCGACAAAGTTCGTTTCCCTGGCGTGGAACGCCAAAGTTAGGGTGTCTGACGGCCTCGGCAGAAGGCACTTCGCCGACAAAGTTACCTTCCCCTGCCCCCGCAAACCCGTGCCAACCTTGCGCGAGCACCCGAGAAATATTTTCCGCACTGCTGAGCGAACCAGTGCTGTACCGCTACATCACCTAACCCCGCCATCGCCTGACAGTGAATGAGACGCGTGCGGCAAGACTCAAAACCATCTCGCCTGTCGTCCAGCGCGAGCCAATGGGTAAGCCGGTGTCTCGATACGTACTGAAGTACCTGGCGACCTCTGGACATCCCCAACCAATACAATGCGTCGTCGATGCTGCCATTGAATGTCGAACCTGAAACACGACGCCGAAGATCCTCGATTGGCAAAGCATCCCGAGCGATCTCAAAGCCAAACTTTGGCACCCAGTCCGTCGACAAGACCAGCTCAACGAGGGGATGAGGTTCGAGCAGTTGGGCTAGTAGACCGGCATATTCAAATTGACCTGCCCCCGGTTTTAGTACGAAGCACAGTTAGAGTCCGAGGTTAAAAACTCTTGCTCATGCCCCTGCGCAAACTGCATCGGGGTCAGGTAGCCGAGCGAGCTGTGAGGCCGC
>Ga0316228_1002636_pt1 | contig 15446 bp, 10 predicted proteins | sample TBH18021metaG_FD_206005 | JGI IMG/M metagenome (GOLD analysis project Ga0316228, IMG submission 206005) | Freshwater microbial communities from Trout Bog Lake, Wisconsin, USA - TBH18021 | ecosystem: Environmental > Aquatic > Freshwater > Lake > Hypolimnion/Profundal zone | place: USA: Wisconsin... | reverse complement strand
GATCTCTGGGCGGCGATCCGTCAGGCATTCACGCGCTTCAGTCCGCAGGAGTGCCGCAACTACCTCGCCGCAGCCGGCTACGAGAACGACTTGGCCGTCGCTACCTGACCGGGAACAGCTCTAGATCGGCGAGCGCGGCTGGCGAGGTCGTTGCCTGCAACGCCGCAATGAGTTCCTGGGGGGCCTGCGGCAGGAGTTGCATCGCTTCCACAGCTTGGCTTTGGAGGTGACGAAACCGCGCCTCCACCTCCGGCGTCTGGAGCTCGGGCTCGGGAATATGCAGCACGCGTGCGGCCAGAAAGGGCGTGCCGGGCAGGAATTCCAGAATGCGAAAGCGCTGCATGCCCTGCAGCACGACGTGGTGCGAACCGTCTGGAGCGGTCATGTAGCGGACGATGTTGGCGACCGTTCCGATCGGATGCAGGTCCTCTGGCCCTGGATCGTCGAGCCCGGCATCGCGCTGCATGACGATTCCGATGGGGCGCTCCTCACGGACGGCGTGCTGGGCCGCGGCGATGGATTTTGCCCGCCCGACGACCATGGGGCCGATGATGCCGGGGAAGAGCACCGTGTTGCGTGCTGGTAGCAGAATGAGCGCGTCGCTTGGGAGGGCCGGGGCGGTTGCGGAAGCCTGTGGATCCGGACCAGCCGTATCGGCGTGGTTTGCGGATGAACCATTGAAGAAGATCATGGGCCGCTCCCTCAAACCGCCTTCCGAAGGCTGAACACGAGGCAGCCGTTTACCGCGAGTTGTCGAACACCGGAGTAGCGGCCCGGCGGTAGCGGAATACGCCGCTCAAAGCGGCCCTGTGGCAGCTCGAGCCGGTGAATCACGGCACGGCGGAGCTCCGACGGAAGTATGCGGCGGCCGCTCACGACAAGAGAGCCGTCACTGACCAGCGCCTTGACTTGGCCTGGATCAACGCCCGGCAAGGCGATCAGGACGAGCACCTCCTCCTCGGTCTCAAGCATGTCGACCGGCGGCTCCCACACCGGTTCGCGCGAGGGCACCGAGTGCTGCGGCCGGAAGAACTGACGATGCATCTTCTCAGCGCGCGAGAGAGCATCGATGGCTTCGGACAGCATCCAGCTCGTTGGATCTCGGTCTGGCATCGGCATCTCCCACCAAAGCGGGTACCAAGGCATCTAACTCGACAGCAGCGCCCATGGTTCAGCGCCGATAGGCGGCTAGGAGGCATCTTGGAAACACATTCGGATACGCTTTGGCAAGCAGGAATTGCTGCTGCTCACGGCGAAGTAATTGCACGGCCCAGCAGTGCCCAGAGAAGCGTCTTCATGCTTCACGCTTTGCGAACACGCCGGCGATCTTCGGCATTGAGGACACGACGTGGCGTGCTTCGAGAACGCTGACGTTGTCCCTATCCGTCCCTTGACCACCCTTCACGCCCGGCTTAGGGCGAACAACAGCCCAGGTTCGCGCGTTGTCGTGGCAGAACTGCTGTCAGAGCTTCTACTATGCTCCGCCCTATCCTCATCGCTCTCCTTACCCTCTCGGCACCGACTCTCGTGCAAGCCATGCCTCTCCTTCCGCAAAACGAAAAGGCCGCGGTTCATCCGGTGGCACCGCAATGCACGCGGGTCCGGCGTAAATTCTTCGTTCCGGCGGAAGGCTGGTTGGTCAAGACAGTGTTTGTTGCCTGCAAGACAATCGTTGCGGCGACTAATCAGACAGACAAGAAGAGTGATGTAAGTTTGCCCAGCGACGGCTCTGGCAAGTCCAGGTAGCCCACCTCGGGCTTGTGGCGCATGGTGTAGAAGCTCCTGAGGCGGGGCCCGCCTCTGCACCTGAAGGGCTTGCGCGCCAGGCAGGCAGCAATAGGCAAAGTGGGCTACTTGCCTACCCTTGGCGCCGCCATCGCCCGACCCGAATGCTCGGCGGCTAATGCGCTCGCGGACGTGCCTCTCCTACGAGCACCGCCAGGGTGCCTCCATAGAGGACTTGGATTGCCGTTGGGGGGGGGCTGCCCAAGCGTCGTGGGCTAGTGCCTGACCAGGCGAGAGGTTGCAGTGGCAAGGATCCGTATCGTCCTCCATGCTAAAGCGGCCAACGATCCGCGGGTGAGAGCCGCGGTCAGCGCGGTCCGAGAGGATGGCCACACGGTTCAGGTTCGTGTGACCTGGGAGGCCGGTGATGCGGTCTGTCTGACGACTGAGGCCGTCGAGGAGGCGCAGCATGGGCGGATTGACCGCATCGTGGCGGGCGGAGGCGACGGCACGGTCAACGAAGTCTTTGCCGCAGCCTATCTCGCCGGTCTGCCGTCCGGTTGCTCCCTGGGAGTGTTGCCAGTGGGGACCGCCAACGACTTCGCCCGGTCCGCAGGCATTCCGATAAAAGATCTTGCAGCGGCACTGCGGCTCGTTGCCCAAGCTCCTGCGCGCCCGATCGATCTGGGCCTGGTGAATGGAAGGCCATTCGTCAATCTTCTTTCGGGTGGCTTCGGCTCTCGTGTCACAGCAGAGACGGACCCCGACCTGAAGCGGCGGCTGGGCGGCTTAGCGTATGTTCTAACAGGCGTCTCGCGCTTTGCGGAACTCGCTGCCAGCCGCGGCCGCTTCCGAGCCGAAGGCTTCCTCTGGGAGGGGCCTTTCTTTGCCGCTGCGATCGGAAATGGGCGGCAGGCTGGCGGCGGTGTACCGCTTTGCCCGGAGGCGAAGCTTGACGACGGCTTGCTGGACTTGATGATCCTGCCGGAACTCGATCGGGTCGCCCGTCTCGAGGCTTTCACTCGGCTGTTACGACATGGCGCCGAAGGCATCCGCTTCCAGCAAGTTACCACCCGAAGCCCCTGGATCGAGTTCGAATCCGATAAGTCTCTTTACGTGAACCTGGATGGCGAGCCGATTTTGGTCAAGCGTTTCCGCGTTGAGTGTCGGCCGCGTGTGCTACCTGTGCATCTCGGCGAGTCTCCATTGATTTCAAGAAAGCGATGAGCTGAACGGCGGACCGTCAGTCCCGTCGGAGATGCGGGACTTCGCTGAACTGCCTTGGTGCCCAAAGCAACTTTCATCCTAATCGCCCCTCGACCGTGGTGGCGAGCAGGCGTCTGACCGGTTAGGGAGCGCCATCTGGGTCTGCCATCATCTGAGGTGATCGAGAGCAGCGGCGAGGCAGAGGATGCCGTTGAAGCTGGCGGCGGTATTTGCTTGGCTGCTCTCAGCGGGCCGCCACTCTTTCAGGCGAGCCCAGAGTCTTTCGACAAGGTTGCGGTTGGCAAAGATCCAGGCAGAGCCGCGCACCGGTCCCTCGTTGCACTTGGCAGGGATCGCAGGTTTTTCCCCGGCTTCTCGTAACGTACTGCCGGAAGCGGTGGCTGGAGGAGCCGCCGTCGGCCACGACTCATGTCAGTACGCCCGGCAAGCGGTCGAGCAGAGGTAAAGCGTGGGGCAGTTCATGCGCCTGCTCTGGCGCGACCTGACGTGCGCGCACGTTGGTGCCATCGAGGAACATCATGCCCAGCTGCACGCCGCGCTCGTGCACAAGGCAAGCAGCCGCTCCTACACACCGCTTCGCGCCCGGCAGATGAAGATCTGAGCTGCGGTTCACCAACGCCCCATTTCTCTTGGGATCACGCGCCACATGGCGCCATTCTGGTGCCGCCAAAGGATCACCGAGAGTGTGCGCCTAAGGCTCTCAACGGTGTCTTCGCCCGTGGTCGGCAGACCTCGACCTGCGGCTCCAGAACAGCCCATTGCGCGTCGCTCAGCATCATCCCTCCTCGCATCGCAGGAGCAAAACGCGTGTGCCTCCAGACAGTTCAGATGACGGCAGGCCCTAGTGGCTCTGCACAGGGGATTTGACGGTTTGAGCCTGTGCGGCGTGGAGGGTCGGCAGGGTATCGGGGTCGACGAGGATCCTTATGGATCTCGGAGCTCCGGGTGTGAGCGCGATGAAGCTCGATCGCTCAAGCATAAGGATCATCTGATGAACCGAGGGCGGCGTCACGCGGAAGTGGCGTTGCAGGTCGACTTCGGCAGGTGGCCGGCCCAGAACCACCGTGTAAGCATGGATGAAGGCGAGATACCGCCCCTGCTTGTCTGAAAAGCGGGGTGGGCGTCGGCTTTGGTCCGGTTCATCTCTGCTGCCATCCAGACCGGGGGCAGAAATGAACGTAAAGTACCAGGTTGATTTGGACCAGGGCGAACGCGAGCAGCTGAGGAGCCTGTCGAGCGGCGGCAAGATTACTGCCCGTCAGCTCAAGCGGGTGCAGATCCTATTGGCGGCCGATGCGGGGGTCGACGACGACAGCATGGCGGAAAGCCTCGGGCTCAGCGGGTCGACGATCTATCGGACCAAGCGCCGCTTCGTTGAGGCGGGCCTGGAGGCGGCTCTGGACGAGCAGCCCCGGCCGGGCGGGGCCCGCAAGCTGTCGGACCGGGACGAGGCTCTTCTGGTGGCGACCGCCTGCTCGGCACCGCCTGACGGGCGCAAACGATGGACGCTGACCCTGTTAGCCGATGCCATGGTGAGGCTGACGGAGCACGATGATCTCTCGCGCGAGACGGTCCGGCGGCGTCTGGCCGAGAACGCTCTCAAGCCCTGGCGCCGCGACATGTGGTGCATCGCGCAGGTCGACCGAACCTACATCGCTCGCATGGAGAATGTCCTCGATCTCTATGCCGAGGAGCCCGATCCGAAGCGGCCCGTCGTCTGCTTCGACGAGAGCCCAATGCAGCTCATCGGCGAAGCGCGCCAGCCCATCCCGGCCGCGCTGGGCCGTCCGGAGCGTTACGACTACGAGTACAGGCGCCACGGAACGGCCAACCTGTTCGTCTTCGTCGATGCTCATCGACCGTGGCGTAAGGTAAAGGTCACCGAGCAGCGCACGGCCATCGACTTCGCCCACTGCATGCGCGATCTCGTCGACGGTCATTATCCCGAGGCCGACCGGGTCAGGGTCGTCCTCGACAACCTGTCCGGCCATTCGCCTGGCGCGCTCTACGACGCCTTCCCGGCGCCGGAGGCCCACCGCATCCTGCGGCGTCTCGAATTCCACCAAACGCCCAAGCATGCGAGCTGGCTCAACAGGGTCGAGATCGGTGTCTCGCGCACTCAGTGCATCAACCGCCGCATCGCCGATCGTGACACCTTGGACCGTGAAGTTGCCGCCTGGGAGCAGCAACGCAATCGCGATGGCGCGAAGATCATCTGGATGTTCACCACCGAGTGGTCCCGAGCCAAGCTCGCGAGGGCCTACCCCCAACCAGCAGTCAAAGAATTATAATCCCTGTGCCGCGCCACTAGCAGTCCTGACGACGCGGGCATTGATAGCCGAAGGTCAGGAGCTTCCACGAAAGACCAGTGAAATCCCGCGTCTTCGGACAAGAGGCATCAAGGATGCAGTGCGCCGGCAGCAGGCCGGGCCCGGGCGTGTTGGATATATCAATCGTCAAAGCCGGACCCGGCTGGCTGAGCGGCCAGTTTCAGTTGCACCCGATACAAATACCTTTCATAATAATGCTGTCTCCGCGGATCGTCGGGATGTCCTTGTTCCGATGCGCTTGCAAGCCGATGCTTCCCGTGGTCGACGGATCAGAGGCGCTTGGTCGGGGCACCGTTTTGCCCGATGACGTCGTATACGGTGCGGTTATTGTCGAGTTTGGACCGCCACCGATTCCGGTTACGGCGACTGGGCCCGCAAAGGGTGACGTCGGCAGCAAAAAGCCAGTAGCGATCGCGATCACCAGAAATATTCGCGTGATCATGGCATCCTCCAGCGTGAGTTCCCTGACCACAAAGAGATGAGTTTGCCTATTCCACTGACAAGATAGGCGAGCTATGCGGGCAAATCATGCACTGGGCTCGACTAATGCAGCTGCCGTATTGGAAACGAAGTCGCCTCGATTGCGTTGACGACTGTAGGCATATAATGGAGAGCCTAGCTGTTCCGGGGTTCCGCTTTGTCATACAATCCTAAGAGGTTGGCCGCCGTACTGTGACGCCACGGGCAATCACAGAGGATTTTCCCCCGAGGCCGGGGTGGTGTGTGAGCGGTCGTATCTCAAGGTACCGTGAAGAAGCTTATGGTTGGCTACATCAATTCTGCGCAAATCAGGGCCGCAAGAGGTCTACTAGGGTGGACGCTCGGTGAGCTTGCGGAGCGCTGCGGGATTCAAGGCGACCTGCTCGCAGAAATCGAAGCGGCCCGCAGCAATGAGGATGCTTCTCTTCTTTACGCAATTGCAATTGCATTGGAGGCGGGCGGCGTCATCTTTCTAGAGGATTGTGCTTTCGTTGAAGGCGGGCCGGGCGTCCGCCTACGCCGGCGTGAAGCATGCGATGAAGGACTTCGGCCTGATCAGTTGACCGCGGAAAATGATCTTTGACGCGTTACCCCTCGCACTCCGACCCTCCGGCTCATCGGAAATCCTCGAAACTTCGGCGTTCAGGCTGGGGAGGCTGCGCGTCCGCGCAGCGTGAAAGGTTGGTGAGATGTCCGCGGCGTGATAGGAACAGGCCTTGACCATCGCCCGCGGTTTTCGCTTCAAGCTGGAACCGCTGCCCGAGCAGGAGGCCCTGTCCCGGCAGTTCGCGGGCGTGTGCCGCCTCGTCTACAATCTCGCCCTGGAGCGGCGGGCCGACCTGGGGCCGGAAGCACCGCCTCGGGTATAGCGCACAGGCCGCCGATCTGACGCGCTTGCGGGCTGAGTTCGACTGGGTGCGCGCCGTCTACGTGTCGTGCCAGCAGCAGGCTCTGCGCGACCTCGACCGCGCCTTCGGCAACTTCTTCGCGGGCCGGGCGAGCTTCCCACGCCCCTACCGCCGCGGTGTTGACGACACCTTCCGCTTCCCTGGCCGCGAGGTCGCCGTGAAGAGGCTCAACGCGAACTGGTCGGCCGTGCGCCTGCCGAAGATCGGCTGGGTGAAGTATCGCGACAGCCGGCCGATCCGAGGCGTCGTGAAGAACGTGACCGTCAGCCTCGACGCGCTCGGCTGGCACGTCGCGTTCACCTGCGAGATCGCACACGAGGTACTCGCGCCGTGTTGTGAGGTGGTCGGTATCGACCGTGGTATTGCAACGACTCTCGCCTTCTCCACGGGCGAAATGCTGACGATGCCCGTGAGCCTGGAGCGGCTCGAGGCTCGCAAGCGCAGGGCGCAGCGAACCGTCGCCCGGAGAAAGCGCGGATCGAACCGCAGGCGCAGGGCTCAGGCTCGTGTCGCCCGTGTTCAAGCCCGGCAGGCGCGCATCCGCCGCGACTTCCACCACCGGGCCGCGCTCGACCTCGCCAAACGCTTTGGTGTCGCTGTGCTCGAAGACCTGAACACGCGCGGCATGACCGCCAGCGCGAAAGGCACCGTCGCGGAACCCGGTCGCAACGTCCGCCAGAAGGCGGGGCTGAACCGAGCGATCCTGAACGCGGGCTGGCACCAGTTCGCGACGATCCTGACTTACAAGATGGAGGAGCGCGGCGGACAGGTGGTGACGGTGCCTGCCCGGTTCACGAGCCAAACCTGTTCGGCCTGTGGTGTCGTTGATGCGCGGTCTCGCGAAAGCCAAGCGAGGTTCCGGTGTCTCGCCTGTGGTCACAGCGACCACGCCGACATCAATGCCGCGATCAACATACGGCGTCGGAACACGACGTTGCTGGACGTGGAGGGTTTGCATCAGCAGCCCTATGAAGCGTCAACTGGACGAGACCTCACGCTCTCCGAAAATCCCCGTCCTTCAGGGCGGGGAAGATGTTAATGGAAGCATCCGTCCTTGCTTGCCGTTCCAGAAGCACCTTCTGTGGCTGCCGTCTCAGCAGGCCGCCAGCACGCGGTCGTCCTCGTGCCTCGTCGGCCAGCACACCGCTTGGGCAAGGTCAAGTCGCCAAGCGGTGCGTCTCCCCGAAGAAGATTACCGACAGCGGCGAGGTGAACGCATCCGGTCCATCAACAATCCCCGGCGCTCAAGCGCATCGGCACTATGCCTCCTGCCGAGGCTGAAGCGCGCTGCGATACCCAGGCCAAGGTCCAGTTTCGGCTGCCTGAACGACGCCAGTCAGCCTCCAGAAGACCCAGCCGGCGCGACGATGTTCTGTCGCGGGTTGTGCAAGCGTCCAGCGCTCCACTTCTCTACAAACGCCTCAAGCTGGGGATCACTGTCCGGCAGCTTCACCTGCAAAGTGATGTACATGTCGCCGCGTCGATGGTCCGGGCGAGGCACGCCTTTTCCGCGAAGGCGCAGAACTCTCCCGGTGTTGGACCCTTTCGGGATGGTTACCGTAACGGGGCCGGACGGTGTCGGCACCTCAATCCTGGCACCCAGAACGGCTTCGGTGAGAGAAATCGGCAGGTCGAGCCAAATATCCTCGCCCTCGCGCCGGAACAGGCGATGCGGCCGAACCTCCAACTCCACCAGCAGGTCGCCTGCCGGGCCGCCCCCTGGACCCGGCTCGCCCATTCCACGCAGGAGCAGGATCTGCCCATCCCGAGAGCCCGCCGGTATTGTGACGTCGAGCGTTGCGCCTTCCGGCAGCACCACGCGCTTGGTCGCGCCGTTCACAGCGTCAAGGAAATCGAGAGTGAGCCGAAGATGGACGTCTGCTCCGCGCATCCGAAAGGTGGTCCGACCACCCCTGCGGAGGATCTCGGACAGAAAGTCGTCCCCGGTCCTGACGTCCTCGAACTCCGGCCCCGACCCATAGCGATAGCCTTCGCCCGCCGTAGCGAAGTCACGGTAGAACCGATGTGTCGGTTTCTCGGCACCGGAAGCATCGATTTCGCCGCGATCGAAGCGGGCCCGCTTATCCGGATCGCCCAGAATATCGTAGGCTGCAGAAATTCGGGCGAAGTGTTCTCCGGCCTTCTTGTTGCCTGGGTTGAGATCAGGGTGATGCTTCTTCGCGAGCTTCCGAAATGCCTTCTGAACGTCTTCGGCGCTGGCTTCTGGCTTGATGCCCAGCACATCATATGGATTGTCGCCCACGGATCCTTTCTCCAAAAATCAATGTCGCGTTATTGTAAGAGATGAGCACGACTGCTCTTCGTGGCGGGAGCCTGTCGCCTCGGGGCTCCCGTTCGATATGTCCGTCACGCGGCCATCGCTGGTCGGGACGCAGCTTCGGGGCCGCCAGGTCCGACCACGAGTCCTGTAGGCCCGAGCCGGACCGGTACCGTCTCGCCGTCGTGGACCTTGCCCGAGAGGACCAGCTCGGCCAGCGGATCCTGGACGTTCTTCTGGATCACCCGCTTCAGCGGCCGCGCCCCGTAGGCCGGGTCGTAGCCCTTGTCGGCGAGCCAGTTCTTGGCGTCCTCGTCGACCTCCAGGGTGATCTTGCGGTCGTCGAGCAGCTTCTGCAGGCGCCCGAGCTGGATATCGACGATCGCGCCCATCTCCGACCGCGCGAGGCGGTGGAACAGGATGATCTCGTCGACCCGGTTCAGGAATTCCGGCCGGAAGTGGCCCCGGACCACGCCCATCACCTCGTCGCGGACCGCGTCGGTGTCCTGGCCCGCGGGCTGGTTCACCAGGTACTCGGCCCCGAGATTCGAGGTCATGATCAAGAGCGTGTTGCGGAAGTCGACCGTCCGCCCCTGGCCGTCGGTGAGGCGCCCGTCGTCGAGCACCTGCAGCAGGACGTTGAACACGTCCGGATGCGCCTTTTCGACCTCGTCGAACAGCACGACCTGGTAGGGCCGCCGCCGCACGGCCTCGGTGAGGGCGCCGCCCTCCTCGTAGCCGACATAGCCCGGAGGCGCGCCGATCAGACGGGCGACCGCATGCTTCTCCATGTACTCGGACATGTCGATGCGCACGAGCGCCGTGTCGTCGTCGAACAGGAAGCCGGCGAGCGCCTTGGTCAACTCGGTCTTGCCGACGCCAGTCGGGCCCAGGAACATGAACGAGCCGATCGGCCGGTTCGGATCCTGCAGGCCGGCGCGGGCGCGCCGGACCGCGGTCGAGACCGCCTCCACCGCCTCCCGCTGGCCGACGACGCGCTTCGACAGCGCGTCCTCCATGGCCAGCAGCTTCTCGCGCTCGCCCTCCAGCATCTTGTCCACCGGCACGCCGGTCCAGCGGGAGACCACCGCGGCGACGTGGGCGGGCGTGACCGCCTCCTCCATCATCGCGTCGCGGCCGTTCTCCGCCTTCGCCTCGATCTCGGCGAGCTGCTTCTCGAGGCCCGGGATGACGCCGTAGGCGAGCTCACCCGCGCGCTGGTACTGCCCCTGGCGCTGCGCCGCGGCCAGCTCGTTGCGGGCCTCGTCGAGCTTCTTCTTCAGGCCCGCGGCGGTGCCGAGCTTGTCCTTCTCGGCCTTCCAGCGGGCGGTGATCGCCGCCGAGCGCTCCTCCAGGTCGCCGAGCTCCTTCTCCAGCCGGACCAGCCGGTCGCGGGAGGCGGAATCAGTCTCCTTCTTGAGCGCCTCGGCCTCGATCTTCAGCCGGACGATCTCGCGGTCGATGTTGTCGAGCTCCTCGGGCTTCGAATCGACCTGCATGCGCAGGCGCGAGCCGGCCTCGTCGACGAGGTCGATCGCCTTGTCGGGCAGGAAGCGGTCGGTGATGTACCGGTTCGACAGCGTCGCGGCCGCGACCAGAGCCGAATCCTGGATGCGCACGCCGTGGTGCTGCTCGTACTTCTCCTTCAGGCCGCGCAGGATCGAGACCGTGTCCTCCACGGTCGGCTCCGACACGAAGACCGGCTGGAAGCGCCGGGCCAGAGCCGCGTCCTTCTCGACGTGCTTGCGGTACTCGTCGAGCGTGGTCGCGCCGACGCAGTGCAGCTCGCCGCGAGCCAAAGCGGGCTTCAGGAGGTTCGAGGCGTCCATCGCCCCGTCCGCCTTCCCGGCGCCGACCAGCGTGTGCATCTCGTCGATGAACAGGATGATCCCGCCCTCGGCCGCCGTGACCTCGGAGAGCACGCCCTTCAGCCGCTCCTCGAACTCGCCGCGGTACTTCGCGCCGGCGATCAGCGCGCCCATGTCGAGGGCGAGGAGACTCTTGTCGCGCAAGGATTCCGGCACGTCGCCGTTGACGATGCGCAGGGCCAGACCCTCGACGATCGCGGTCTTGCCGACGCCGGGCTCGCCGATGAGGACCGGGTTGTTCTTGGTGCGCCGCGACAGGACCTGGATGGTCCGCCGGATCTCCTCGTCGCGGCCGATCACCGGGTCGAGCTTGCCGTCCCGGGCGGCCTCGGTGAGGTCGCGGGCGTACTTCTTGAGCGCGTCGTAGGCGTTCTCGGCCGAGGCGTTGTCGGCGGTGCGGCCCTTGCGCAGGGCGTTGATCGCGGCGTTGAGCGAGGCCGGGGTGACACCCGCCGCCTGGAGCGCGCGGCCGGCCTCGGAATCCTTCTCCACGGCGAGCGCGAGGAGCAGCCGCTCGACCGTGACGTAGGAATCGCCCGCCTTCTCGGCGGCCTTCTCGGCGGTATCGAACAAGCGCATCAGCTCGCGCGTCGCCTGCGGGGCGGCCGCGTTGCCGGAGACCTTCGGCTGCTTGGCGAGCCACTGCTCGGTCTGGGCCAAAGCCACGCGCGACTGGCCGCCCGCACGGTCGATCAGGCCGGCGCAGAGGCCTTCCGGATCGTCGAGCAGCACCTTGAGCAGGTGACCCGGCTGAAGCTGGGGATGTCCCTCGCGCATCGCGAGGTTCTGAGCCGCCTGCACGAAGCCGCGGGCGCGCTCGGTGTATTTCTCGAAATTCATGTGTAGAGCTCCATCAGATCTAGCGCCCTCTCGGAGGCGCGCGGGAACCGAAGAAGACTGTCGAATGCCGCCTGAGCCAACTTCCCAAGTTGCAGCCTTTCAGGCTGCCGGCTCCCTTGATTTGGGGTCTGTCCCTACCCCCGCAAGAGGCTGGCGCAACCCTCAAGAGCTATGGGGCGCAAGCTCTTGGTGCGGAAACTCTAGCACAAATCTCGTGCCCGGCTTTGCATCCTGCCATTCGGCTCGGCCGCCGAGCTGGCTAACAAGTCTCTCGATCAGCTTCATGCCGAGGCTCTTGGACTTTGCAGGATCGAAGTCGGGCGGTAGACCCGTGCCTCTGTCACACACCTCGAGCCGGAGATGACCCGGCTGTGACCGGGTCACCGAGACTTGCACCTCGCCAATGCCAGCAGGGTAGGCGTACTTGAATGCATTCGTGACCAGCTCGTTGGCGATAAGCCCTAGCGGTACCGCCTGATCCGTTGCCAACGCGAACGGCTCAACCTCGCAGACGACGGTTTGGTTCAGCCCTGTTGATGCGCTGAACTGCGCGCAGATATCCTGCAGGTACTCGGCCAAGTTGAGGGCCTGAATCTCGTTGCGGCGCCACAGCTGATCATGCACTTTTGCAATGGTCAGCACGCGTGCCCGTGCATCGGAAAGTGCCCCCCGCAACGCAGGATCGTCTGCCGTGCGCCCCTGCATGCTGAGCAGGCTTGCCACCAGCGTGAGACTGTTCTTGACCCTGTGGCTGATCTCACGGGTCAGGACCTCCTGGTGCGCCAACGCTTCTTGCAGCCGGGCTTGACTCTGACGCAGAGCTTCCTCGGTGCGTTGCCGGTCGATGGCACCCCCGAGCAGGTTGGCGATTCCTTGGAGGAACGCGATGTCGGCTTCGGTGAACCGGCCTTCTGTTGGGCTGTCCACCTCAAGCACACCGAAGGGCTCACCGTCTCCGCGGATGATAACGTTGATGGCGCGTTTGATTGCGTGCTCTTCAAGCACCTTCGTCGTGCGAAAGCGGCTTTCGCCCTGTAGGTGATTTGAGATCACCGGCCCGCCGGTCTGAAACGCGTATCCGGACGGGCTCTCTGCGTCGGCACCGGTTCTCCTGACCCCTACCACACCAGGCTTCCAGCCGACGCCGGCCTGCACCAGGAACTGGTGCTCGGCGGGTAGATATTCCATGATCTTGCAGTATCGGCTTTGGAGGCCCTCCGCACACAGCCGCGACGCCTCTTGAAGCAGGGCGCCGATGTCACGCGCCTTGAGAGCATACAACCCGAATTCGGCGGCGAGCTGTTGCTGGCGGAGCCGATAGGCCAGCTCCTCGGCAGTCCCGTCCACGTGCTCTGGCTGTGAGCCTGGAGCGTTCGGTTGACCTTCACTCATATCCGACGGCCTCTCGAGCTTTCGCCCCAAGCTTTGCAACTCCTTATTCCCGCCTCCGACCTCAACACAAGCGAGGGTCCGCTTACGACGAAGCAAGCCGTCTCTACCGGAGCGTGGCGAATAAGCGGCGGTATAGACACTTAATGTTCTGGCTCTCACATCGTTGATGAAGCGTTCTGCATACCTGAGGATCAGTCACGAAGGCGCGGTTCTAGAGATCTGTATCAGGCCTCTGCATTATCGACGGACATGCTGTTCGGGTTGCGCTCATGAGATTACCGCTCGTGGTCAAGCCGATTAACGGAGCGCCGAGAGCACATGACGCCTCAGGTGCTGAGCGTATCTTGACCGGCGGCATCGTACAGCTGGCATTGTGATCGTGCTTGGCTGGTGTGGCCGCGGTTGATTTCGAGCGCCCAAGCGAATGGGAGCGGATCATTATCTTCCATCGTATTCAGGCTCTCGCGTGGGCCACTTTCGAGCGGTCTTGGCATCTGGCGCATCCTGGCCTTCTTTGTCTTCGTCGAGCTGCTCGTCATCGTTCGTGTCAATGCAGTAGCAGGACATAGGACCTACTTGATGGGCTTCACATGCAGATAACGCAGCGTTCTGATGTATGTTGCTTTTTGGCTTGGCGTTTGAGCCCGACGTCCTGGCTGCTCGGCGAAGCCGATCGCCACATCAAGAGAGCACGGGGGTCCCCGCGTCACCTCATGCCCGGCCTTGGGTCTCTCAGTAACTCCTACCTCGCGCGGCTTGCTCGCGAGGCTCGCAGGGCACCGCATCGTTGCAGCTCGCATGGCTCGCGCACGGCAGCGGTGGCTCCCGTTCGGCGGCCGTGGATGGTCAGAGCGAGCAGATAGCCGATCGCGCCGGCTAGTAAGACGAGCCCAGGCGCGGACTCCTGCGCGGGCGGCCGAAGCGCCTCGTTACCACGCAGGTAGCGCGTCACTTTGTGGGGCGTCAACCCTGCCACCACACAGCGGGATTAAACACCAGCGCAAGGTTCGTTCACGGCCGGCAGAATCGGCTCACTTGGCCTGGCCTTCTTGGTGGCCGCTCCAGGCTGCCTCCTGGCGAGCGAGGATCAGGAGGCGTCGCCGGCTCACCGGAACAGAGAGGGCACGCCACAAGCGGATAGATCAAGCACCTCAGCCTGCTTGTTCGGCGCCGGCTGGTCGAACATCTACACTGGGCATCCGGGGCAGTCCCTGAGCGCTTGGAGTTGAGCCAGGCTGCTTTCTCTGCGCCGTGCCTATGACGCCAAGGGCGGCGTGTTGCGTGAAAGAATGGGCTGCCGCCAGGCAGCCCATTCTTGAGTCTTCGGCTTTGTTTTCCTCTCAGAAGTCCATGCCGCCCATGCCGCCCATGCCGCCGCCCGGCATCGCCGGAGCAGGGCTGTCCTTCTTCGGCGCGTCGGCGACCATCGCCTCGGTGGTCACCAGCAGGCCGGCCACGGAAGCGGCGTCCTGCAGGGCGGTGCGCACCACCTTGGCCGGGTCGACGATGCCGGCCTGGATCATGTCGACATACTCTTCGGTCTGGGCGTTGAAGCCGTAGGTCTCGGAGCCCGTGTTGTCGGTGATCTTGCCGACCACGATCGAGCCTTCGACACCCGCGTTCTGGGCGATCTGGCGGATCGGCGCCTCAAGCGCCTTCAGCACGATCTTGATGCCGGCCTGCACGTCCGGAACGTCGGACTTCAGCGCGGCGACCGCCTTCTTGGTGCGCAGCAGCGCGGTGCCGCCGCCGGGGACGATGCCTTCCTCGACCGCCGCGCGGGTGGCGTGCATCGCGTCCTCCACGCGGTCCTTCTTCTCCTTGACCTCGACCTCGGTCGAGCCGCCGACGCGGATCACCGCGACACCGCCCGCGAGCTTGGCCAGACGCTCCTGCAGCTTCTCACGGTCGTAGTCCGAGGTGGTCTCCTCGATCTGCGCCTTGATCTGCGCGATGCGGCCCTCGATGTCGGACTTCTCGCCGACGCCGTCGATGATCGTGGTGTTCTCCTTCTCGATGCGCACGCGCTTGGCGCGGCCGAGCATGGGCAGCGTCACGTTCTCGAGCTTGATGCCGAGGTCCTCGGCGATCATCTGGCCCTTGGTGAGGATCGCGATGTCCTCGAGCATCGCCTTGCGGCGGTCACCGAAGCCCGGCGCCTTCACGGCCGCGACCTTCAGGCCGCCGCGGAGCTTGTTGACGACGAGGGTCGCCAGAGCCTCGCCCTCGATGTCCTCGGCGATGATCAGCAGCGGCTTGCCGGTCTGAACAACGGCCTCGAGCACCGGCAGCATGGCCTGGAGCGAGGAGAGCTTCTTCTCGTGGATGAGGATGTAGGGGTCCTCGAGCTCGGCGACCATCTTCTCCGCGTTCGTGATGAAGTACGGGGAGAGGTAGC
>Ga0316228_1002626_pt1 | contig 15465 bp, 14 predicted proteins | sample TBH18021metaG_FD_206005 | JGI IMG/M metagenome (GOLD analysis project Ga0316228, IMG submission 206005) | Freshwater microbial communities from Trout Bog Lake, Wisconsin, USA - TBH18021 | ecosystem: Environmental > Aquatic > Freshwater > Lake > Hypolimnion/Profundal zone | place: USA: Wisconsin... | reverse complement strand
TATGTCATTTCGGGCAACTTTGACTGGCAGGTCTCGGAGACCGGATGCTACTGCATCTTCCCACCTTTGACCATTTATCTTCAGTTGCACTTCATATTTGAACTCGCGTTTGAATGATATTGTGCAGTTCCGTACTATTCACATTGAAATCAAAAAATAAAAAGCAGGAGACAATTTGCCGAATCAATCAAACGCAATCGACACAATGAGCACGGCCCTGACGCAGCAGGCGGTGCTGGGTGAAGGCCTGTTGTGGAACGGGCAGGCGCAGCAGTGGTGGTGGACCGATATCGAATCGTCCAGACTGTATGCCTGGACTCCGGCCAGCGGCGCGCTGGATGTTTTTCCGACGCAGGACCGGGTCGGTTCAATGGCACTGTGTGTATCAGGAAAAATCCTGCTGGGTACGGCCAAAGCGCTGTGTCTGACCGACGTAACCCTGACGGGTCAAACAAAAAACGGCAACAAACCGGTAGTGGCCAGGCACCTGGTCGCAGTGGATGCGCTTGAATCCCGCACCCGTGTCAATGATGGTCGCACCGACCGCAACGGCAATTTTGTCTTTGGCACCATGAATGAGGCCCGCGAAAAACGCCCGATCGGCAGCTTTTATCAGTATTCGATGCAGCACCGGTTGCGACGCCTGGCCTTGCCGGCAGTGGCGATTGCCAACAGCATCTGCTTTAGCCCAAATGGCAGCATCATGTATTTCACGGACACGCTGACCCGGCGCATCATGCAATGCAACTATGACTCGCAGGCCGCGCAGGTCTCGGATATCCGCCTGTTTGCGGACGTCACCGTTGGTTACCCGGATGGCTCGACAGTCGACAGTGAAGGATGCCTGTGGAATGCCCAGTGGGGCGCAGCGCAGGTGGTGCGTTATGCACCGGATGGCCGGTTGATGCAACGCATCGCCGTGCCGACCAAAAACCCGACCTGCCCGGCCTTTGGTGGTGTCAGCATGAACCAGTTGGCCGTAACCAGTTCGCGTCAGGAGATGAGTGCCGAAGAATTGCTCGCCATGCCACAGGCCGGCAGTCTGTTCAGCTTTGAGATGGAGACCGTCACCGGCATTCCGGAGACACTGTTCAACGATCAGATTTAAATCAGAAAAACGAAAATTCAGGAGACGCAATGCATCAGGAACTCAAGCACGGCCAACGCCGAATATTAGCCGGTTTATTGAAAACAGCGACCGTTGTTGCCGTCAGTGTGTGCAGCATTTTTTTTGTGTGTGACCAAACCGGTGGTCGCCGCTGATCCGGTCAAGATCGGCTTTTTGGTCAAGCAGGCTGAAGAACCGTGGTTTCAGGATGAATGGCGTTTCGCCGAACAGGCCGCCAAAGAAAAAGGTTTTACCCTGATCAAGATCGGCATCCCCAATGGGGAAAAAATGGTCAATGCCATCGACAATCTGGCTGCGCAAAAGGCCCAGGGTTTTGTGATCTGCGCACCGGATGTGAAGCTCGGGGTGGCCGTGCAGCGCGCCGCCAAACGTAATGGACTCAAAGTCATATCCGTGGATGATCAGCTGGTGGACGGTAGCGGCAAGCCGATAGCCGACATTCCGCACATGGGAATTTCTGCCTATGAAATCGGCAAGCAGGTGGGTGCCGGACTGGCCGCCGAAATCAAGGCGCGCCTCTGGGCCGTGGCCGACGTTGGCGCACTGCGCATGGCGTTTGATCAGTTGCCGACTGCCCATGAACGCACCCGCGGTGCGGTTGATGGACTGGTGGCAGCCGGTTTTCCAGCTGCAAATATGATTGATGCAATCCAGGCCAAAACCGATACCGAAAGCGCGTTCAACGCAGCCAATATCGCCTTTACCAAACAGACCCGTTTCAAGCACTGGGTCATTTTCGGCGTCAATGATGAAGCCGTACTCGGTGCAGTGCGCGCTGCCGAGGGCCGCGGCCTGAAGGGCGATGCAGTCATCGGCATTGGCATCGGTGGCAGTAAAACGGCACTGAATGAATTTGCCAAACCGACGGCTACCGGTTTTTACGGCACCGTACTGATCAGCCCGAAACGGCATGGTTACGAGACCGCCATGAACATGTACAAATGGATTACTGAAAACCAGGCCCCGGCAGCATTGACACTGACTTCCGGCACACTGATGACCCGCGCCAATCAGGCCGCAGTACGCACGCAGATGGGCTTATGAGCGCCAGTCTTCAATTTGACCGGGTATCAAAGCACTTTCCCGGTGTTACAGCGCTGGACGGCGTTGACTTTACGGCGCACGCCGGTGCGGTACACGGCCTGCTGGGAGAAAACGGTGCCGGCAAATCCACGTTGCTGAAAATTCTCGGCGGTCAGTATCGGCCGGATGGCGGTCAGCTTTTGATCAACGGGGTGCCACAGCATTTCAGTTCCGCCTCCGATGCGATCAGGGCCGGCGTTGCAGTGATCCATCAGGAGCTGCAGTATGTCGATGAACTGACGGTAACGGAAAACATTTTGCTCGGACGCCTGCCGACCCGTTTTGGTCTGGTGGACCGCAAACGCGCACGGCTTCTTGTGGCGACCCGGCTGGCTGAAATGGGTGTCGATCTGGACCCGGATGCGCGATTGTCACAGTTGTCGATTGCGCAGCGTCAGATGGTGGAAATCTGCAAGGCTGTCATGCAGGATGCGCAGATTATTGCGTTTGACGAACCGACCTCGAGTCTGTCGCATCGCGAAAGCGCAGTGCTGTTCGAGATGGTGAAAAGTCTGCGCGCTGCCGGTCGCACGCTGATTTATATTTCGCACCGGCTCGAAGAACTGTATGCGCTGTGTGATGCCTGCACCATTTTCCGCGACGGCCGCAAAATCGTTACCCATCCGGTCATGGCCCAGGTGTCACGCGACACGCTGGTGCGCGACATGGTGGGGCGTGAGCTGCTGGATATTTATGATTACCGGCCCAGAGCTGCCGGGGTCGAACGACTTCAAGTCAATCAACTGCGCGGCCAGGGCCAAAGTAATGAATACAGCTTTTCGGTGCGCGGCGGCGAGATACTGGGCTTCTTCGGTCTGGTCGGCGCCGGGCGCAGCGAATTGATGCGGCTGCTGTATGGTGCCGACCGGCGCGCGGGCGGATCGGTGCGGCTCGACGGCATCGAACTCACAACCCGTTCACCGGCCGATGCCATTGAAGCCGGCATCGTGCTGTGCCCGGAAGACCGCAAGGAGCAGGGCATACTGGCACAGGCATCGGTGGCGGAAAACATCAACATCAGTTGCCGTCGTCATGATCTGGTGGCGGGCCTGTTTCTGCGCCATGGCCGTGAAGCGCAACGTGCCGATGAATTTATCCAGCGGCTGCGCATCAAGACGCCGGGACGCGAACAGGAAATCCGTCTGCTGTCAGGCGGCAATCAGCAAAAAGTGATACTGGCGCGATGGCTGGCCGAGACGGATCTGAAAGTTCTGATTCTGGATGAACCGACCCGCGGTATTGATGTCGGTGCCAAAAACGAAATCTACAAAATCATCCACGAAGTTGCAAAGCGCGGCTGCTGCGTGATTGTGGTGTCGAGTGAATTGCCCGAAGTGCTGGGCATTGCCGACCGCATCATCGTCATGAAGGAAGGCGCCATCAGCGGTGAGCTGGGACGCGAGCAGGCCAGCGAAGCCAGCGTACTGCAACTGGCATTACCTGATGCCACTGTCAACAATAACCAAGAATATTCTGACCGGAGTTTTAAATGAGCCCATCCGCTTACAAGCAAAAATGGCTGATCGAACAAAGCATGCCGATCACCTATGCGCTGCTGTTTATCGTGCTGTCACTGACCGTGGAAAATTTTTTCTCGACCGCCAACATTGTCGGGCTGATGCTGTCAGTGGCGCAAATCGGCATGGTGGCCTGCACCATGATGCTGTGTCTGGCCTCGCGCGATTTTGATCTGTCGGTTGGTTCCACCATTGCCTTTTCCGGTGTGCTGGGCGCCATTATTCTGGAACATACCCAGAGTATCGGACTGGCGGTGGGCGGCGGCCTGGCTGCCGGTGCAGCGATCGGTGCCGGCAATGGCGTACTGATCGCCTATCTGCGCGTGAATGCACTCATCGCCACACTGGCCACCATGCTCATGGTGCGCGGTCTGGCCTTTATCGTCTCAGGTGGGCAGGCCGTTGGCATTGCCAATGAAAGTTTTATCAGTTTTGGTGATGCACGCATTGCCGGGCTGCCGGTGCCGGTGCTGATGACGGCGGCCTGTTTTCTCGTGTTTGGCGTACTGCTCAATCACACCGTGTTCGGACGTAATACCCTGGCCATTGGCGGCAATCCGGAAGCAGCGCGCCTGGCCGGTGTGAAAGTGGAACGGTTGCGGGTCTGGATTTTTTTGCTGCAGGGACTGGTGACGGCACTGGCCGGCCTGATTCTGGCGTCGCGCATCACCAGCGGCCAGCCCAATTCGGCACAGGGTTTTGAGCTCGACGTGATTTCAGCCTGCGTGCTGGGTGGGGTTTCCCTGCACGGCGGCAAGGCGAAAATTTTTGGCGTGCTGGTTGGTGTACTGATCATGGGTACGGTAGAAAATGTCATGAACCTGCTGGATGTGGATGCGTTCTATCAGTACCTGATGCGCGGCATTATCCTGCTCGCGGCAGTGCTGCTGGATCAGCTGAAAACCCGGGGTCAGCGTGGTTAAATTTTTCAGCGCGGTCATTTTTCTGGCGATGCTGTTGGCAACTGCTGCACAGGCACAGCAGGGCGGCCCGTTGCTCATCGGCGGCGATGTATCGACCCTGACTCTGATGGAAAAACACGGTGCGCATTACTTCAACCGCAATGGTCAGCAGCAGGATGCGTTGCAGATACTGTCTCAGAATGGCAGCAACATCGTGCGCCTGCGTCTGTATGTGCAACCCGGCAGCGGGCATGGTGCCGGCGGCTATTACTGGCCAAAGGATTCCATGAATCTGGCCGATGTGCTGGTGCTGGCCAAACGGGCAGCAGACCTGCATATGCAGATTCAGCTGACTTTTCATTACAGTGATTTCTGGACTGATTCAAAATCGCAGACATTGCCTTTGACCTGGGCAGCTGAACTGAACAAACTGCAGGATGACACTGCGCGCTTCAACCGTTTGCGTGAACTGGTTTATGACACCACCAGACAGGCAATGCTGGCCATGCAGGCGCAGGGGACGACGCCGCAATTTGTCTCAATCGGCAATGAAATCGAAAAGGGCATGCTGTATCCGTATGGCGCAGCCAGCGAAGCAAACTGGCCACGTCTGGCTGCACTGCTGCGGGCCGGCAGCAGTGCGGTAAAATCGGTTGCGCCGCAGACCCGGGTGGTGATCCATCTCGATGATGCCGGCAACACTGCCAAGTATCAGGATTATTTTGATCATGTGCAAAAGCTGCAGGTCCAATGGGATGTCATCGGCACATCGTACTATCCGTTCTGGTCAAGGCGGCGCATTGCCGAGGTGATGGATTTCTGTAGCGCCATGTCGACGCGTTACAACAGGGATGTGCTGATCATGGAAACCGGCTTCAACTGGACCCCGACCCGGGCCGACGGCTATGCCGGTCAGCTCAGCGATAACGGTCCCTATCCTGATTCCATGAGTTCGCCGCAGGGGCAGGCGATATTCATGCGCGAGCTGCTGGACGCAATGAAACACACACCGCGGGTGTTGGGTTTGCTGTACTGGGATCCGGTCATGATTGCCACACCCGGTGTCGGATGGGCGGTGCGCGAAGTCGATGACGAAGCCGCCGAAAATGTGGTCTCCAACACCACGGTATTTGATTTTTCCGGACATGCCCTGCCGATACTGGACAGCTGGCGCGAACTAAACCATTGATGCAAACAGAAAGAGACCCACCATGAGCAACCGACTTCAAGATAAAGTAGCCATCGTCACCGGCTCCACTTTAGGAATAGGCAAAGCGATTGCCAGACTGTTTGTCGAGCAGGGCGCGTACGTCGTGCTCAACAGTCATCGCGACGATGCCGCAGCAGCAGAAATCTGCCGCGAGCTCGGACCTCAGCGTACGCTCTTTGTGCATGCCGATGTGTCTGATGCCGCTGCCATGCAGGATCTGGTTGACCAGGCCATGACTCGCTTCGGACGCGTTGATATTCTGGTCAATAACGCCGGCATGGATGTCTTTACCGATCCGCTGCACACCACGCCGGAACAATGGAAGCACTGTTTTGATGTCGATCTCAACGGTGCCTGGAATACGATTCGTGCCGTATTGCCTGCCATGCTGGAACAGGGCGCTGGCAACATCGTTAATATCGCTTCGGTGCACGGCCATAAAATCATTCCCGGCTGCTTCCCCTATCCGGTTGCCAAACATGCCCTGATCGGTTTGACACGTGCGCTCGGGATTGAATATGCAGCGCGTGGAATTCGCGTCAATTCGATTTCTCCCGGTCTGATCATGACTGAAGCCATTGAAGAAAAAGTCAGCCGCCTGCCAGACCCGCAAGCCTGGAAGGCGCATCAGGCTGATCTGCTGCCATGCAAGCGTATCGGCAGGCCCGAAGAGGTGGCTTACACGGCGTTGTTTTTGGCCAGTGATGAGGCGCGATTTATTAATGCCACCGACATTCTGATTGACGGTGGCCGCTCGCAACTTTATCATCAGTGACCCCCCACAGGTTCAATGCCGAATGTCAAATGCACCGTCTGATCGATTTACCCGCTCCTATTTAAAAACCCGCCATATGGTGTTGCTGGTTGAACTGGGTCGTCACGGTTCGATTCTTCAGGCAGCGCAGGCCGCCAATCTGACTCAACCTGCCGCATCCAAACTGATCAGCGAACTGGAAGATTTTTTGGGTGTGGCGCTGTTCGAGCGTCAACCGCGCGGCGTGGTGCCCACCTGTTATGGTGAGATCCTGATCCGACGCTCCGGTTCGGCGCTGGCAGAAATGGATGCGGCCCATCAGGAAATCAAAGAATTGATTTCGGGTTTGAGTGGCCGCATTACCATCGGTACCGTGTTGTCACCCTCCATCAGCCTGTTGCCGGAAGCGGTGCAACTGGTTAAAGGCACGCATAGCCGCATTCAGATTTCGATCGATGTCGATGGCAGCAAATCGTTGATCAAGCGTTTGCGTGCCGGTGAACTTGATCTGGTTATCGGACGCATCCTGGATGAAGAATCGGCAGTGGAACTGAATTTTGAACCCATCACTGATGAGCCACACAGCCTGATCGTACGCGCCGGTCACCCGCTGTTAAGCAACCCGGCCCTGCAATTGAAAGACCTGGTCAATGAAGTCTGGATCATGCCACCCAAAGGCAGCATTTTGCGCGACCGGCTGACTTCGCTGTTTTTGTCGAATGGTCTGGATCAACCTGCTGAAACGGTCGAAACCATTGCTTTGCCCACGATTACCAGGCTGTTGACCGGCAGCGATATGGTGGTGGCATTGCCTGAAGAACTGGTGCGTTCGTTTCTGGATGTCGGTCTGCTGCAGGTGTTGCCGTACGAGCTTGGACTGCGTATGGACTGGTTCGGCATCGTCACCCGAAAAAATCACCGGCTGCCACCGGGTGCGCAGGTGGTGCTGGAGGTGATTCGGACTGTCGCTGCCAGGAATTATGGCGCTGCCTCGTTGGGGCTGCCGGCTAAATAAATTGGCAGGATTTGTTCTCAAAGTTGACAAAGAAATCAGCAAACAAGTCGGAAAAAAAGTCGGCAAATAATCATGTATTCGCAAATCAGCCAGTTCGAGCCCCTTATTCCGGCGCCAGTGCAAGCGGCCCTGCTCGAAAAAGCCGTTGACCTGTCCCAGAAATCGCTGCGCCTGACGCTGGCACATATTGACGCTGAGCGCGATCTTGAAGATCGGGTATTGAAAGGGCAATCGGCGCTGTCCTCGCAATTCCTGCTGGCTGCACACCAGGCACTCTATTCCCGACTGTCTGAAACAGACCGCATGACCGAGGACGACGACCTCATTGTCCCGGGCGCATTGCGCCAACAGGAAGTCGAGGTCGGTCGTCATGTTCCTCCGAGCGCTGCTTCGCTGCCGAATTTCCTGACGCGTATAATTGAAGTGTATGATCAGCCGAGTGGCTGGGAAACCAGACTCATCGCAATCGCCTGCGAACACCATCGCGCTGCCTGGGTACATCCATTTTTAGATGGAAACGGACGTTCGGTGCGCTTGCAGACCCATTGCGCGCTGTGGGATTTATCGCAGGGATTATGGTCGCCGAATCGCTGACTTGCGCGCTCGGTCACGGATTATTGTGCGCAACTTCATAACGCGGATATGCCGCGCCGTGGCGACCTGGATGGCTGCTGTCTACCGGACTGCTGGTGAGCGACACGCCATTGGGCCCGGTGCGCTTCGGCCTGCCGTTAGACGCTTTGCAATTTTTATTCCCGGAACTGTATCCGGAAGCAGCCACGAAGTCCGAATGATGACTGGTTATGACTGCGATTTTGAAACGGTAAATTGATGAAAAAAGTCCTCTGTCTGATAGCGCTGTGCCTGGCCGGAATGGTCGCGCCTGCTCACGCGAGCACCGAAGGTGAAATTGCAATCGGCGCTGTTCTTAAAGATGCGCAGATGAACCCACTGTCCGGACCCGCCAGAAAACTGTCGTCCTTTCAGGGCAAGCCGCTGGTGATCAATGTCTGGGCCAGCTGGTGCGGTCCGTGCCGGCAGGAAATGGGTTCGCTGGAGCGGCTGGCCCGCCATGGCCTTGCCGGTCAGGCGCAGTTCAATGTGATCGGCATTTCAACCGATGACTACCGCGATCTGGCTGCGGCATTTTTAAAAAAATCCAAAACCACCTTCCCCAACTTTATCGATCACGATGTCATCCTGGAAAATATGCTGGGCGCGGACCGTATTCCCCTGACCATTCTGGTCGATGCGCACGGACGGGTGCTCGACAAATACTATGGCGCCAACGAGTGGGACAGCCCACAGGCAATCGATAGGCTGTCCAAAACGTTTCACATAAAAATTAACTAAATTGTCTTTGTTAATTAGCACCCATTCGTAATCGTTTTCCAACGGACATCCGCTGACTGGGCGTAGGCTGGGATGCGTCGTAGGCTGGGATTGCATCCCAGCCAACGACGCATCCCAGCCTACAAGGTAATTGCGACTTGGCTCGACCGACCGCTACGTACCCGGACATAAAAATTTTTAGAACGGCTCAAAATGCCTGAAATTTTTTCAACTGCGTCAAAAAAAGGGTTTTTCAACAAAATCTGCCGTCTGCTGGCAGATGGCCATTATCAATTCGAACCGTCACTTTAACGGAACGAGAGTCAAGGTACTGCGGGCGGCGTTGGCAACGTCAGCCTCAGCCAGATGCATCGGTTCGTAAATGCCGGCCATAAAGTCCTTCGCCTGATCCGCATAGTGCGCATCACCCAGAACGCCACTCTGCCCGAGGGGATTGATGCCCAGAGCCAGTGTCGGGTTGGCGAAATCAATGATGCGGCGTGTCGATGGTCCGGAGGTGACTGCCCACGGCGCGGGTCCAAAATTCGAGCTCAGATTGTTGATCGTTTCATGACCGCCGGGTGCCGCGAATGGTCCGACATTCAACAACAGTTCCAGCAGATTGTCCTGACCCATCGGGTGAGCGTGAGTCAATGTGTGCGCGCGTCCCCAGCGCCACTGCGTCATGTCCTGACCCAGCGCACTGCGCAACTGGGTCAGGGTCACAAGCCAGGCACTGCGCACCTTGCCGGCCTGATCGCCAGCCCACCAGACTGATTGTCCATTGGCACTGACATGTTCCAGAAACGGATCAGCCAGATAGGTGTCCAGCAGGGCATCGAAGCGCTCGGGTCCCAGTTTTTCGGCCAACAGCGTATGCGCCAGTGCGTAGTTCAGAGCGAAGCTGAGTGTGGGTTCGACAGCGTCCACGGTATGGTCGCCGTTCCACTGTGCGAGCTTTTCAACCAGCGATGCTTCGGGCGTGCCGGCACTGGCCCGGCGCAACAGCGGCAACAGATTTTTGATGATGCGCACCGGACTGGGATTGCGCACGTCCAGTTGCAGCGAGGCGGTATTGTGGGTATCCCAGCGCACGTCAGGCACCTTGAGCAGTTCATCGATGCGTTGTTTGCGGTAGGCCGGTAAATAATTGCCCGGAATGGACAGGTCATCCTGTGTCGGGGGCTGCTGATTGGCCGAGATGATGTAACCGCGCGCCGGGTTCGTTTCCTGGGGATTGGCCGAGAAGGGGTAATACCCCAGCTTCTCCGCTTCCGGTTTGCTGCCGTCCAGGATAAAACTCGCATCCGCACCTGCAGCACGCCTGGGCAGCATTGCCGCAGCCCACCAGCCGATATCGCCGCTGGCATTGGCCCAGACCAGATTGAGTCCAGGCGAATGAATTTTTTCTGCTGCAGCGCGCGCCTTGGCCAGTGTGTCGGCCCGCGACAGATCGTAAAACGCCTGGGTCAGGGTATCGGGTGTTTCCAGAAAGGCCCACCAGACTGCAATCGTGGTACTGCCGGTGCTGGACGCCAGGGCATCGTTAATGATGGGGCCGTGATGACTGCGTCTGAGTTTCAGGTGAACCGGAGCGGCATCCTTGACCAGGATGATGTCGTCGGTGGTCTGCAGGTTTTCCCAATGGTCTTTGTACCAGACCTGATCGGGATTGGCCGGGTTGGTTTTTTCGGCGATCAAATCCAGATCGGTGTTTTCAAACATGGTCAGTGACCAGCCCGCCTGCATGTTGTGACCCAGCAGGGCGAACGGAACGATAGGTTCGAAATGTCCGTATATTTCAAAACCGGGTTCACTTAGATGCGCTTCATACCAGACCGCAGGGATGGAATATTCAATGTGCGGATCGCCCGCGAGCAACGGCTTGCCACTGGCCGTGTGTGCACCCGATATCACCCACGCGTTGCTGCCGATGAAAGCGGGGATGCCGCTGAACTGCGCTGCTTTTTGATTGATCAGTGTCACCTGATTCAGCGCGGCCCAGTCCACCTGCGCCAGGTACTGTCGGTTTTTCCCCAATGCCGCCTGAACGTTACTGCCTTGCCCGGCCAGGTCAAAATCCTTGAGGTACGCCGGCCCCAGCCGGTCACGGATAAAGGTTAGTACCGGGGTGGATTTTTGTGACCTGGCAAAACTGTAGGCCAGATAGCCATTCACGGCGAAACTGTCTTCAACCGTAAACGGGCGCTTCGCAATGTTGATCAGATCAAATTCCAGCGGTGCGGGATGGCTGTCCTGAAAGGCATTGATGCCACCCAGATAGGCGTCCAGAGCCTGTCCGGTTGGGCTGGTGTGATCCAGCGCCCCCGCCGCAGAGCGACTGTACTCATCGATGCGCATGGTGCGAAACAGGCGGTCGACCGGGATCAGCTCTGGTCCAAGTATTTCCGCGAGCTGGCCGCGCGCCAGACGGCGGATCATCTCCATCTGGAACAGACGGTCCTGTGCCTGTACGTATCCGAGGGCGCGATACATGTCGGGCTCGTTGCTGGCACGGATGTGCGGCACGCCGCGTTCGTCATACCGGATGTCCACCGCAGCATGCAGGCCGGCAATGGCAACCGTTCCGCTGCGCCGGGGTTGTTTGCTGTGTACCCACCAGGCAAGACCGAGACCTGCGACCAGCAGCAGGACCAGAAGGAACAGTGTTGATCGCCAGAATAGTCGTTTCATGCCGATTCTGTTGCTTTCATTTATTGGGGAGGACTGCGCGGCCAATTGAAAGCGAACCGTATCACGGCCACGGTGTATTTGGCAGCCCTGGTGTCAGAAAATACCAACAGCGGCGATGTTCATCGGCGAGCCGTGTCGAATTGTTTTACAGTTTTTTTATTGTGATGGTCAATACACGGCCAGGTTCCGACCGCCAGCCACAGTGCGAAAAAATAAGCCAATGATTTTATTGCGCTTATCTCTGCCGCGGTCTGGACAGGCATTCTTATTGCTTATCTTTTTGACGCAGAGGTCGTCGGCGACCTGGTCTGAATAACGTGCTGTTTCCATCGCGGTTGGAAGTGGCTGCGCAATGTCGCCCAATGCATAACCCGACTTTCTGGCTACTAAGTTCATTCAACTGGAGAAAAATAATGCGCTCTAGAACTTTTGCATTTGCCGGCTCACTGCTGTTGTTGGCAGCCACCTGTTGTGCCCACGCCGCAACCAGCGTTCAAAATATTACCGGGCTCAATCAAAACATGGGGGACCTGGTTCCATTCAATATCAATGCACTGCCGTTCAATACGTCTCTTGGGGTTCTTCAGGATGTCAGTGTCGAGTTGACTGGAACCTTTACGCCTCAAATCGATGTGGCCGATCAGAACCCGCCTCCGGCAACGACTGTCCTGACGACACATCTCTTCATCGAGGTCCCGGGCAGCAGCACATTTCCATATACGAGCGTCTTGCTTTCGCCTCCCCAGACCGTACCGGTAGTTGAATCAGACGGCGGCGAATTGTTCCTGAACGGTATGCCCCAGAAGGTTGATCAGACCTTCGATCTTTTCAGTGCCGGCATCGCGCCATTTGAGACCGGCGCTACCACCCCGCAGGACTTGATCCAGTATGGTTTTCTGACAGGCTATTCGCTGCCACCCGGAATCGCGTACCCCGGCACCGGCTCTGACCTGACAACATTTACGGGCGATGCGATCCTGACCTATACGTATGCCGCTGCGGTGCCGGAACCTGCGACGCTCTGGGTCCTGGCTGCAGGGCTGTTCGGTCTGGCATGGAGCAGACGGCGCTCCTAGTCCTACTGTGTCATGAACGGCGACCCCGTAGACTGGGATGCGTCGTAGGCTGGGATGCAATCCCAGCATCAACGGTTGAAATGCTGGGATTGCATCCCAGCCTACGTCCGTCATGGTAATGACGGAATAAAAATTGAGTTTTTAAATTTATGACACAGTAGAACTAGAACTCCTCAAAATCATCCGATCTGGCAGTTGGTCTGGCGGCCGGTTTGTTTGGCAGTTTTTTCGTGCTGCCAGGTTTGATTGCAATCAGCTTTCCGGCCAGCTTGCTGGTCAGTTTTTTGTGCTCTCTTTCAAAACTGCTGATGGCTTCATTGGCAGCAGCCACATGGTCTGCATCCAGTTTGAAGATGCCAACCACCTCTTGCAGGTTGCTGGCCTGATCCTGCAGTGATTGCGCTGCCGCCGCTGCTTCTTCAACCAGCGCGGCATTTTGCTGGGTTACATCGTCCATCTGGCTGATGGCCTGATTGATCTGTTCAATGCCTGAAGTCTGTTCTCTGCTGGCTGATGTGATTTCACTCATGATCTCGGTCACATGTTTGATGCTGTCGACAATTTCATTCATCGTCGCGCCGGCCTCATCCACCAGTTTCGATCCGATGGCCACCTTTTCAACGGAATTGTTAATCAACGTTTTAATTTCATTGGCCGCCGAGGCCGAGCGTTGCGCCAGATTGCGCACTTCGGACGCTACCACGGCAAAGCCGCGGCCCTGCTCGCCGGCCCGTGCGGCTTCCACTGCGGCATTCAGGGCCAGAATATTGGTCTGAAAGGCAATGCTGTCAATGACCGCAATGATGTCGACAATTTTCTTCGATGAAGTATTGATTTCACTCATCGTTTCGACCACATGAGAAAACACCGAGCCGCCTTTGACGGCCACTTCCGAAGCCGATACCACCAGCCCATTGGCCTTCATCGCATTTTCAGCGTTCTGTTTTACGGTCAGGGTTAAATCTTCCATTGATGAAGCGGTCTGCTCCAGCGTGCTGGCCTGATGTTCAGTGCGCTCGGACAGATCCAGATTACCGCTGGCAATCTGACCGGAAGCGGTCGCGACCATTTCGGTACCGGCACGCACTTCACTGACAATCTTGGCCAGATTGATGCGCATCAACTTCATGGCCGCGATCAGGCTGTCGTTATCGCCAGGTCTGGTTTCGACTTCAAAGTTAAGATCACCTGACGCAATCCTGCTGGCGATGCTGGTGGCATAATTGGGTTCGCCGCCAATTTGCCGCAGCAAGCGGCTGACGATGAAGCCAATGACAAAAAACAGGGTGATCTGCAAAATGCCCTGTCCGATCCAGAGCAGGGTGTTGATTGTTTTAATCGCGTCCATATCGTCTTTGATGTCAATGACGATGCTGGTGGCACCGAGCACTGCGTTCTCATCAACGCCATGGCATTTCAGGCAGTTTGTGCCGCGCAGGTCTTTCTTTGCAATAAAGGGCAAAACCGCCCTGAGCGTTGTGCCGTCTTTGTCGTCAATTTTGAATTGTTTTTGGCCACTGGCGAGCACGTTGCGGTCGAGGTCATCAACCACTTTTTCCTCCGGCAGTCCGGGACCGAATTCGTCATTGACACCTTTGCCGCGTATGACCCGTAATTCCCTGATTTTGTCGGATGTGCCCATCTTCTGAATGAAGATCGCGCGGCTTTGCGCATTGCTGATCACTTCCTCGTCACCGGCCTTGGTGATCATTAGCGTGTTCAATCCATTAATGGTGCCTTCGGTGATCGAATTCGCCCTTTCTTCGGCGGATTCCAGCACAGCCCGCTCAAACCGGGAGGAGATCCACTGTTGGGAAGCAAAAAGAATGATGATTAACAGCCCTTGAATCAGGAACTGCAATTTGCGTTGCAATCCTATTGTGTTCCACCATCCGGATAATGCGTTCATTCTTTTTTCCTTGCCAGGTTGTAGCTGAAATGTGTTCAATTTACTATTATTTGCAAAATGCTCAAAACATCACCGACCGCAGTGACGCTTTTCATCATAGTAAATGCCAGTGGGTAAAGTCGATGTCTTTAATGTAATGAAGTAAAATTTCCTGCAATTCAAGGCGAAAAGGGTGGGCTTTGATGAATGCGACCGTTGAATGATCCGGCAATGAATGGGTTCTCACAGAGTGCAAAATGTTTCTGGCACTCCGTGAGGCCGTGCCTTGGTCATACTGTGTCATGAACGATGCATCCCAGCCTGCGTCATACCCAAAGATTTCAAATTGACTGACTACTGGCCTGTGGCGTTGCGGCGGGTTTTTTAAACAGCAGTATCTGGAAGAAGCCGCCAAACACGGTTTGTCGCTGACACAGCATTTCCGGTTGCGACAATGGTGCCCAGTCAGTGACATTCTCGGTCCACAGAGCCGGTGCGAACGGTTCCAGAACCGTCAATATGGGCAGCCACAGGTAACGCATCGGATGCCAGCGTGGCGGGCGGGCGAAGTCAACGATCATCAGGTGGCCTTCCGGTTTCAATACCCGCAATGCTTCCTGCAGCGTGTTCAGGCGTACTTCGCGCGGTTGCTCATGCAGCAGAAAATAAATCAGCACCCGGTCATAGTTCGCATCCGGCAGTCCCAGCATGGTCGAGTCGCGCTGCAGCAGTCGCACGGCAGGGTCGGGAACTTTGCGGCGCAGATTGTCGAGCTGCGCCGAGAGCACATCGACCACATCCAGATGGCCCTGACCGGCACTGACCCGCTGGCGCAGCTCTTCGGTCAGATTGCCGTAGACGCAGG
>Ga0316228_1002619_pt1 | contig 15517 bp, 14 predicted proteins | sample TBH18021metaG_FD_206005 | JGI IMG/M metagenome (GOLD analysis project Ga0316228, IMG submission 206005) | Freshwater microbial communities from Trout Bog Lake, Wisconsin, USA - TBH18021 | ecosystem: Environmental > Aquatic > Freshwater > Lake > Hypolimnion/Profundal zone | place: USA: Wisconsin... | reverse complement strand
TAAAATCATCTATGTATTTACCCATGACAGCATCGGTTTGGGTGAGGATGGTCCCACCCATCAGCCGATTGAGCAGCTGGCGACACTCAGGGCGGTGCCGGGGCTTACGGTGATTCGGCCTGCTGACGCCAATGAAACAGCCGAAGCATGGTACTGTGCACTGGAAGCCGAAGGTCCTGTTTCGCTCATTCTCAGCCGTCAGAACCTGCCCACCCTTGATCGAGCCGTTTACGCGCCGGCCGGAGGTTTATGGCGCGGAGCCTATGTTTTGCAGTCTTCACCCGGTCGACCGGATATGATTCTCATCGCCAGCGGCTCGGAGGTGCATGTTTGTCTGGCGGCCGCATCCCGGCTGGCGGAGGCAAACATCATCACCCGGACGGTGAGTATGCCAAGCTGGGAATTGTTTGAGAGGCAAGATGAAGCCTACCGGCAAACAATTCTGGTGCCGGAGGTGCCGTGCTTGGCGGTCGAGGCCGGCGGTGAGCAGGGTTGGCAAAAATATGCCGGCAAAGTTGTGGCCATCCCGCGCTATGGAGCTTCAGCACCTTATCAGGTGCTGCAGCGCGAGTTCGGTATCACGGCCGACAATGTGGCCAAGCAGGCTCTGATACTGCTGGCACGGACATAAAGATGAGCTGAATACCGGCGGCGTATATGCCCCATCTGGAAAGTATTTTCCAGATGGGGCATATCATATGATAGACGGCGAATATAAGGAGGTGACAAAATGAATGCGTTAGAAGACCAGCTCGCCAAAATTTTTCTGGAGAAAATGCCGGCATTATCGGGAAGCGCCAAAGAAATGACAGTCAAATTTTTACCTTGGGTCCTTATTGTGCTGGGTGCTTTAGGTCTGCTGGCCTGGCTGTCGGCTATCGGTCTCTTCCGTTTTGCAAGCTTGGTGGTCATGGGGTTGGGGCATGCTCCGGGTCAGGCTTTCTCGCTTTTCACGGCTTTATTCTTATATATCCTGGCTCCTGTAATGCAGGCGCTGGCGGTGGGCGGCGGCTATCTAATGCTGAGCCGCAGCCTGACAGGATGGCGGATTGCTTTCTATTCACTGCTGGTAAGTTTTATCGTCCATCTTGCCTATCTCAGCATTTTCGGCTTGTTCCTGGACATCGTGTTCGCTTATCTGCTGTTCCAGACAAAAGAGTATTATAACTGAAAAAGTTGAGGCCACCTTGAATTCACCGGTGGCCTCAACTTTTTTTGCCGCAAAAAGGAAAGCTATGCAAATATAAAGGGACAGTCTGTTAAAACACAGCCGAGGGTGCGCGTTCTTTAATAATGTGGCCTGACTTTGCGGGTACAACGCCGATTAGGTTTTTTTCAACAGCCTGAACCTTGGTGTAAGCCAAGTCTTTTTTTATCCCAGACAAAAAAACATCTAAATAGAAATAATAGGAAAATTTGGAAGGAAAAAGGGACGGGTTTATGGAAATTATGACAAGAAGAATTGCGAGCTGACATGAAAATATATGTAGTATGACAAGTGTCGGCCTATGGGTTGGAAGGGGCTGGAAAGGTGGTGAAGAATGAGCAATTGGCACGCTGATTATGTTTTGGAGCAGTATGATTTTCCTGAACTGACGGAGGTAAAGTACAGTCCGCGGGATCTGTTCGACAGATACGGCCAGCTTTTATTGGCCAGAGGTCAGTCAGTAACCCCTTTTATAAGGGAGCTACTGGGCCGCCGCGAAGTTTATATTCTCCACTCCAATTGGCAGGAAAGTGAATGCGAGCTATTTCCGAAGACTGTCTATCATAACACGCTGGTCCGGCTGCAAACCCTCTACCAGGCCATCGGAATCGTCAGCAACGAACAGCTGGGTGAACTGATTGTCCTTGTGGAGAATATACTGGCGGTGGTGGAAAAGTATCTAAAACTATATGTTGATCTGAATGTATTGCGAAGTCATGACAATTACACCTATGTGCACAGTGTCAACGTGGCCATCCTTGCCGCATTAATCGGCAAACAGCTGGGCTATGGCGCGCGGGAGCTGCGGCAACTGGTGCTGGGCGCCCTGCTGCACGATCTGGGCAAGATAAAGATACCTGGGGACATCTTGAATAAAACGACCCAGTTGGCGGAAACTGAATTCGCGTTGATTAAATTGCATCCCATTCTCGGATATGAAATGCTGAAAGAGGTTATTATCCCTTGGGAAGTCAGCGTTTGCCTGCTGCAGCACCATGAACGCGGGCATGGCGTCGGTTATCCCCAGGGATTGCGTCAGGAGGCAATCCACCTGAATGCGCAGATAACCGCCGTCGCCGATGTATTCGACGCTGTGACCGCCGATCGGCCTTACCGTTCCGGCCTGCCGCCCTATCACGCCATCGAACTGATCATCAACGGGCAGAACACTGATTTTTCCCCAACCGTAGTCAATGCCTTCACCGCAGCTATCATTATTTACCCGAGAAACTCAACCGTTACTTTAAATACCGGAGAGATAGGTGTAGTTGTCTCTGCCCATCCGCAGTTTCCCACCCGACCCAAGGTCAGAGTGCTGTTCGATAACGCCGGGCGACCGGTTAAAGAACTGCAGATCATCGACTTGCTAAAACAGTTGACCCGGTTTATTGTCGCGGTGGAATATAATAAATAACAAGAAAAGCGCCCCAAGGCGCTTTTTGATATTACTGGATCTTTCGAAAATGGACGGCAAAGGTTGTTCCGGTGGGAATGCTGTCAAAGACGATTGTCGCGTTGTGTCTGGCGGCAATGCTGTAACACACCGCCAGCCCTAAGCCTACGCCATACTCTTTGGTGGTAAAGAAGGGTGTTCCGATTTTATCGGCGACATCAGGCGGAATTCCTTTGTCCTGGTCTTGCACAGACAAGATGACGTTGTTATCGGTTGCATAGGTTTTGACTGTCAGTACGCCGCCAGGCGGCATTGCGTCAAGTCCGTTCCGGACAAGATTGAGGACCAGTTGGCGAATTTCTTTTTCATCAAGCGGGATATCGGGAATTTCCGACAAGTCAATCTTGACGCTTTTGTCATAGAGGATGGCCCCAGCTTCCAGAAGCGGCAACACCATGTTGACAATAGTATTCAGATTGCCGATTCGTAAGTCGACGGCTTTATTCTTAGCAAGAGAAAGGAATTCGCTGATAATGGAGTTTGCCCGGTCAAGTTCCTGGACCATGAGTTCAAAATACTCTTTGTGGGGCAGGCACTCTTCTTTGCCTGTTAGCATCTGGAGGAAACCGCGTACCGTGGTGAGCGGATTTCTGATTTCGTGCCCAATGCCGGCGGCCATCGCTCCGATAAGGTTTAGGCGGTCAAGTCGGGCTATTTCTTTTTCAACCCGCTTGCGCTGGGTGATATCGCGCACAATCGCCAAAATGCATGGGTGATTATCGAGGGACAATAAGTGAGAGTTGACTTCCACAGGTATGCTTGAGCCGTTTCGGGTAATAAAAACGCTCTCAGCAAGAACATGTTTTTCGCTATCAAGGATTGCCGCTTTTTCCTGCGCATCGCCACGGTACTCCAGTGGCACAATATCCGCAGGAGTCAGCTGCAGGAAGTCTTCCCGGCTATAATCCAGAAGACGGCACGCGGCGTCATTTGCCTCGATAACTTTTCCGGGCAGGCCATTATCGCCGATTTCGGTCACATATATGGCGTCACTGACGCTGTTAAATAACACGCGATGGCGCTCCTCACTTGCCGACAGCGTCGATTCGGCGAGCCTTCGTTGGTTGAGTTCGGTTTTCACGGTCGTATAAAGCTTGGCGTTCTCAAGGGCGATGGACGCAAGTTCGGCAAAACGGCCGAACAAAGCAATCTCATCCTCTCTAAACTGATACTCTTCGTCGATGCAGCAAAGCCCGATAACGCCGACCACTTTTGAACCCGATTTCAAAGGCGCTCCGATCATTGCCCGGATGTACTCGGGGGTTGTCGGCGGACGCTCGCTCCAGGTTGCATAATTGGCAATTGCGAGTGGCTCACCAGACTGCCAAACTTTGCCGGCAAGGTTTTCGCCTGGCCGGATTTTCGGACTCAGAAAGGTATCTTGCAGCGAGGTGCTTACCTTGAGTTCCAGCATCTCTTTATCGCCATCAGCCAGGTAGATGAAACCGTGGTTTGTTCCAACAAGAGTGCCTGCGTGACTTACAATGGTAGTCAGCAAGTCGCCAAGCTCAAGCTTGTTCAGGTTCATGATTGCCAGAGTGGTTTCCTGCATAAGGGCCAGACAGGTGTGCTGGGTCTGCATTCGCTGTTCAGTCCGTTTTCTGCGGGTGATATCGCGGACAACAGCCAGAACCATCTCATGGTTATGGATGGCGATATGCTTCAGATTTACCTCGGCCCAAATTTCCCGACCGGTCTTTGTTTCTGTCTTCCACTCCACCAACTGGGGTTCGCCGGTTGCGGCTTTTTTTATCAACCGCAATCCCTCTTCTTCAGTATAGGGATATTCGCCAGGATGAAGCGCGGAAAATTTCAGGTGACGGGCTTCATCAGCCGAATACCCGTACAGTTCGCAGGCCTTTTTGTTGAGATTGAGGAGGGCCCCGTTCTGAGCGTCGTGCAGAAAGATAGCATCATTAGCCTGGTCGAAAACAGCAAAGTCGACAGGCGTAAAAAATTGGCGTGGGAAGGTAACCCCGCCGGCAGTATACTTTTTTGTTCTGAATCGGTTATCCATAATTACCTCCAAGGCTCAGGGGGTAAAATTGTCTACACTCTAAAAACCTTATTTGACGCTTCTTGGCAAAATACCTGCTAAATTTTCATAAAAATTACCTTAATTTGTATGTTTTTTTCATTATTTCCGATATTACTACAATATATTGATATTGCTCATCTTATTGATAATAATTGACAAATCGAGGCTGACTTGCTATCATACAGACCGGACAAGGGAAAATGACGAGGTTTACGGAAAGTAGTAAGGACTCAACGTTCTGCGTCTCAGACGGGCGTCTGAAGAGATAAGAGATTTGCTGCGGTATTTTATGGCGAACATGCCGGCCTGTCTCACCGGAAATAATAGTAATGCCCCATGGTCACCAACCATCACCAGTGAAATGGTTCGTGGCTGCGGCGGGCAATTGCCGAAAGGCGGGGAATAAGCTGGATTATTTATCAGTGCTGTTCAGTATTGTTGTTGTCAATTTGCTGCTAAGCGGCGATAACGCCTTGGTCATTGCCCTTGCCAGCCGCCGGTTGCCCAAGCGGCAGCAGAAAGCGGCGATCCTCTGGGGCGGTGCCGGGGCCATAGGTCTGCGGATACTTCTCACCCTTGCGGCGGTGTCGCTGCTTGCGGTGCCGTATTTGCTCCTTGTCGGCGGTCTGCTGCTTTTTTGGGTTGCAATAAAACTGGCGGTCAGTGATCACTATGCCTCCGAGGAAGTGAGGGCGGCAGGGAGCCTCTGGGAAGCGATTAAGACCATACTGCTCGCAGATCTTGTTATGAGTGTCGATAATGTCGTAGCCATCGCCGGAGTGGCCAGAGGCAATGTAGTCATGCTTGTTGTCGGACTTCTTCTCAGTATTCCGATCATTATCTGGGGCAGCAAGCTTATCACGATACTCATGCAGCGCTGGCCGCTGATCATCACCGCTGGTGCCGCCTTTTTGGGCTGGACGGCCGGTGAAATGGTGGTGGCTGAAAGCAAGCTGGCTCCGTACATCAGCCAATACCCCTCTGCTCAGTGGATTATTCCCGGCGTTTTTGCCGGGGCGGTTATTGCCGCCGAAATTCTGAAGGGCCGAAAGCATCTGAAACAGCTCCAGTAGTCTTGAACCGAATGAAAATCACCCCTGGTGAGATAATAACTTAGAAAGCCCGCGCTTGCGCGGGCTTTCTAAGTATTATAATTGTCAGCTGTTTTTATTTTTATGGTCCGTCCCAGGGAATGAATATAAGATTCGCACAGGGTGTTTTGGTGGTTAAAGACGATGGTTGCGCTATGGATGAAGTGTTGGTCGGCAAAGTAGCGCAGGTCGTAAATCATCACAGTATGCGAGTCTGCGGAGGGGTGCTCTTCAAAATAAATGAAGGGGGTGAATATCCGGAAAAATTCTCCCAAAGCGCTCTTTTGCGCTTCCTCTGTCAGCGGCGAATGGTTGTGTTTGGGGAAATCGGCCCGGATTTCCATCGCCGGATAGAGCAGCCCGATGCGGCCATTGAGAATCCGGGACTTGGTTTCGACCACAAAGTCCCAAAAAAACAGACGTTTCAATGACGGCATAACCCAAACCCTTGCTACCTGTTGGTCGCAGAACTGTTGGCCGAGCCATTTTGTGGCTCGCTGGCGCAAGAAATACTTGGCCAGAATATAGCAAGACAGCAGGGAGAAGGTTATGAGGGTTATATCGAACATCGGCGGACGCGACGCGTAAGGCATCAGCATCAGCATCAGCAAGATGGGGTCGAAGACATTGAGCAGGGGACAACTTTTGCGATCCCTGCGAAACGGCCATAATATGGCTACTCCGTGAGTGTTGAAGTAGTCGATGAGAATATGGGATAAAGCGCCGGCGAAGGACCAGACAAAGACTTGCCCGAAGGCAGCCTGCGGCATAAAAAAACGGATGGCCAGCGAGATCGCCAGCGCCCATCCGGTGATTCCAGGGATGGAATGGGAGAAAGCCCGGTGTTGCCTCAGATAAGCCATATCACCCCGCACTTGGGCGATGATATCAAAGTCAGGGGCCTGGGCACCGAGCATGGTAGCAATGTATATCGGATCATGTAGTGTTGGCTGATGGCCTGACAAACCGGCGACAGCCAGTCCGACCAAGGCGTGGGATAGCGTATCCAAGACGTCACCTCCTCTCATAGCTGACAGGTACTGATTATACCACAGCCGCAGGCGGTGAGCGATGGTAAGTAGTGGGTTGGAGGGAGGTGGGAAGATGGAAGAAGATAGCCGGGGCGAGGCCAATTCCGGTGACGACAAGCTAGAACACGTCGGCGGAGTAAATGACAGTTTGGGCGGGGTGGATCCCGAAATTGACGAAAACCTTGAGCGCCTGTCCGGTGGCCCGTGAGGCAGGACTTTAGCGCTTTGACTTGGGCGGCAAACGAAAAGATGTCAGTCGCATGCGACTGACATCTTTTTCAGAGTGCCGAGAAACCCAGGCTGTTCAAAAACGAGCATAGCTAGGCGCACCGGAAGAGCGCGCCGCGCTGCGTACTGGCGTACGCAAGCACGCGCTCTGAGGAGCAACGACGCTAGGCGAAGTTTTTCTAGCCGCCTGACAAACCGGATTAGCTCTGTTTTCCAGCCTTATAAGCCTTATCCAGCAGCTGCACGGTGTGCAGTACATCCTGGGGTTTGCCGTTTTGTACCAGGCCGTCGTTAATATGCATCCGGCAGGAACCGCAGCTTGTGGCCACGATATCGGCATGGGTCGAGGCGATGTCGGCGACCTTCCGGTCGTTGATTTTCCGGGAAATATCGTAGTTGGCCAGGCTGAAGGAACCACCGGCGCCGCAGCAGCGGTCCGGGTTTTTCATCTCAACGAATTTGACTCCAGGGATGGCGTTCAGGATTTTGCGCGGTTGGTCGGTGACTTTGATGCCTCTGGCCATATGGCAGGGGTCATGCATAGTTACTGTAGCGTTAACCTCGCCCAGGTTGTCCTGGCGGAATTTCACGACATCCACCAGGAATTCGCTGATTTCGAAGGTTTTGGCGGCCAGTTTTTCGGCCCGTTCCCGCATGGCAGGGTCGTCGTGGAAGATTTCGGGATATTCAATCTTGAAGGCTTCGGCGCAGGAACCGCAGGCGGCCACGATGTAATCAGCGTCGGCGCGTTCAAAGGTTTCAATATTATGCCTGGCAAAGACCTTGGCCAATTCGGTGTCGCCGGACATATAAACCGGCGTGCCGCAGCAATGCTGCATCGGTGGCAAGGTAACTTCCACGTCATTTTCCTGGAGGACGTTCAAAAGCGCCTGGCCGATATCGGTATAGACATAGTTGATGGTACAGCCGGTAAAGAAGGCCACCTTCATTTTTGGATTGGCCACTTTGATGGTTTCGGGAACCTGGCTGCGTAGCGGAGTGGCGGCAAAGGGAGCCAGTACCCGTCTGCGGTCAAGACCAGGCATGGGGAAACGGGCTACAACCGCAAACCGTCCGGGAAGTTTTTTCATTTGCAGCGGACCAAAAAGACCGGCCATACGCAGCGATAAGTCAAACATCACCCGGTTTTTCAGCAAACTGAAGACAGCTTTTTTGATGGGGTGCAGACCGCGGGCCTTCACCGCCGCTTCGCGGCCGCGCAGAATCAGTTCGTCGGCCTTGACGCCGCAGGGACATTTGGCGGCGCAGGCTTTACAGGATACGCACATCGCCATCCGCTTTTCAAACCCCTGGGAAATCTCGGCGTTACCGGTCAGAACAGCCTCGATGAGAGCCAGTTTGCCGCGGGCCACCGCCGACTCGTTTTGCAGTTCTTTGTAGATCGGGCATACTTCCATACAATTGCCGCACTTCATGCAGTTGGCTATGTCTTCTTCTATTTTAGCAAGAAACTGCTTATCGTCATTCATTATCAACACTCCCCGACTAGTTTTCCGGGATTCATGATACAGTTGGGATCCAAAGCTTTTTTGATCGCCTGCATGGCGCTGATGCCTGCGGTCCCGAACTGATCTTCCATATATTTCAGTTTGCCTAGTCCGATGCCGTGCTCACCGCTGAGGGTGCCGCCAAGTGAGATGGCGGTGGCGAATATTTCGTCCATGGCCTGCTGGACCCTCTCCATTTCGGCGGCGTCGCGAATATCGCAGACGATGGTGGGGTGCAGATTGCCGTCGCCGGCGTGGCCGAAAGTGCCGATGGTCACATTGTATTTGGCAGCCGTCTGTTTTACTGCCCGAATCATGTCAGGCACCTTGCTGCGAGGAACGGTGGCGTCCTCTACAAAGGTAGTTGGGCGCAGTTTGGCCAGAGCCGGCAGGGCTGCGCGGCGGGCGGCCCACAGTTTGTCCCGTTCGGCTGGGTCCTTGGCGACCTGGATCGCGTCGGCATGGTTAGCCTGTAAGACTTCGATCACTTTTGCGGCCTCTTTTTCGACAACAGCGAGGATGCCGTCAACCTCAATCAGGAGGACAGCCTCGGCGTCGATTGGCAGGCCGACTTTGGCATAATCTTCGACAGTGCGGATGGTCGCATTATCCATGATTTCCAGGGTGGCGGGGATGATCTTGTTGGCGATAATGGCCGAAATAGCCTTGCCGGCATTGTCCAGGTCTGAAAAGATTGCCAGCATGGCCTTGCTGGCTTCAGGAGCCGGCACAAGCTTGACAGTGACTTTGGTGATGACGCCCAGAGTTCCTTCTGAGCCGGTAAACAATTTGGTCAGATCATAGCCGGCCACGTCTTTGACGTTTTTGCCGCCGGTTTGAATGATTCGCCCGTCGGCAAGGACAATCTCCAGGCCCATGATGTAGTGTTTGGAAACCCCATATTTAAGGCCCCGGAGACCGCCGGCATTTTCGGACACCGTGCCGCCTAAAGTAGCGGTAGCGACCGTGCCCGGATCAGGCGGATAGAGGAGGCCGAACTGGGCGACAGCATTGTTAAAATCGGCGACAATCACGCCAGGCTCGACGGTGGCGACCAGATTGGCGGCGTCGATTTCGATAATTTTATCGAAACGGGTCATTAGAAGGACGATGCCGCCTTGCATGGGAACAGTTCCGGCACTCAGATTGGTTCCCGAACCCCGGGGATAGACAGGGATTTTTTCGTTGTTGGCCAGAGCCAAAACCTTTGAGACTTCCTCGGTGGTCCCAGGGGCGATGACAACGTCAGGCATATGGGAAAACCCCGGCGTTGCATCATAGGAATAACATCGCAAGTCCTCTTTGCTGGTCAGGACATGCTCGGCCCCAACCAGCTGATTAAAAGCTTCGATCAGATGATTTTGCATTTTTCTCCCCCGCTCCTAAATAATTTTAAAAAAAGTGCCAGCAAGAAATACTTGGTCACCGGTCTGACGGTAAGACCAGTTGCAACATAAAAATTGCCGGACAACCGCTGGTGAGGATGTCCTACACAGGGGTCATCCCAACGAGAGTACAGGTTTTTTCCGGCAGGACCCGAATAGTGGGCATTGACGAACAGATATCAATTAAAAACATATCATATTTGGTGTAATTAGTAAATGGTTCTTTGACGTTTTACCGGCCCTTCGGGCGATTAATTCTTTCGCCGCTCTCGCTGCTTTTGCGGCAAAAAACTTGACACGGTTGCTTTAAACCGCAACAATGAAAGAAAACAGCTACAAGTCAGGTGAAACAAATGCCAGCAAAGATAAAAAAGATAATATCCGCATCGCGCAGAACGGACATTCCCAGGTTTTATTACCAGTGGCTTCAACAGGTTCTGGGCAGTGGAGCAGCAACAGTTGCCAATCCGCGATTCAGGGACAGCATCTATACAATAGATTTGCGTCCCGAAACAGTGCACAGTTTAGTCCTTTGGAGCAAAGACTTTGGCAATGTGCTCAATTGCCCGCAGTACCTTGAAAACTATAATCTGTATTTCCAATATACAATTAACAATTATCCAAAACTTTTAGAACCGAATGTTCCTGAGTACTCCCGCTCGCTCAGCGTGCTCGAAGGTTTGCTGAAAAAATACGATCCGGTTCAATTCAACATTCGCTTTGATCCGATTATTGTATTACATTCCGGCGAAGAACTGTGGAATGGCAATCCGGTCGCGGAAAGACTCGGCGCTTTGGAGCTGCTCTGCAAAGACCTCAGCGCGCTCGGGATGAATCAATGCCGAATAACGACTTCTTATATCGCAATGTACCCGCATGTCAAAAGAAGAATTCATGAAGCCGGATTAAACATAATGGACCTGGCGGATGCCCAAATCATAAACCTTTTCGAGCAGCTGGCTGAGATTGGGGAGAAGTACGGTTTATGTCTTTATTCGTGCGCTTCCCCGCTCTTGGAACAAATTCGGGGGCTGAAAAAAGGAGCTTGTATTGACGGGGATCTGTTGGAACAAATTTTTGGCGGTAAAGTCTCCAAGGCTAAGGATTCTGGTCAGAGAAAATCATGTGGCTGCCACCGGAGTTCAGACATAGGAGATTATTTGAAGAAGTGTCATTTCGATTGTGTCTACTGCTATTCGAAATAGTTATGTTTCACCTTGCTGACCTATTTTCGCTCTTCCGGTTTGGCCAAACCCAGATTGATGTGGCAGTACCCGCCCGGATTCTTCTGGAGATACTTTTGGTGGTAATCTTCCGCTGGATAAAAACTTCTGGACGCCTCGACTTCCACCACAATGGGCTGGGAGTACATCGCCTGTTTCTTGCCGATAAAAGCGAGGATAACCTCCCGTTCGGCTTCATCGCCATAATACACTCCCGTCCTGTACTGGGAACCCCGGTCCGGCCCCTGGCGGTTTAAAGTGGTGGGGTCGATGATTCGAAAGAAATGTTCCAACAACTGCGGCAGAGGCAATTGAGTTTCGTCGTAGGTAACTTCACATATTTCCGTATGCCCCGTCATCCCCGCACAAACCTCTTGATAGGTAGGATTCTCGGATTTGCCTTGTCCATAGCCTACTCTTGTGGCCAGCACCCCTTTCAGTTGATCCAAATAGGCTTCGACACCCCAAAAGCAACCGCCAGCAAGCCAAATCTTGTTCACAGGCTGCACCTCCTGAATAATCCGTTTTACAAATATATAGTTCCCCAAAGGGTTCATTTACTCCTGGTAAATAACAGGTTTGGGGTGTCACCGTGCTCAGCCGCCCGTAAGGGTGGTTTTTATATGCCGACTAACAGGTGGCTGAGAGCGCGCCGACGCGGTCAAACCTTGAAACCCTTAAGGGTAAGGCGAATTTCAGTCTATTACAGGGACTGATCAACTCTGTTCGCATATTATGTAATAACAACTTACATGTTTGCATGATAAAAAGGAGGAGAATAGATGCCTCGAACATTCTCAGCAGATACGGGGGAGAATCCGGAACTTATTGATTGGGAGGAGGCAAGGCAGGAGGAAGATGAGCGGCAGATGCCAGGATACTGCTCTCCGTCCCGTCCGCCCTGCTACCCGAGATGTCATCCGTCCCGGCCGCCGTGCTACCCGGCAGGCTGCTACCCATCCAGGCCGCCGTGCTACCCGGCAGGCTGCTACCCATCCAGGCCGCCGTGCTACCCGGCAGGCTGCTATCCGTCCCGCCCGCCGTGCTATCCGGCAGGTTGCTATCCGTCCCGCCCGCCGTGCTACCCGACAGGAGGAGGGGGCTGCTACCCATCTCGGCCGCCAGGCCACTCCGAAGGAGGTTGCCATCCGGCTGCAGGGGTTGGTGGCGCTCCGCCCACAGGAGCCGGCGCCGGTAAATAACATACTATTCGTGAGTAGACAATCGTCCCAGAATCATAAAGAAGGTCGCCCAAGGCGGCCTTCTTTATGATGGAACAGGGCACAGGCAGTCGGCTTGTTACGCTGCTACCCGGGAATCTTTCGAAATAAAAGAGCCGGAATCATACGCTGATACCGGCTTTGAGCTGTTAAAAAGATAGTTCATTTAGCGGCTTCGGGGTAAGAGGTCTTTGTTAGAAAAAGGCTTCAGCGGCAATGATAATCAGGATGATTCCGCTTAATGCTGTTCCGGCTTCTCCCAGCGTGAAGGAACCAATTCGTACATTTGCCACTCTTGCTCCTAACATAGCTCCCGCCCAAACTGTCAGGAAACTGCCGACAGCCGACGTTAAAGATATGGCCAAAGGTGACAGACCGAGCAACCCGGCACCCAACCCATTAGTGAGGGCATTAGCTGAAAGCGCGATGCCCAGAAGGATGGACTCACCAAATCCGATTTCGCCAGACTTGTCGATATCGGCAATTTCCGGATGGGTCAGAATTTCTTTAATATTTGCACTATGGGCGGTTTCCACAGGGGCGGCGGGCTTTTTACGCGGTACGGCAAATAAGACAATCCGCAGTCCAATGATAAGCAATAAGAAACCGCCGATTAAAGCGGGAAGTATACCAGGCAGGATCTCAGCGAGCCATAGTCCAAACATAATGCCGGCCATACTAAAGAGGAAACAAATAACGGCAATCACCAAGTTGGAAATCAAACCGATGCGGATATTCCGAATACCGTAGGCTATACCTACCCCGAAATTATCTAGGCTTGATGAAACAGCCAAACCGAAAATCATCAACCACTCCATTAAGGGGAGCACTCCTCTCTTTCCTGTTCAAGATTCGCACTCTGCATAGTATGTTGCAGAGGCTGCTCAAGTTGTCAGGAAAGATCTGGAACCGAAATGACTTTCGGTGGTCAACCCGCCTTAGTGAACAGTCTATTTTTCGTTGATACGCTGGCCGCGCCATTCGCACCAGAAAAACAGCAGCAGGCCGACTACGATTACAATGAGGCTGGTGATCTGCGCCGACTTAAGCCCAAAGGCCAGGGTCCCGTAATCGCCCCTCAGGAATTCCAGGAAAAAGCGGGCCAGGGAGTACAGAACGGCGTACATGATGAAGACCTGTCCCTTGGCATGATTGGTGGTCCGGAAAATGAGCAGCAAGACAAAGATAATAATGTCGATTTGCCCTTCCCATACTTCAGCCGGCCATAGCGGCTGAGAACCATAAGTCTGGTGAGCCAGGGTAGTGGAGGGGTAAACCAGGCCAAAATTACCGCCGGTAGGATGACCGAAAGCATCACCGTTGAGCAGGTTGGCTATCCTGCCGATAGCCTGCCCCATAATAACCGCCGGTGCGGCAACAATATCGGCGAAAGCCCAGGTGTCGATTTTGTGACGTTTGGTATAGATATAGCCGACAATCGCCCCTAAAATGACACCACCCTGGATGGCCATACCGCCCTGCCAGACAAATGGAATCTCCAGCAGATGATGAGAATAATAGCCCCAGTCGAAAAACAGGATGTCCCACAACCGGGCGCCGACGATACCGGCCAGCCCGCAATAGATACCCATATCAGGAACATGATGGTGCCACCGGCCGTCCTGTTTGGCCAGAAAATAGGCCGTTCCTGTCGCCAGGATAATGCTGAGGCTGAGAATCAGACCGTAGGCGCGCACAGGAAAGTCACCGATGAAAAACAGATACTGGTGCATGGAAAACCTCCAGGCATAATATTTATGGTTATAATAGCAAAGTTGCAGAGCCGGAAACTGGCGACTCACAAAGAGCGGCTGCAGCGATACAGGAATGAACCGGCGGTTTGGCGAATAATGCTATATCATAACAATGAATGTGGGGGAAAGTATGCGCAAGCGTTTTTGGATAATTGCTCTGGTAGTGATGGCAATAGCGGCCGGTGCTTGGGTCGCGGCGGGGACCAAAACGCAAAAACCTGCCGAGAATCCGGTGGCTGAAGCGGGCGTGACGGTAGGTAAAATGGCTCCCCGGTTCACGCTGAAAGACTTGGCGGAGAAACCGGTAGCTGTCGGATCAGTGGGTAAAGTGACCGTACTCAACTTCTGGGCCACTTGGTGCCCGCCCTGCCGGGAGGAGATGCCCCAGCTGCAGAAGTTTGCCCAGGCGTTGCCGCCTGATGTGGTGTTTTATGCAGTCAATATCCAGGAATCGGCGGCGAAGGCCGGCGCGTTTTTGGAGCAGAATCATTATAGTATGCCTGTTTTGCTGGACAGCGACGGCGCGGTGGCTTCGACCTTTCGGATCAATGCTGTTCCGACAACCGTGATTGTTGACAAGACAGGAAAGATCAGGTTTCGCAAGTCCGGCGGCGTCACTCAAATCGAACTGGAGAACGCTGTTAAGGGATTGTAGGAGGTAGACGTGAACGGAAGCGAAGTTTCTCTGATGGCTGCCTTTATCGCCGGGGTTGTGTCCTTTGTTTCGCCGTGCGTGTTGCCGGTTATTCCGGTATATGTCGCGATGCTGGCTGGAGCGGGTGAGGAGGCTGTGGCGTCCAACCGGCGGCTGATCTTTCACTCGGTTTGTTTCATGGCAGGATTCACGGTGGTTTTTCTTCTGATGGGGGCGACGGCCTCGCTGCTCGGACAGCTGTTTGCCGATTATCAGCAGGTTGTCCGGAAAGCCGGAGGGCTATTCATGGTGTTTATGGGCTTCTGCCTGGCCGGTTTCATCAGGATTCCGACCCTGCAGCGGGACTGGCGACCGTTAAAAAAAGGCTACATCGACGGTCCTTTTGGCGCGATGCTGCTGGGAATGGCCATCACCGCAGGCTGGACTCCGTGCATAGGACCTATCCTGGCGTCGGTGCTGACCTACGCCGGAATCGGCAATACCCTTGAACTGGGCATATCACTCTTATTTGCTTACGCGATGGGATTCGCGGTACCCTTCTTTTTGTTTGCGCTTCTTTGCAATCGCTATCTTAGCCGCATTCGCTCCTGGTACCGTTGGCTGCCCCTGATTCAAAAGGCGTCGGGGATCATTCTCGCCGTCACCGGTGTTTTACTCTATTTCAATCTGGTGCAAAAGGGCCTGGGGATCATCCTGGACTGGTGGCAGTAGCGCAGGACTTAAC
>Ga0316228_1002617_pt1 | contig 15520 bp, 16 predicted proteins | sample TBH18021metaG_FD_206005 | JGI IMG/M metagenome (GOLD analysis project Ga0316228, IMG submission 206005) | Freshwater microbial communities from Trout Bog Lake, Wisconsin, USA - TBH18021 | ecosystem: Environmental > Aquatic > Freshwater > Lake > Hypolimnion/Profundal zone | place: USA: Wisconsin... | reverse complement strand
GGAAACGATTGAAGTTACAACTCCTTCGTACCAATAGTCCCGTTTCTGTTTTGTATGACTTTTATTCCAATCTGCTGCAGGACTTTCGTAGGGAATTTGATACTCATTGTTGAGAAGATCAGATATTTTGCCAGAACCATAGCCTTTGACATATAAGTCTCGGATCATTATGCATACTTCTGCTTGATGGGGAACTATCTCAACTTTCTTGGTTTCTTTGTTGAGCTTATAGCCATAGGGAGGTCGGCCTGAGCGCCACTCCCCACGTTTAACTGCCTCTTGGGCGCTGGATCTGACCCGCTGTGAGGTAGTCATGCTTTCAAATTTGGCCAGTAGAGGCATCAGTCCGTCAAGTAATTCATCGGTGGGGGAATTAGTGGCTTCTTCACCCCACTTCTCTGTACCGCAAGTAAGAAAAACCTTAACATTGCCTTTGCTGAACATCCGTCGCAGATAATAGTAATCCTCTGGATCGCGACAGATCCGGTCGCGCTTGAAGGCGACGACATTTTTGACTTTGCCGGCTATAATATCTTCTAGCAGTTGTATCATAACAGGCCGCTGCTGAACTCTCTTCTTGTAAGCTGAAACACCATCCTCTTTATACTCTTTATATATCCTGCCACCATGTCTTTGGGCTATCTCCTGATTCAATTTGATCTGGTTTTCATAGCTTTCACCTTCTTGAAACTGTTCGTCTGTGGATACCCTGGTGAGACTTGCCCAATCGGCAACGATGGCACTTTGGACGGCTGCAGATTTTCTCATTATGTACTCTCCCTCATTCTGTCTGCAAAAAACAAGGTGTGAAGAGTCCCTAGTTTTAATGGCATCGTAACCTTTTTTGGTTTTATTCTCAAGACTAGTATTTTGGTTATATTCTCATTAATGGCTGGCCTTCGATCTGGCCGATAATGGTCATGACATGGATGTTGCTTTTGGCGGTGGGGACTTCGGTGCTGCCCATTTCTGCGATATTTTCAGTTGTCTCATTTTTTTTAGCCTTGCGGGTGGTTTTGGGTGGTTCGGACGGAACCTGAGGATGAGGATGCTCGGTTCCTGGCGGTTCAACGACCGGATTATCTGAATCGATCATTATTTTCCCTCCATTGATTTGCTCATCCATAGTATTGACCTGAGTCATAGTTTCATACCGTGAATATGCAATCATGATAAACAGCCATACAAAAAAAGAGCACCATCGGTGCTCTTTTTAAACTTTTGAGATGCTGTTCTCGGTTCTAGACTTCCATGATGATCGGCAGAATCATCGGCCGGCGCCGGGTGCGTTCATAGAGGTATTTGCCGAGGGTATCGCGGACGTTGGACTTAATGGCCGCCCACTCGGTGATCCCGCCATTCTCACATTTTTCCAGGGCCTGCTTGACTTTGTCGCGGGCGTCATCCATAAGCTTCTCGGATTCACGGACATAGACAAAGCCGCGGGATACAATATCCGGACCGGCCGCCACGCAGCCCTTTTGTTTGTCCATGGTAATAACGACAATGAGAATCCCGTCCTGGGACAGCTGGCGTCGGTCGCGTAACACGATATTGCCGACATCGCCGACTCCGAGTCCGTCAACTAGGATGTTTCCTGCGGTGACTTTCGACATGATCGCGCCTTTGTCGGCGGTGAACTCAAGCACTTGTCCATTTTCGGCCACAAAGATGTTTTCCCGCGGCATGCCCATGTCTTGGGCCAGCTTGGCATGCTTCACCAGGTGGCGATACTCGCCGTGAACTGGAATGAAGAATTTCGGACGGATCAGGTTTTGCAGCAGTTTCAGTTCTTCCTGGCTGGGATGACCGGAAACGTGAATACCTGTACCTGCTTCATAGATTACTTCCGCCCCCTGGCGCAGCAAAAAGTCAATGGTGCGGGAAACCATCTTTTCGTTGCCAGGTATGGGACTTGCCGAAATGATGATCGTATCGCCTGGCATAATATCCACTTTGCGGTGGTCGGACATGGCCATACGGGTCAAAGCCGACATGGGCTCTCCCTGGCTGCCGGTGGTCATGATGACAATACGCGAAGCCGGATATTTGTTAATCTCGTCAATATCGATCATTACCCCTTCAGGGACCGTGAGATAACCCAGTTCCAGGGCGATGTTGACGACATTGACCATGCTGCGGCCAAGAATAGCGACTTTGCGGTCGTATTTGCAGGCTGTGTCGATGGCTTGCTGAATACGGTGGACGTTGGAAGAAAAGGTAGCGATAATGATGCGCTCCCGGGCGTTGCGATAGGCTTCTTCAAAGGTGACGCCGACAAGTCGCTCGCTGGGAGTATATCCAGGGCGTTCCGCGTTGGTGCTGTCAGCCAAAAGAACTAGTACACCCTGATCGCCGAGCTCGGCAAAGCGGTGAAAATCGGTCACCTTACCGTCTACCGGCGTTTGATCGAATTTGAAATCGCCGGTGTGAACAATGGTTCCGATCGGTGTTTTGATAGATAAGGCTACAGAATCGGCAATACTGTGACTTACTCTGATAAAGCCGACCTGGAAAGGTCCGATAGTAACCTGATCACCGGCATTAACCGGATACTTGGCGTTGGCAGAGACGTTGTTCTCTTTCAGACGGCCCTCGAGGATTCCCAGGGTCAACCGGGTGCCGTAGATCGGTACATTCAGTTGTTTCAGCACATATGGTAAAGCCCCGATATGGTCCTCGTGGCCATGGGTCAAAATGATGGCCCGTACAATGTCTTTGTTATCCATCAGATAAGATATGTCCGGGATAACAAGGTCAATGCCCAGCATGTCATCTTCGGGGAACATTAGGCCGCAATCAACCACGATGATATCGTCGCCATAACGGATGACCGTCATGTTTTTGCCGATTTCACCCATCCCACCGAGGGGAATGATTTGAAGTTTTGGATTTGCCAAAAAAATATACACCTCCGAACCGGATCTTTCCGGATCAATAATATGAATCAGCCGCTCGTTAACAATCTAAATTGAAATTCTGCCGCTCCGTTCACTTGTTCTCATTATAGCCTACTTCAAGCCTCCGAACAAGTATCACCTACCTCTATTATATACGGAACACGGCATAAAATACGAAAAAGCCCATCCCTGACAAGGGGATGGGCCTGGTGAACAGGGTTAGATGATAGCAAGGTCCTGCATTGCTTTCTTGAGCAGATCAGTCTCGGCAGCAGTTGGTGGGATAAGAGGCAGCCGGAAAGGTCCAGCCTCCAGACCGAGCAGGTTGACCGCGGTTTTGATCGGGATGGGATTGGTTGTGACGAAGATGGCCTTAAAGAACGGCATAAGCTGCAGATGAAGAACTCTGGCTTTGTTGCTGTCGCCACTGACGAAGGCACTGACCATCTCTTTCATCTGTTTTCCGACAACATGGGCGGCGACGCTGATGATACCCACTCCGCCAACAGAAAGGATGGGCAGAGTAAGGCTGTCGTCACCGCTGTATACCAGAAAATCAGACGGGGTGGTCCGGACTATTTCCGACGCCTGGTCAAGACTACCGCTGGCTTCTTTCACAGCAACGATGTTCTTTATCTGGGCCAGTCTGGCGATGGTCGGCGGCAGGATATTGGAGCCGGTGCGTCCCGGCACATTGTACACGATAATCGGCAAAGTCGTGGTTTCTGCAATGGCCTTGAAATGCTGGTAAAAGCCTTCCTGGGGTGGCTTGTTGTAATAGGGGCCAACAAGCATGGCGCCGTGTACGCCGAGTTTTTCCGCCTCCCGGGTCATCGCGATGGAGGCGCGGGTGTCGTTGGAGCCGGTGCCGGCGATGACGGCCGCCCTATCCCCCACTGCTTCCATAACAGTGGCAAACAATTTTAGCTTTTCCTCTGAGGTAAGTGTGGCTGACTCTCCGGTGCTGCCGGCGACAACCAGACCGTCTGATCCGTTGTCAACAAGATATTTGGCCAATTTGGCGGCAGACTGGTAATTGACGCTGAGATCGTCATGAAACGGAGTTACCATTGCGGTCAAAATTTGACCGAAGTTTTTCATTGATTTTCCCTCCTAACCGTTATCTATTATAGCTAATTCGACAGTCCGAATTTTTCGTGTAAGGCCTTGACCGCTTTTTCTACGTCGTCTTTGTTGACAAGGACCGAAATGGAGGTGTGAGAGTCGACTGTTTGCAAGATGGCGATATTATTCTCAGAAAGAGCTTCGACAAAGTTTGCCATGACTCCGGGAACTTCGCATATTCCCCCGCCCACCACCGAGACCTTCGCGCAATCGGTGCGAACTTCGGCTTTGAAACCGAGCTTTTGCAGTTTGGCTAACGCCCGGTCTGCCAGATCTTCGGCTACCGTAAACATGACCTGCCCGGGATGCACATTGATCAGGTCGACGCTGATACCGTGATCAGCCATGGTTCTGAAGATGACCGAGCTATCACTATGGGTACTGGCCGGGTCCAGGGCAATTTTGATCTGGGCGATTTTCGGCAGATAAGTGACTCCGGTGGCCACACGGTCGGTAACTGCCGATTCTTCGGTCCCTTCTCTGGCGATATTGGTGATAAGCGTCCCGGGAGCGTCGGTGAAGGTCGATTTGACTATCAGCGGAATGTTTTTCTGCATGGCGATCTCCACAGCCCGCGGATGGATGACTTTCGCTCCCTGATGTGCCAGTTGGGAAACCTCGCTGTAACTGATAAGGTCAAGTATTTTCGCGTTCTTTACGATCCGGGGGTCGGCGGTCATGATCCCGTCGACATCGGTGTAGATTTCAATCATTTCGGCGTCCAGGGCTGCTCCCAGGGCTGACGCTGTGGTGTCGCTGCCGCCGCGCCCCAAAGTGGTAAATTCCCCGTCGGCGGTGATGCCTTGGAAACCGCAGACTACCGGCACTCGGCCGAGTTTAAGATGACTGATGATCCGTTGCGGATCGACTTTCAGGATACGGGCATTATTAAAATTGCTGTCAGTGGTAATACCGGCCTGACCGCCTGTCAGCATGACAGCGTCGATGTCGGCCGACTGGAGAACTCCGGTCATTACCACCGCCGATATCATCTCGCCGCAGTACATGATATGATCCAGTTCCCGGGGCGCGATTTGGCGATAAGCCGACCGGGCCAAATCAATCAGAGTATCGGTGGCGTAATTGTCGCCTTTGCGGCCCATGGCCGAAACAACCACCACCGGAGTAAAGCCCTGTTCCCGGGCCTGGATGATCTTTTTTACCACTAGAGCCCGGACCTCAGGTGATGCTACGGACGTTCCGCCAAACTTTTGAACTATGATTCGCATCTGCTCACCTCAAACCAGATTATGTTTGATCATATACTCGGCGATTTGCAGCGCATTGAGCGCCGCACCTTTGCGGATCTGATCCCCCACCACCCATAGGTTGAGACCGTAGGGAACGGATTTGTCCTGGCGGATCCTCCCGACAAATACTTCGTCCCGATTGGAGGTGAATAGCGGCATGGGATAGATTTGCTCCGCTGGATTGTCTTCAACAATTACGCCAGGGAAGGCTGCGAGTAATTCTTTGGCCCGCTCAGGCGACAGGCGATTCCCCAGTTCCAGGTTGATGGACTCGGAATGGCTCCGGTACACCGGAACCCGCACCGTGGTCGCTGTGATGGCAATACTGTCATCACCGAGAATCTTATGGGTTTCATGGACCATTTTCATTTCTTCTTTAGTATAGTCGTCTTCAACAAAAACATCGATTTGGGGAATAAGATTGAACGCCATCTGGTAGTGTTTCGGCAGTCCTGCGCTGGGCAGGATTTTGGCTACCGCCGGCCGGTTTTCGGAGATTGCCCGGACTTGGTCGGTGAGCTCATCGATGGCCTCTTTACCGGCGCCGGACACGGCCTGGTATGTGGACACTACGATTCGCTTGATTTTGACCGCGTCATAAATGGGCTTCAGAGCCATGACCATGATGATGGTTGAACAGTTGGGATTGGCGATGATGCCTTTGTGATTTTTGAGAGCCTCAGGGTTGACTTCAGGAACCACCAGCGGAACCTCAGGATCCATCCGGAAGGCACTGGAGTTGTCGATGACCACTGCGCCGTGTTTGACGGCGGCCGGAGCGAAGGTCTTACTTGCCGAACCACCGGCAAACAGAGCAATCTGGATGTTTTTGAAAGAATCGACGGTGGCTTCTTCCACAGTATAGGTTTTGCCCAGAACATCGATTTTTTTGCCTGCGGACCGTTCTGAGGCCAGCAATTTTAATTCATTGAACGGAAAATTCCGTTCGGCGATCAGTTGGAGAAATTCCTGCCCTACCGCACCGGTAGCGCCTAAAATTGCGACATTGGGTTTTTTCATGCGACTTACCTCCATTTTGCGATTATGCAAGAATATTTTCCAGCCCATGGACCAGACCGTCCACCGTCAATACGCGTTTGCAGGCCAATACCACCCCGGGGATGAACGATTCCCGCGAAATGGAATCATGGCGCAGGGTGAGAGTCTGGCCGATACCGCCGAAGATAACTTCCTGATGAGCAACATAGCCGGGCAGTCGAACACTATGGAGCCTGATGCCGGCATACTCTGCGCCCCTGGCTCCAGGCAGTTTTTCAACTTCGGCCGGATGGCCCTGTTTTAAGTTGCCGCGCTTTTCGGCTATGAGCTCGGCGGTGCGTAGCGCGGTTCCTGATGGGGCATCCAGTTTTTGGTCATGGTGCATTTCGATGATCTCGACATGAGGAAAATATTTTGCTGCTTCAACAGCAAGCTGCATCATAAGAATTGCGCCTACCGAAAAATTGGGGGCGATAATAGCATTTACCTTATGGCGGTTGCATAACTGACGAACTTCATCCAGATCGGTTGTTGACAGGCCTGTTGTGCCGATAACCGGACAGACGCCGTTTTTGATGGCGATGCGAATATTGGGCATGACGGCTTCCGGTGCGGTGAAATCAACCATTACCTGGGGCTTGGTTTCACTGATTACGGTTTGCAGATCATTGCCGACAATAACCCCGATTTTACCTGCGCCAATCAATTCCCCGACATCGGCAAAATCGGACTTAATATCCACGGCTCCTACCACGCTTAGTTGTTCGTCTCTATGGACTCCCCTCAGAACTTCCCGGCCCATTTTACCATAGGCACCGCATACCATAACTCGGATCATGTGATTCACCTCCCATAACAAAATTAAAACAGCCGGCGAGCATATCTCACCGGCTGCCAAATTACCAGCAGCATCCATAGGAAAGGAAAACAGAGTCTTCCTCGACCTAGGAGAGATAGCGCTCCACCAAAAAAAACTTTGGCGACAGTTTTATACCTATTCGATACAAAACCAGTGTATAGGCCAGGTATGCACTACACACTTCGGCGGTCAACCCTTTTCTCTCAGATCATCGGCACCACTCTCACTGAAAGTACTGATGTTGCCCGCACCTCTAGCTCCCTGCGCAGGGGTCTATTTATTTTACGTTCATTGTATAATATTGGTTCCATTCATGTCAACGATTTTAAAAAAGTTTTAGAAATCACCATAGATTTGGCTAAGACTTGTTTGTGATATGGCTTTTTACGTCTTTCGCCCCGAATTGGCGCAAAATCTGGGCGGCCTGATCGACTTTCTGCTGGGTGGTCCGAATGACAGCCAAGGTGCCGCCTTCAGCGACTTCATGTTCATAGTGACGACTCACTTCGGCGGGAATGCCCCAGTCGATCAACCCTCCGGCCAATCCACCCGCTACTGCGCCGCTGAGCGCCGCTGCTATCGGTCCGGCGGCGATTATGGGGCCAACTCCTGGAATGGCCAGAGCACCGGCACCCAGTATCAACCCGCCGATGCCTCCCAAGGTTCCGCCGGTGAGGGCGCCGTCGCTGATATCATCATCAACATATTCCTTGCCGCCTTCGCCTTTTTTCTTAGAGACAATATTGATTTCCTCGGTGCTGAAGCCCTGTTGACGGAGTTGGGTTACAGCCTGCTCGGCGTCCTTGCGCGAGTTGAAAACGCCTATAACCGCTTTGATGCCTGCGGAGCCACTCTGGGCATTACCCTGCGCTGCACCCTGGGCAGAACTCTGGACTGCACTTTGGGTTCCGGCTTGTTGCCCGGACGCGGCCGGCTGATCGGATTGAACTGAGCCTGCATAGCTATTGATGATGGTTTGGTCGGTGGCCTGTCCCTGGGGCTGATTGTTGGTGGTTGTCATTGACTCACTGCCTCCTAACATGAACTAATGTCGGTTCGATGTTAGTCTGCCCGTCATGTTTTGCAGTATACAATCTTTATTCTCTCTCGCCCTGGCGTAGGACGGAATACATCCGGTCATAGGCATTGTTTAGGTCGACGATGATCACTTCGTCGCCTATGCGCTTGATGGTATGCCAGGGAATTGTCGAAGTCTTGCCGTCAGACCAGATGGCTGACAACCAGCCTTGTTTGGGGACGATCATGGAGTTGATCCGTCCAGTCAGTCCTTCGAACACCAAGTCGCATTCTTCGATAAAACCCAGCCGGGAGCCATCTCCCAGATTGATAACCTCTTTGCCGGTAAGATCGCTAAGACGCATGCCATCACCTACTTTATGAATTTATTGAACAGACGCATTACCAGAGGCTGGATAAGCGCCGCTCCGATGGCGCTAAGGGCCAGAGGATCAAGATCGACGCTAACCAGGGAGACCTTGTCAGGGACGTCCAGCTTCAAAAATGAGGTCAGGGTGATAATCGCCAGATAAATTCCACCCGCGGTTCCCACTAATTCCTGTATTGCCATGGATAACGGTGAGGCTCTGGTCTCCGCTCCGTTTGGATTATGACGATAATATACGATTCGGAGCCAAAGGGACAACCCAACAGCTATCGCCAGAATGATCAGCAGCCACCAGAACATGGCAACCCCTCCCGCCGGACTCTTATCCTATGGATATGCTGCAAAGGGAAAGAGTATGTCTATCTTGAAAGCGGCTTCATCATTCATCAGCAATGGAGTCTGACGGAAACGGACCGGAAGGTTTTGACAGGATCGCAGGCCAGCCTCAAATGCTCAAAAGCAGGCTGCTGTGATATAATGTACCTATGCCATTATTCGCTATAGGAGATGACCAGATTGTTCAACAGGATTTACGGCTGGATTAGTCAGCGCATCTTTTACGGGGTTTTGCTTTCCTTGGCTGCAGGGTATTTTTTTCCGCAAGTTTCAACGCCGTTTTTGCGAAAAGCCGTCATGGCGCTCTTTGCCTATATGACTCTCGCCACAGCGCTGGGTACAAGCTTTCGGCAGTTCCTGAAGGTGTCCCGGAGTCCCAAGGTTCCGCTGTATATTCTGAGTGTTGTTCATATCGCTACCCCGATGGTCGCCTGGATTGTCGGGCGGTTGTTTTTTCCTGACAATTACAACATTCAGGTCGGCTATTTGATCTTTGCCGCTATCCCGGTAGGGGTGACGTCGATCATCTGGACAGCCATCGTGAAAGGCAATGTACCGGTGTCACTGGTGACTGTCACCATCGACACGATAGTGGCGCCCCTTTTACTGCCGGTATATATACTGCTGGTAGTCGGGGTTGCGGTAAACATCGATTATTCCGCCATGGCGTTCGAGCTGCTGGTGATGATTACCATTCCGAGCATTTTCGGTATGGTGCTGCATGATAAGACTGACGGGCGCACCATGGGTTTCGTCCAGGGCCTGGGCGGCATAGCGTCGCGGTTTAGCTTTTTCGGCGTCATATACCTGAGTGCGGCGGTGGTGGCTCCCACCATCGTCTGGAACGCGGCGATAATCAAAATTTTGCTTGTGACAATGCTTATGGTAGTCTGCGGCTATCTTATCGGTTTCGCCTGCAGCAGACTCATTCATGCCGATCATGATATTACCCTGGCGATGATCTACAACACCGGAATGCGTAACATCGCCACAGGACTGGTAGTGGCCGCCACTTACTTTCCCCCTGAGGTATCGATACCGATTACCCTCGGAATGTTGTTTCAACAGCCGCTGGCGGCCCTGATTTCTAAGCTCTATAGCAAGGCGTATCCGGCCTATTATGCCACAAAAGAAGCTGCTTCGTGAAAGGCCGTTGAAAAAGGCCTTTCGTCTTTCATTCGTTTATACAATACAAAAAGAGGCTGCATGCTAAGCAGCCTCTTTTATATTGTTCAGGAGGAATTCTATTTTCCGGTGCTGCCCATGCCGCCGCTGCGGGTGGTCGCGGCTGCGTCGTTGTCGGTCAGAAGATAGTGGTAAAAGATGCCCTGGGCGACGCGGTCGCCCTTGGCCACAGACACCGGTTCGTCGCCGTGATTATAGACGGCAATCATAATATGACCTTCGTTGCCGGAATTATTGTAGTAGTCAGAGTCAATGATCCCCTGGCTGTTGATGAGGCTCAGGACGTTTTTGAACGCCAGCCCGGAGCGGATATGGATGCCCAGATATTCGTCGGCCTGCATATAGGCCTTGAGGCCGGTAGGGATCAGTGAAACGGCCCGTGGCAACAGGGTCACGCTCTCCGCCGCAGCGATGTCATAACCGGCGCTGAGGGCGGTTTTGCGCTCAGGCAGGTTAATACCGGCGTTTTTGTAATTCTCGACTGTTTCAAAACCGCGCATTCGCATTATATTGCCTCCCAAGCTAAGGTTTGAGTATCGCCGGCAAAGAGTCTTCACTCAGCGGACCCAAAGCGGTGAAACATAGATTGTCGGCAGTATAAATAGTGTGCAGCGCTTGCTGGAGATCAGCTACAGTTACCTTCTCGATTTTTGCCACAACCTCATCAAGGGTGGTGTATTTACCGAGGGTTATTTCCATTTTACCGATCCGGGACATACGGCTGCTGGAGCTCTCCAGACCCAGTAGCAGGTTGCCCTTGAGTTGTTCTTTGGTTTTGGTCAGTTCACTGGCGGTTATCCCCTCGGATTTTAATTGTTCGATATTCTGGACAATGAGCTCAATCACCTGATTAACATTGCTGGGACGGGTTCCGGCGTAGACGGTGAACAGCCCGCAGTCACTGTAGTTGGACTGATAGGAATAAATCGAATAGGCCAGTCCCCGTTCTTCCCGTATGGCCTGAAACAGGCGCGAACTGATACCGCCGCCCAGGATATTATTCAGGATATGCATGGTGTAGATGTCCGGTGAATCCTGGGGAACACTGATGGTGCCCAGACACAGGTGCACCTGCTCGGTGTCTTTGTTGTGGACTGAGTGGACTGGTGAAAGCACAGGCGGGGTCATCGGAAGATTCCGTTTGGCTCCTTGCATCTGCCCGAAGTATTTTGCCGCCAGTTCTTCCAGTCCCTCGTGGGACAGATTACCGGCCGCGGCGATCACAATGTTGTCAGGGGTATAAAAGTTGTGGTAGTACTCACGCACCAAGGTCTGATCAAACTGTCCGATTGCTTCCGCACTGCCGAGGATATTTCGCCCCAGCGGGTGATGCGGCCAGATATTGCCGAGATACAGGTCATGCACTATTTCATCAGGAGAGTCTTCGTACATATTGACTTCTTCCAGGACGACTTCCCGCTCGCGGTTGATGTCCTGGCTGTCAAACTTGGAAGCCAGCAGCATATCGCTGAGGATGTCCATTCCCAGTTCCAGGTGGTTATCAAGTACTTTGATGTAATAACAGGTGTACTCTTTGGCAGTGAAGGCGTTAAGCTGGCCGCCGACCGCGTCGACTGTTTCGGCGATGTCTTTGGCGGTGCGCTTTTCAGTGCCTTTAAACATCAGATGTTCAATAAAATGGGAAACACCATGGTTGTGGTCCTGCTCGTTGCGGGCACCGGTTCCGGCCCAGATGCCCAGAGTAGCGGACTTAACATAGGGTATGGCTTCTGAAATAACTCTGATTCCGTTGGGTAAGACCGATTTACGATACATAGAGTGGCTCCTTTATAATCTGATAAACTATATTCAGTTTCGATTGATAACTCTTAAATCCTGCTTTTTTGCTATTTTATATATTATTCGTAAAATATCAGATAAATAACAGGCTAATGAATAAAAAACAGCCCCTGGCCGATATGGCCAGAGGCTGTTCACCGCAAAGCGGGCTTAGGAATTTCGGAAGTAGTCGACAATGCCGTCACAAATTCCCTGGGCGACGGTGTTTCGATAGCTATCGCTGGCCAGACGGGCCGCCTCGGCGGGATTGGAGATGAAACCCATTTCCACAAGAATACCAGGCATGGTTGTATTGCGCAAGACATAGAAAGTCTCAGGCGTAGTGCCTTTATTCACGGCGTTGGTGTCGTTGATAAGAGCGCTTTCCACAGCTTCGGCCAGTTTAGGTGTCTTTCCGCTGCCATAAAAAGTCTCGGCGCCGGTTATGCTTGAATCCGGGTTTTCATTGGTATGAACACTGACAAAAATATCAGCATGGTTGTTTTCGGCCAGATCGACTCGGGCCTGGAGCTCTTGTCCCAGTGTTTCACCCTCAGGCGCCACTGTACGGTCACTGTCCCGGGTCATGATGACTCTGGCTCCGGCCTGGGTCAAACGGTCGCGTAGCTTCAGACCCACAGCCAGATTGTTGTCCGACTCACGGGTGCCGTTGGCGACTGCGCCGGGATTGCTGCCGCCGTGACCGGGGTCGACGACAATCACTTTGCCGCTGAGGGCTCCGCTTGAGTCTGGCGGAGCGTGATGAACAGGTGGCAATACAGCTGTGCCGCCAGAGGAAGAATTACCTGTATTGTTGGCCGGGCTATGAAAAATATTCAGAAGCGGGCCAAGGATTTTATCGAACAGCAGGTTGAGCAATGGGGTCAGCAAGCCGCCGTTATCTGCGGCAGGAGTTGTTGACGACGAAAGGGTTTTTACGATATCTCCCAGTCCGGAGGCATGACTGATGGTGACCGGGGCCAGGAAATTGAATGCCAAAGCCAAAAGCAAAGTGTAAAAAAATAGTTTATTGTTATACACAGGAACCTCCTATTAAAGTTTTATCAGATTATTTTTTGGACAGCTTGTCCTTGATCATCTGCCAGTCGCCCGGGTCTTCCTGACCCAACTTCCATAAGGCAACTCCGGCGATGTCGTACTTGTTTACAAGGTCAAGTTTATATTTGATACTTTGGTTGTTTTCGAACCAAACGGTGTGGGTAACGCTGCCATCATCCGTATAACGGAAATAGGTCGACTTTGATGTGTCGTCCCACTGCGGGATGGCGTTATAGCGGCTGGCAAGATCAATGGCTTCATGAAATTCGATGCTTTCCACGCCGTTGCTGGACCAGTCATAGCCATATCCGGCAAGACCCATATAGAGTTTGTTCTTGGGAATGAATTGCAGAGCATATTTCAGGTTGTTTTCCACCCAGTCGATGCCGGCGACCGGTCCTGGGTCGCTCCATTCGCCGTGGTTGTCATAGGTCATGATGATGATTTTATCGGCATAAGCTGCAAGTTGGCGGTAATCGTAGGCAGCTGATATATCATTCAATTCATTGGTCTTGGGCATAACGTCAATGGAAACGACATAGCCCTGGGGCTTCAGTCGTGCCGACAATTCCCGCATGAAAGCAGTCAGGTTGTCCCTGTCCTCTGGCGGAATTGTCTCAAAATCAATGTTGATACCGTCCAGATGGTACTTTTGCAACATTGACTCCAGGTTGTTGATGGCTGTAGCTCTAAGGTCAGAATCTGACAGAACATTGTGGATGCCTGTGGCTGTGCTTAAACCGGCGTTGTTTACCATTAACAAGGCGGCCAGATTGCTCTGGTGGGCGAAGTTCGCCACCGCGGCATGATCTTTACCGCCCCGGTCGGAAACGCTGCCGTCGGCATGAAGAGTAGCCCAAAAGGGCACTATGGTATTCAAAGTATCCACATGCTTGGCCATGGAAGTATAAGATGAAGTGTCGGTATCCCACCATTCGGCGTAAAAACCCATCACTTCTTTGCCGCTGCTTGTCCTGGCGTCAGGTGCGGTGATTTTATCCCCGAGACCGGGTGCTACTTTGTTCAACAGACTTCCCACCAGCAGGCCGAGCAGGATATTGATAAAACTTTTGCCGCCGGAATCTGAGATACCGGTCTGTCCCAGCAAATTGCTCAGTGCTGAAGCATTGGCTGGTATAGCCGGGACGAATGCGCCGACAAAGATAGCCGCTATGATAATCCAGATGACAACAGGCTTGTGCCCCGGCATGTACCAACCTCCTCTCCTATTTCAGCACAAAAATTGCGTACTATTTCAGCACGCTTTTTCATAGGCCGAGGGCCTTAGGGTATACGTTTTATGTAAACATACTATCACAAATAGCCGTATCTAGCAATAACAAATACAGGCATTTGTGATACCGGTAACTCTTGTTGAGTGAAAATATTCAGGAAATATATGGATTAATTTCACATAAATGCACACATTGTCAACAAAGAAAAAACCACAACTACTGATTTTACTCAGTTGTGGCGGAATGGATAAAGCTTCAGATTGTCAGGGGAGTATATCAGATACTGTAGTAATCGTATAGCCAGCGCTGCGGATCCGAGCGATAAGCTCAGGCAAGGCATTGGTCGTCGGGGCGGTTGGGTGCATCAGGATAATAGCCCCATTGTGGAGTTTTTTGGTGACTCGGTTGATTAGTACGTCTTCAGGAGGGCGCTTCCAGTCGATGGTGTCGATACTCCACATGATGGTGGTGTAATTGAGTTCAGACGCTGCGGCGAGTACCGTGGTATTGAATTCGCCGTACGGCGGTGCGTACAAGGTTGTTTTCCTGTCAGTCAGTTCAGCTACCAAAGCCTCGGTGCGCAGGATTTGGTCTTTATTCTGTTCTTTGCTTAGGGCGTTGGGATGCGGATGGCTGAAGGTATGGTTACCCAATTCGTGGCCATTCTCGGCGATCATTTTCAGCACTTGGGGATTGCGTTTAGCCCAGCTTCCTCCGATAAAAAAGGTTATTTTGATGTTATTCCTGCCAAGTTCGGCCAGCATCTCCGGCAAGAATTCTTCACCCCAGAATACGTTGCAGGCAAGGGCGACTTTCGGTTCGGACGTTTTGCCGTGGTATACCGCCCGGGGTTGACCGGGGTCGGTCGCCATGATCTGCATAACATCAGGAAGCATCACCAATAACAGAAAAAAACCGGTAATAAAACCCCAGTACCAATTGGGAAACCGGCGGACTAACCATATCTTCACCCTGCCCCACCTCCGGCGGAATCCTTGATTATCCTTACAAATCTATTATGACCCAAGGGGTTTCATGAGTGCGGGGAAGAAAATAATCAGAGCGCTCACAAAAAAGTGAGCGCTCTGAGCCTGATAAATAGCCTTATATCATGTCATCGAGTGAAGGGCTACCCTGTTACCTTCGCTGTCTTCGAAATAGGCGACAAAGCCGTATTCGCCAATCGACGTTTTCGCCAGGATGGTTTGGCCACCGCTTGCCTTGATTTTTCCCAGCGTTTCGTCAATGTCGCCGACGCTAAAGTAGACTACGCTGCCCTCATAAGAAGGTATGAAACTTTCCTCCTTCACAAGAGCACCGGCAGCACCGTAGACATTGATCTCCATGGAAAACTGGGCCATCTTCCTTGGTCCCATGTCCAGCATATT
>Ga0316228_1002616_pt1 | contig 15523 bp, 14 predicted proteins | sample TBH18021metaG_FD_206005 | JGI IMG/M metagenome (GOLD analysis project Ga0316228, IMG submission 206005) | Freshwater microbial communities from Trout Bog Lake, Wisconsin, USA - TBH18021 | ecosystem: Environmental > Aquatic > Freshwater > Lake > Hypolimnion/Profundal zone | place: USA: Wisconsin... | reverse complement strand
GGTGAGGTAGAGGCTCTCGAACGCCGCCTGCGCCTCCCGCGCCAGGGCCGCGGTGCCGGGGGCATTGGGCGCGAAGGCGTTGGCTCGGCGCACCGCCGTGAAAGCGTCGCGCCACCGGCCGGCCGCGAGATAGAGGCGGGCGAGGCCGGCAGTGATGCCGTCCTCCACCGGGCCTCCGTGCCAGGTCAGGGCGAACCGCTCCAGCCGCTCGACGGCGGCATCGGGGGCCAGCTTGCCGGCAGCCCGGGCCAGGAGCGTCCCCCGGAGCACGGCCTCGGCCGAGACCGGACGCACGGCCGACTCGTCCAGGCGCGCATAGGCGTCCAGAGCCGCCTCGGTCTGGCCGGTCGCCTCGGCCACGCGGGCGCGGACCAGGGCCAGCCGGTCCCGGATCCAGGGCGACAGATCGCGTTCCGCCTCCGCCCGGGCGGCGGCGGTCTCGGCATCGCCGTTCTCGATCGCCGATTCGGCCGCACTCGCCCGGATCAGCTGCGCGACATCCGCGGGATAGCCATTGGCCAGCGGCAAAACCTTGAGGAAACCGGACTCCGCCGTCTTCCAGTCGCCCGTCCCGGCGGCCGCCATCGCGCGCCATAGAGCGGCCTCGGGATCATCGATCAGGAGCGGCACGCTGAGGGCCTTCAGCGCCTCGGTGTTCCGGCCGATCCGCACCAGGGCCATGCCCCGCAGGAGGGCGGTGTCGCGCTGCGCGGCCAGGAGAGGATCGTCGGCGGCCGCGATCTCGAGCGCGGTGAGGCCCTCGTAATCGAGGCCGTTGGCGAAATCTGCGCGTGCCAGGGCGAGCCGTGCCGGCCCGCGCTCGGACGGCGTCGCCGCGACGGCCGCGTCGAAGAGGCGGCGCAGAGTTTCGCGGACGTTCCCGGATCTGGCGCGCTCCCAGGCCTCCATCGTGATGGTGAGCGCCCCTGCATCGGCGAGCACCACGTCCGGCTTGCGGGCCGCCATCGAGGCGGCAAGGCCGCCCTCGCGGCCGATCGAGACGCCCTCGAGTTCGGGCCGCACGGCCAGATCGTCAGCGCCGGCGAGCACCGCCAGGCCGTGCCGGCTCGGCAGGATCTCGAAATCGACGAAGCGACGGCTCTTCGGATTGCCGACCGGATGCGCCGCCGCCGAGGTGACCACCGCGATCCGCTCGCCGTCGAGGGTGAGCCATGTCGCCGAGCCGGGTCGCGGCAGCGCGAGGGCGACGGCGATACGGCCGGACGGATCGGGCTTGCGGACCGGATCGATCATGTCGCTCGGACTCAGCGTATCGCCCGCCGAGAGTTCCCACGCCACCCCGTTTCCGGTGATGACGGCGTTCAGATCAACGAGGCGGCCGGACGGGACCGGGAACCGCAGGACGGTCAGCGGGCCCGTTCGGGCCGGCGGTCCCATCGGCGCGAGGCCCTGGCTCGCCGGTGGCACGATCACCGGCTCCGCGGTCTCGAAGGCCAGCGTCGCGATGCCGCCGCGCTCGAACAGGACGGCCGGCGGCAGGGACTGGAACGGGAAGATCAGACCGCCGCCGGCACGGCGCGTCGGCGGCGCTTCGGGCGGGCGGGGTGCGGCGACCGGCGCCGCCGGACGTGGCGGGACAGGCACGGCCGGGAGCGGCGTCCCAGTGGCAGGGCCCGGCACATCGACGGCGACCGCGGCTGACTCCAGCGGCTTGCGCCGGACCACGTCCACGAAGATGGCGCCGTCCTCCCGCTCGGTGCCGATCGTGTACCCGTCCTCGGGTGTAACGAGGAGGCTCGCCGAGGTGGCGTCGATCTCCGTCGCCAGCTTGGCAATGCCCGGCCGCGGGCGGCCGCGGGTCGCGCTAGGATCGATCGTCCAGGCACCGATCACCCGCACCCGCGTCGCGGGCCCTTCGGCGGTGACCACGGAAACGGCTTCCGCCGGCAGGCGCAGCGACAGCCGCGTCAGGGTCGGAAGCCGCGCCAGTTCGAGCGACAGGGGCCGGCGCACCGGTTCCGGGATCCGCGCCTTGAGCGCCTCCTCGGCGGCCCGGGCCCGGCGGGCGAGTTCGGCCACCACTTCGGGCGGGAGCGGCGGCGGAAGGCCGGACCAGCCCTCCGGCAGCAGGTCCAGGAACACGCGCTCGCCGGCCGTCTGGACGTTGAACCGAAAGGGTCGCTGCAGGGCGAGCCGGAGGCCGGTGCCGTCGGGGTCGCGGCGGACGCTGGCGACGAAGGCCGGCATCTCGTCGGCGAGATGCTCGGGCCCTGGGGCGATCCGCTCGCCGTAGCCGACGAGCAGCACGCCGCCGGCGAGCTTGGCCTTGAGCGCGACCGGCTTGTCGAAGGTCAGGACGATCCGGCCGTATCCGCCGGCACCGCTGCCGATCTCGCTGCCCTTCGCGCCGATCAGCCGGGCGGCCAGGGCCGGGTCGACTGCCGCCAGCAGGGCGAGCAGCGCCAGCGACGCGGCCAGCAGCCGCGCGCCACGTCCTCGACCGACCCGGGGTCGCCCGCCCACCGATCCCATCGCCTCGCCGATCCGAACCCGGCGCGCGGCGCCGGACGGGCCGCGGCGCGCGGCGCCACATCTCGGCGGGATCCTGCGGCACCGCGGCTAACGCTGGCTTAACCGTAACGGGAAAAGGCGGCGGAGCGCGGCGCGCTTCAACCGCTGAGGGCGACGGCCCGGTCGAAGGCCTGCGAGAAGCCCGTCAGCGGCACCGTGATCGTGGCCGGATCGGCGCTGCCCGCCTTCTGAGCGGTGACGGTCAGCGCCTTGGCGGTGCGCATCCCGTCGAGGGCCAGCGTCGGGAAGCTGATCGCCACGATGCAGCCCTCTGCGCCGCAGGTCGTGTAGGGCGCACCCTTGCCGAGGGCCTGCTCGTCGAGCTTGAAGGTCACGCCGGGCTCGATCGACATCCCGAAGGGCATCAGCACGACGCCCTCGGAGCGGCCGTTCGCGGGCGTCTGCAGTTCGAAGCCGAACTTGCGCCGGCCGGTCTGCGAATCGCCCTGCGCCTGCGCCACGATGCAGGTGACCTTCTCGTTCGGGCGGGTGCAGGTCATCGTCCAGTCGCCGTAGCTCTCGCTGACGGTGCTGGCCCCGGCCGGCCACACGGCGTGCGCGGGCGCCGCATGGGTCGCGGCCTCCTCGGGCTTGGCGGCCTCCGGCGGCTTGGCGACCTCCGGCGGCTTGGACGCCTTGTGAGGGGCCGGCTTCGCCCGAGGCTTCGGACGCGCCTTGGCAGGCGCATCGGCAGGGGCTTCGGCGGATGGGGCGGCCTCGGGCTCGGCATCCTGCGCCCGCGCCGCCAGGTTCGGGACCGCTGTGAGCGAGGTCGCGATCAGGCTGAGACGCAGGAGCGCACGAAATGTCGGCATGGAATCACGATCCCCCGGAGCCACTGGACGGCAGAGCCGCCTAATGCCCAAGCCGGGGCGACGCAATCGCCGGACGCATCGGCCCCGGGTTGCGTGCCGGTCTCAGAGGGGATTCGGGCCGCCGACGGCGCGGGCGAGCGCGCAGCGGCGCGCGAAGGCGGTCTCGGAACCGCTGCGCAGGGCGCGGCCGACGGCGAAGACGAGAGTGAGGAAGCCGGGATCACGGTCGGCGGTCTCGACGACCGGGCCGGGGATCCGGGAGGTGATGAGCGCGAGCATGACGGACTCCTGATGCGAGGTCCCAGGCGTCTCCATGCTCCCCGATTTCAGTGGTCTTCTGCGCGACCCTGCTGCACTGCAATATGAGCCCCGCGCTCGGAGCCTGCCACCGGCGATAAGGCTGGGGACGCATGCACCGAGTTCATGGGCAAATCCGGGATCGGGCAAGTGGACGTTAAGGAAGGACTGGGCGGGCGCGGTTGACCGGCGACGGGCAAGCCGCCATTGAGCCCGTTTCCGGCGACTCGGACCCTGAAGCGCACCGGCACCACTCCGGCGGCGGGGCCTGTCGCCGCACTGTCACACGCGCGCCATAACCCGCCCGCGAGCCAGACGAGCGGACGCGCCCGGCATCCGCCAGACGAGGATATCCCGCATGACCGACCAGCCGACCCGTCACCCGATCCATGGCCGTATCACCGGCCCCATCGTGATGATCGGCTTCGGCTCGATCGGCCGCGGCACCCTGCCGCTCATCGAGCGTCATTTCGAATACGACCGCGCCCGCTTCACCGTGATCGACCCGGTCGACACCCATCGGCCTCTCGCCGAGAAGCACGGCCTGCGGTTCGAGACGGTGGCCCTCACGCCGGAGAACTACCGCGACGTGCTCACCCCGCTCCTCACGGAGGGCGGCGGCCAGGGCTTCTGCGTGAACCTGTCGGTCGACACCTCCTCGCGCGCCATCATGGAGCTCTGCCGCGAGCTCGGCGCCCTCTACATCGACACCGTGGCCGAGCCCTGGCCGGGCTTCTACTTCGACAAGAGCAAGAGCCAGGGCGACCGCACCAACTACGCGCTTCGCGAGAACATCCTCGACGCCCGCGCGCAGAAGCCCGGCGGCACCACGGCGGTCTCATGCTGCGGCGCCAATCCCGGCATGGTCTCGTGGTTCGTCAAGCAGGCGCTCCTGAACATCGCCCGGGATACCGGTCTGCAGCGGCCCGAGCCCAAGACCAAGGCCGAGTGGGCCGCCCTGATGAAGGATCTGGGCGTGAAGGGCGTCCACATCGCCGAGCGGGACACGCAGCGCGCCAAGACCCCGAAGCCGCGGGGCGTCTTCGTCAACACGTGGTCGGTCGAGGGCTTCGTCTCCGAGGGCAACCAGCCGGCCGAGCTGGGCTGGGGCACGCACGAGACCTGGAAGCCCGCCAATGCCCGCGAGCAGGAGAAGGGTTCGCGCTGCGCGATCTACCTGCTGCAGCCGGGCGCCGACACGCGGGTGCGCACCTGGGTGCCCACCGCCGGCTCGCAGTTCGGCTTCCTCGTGACCCACAACGAGGCGATCTCGATCGCCGACTATTACACGGTGCGCGAGGGCGATAAGCCGGTCTTCCGGCCCACCTGCCACTACGCCTACCACCCGGCCGACGACGCCGTGCTGTCGCTCCACGAGATGTTCGGCAAGGCCTCCAAGGTGCAGGAGCAGCACCACATCCTCGACGAGACTGAGATCGTCGACGGCATCGACGAGCTCGGCGTGCTCGTCTACGGCCACAAGAAGAACGCCTATTGGTACGGCTCGCAGCTCTCCATCGAGGAGACCCGCCGGGTCGCCCCCTACCAGAACGCCACCGGCCTGCAGGTGACCTCGGCGGTGCTCGCCGGCATGGTCTGGGCCCTGGAGAACCCGGAGGCCGGCATCGTCGAGGCCGACGAGATGGATTTCCGCCGCTGCCTGGAGGTCCAGACGCCGTATCTCGGCCCGGTCGTTGGCGTGTACACCGACTGGACGCCGCTCACCGACCGTCCGGGGCTGTTCCCGGAGGATATCGACACCAGCGATCCCTGGCAGTTCCGCAACGTGCTGGTGCACGGCTGAGGCTTCGCGCACCGCCTTCGCCGGGCCCGCTCCGCAGATCTCGCGCCTGCCCATCGGGCAAGTCCGATCTGAGCGGGGTGGGGCTGGCGGTCGGCTCATTCCCCCATGGGCCGTCGGCGGTTAGGGATCCCGGGCGCCGCTTTCCGGCCCCGGGATGACGGGCGAAGCGGCTGCGAGGCGCCCACACAAGGCGTAAGACATTCCCCGAGCGGGCGATGAAACCGGCTCCGCGTGCGCCCTCTGCCCGGACGGAGGAGGGGAAACGAGCCGGTGCCTGAAGGGGCCCCGGCTACTCAGCCTGCCGCCGCGTCACGAGGGTCCGGCCCGGCTCGACCTCGTTCTTGTCCTGATACAGCGGCACGATCGCGCGCAGCCAGCCGCGAACCTCGCGGCCGCCGTAATTGCGCTCGGCCACGTCGCGGGTGAGGTAGGCCTGCAGGTTCACCGGACCGAAATTGTATCCGACGAGGCCGCCGACCGCGATCTGCCCCTGCGGGCGGTGGCTGCCCACACCCGTTGGCAGATCGGTCGAGCCGAACGCCACCGCGCCGACCTGCCACTGGCCGAACTTCCTCGTCATGGTCAGGTCGAGATTCAGATAGTCCGGGTACAGGGTCCCGCTGGGCGAGCGCGTGTCGAGGAAGACGCCGTAGAGCATGTTCGCCGTCAGGTTCCAGCCCTGGCCGGTGTAGCTGAGCGCGAAGCGGTGGGTCAGCGAGGCCGACTGGGTCAGGAAGCGCGTCTGGATCGGCAGGTAGCCTCCGAACAGGTAGCTGAAGCCGACATCGCCACCGAGGTCCCAGGCGAGCTGGGCCGCCAGCAGCTGCTGACCGACGCCGCTCTGATAGGGCGCTCCCTGGCTGCTCGCCGCCGCGATCGGCTGGGTGAAGAAGAACTGCAGGCGTGCACCCGCGACGTCCCAGGGCGTCGCCCACGCGAAGGTCGGCAGGTTGACGCTGGTCGACGAGTCCCGCGGGCGCGTGCTGCGCACGCCGAAGCTCGACAGATTCACAAAATACAGACCGACCGGCAGTTGATCGCCTACCGGCAGACCGACCGTCTGCCCCGGCTGCGCCGCGGAGGCCGCCCGGGCGGCCGTCGCACACGACGTGACCGCGATGGGCACGGTGACGGCAAGAGCCGCCGCCGCGATCCCACGTGATGTCAGGCTAAATCCGACCATGAAAGCCCCGAACCTAAGCCCCGGAACACGGAGCTGATCAGGGTTGGACGGGTGTTCACTCCACCAACATCCCGCCGTTACGGCCAAGCTGTGCGCAACGGCACGGGGTCGACGATCCGATCTCTTGAGACCGGGACTAAATCATCGGACCTCGACTTCCACGAGGAAATCACTGCGGTAGGTCGTGCCCTCAACCGGGTTCGAGACCCACCGGCAGCGGCCGACCGCGAGGTCGTGGCCGGCATGGAAATGTCCGGAGATCCACAGCTCCGGCCGCTCGGCATCGGGGAGGTCGTCGAGGGCCGTGCTGGCGTAGAAGGCCGGCACCCACCAGGGGACACCGGGCGCGTCCCGGAACTGGTCCGCGGCCAGCGGGCTCGCCGGATGATGGGTCACCACGACGGTCGGCCCATCGTGGGGGATCCGGAGCGCCGCATGCAGGGCCGCCCGCTCGGTCCGGTGCTCCGCCATCGCGTCGGCGGGCTGCCAGGGGCTGCCGTCGGCCTTGCGGATCGAGCCCAGATACTCGCGCGAGCCCGTCACCGGATCGGTCATGCGGGCCGCGGCGTAGGCCACCGGATCGTCGGGCCGGTCCGGCCTGTCCGGACCGAGCCAGCGCCCGGCGAGCGCCCAGTCGCTCCACAGGGTGGTGCCGACGAAGCGGACACCGTCGATGACGCAGCTCTGCGAGCGCTGGAGCAGGTGGATCCGGGCGCCGAGCCCGTTGAGCCGCCCGATTTCGGCCTCCAGGGCGACGAGCAGCTCCGGTGCGGTGCGCCGATCCCCGGTCGGGGCATAGCGCTCGTGGTTGCCCGGCACCAGGACGATCGGCCGGCCCTGCGCGAGGTGCAGCAGGGCCGCGAGACCCCGCTCGGGATGCCCTTCATGGAGGTCGCCCGGGCAGGCGAGCAGGTCAAACGGCGCCGCGGGCGGCGCGATCAGGTCGAGGCGCCGCCGCTCCAGGTGCAGGTCCGAGATGGGGAAGATGCGCATGATGGTCGCTGCTGAGGGTCCGCTATCGCGCGGCTCTGCGCTCGGCCGCGGCCGCCTTGAGGATGTCGGCGGCCGAGTCGGCATTGAGGATCGCGATCCCGGCCGCCACGACGAGGTCGGGCCAGGGGGATGGGTGGAGAGCCGTCACCAGGCCGGCGGCGATGATCGCCAGATTGGCGTAGGCGTCGTTGCGGGCCGAGAGATAGGCCGCCCGCGTCAGGCTGCCCGAGCCGGAGCGGTGCCGGGCGAGCAGGAGCGCGCAGGTGAGGTTGACGGCGAGCGCCCCGAACCCCGCGAGGGTCAGGGGCAAAGCGGCAGGGGCGGTGAAGTCGGCGACCTTTCCGTAGGCCGCCCAGGCGCCCGCCAGGGCCGGCAGGAGCAGGATCCCCGCCATGGCGGTGCCGAGCCGGGCGCGATTGCGCGCGCTCCAGCCGAGGCCCGCGAAGATCAGCAGGTTGAGCGCCGCGTCCTCGAGGAAATCGAGGCTGTCGGCGATCAGCGCCACAGAGCCGATGGCGAGCGCCACCGCGATCTCGATGCCGAAATAGCCGAGGTTGAGCGCCGCCACGCGGGCGACGACCGGGCGGAGGGCGGGCGGAGCAGGCCGGGGCGCATCATCGGCGATCACGGGACGCCTCTTCGCTGACGCGCGCGGCCCTGTCGAGCAGCCGTTGAGAAAAGCCTGTCTGCGGCTCAAGAAAGTTCGAGGCCGTTACGCCGTTGTCCGGGTGGATTCGGCGCCGCGATCGTGCGACGCCGTTGCCGGAGCCGGCCGCACGAGACGAATGACCGGCCGGAACCGGAGGTCTGCCGCGTCATGCTGCCCGAACTGCGCGTGCTCTATTTCGAGGATCTCGAGGTCGGACTGTCCGAGACCCTGTCGAAGACCATCGCCTCCTCGGACGTGGTGGGCTTCGCCGAGATCACCGGCGACCGCAACCCGATCCACCTGTCCGAGCACTTCGCCGCGCGCACGCCCTTCGGCACCCGCATCGCCCACGGCCTGTACACGGCCGGGCTGATCTCGGCGGTGCTCGGCACGCGCCTGCCCGGCCCCGGCGCGGTCTACATCTCCCAGACCCTGAATTTCCGCGCGCCGGTCCGGATCGGCGACGTCGTCGACGTTACCGTGACGGTGGCCGAACTCATGCCCGAGCGGCGGCGCGCGCGCCTCGCCTGCCGGTGCTCGGTGGGGGGCGAGACCGTTCTCGACGGCGAGGCGCTGGTGAAGGTGCCGACGAAGGCCGAGGCCGACCCGCTCGCGAGCCGCACCGAGCGCTCCCAGGGCTGAGGTGATCCCGGACCCGGAAACTCTCAGCGACCCGGACGACCTCCGCCTCGAGCCCTACACCCGGATGCGCGAGCGCGACCTCGTCGGCCGCGCCGGGCGCTTCATCGTCGAGGGCGAGGTCACGCTGCGGCTGCTCCTCGGCCGCCGCAGCCGGTTTCGTGCGGAATCGATCCTGATCGCGCCGGAGCGCTGGTCCGGCCTCGCCGCCGACATCACCGCCTTACCGGTGCCGCCGCCGGTCTACTGCGCCACCAAGGCGGTCATGAGCGCGGTCACGGGCTTCCCGATCCATCGCGGGGTCCTGGCCGTCGGCCTGCGCGGCGGGGAACCCGAGGCGGCGGCCCTCGTACCGCCTTCGCCCGCACCCGCCCTGGTGGTCGGCCTGGCCGGCCTGACCAACCACGACAATGTCGGCGCTGCCTTCCGCAACGCGGCGGCGTTCGGAGCCGACGCAGTATTCCTCGACGGGGAGAGCTGCGACCCGCTCTACCGCAAGAGCATCCGGGTGTCGGCCGGGGCGGCCCTGATCCAGCCCTTCGCGCGGCTCCCGGCGGAGCAGGATTGGCTGCGGCTCGCCGAATCCCTCGACCTCCAGCCGCTGGCCTTCAGCCCGGGGGCGCCCGAGCCCCTGGACGGGCTCGCGGTGCCGGCGCGGGCGCTCCTGATCCTCGGCACCGAGGGGCCGGGCCTCGACGCGGCAACCCTCGCCCGAGCCCGCCCCATCCGCATCCCCATGGCCGCCGGCTTCGACTCGCTTAACGTCGCCACGGCGGCGGGCATCGCCCTGTACACGATCGCCCGCGGCCAGGGGCGCCTCGGTCAGACCTGAGGACGGCGCGACGGACAATCCCGCGGACGCCACGCACCGGCCGAAAGAAGGCCGGTGGCCCCATGAAGCCGGCATGTCCCCGCAATACCGTGAAACAGGGCCCGCGCATGGTACGAGGCGCCGGATCAGCACGAGCCGTACGCACCGCGGCGCGCCCTCGGACACCTTGCGAATGCCTGCCCACCGTATGATCGTATACGGTGATCTGCGCGCGACAAACGGCTGCAATTGCCGTGCGCGGATGCCAAGCTAGCTTGGCCGCTTGGGGAGCTGAGATTCTGTGAGGAGTCGGGGACGTTGCTTCAGTCTGGGGATGGGTTGCGGGCGCTGACCGGACGCCGGGTGGCCGTGGTTGGGGCCGGGCCAGGCGGACTCGCCGCCGCCCTGCTGCTCGCGCGGGCCGGGATTCACGTCACCATCTTCGAGAAGGATGCGCAGGTCGGCGGTCGCACCAAGACCGTCGAGGCCCCCGGCGGTTACCGGTTCGACATCGGCCCGACCTTCTTCCTCTATCCACAGATTCTTGCGGACATTTTCGCAAGTTGCGGGGAGCGGCTGGAGGACCACGTCAAGCTCGAGCGGCTGGACCCGCAGTACCATCTGGTATTCGAGGGCCCCGACGGAATCTCAGGAATGATCCGCGCCACGGGCGATGTCGAGCGCCTGGAACGCGAGGTCGCCGGCCTCGCGCCGGACGACGCCAAGAACGTCAGAGCCTTCTTCGCCGAGAACCGGACCAAGCTGAACTACTTCAAGCCGGTCCTCGAACAGGCCTTCCACACGCTGCGCAGCATGGCGAGCCCGGCGATGCTGGCCGCCCTGCCCTACCTGCATCCGGGGCGAAGCGTCGACCGCGACCTCAAGCGCCACTTTGCCGATCCGCGGGTGCGCCTCGCCTTCTCGTTCCAGACCAAATACCTCGGCATGTCGCCGTTCCGGTGCCCGAGCCTGTTCACCATCCTGTCGTTCCTCGAATACGAGCACGGCGTCTATCACCCGGTGGGCGGCTGCGGCGCTGTCTCCGAGGCGATGGCGGGCCTGGCCGGCCGCATGGGCGTCGACCTCCGGCTCAACAGCACCGTCGAGCGCGTGTTGTTCGACGGCAAGCGCGCCAGCGGCGTCGTGGCGGACGGCGAGACCTTCAACGCCGACGCGGTGATGATCAACGGCGACTTCGCCAAGGTGGTCCGCGCCCTCGTCCCGGAGCGGCACCGGCCGCGCTGGCGTGATGCCAAGATCCAGAAGGCCCGGCTCTCCTGCTCGACCTTCATGCTGTATCTCGGCATCGAGGGTAAGATGCCCGCCAGCCTCGGGCACCACACGATCCTCCTGGCCGACGGCTACGAGAAGAACATCCGCGAGATCACCGAGGGCACGCTGCCGATGCAGCCCTCCCTGTACGTGCAGCACGCGGGCTACACGGATGGCGGCATGGCGCCCCCCGGACACACGGCCCTCTACGTGCTGGTGCCGGTGCCGAACCTGAAGGCGGGGATCGACTGGACGACGCTGCGCGCGACCTACCGGGCGCTGATCCTGGAGCGTCTGAAGCTCCTCGGCATCGACGATCTCGAATCCCGCATCCGCTACGAACGGATCATCGATCCGACCCAGTGGGAGGAGGATTTCGCCGTCCACGAGGGCGCCACCTTCAACCTCGCCCACGATCTGATGCAGATGCTGTATTTCCGGCCGCACAACCGCTTCGGGCCGGGGCTCTACATCGTCGGCGGCGGCACCCATCCGGGCTCCGGCCTGCCGGTGATCTACGAGGGCGCCCGGATCTCGGCCCGGCTGCTGATCGAGGAGATGGCCGGGGCCCGCGCCGCCGCCACGGCGGGGATTCCCGATACCGCTCCGCTGGCAACGTCCGGCGAGGCCTCGTGAGCGGGGTATCGGACCGGAAACACGGCCGCGCGACGACCGCCCTGGCGGCCTGGCTCTGCGCCGCCGCCCTGCCCGCCGCGGCCGCCGCCGTGCAGGTCGAGATCGACGGGATCGAGCCCGGCGGCGGGCCCGTGCGCGTCGCCCTCTGCCAAGGCGGACTTTCGGAAGCGTCGTGCCTGCGGGGCGACGACGCTCCCGCCACCGGTGACCGGGCGCTGTTCACCTTCCGGGACGTCCCGCCGGGGACCTACGCGGTGGCGGCCTACCAGGATGGCAACGGCAACGGACGCCTCGACCGCACGGGCCTCGGCCTTCCGCTGGAGCCCTACGGCTTCTCGGGCGCAGTCGGACGCCGGGCCCGGCCCGATTTCGCCGCGGCGGCTTTCGCCCTGCGCGAGCCGGGCGCCGCTTTGCGGGTCCGCCTCGGCCGTGCCCTCCCGCAACGGTGAGACGATGGAGGAACCCCTTGTCCGGCTCGCGGATGTCGGCCTCGACCTCCGCGGACGGCGGGTGCTGGACCGGGTCGATCTCGACCTCGAAGCCGGCGAGACCCTGGCGCTGCTCGGGCCGAACGGAGCCGGCAAGTCCTCGCTGATGCGCCTCGTGGCGGGGCGGCTGTGCCCGTCCGCGGGATCGGTGCGCGTCGCCGGGGCGGACCCGTACCGCGCGGGACGAGCCCGCCGTGCCATCGGGTGGGTGCCGCAGGAGATCGCCCTCTACCCGCGCCTGACCGTCTCGGAGAATCTCGGGGTCTTCGGGCAGCTCGCGGGAGTTGTCCGGCGTGACCGGAACGCGGCCGTGGAGGCTGCCCTGGCCATGGCCGACATCGCCGACGTGGCTCGACGCCCGGTCGGCGTCCTGTCGGGGGGGTACCGACGGCGGGTCAACATCGCGGCGAGCCTGATGAACCGGCCCCGGCTGGTGCTCCTCGACGAGCCGACCAGCGGCGTCGACCTCGCCGCCCGGGCGGCGATCCACGCGGTGCTCGACCGGCTGAAGGCCGCCGGTACCGCGATCCTGATCGCCACCCACGATTTCGCCGAGGCGGAGCGCCTCGCTTCCAGAGTTGCGTTCCTGGCCCAGGGCCGGGTCGTGCGCGCCGGGCAACTCGCCGATCTGCTCGCGCAGCTGCGCACCGGCGCACCCGAGCGGGAGCTGAGCCTCGCCGTCCCGGCGGCGGGATCGGCCGAGGCCGTGCTGCGCCGGGCCGGCTTCGTGCCGGCCGAGGCGGGCGGCCTCATTTGGCGGTCCATCGAGCGATCCGGGCTCGACGGCGCAGCCCTGCTCGGCGCCCTGCGCGCCCAGGGCGTTCCGGTGGCCGAGATCCGGGTGCGGGCGCCGCGGCTGGAGACCCTCTATCTCGACGCCCTTCGCCCGCGGGAGCTGACGGATCCCGCGGGCGCCCCACTCCGGGCGGGAGCGGCCGGATGATCGCCGCCGCCTTCCGCGTCATGCTCCTCACCCTCCTGCGCGACCGCGCCGCGCTGGTGATGGCCTTCGTGCTGCCGACCGTGATCTTCTCGATCTTCGCGGCGATCTTCTCCGGGGCGATCGGCGACCGTATCCGCATTCATCTCGGCCTCGCCGATCTGGCCCACACCGCGGCCACCACGCGCCTCGCCGATGCGCTCGCGGCCGATCCCTCGCTGCGCGTCACGCGGCTGCCCGTGACCGACATCGCCGCCGTGGCCCAGGCGGTGCGTGCGGGCGAGGTCGACGTCGCGCTTGTCCTGCGCGGCGATCTGATCGCCGCGCCGTCAGACGCCGCACCCGACGCCGCCGCTCAGCCTGTGGTGCTGATCGAGAACCCCGCCAAGGCGCTGGCGACGCCGATCGCCCTCGGCCAGCTCCAGCGGGTCCTGAACGAGGCGCTCCCCGACGTGGTCCTGTCGCGGATCGTCGCGGACGTCGAGCGCACGGGCAAGATCGGACCCGACGAGCGCCGCTTCCTCGACGAGGCCTTCGCGGAGCAGCGGGCCAAGAAGGAGCCTTTCAGCTTCGCCGCCCTGGTGGAGCGGCGCAGCACTGCGGCCGGGACCGCCAATGCCCGGGTGAGCTACTATGCCGGCGCGATCACCGCCGTGTTCCTGCTCTTCGCCGCCATGCAGGGGGCGATGTCCCTGGTCGAGGAGCGCGAGACGGGCCTCGCAGAGCGGTTGATGGCGGGGCCCGGTGGCCTGCCGGTGGTGGTGCTCGGCAAGTTCGCCTTCCTGACGCTGCAGGGGCTCGTCCAGGCCGGGCTGATCTTCCTGGCCGCCGCTTTGCTCTACGGGGTCGAGATCGGGCCGCACTGGCCGGCCTTCCTGGCCGCCTGCCTGCTCGTCTCGGCGATGGCCGCGGGCCTCGCGCTCGCGGCCTGCGCGCTCGCAGCCTCCCGCCAGCAGGCCCACCTCGCCTCGACCTTCGGGGTGCTGCTGCTCTCGGCGGTGGGAGGCTCCATGGTCCCGCGATTCCTGATGCCGCCCTGGCTGCAGGAGGCCGGTTGGCTCACCCCCAATGCCTGGGCGATCGAGGCGTATCAGAGCGCGCTGGGCGAGGGCTTCTCCGCCGCCGCCCCGGCACTGGGCGTGCTGGCGGCGCTGACGCTGGGCGGCCTTGGCTTCGCCCTCGCCCTCTCAGCTCGGCGGACGGCCTAGGGCACAGATCGACCCGGCTTGACCGGGGCTATTCCACGTAGACACCGGCTCCGACGAGCGCCTCTGCGCCCGCGACGCGGGTCGCGCAGACATAGCTCCACTTCACGCTCGGAACCGACTGGCCGGGTTTCGGGAACATGTAGTCGACCCAGCCGGACCCGAAGAGGGTGACGGTATCGATGAAGTCCTGGTGGAACGTCTTCCCATCGGCGTCGCGCTCGTGGAGCAGGTCGCGTCCCTCGCGGTTCGGGTGGGCGGCGTTGAACAGGACAATCCCCCGCAGGTCGACGACGAACAGGTAGACATCTCCGTACCGCCAGATGCTCCCCTTGCGCCGGAACGCATCGAACGCCCGCGGACCCTCGGACTCCAGGATGTCGGCCGCCTTGTTGACGAGGGCTTCGATCTCGGCCGCTTGGTGGAGCGGCGGTGGCGCCCGCCGGGCCGTGCCCGGGGCCGTACCCGAGATGACCGCGCCCATGACCAGCAGCACGGCCCAGATCAGCAGGGCTCTCGGCATGCCGTCGCCCCGTCGCTCAGCGGGTAGCAGGAGAGTCCCCGCGGACGGAGGCCTAGGAGTGCGCCTCGATGCCATGGCCCACTTGCCCGCCACGCTGCCGAAGGTAGACCAGCCAGCTCCGCTTCTGAGGAGGCGGGCCCACCGCATTCGGCAGGGCCTCGAACGCCAGACGGTTTCGGTGCCGCTCGATGATGCGGTCGAGGTGCCTCAGCGCAGCGATGCCCTGGCTCGCCATCATGCGGTGCCCCTCGCAGGCGCCCTTCCTGCCTAAGGAACGGACGATTTCCTCCGCATGAGAGAGGATATTCCGCGCTTCCGCGCAATAAAGCTCCATCTCGCCAAGATCTGGCATCTTATCCTCCGGATGTCTGTTCCTCGAAATCTGATAAAGGAGAGTGAACGTCGGCGCGGCGCATCACCCGTTTGGGTGACCCGGCCTTTCTTCGAATCCCGTCCTCTGCGCCGTTCCTGCGACGCGGGGCGCACCGCGATCGAGACACACTCCGCGAAGGCCGCGCTCCCGGCATCCCGCCGGCATGTCGCCGACGGCAACGATCGCGCCGCCCGCGACCGGCCAATCGCGGCCAGAGGCGAGATCTTGGCCGGATCCGAAGCTGCGGTGGTGCTCCTCGACGACATCGCCCGCGTCGAGGCGGGGCTCGCCGAGATCCCGCGGGCCGCGGCGGCCGAAGCCGGCGAGATCCCGGCGCCGCAGGGCAGCGATCCCGGGGCCGTC
>Ga0316228_1002615_pt1 | contig 15530 bp, 13 predicted proteins | sample TBH18021metaG_FD_206005 | JGI IMG/M metagenome (GOLD analysis project Ga0316228, IMG submission 206005) | Freshwater microbial communities from Trout Bog Lake, Wisconsin, USA - TBH18021 | ecosystem: Environmental > Aquatic > Freshwater > Lake > Hypolimnion/Profundal zone | place: USA: Wisconsin... | reverse complement strand
AGGGCCTGCTCGTCGATATCGGCGGGGTCTGTCAGAAAATCCACGCCCGCCGCCGTCAGCAGGCGGGCGCGGGCAGCGCTGCCGGAGGCCAGTATCAGCCTGCCGGGCTGCGGCGCCTGCGCGCGAAAAGCCCGCCCCCCGTCCTGAAGCCGCTTCGTCGTCACGCCGCGCCGTTCCGTTCGGAGAGCAGGTTCATCACCGTCGCCGCGGTTTCCTCGATCGAGCGGCGGGTGACGTCGATGGTGGGCCAGCCTTGGTTCTCGAACAGCTGGCGGGTGGCGCCGACTTCGGCCCGCACCTGGTCGAGGTCGACATAGTTGGTGTCACGGCTTTCGCCCATGGTGGTGAGACGGTTGCGGCGCACCTGTACCAGCCGGTCGGGCGACACCCACAGCCCCACCACCAGCGCCGGGGTGGCGAGCAGCGCCGGCGGCGGCGGCATGCCCGGCACCAGCGGCACATTGGCGGCGCGGACGCCGCGAATGGCCAGATAGACGCAGGTCGGCGTCTTGGACGTGCGGCTGGCCCCCGTCAGCACCACTTCGGCATGGCCGATGCCGTCCAGGGCCTGGCCATCGTCATGGGCGATGGCGAAATTCAGGGTCTCGATGCGCTCGAGATAGCGCTGATCGACCTGGTGCTGGCGGCCGACCTTGTGGCTTTCCGGCCGCCCCAGAAACTTGCCCAGCAGGTTGAGCGGCTGTTCCAGCACATCGATGCAATCCACCAGCAAGGTGTCGCAGTGGCTCACCAGTCGCTGGTTGAGGGTGGGATTGGCCAGGGTGAAGAAGACCAGTCCCGGCGCCACGGCGATATGATCCAGGGCGCGGGAGAGCTGGTGGTCGCTGCGCACCAGGGCATAGGAATGGATCTGGACGTCGACATTCTCGAACTGGGCCAGGGCCGCGTTGACCATGGCGTTGAGGGTCTCGCCGGTGGAATCGGAGACCAGATGAAGGTGGAATTTTTGATCCACAAAGGCTGCCCTGACTGTCCCCAGCGGCCATAGCCCGATGGGGACAAGCCCGCAAGAGCAGGCGGTTTTCCGGGCAAGCTGTGCGGGCGTGGGAGTCCGTGGGGAGGGAAAACCGGCAATGGTGGATGGCGCCCCGGCCGGGCCCAAAAAGCCAAGCGCTTGAGTTGGTTGGCGCTTCGGCTTAGACGAAGGCCCTGTCCCCGGAACGGCCCACAACCCACAGGCCTAACAACATCTACAGCATCCTTAGATTCTAGGAGTCTTGTTTTGAAGAAGGATGTGAAACTCCTGCGCGTGCTGGCCGGTGACGCGTCCAAGCCGCCGCCGGTCTGGCTGATGCGGCAGGCCGGGCGCTATCTGCCGGAGTACCGGGCCGTGCGCGAGAAGGCGGGCTCCTTCTGGGGCATGGCGCTCAATCCCGAATACGCCGCCGAGGTGACGCTGCAGCCAATCCGCCGTTTCGGCTTTGACGCCGCCATCCTCTTCTCGGACATCCTGACAGTGCCTGAGGCTTTGGGGCAGCCGGTTACCTTTACCACCGGCGAAGGCCCCAGCATGGCGCCCGTGTCCTCCTGCGCGGGTTTTGATCGCGACCCCGAACATTGGGCGAAATATTTTGAGCCGGTCTACGAAGCATTGCGCCAGACCCGGGCCGGTCTGGTGCGCGAGGGCTTTGGCGACCGCGCCCTTCTGGGTTTCTGCGGCGCGCCCTGGACGCTGGCCACCTATCTGGCGGCGGGCGCGGGCGGCGACGAACAGAAGGCGGCCAAGCTGTGGGCCTATCGCGATCCCGAGGGCTTTGGACAAGTTCTGGATATCTTGGGCGAGTGCGTCGCCTTCCATCTGGTGCGACAGCTTGAGGCCGGCGCCGATGCGGTGCAGATCTTCGACAGCTGGGCCAGCGGCCTGCCCGACGCCCTGTTTGAGAAAGTGGTGATCGCCCCCACCCGCGCTATTGTGAAGAAGGTGCGCAGCATCCGGCCCGATGCGCACATCATCGGCTTTCCCTGGGCGGCGACGCTGGCGGGCTATGAACAATATGCCCGCTGCACCGGTATCGATGCGCTGTCGCTGGATACCGCAGCCCCGATGGGCTGGGCGGCCAAGACCATCGCACCCTTGTGCGCCATCCAGGGCAATCTCGATCCGCTGGCTTTGATCGCGGGGGGCGCGGCGCTGGACGCCGGCGTGGACCGCATTCTGGAAGCAATGCAGGGCGCGCCGTTCATCTTCAATCTTGGCCACGGCATCCTGCCCGAGACGCCCATCGCGCATGTCGAGCAGCTGCTGAAGCGCATCAGAAAATGAGAAGCGGGCGCGGATGAAAATTGCTGTTGTCCTGTTCAACCTGGGCGGACCGGATGGACCGGACGCGGTTGAGCCGTTCCTGCGCAACCTGTTTTCGGATCCTGCCATCATCGCCCTGCCCGCGCCGCTGCGCCTGCCGCTGGCCTGGTGGATCGCAAAGCGCCGCGCGCCGATAGCGCGACATATTTATGGCCAGATCGGCGGCGGGTCCCCCATCGTGGCGGAAACCCACAAACAGGCGCGCGCGTTGGAAGAGGCGCTGGAAGGCATGGAAGCGAAAGCCTTCATCGCCATGCGCTACTGGCATCCCTTCAGCGATGGCGCGGCGCAGGCCGTGAAGGCGTTTGCGCCCGACCGTATCGTGCTGCTGCCGCTCTATCCGCAATTCTCCACCACCACCACGGCATCGTCGTTCGAGGACTGGGACCGAGCGGCGAAGAAGGCGGGGCTGACGGCGCCCACCACCCTGCTTTGCTGCTGGCCCGACGAACCGGGCTTCGTTGCCGCCATGGCGGCGCGCATCCGGGGCGTGGCGCAGGACCTGCGGCCGGGACTGTCCTATCGCCTGTTGCTGTCGGCGCATGGCTTGCCCCGGCGCGTCATTGCCAAGGGCGACCCCTATCAGTGGCAGGTGGAGCGCAGCGCCGCCGCCATCGTGCAGGCGCTGGATCTCCCCGAACTGGAAGCCCAGGTCTGCTATCAGAGCAAGGTCGGGCGGCTGGAATGGATTGGCCCTGCCACCGATGCGGAAATTCGCCGCGCAGGGGCCGATGGCAAGGGCATCGTCGTGGCGCCGCTCGCCTTTGTCAGCGAACATTCCGAAACCCTGGTGGAACTGGACCTGGAATACGCAAAGCTTGCGCACGAAGCGGGAGTGAAGGATTATCGCCGCGCGCCCACGGTTGGCGCCGACCCCGTCTTCATCGGCGGCCTCGCCACACTGGTCCGGCAAGCCATCGCCAGCGGGACCGAGACAATCAGCAGCAGGCACGGCCGGATCTGTCCGGCGCAACTCTGCCGCTGCGCCTTGGAGTGACCATGGACGATCTTCGCAATCTGCTGGCCGACTACATGGACTGGTTCCTGGCCGCCCATATCATCGCCGTCATCGCCTTCATGGCCGGCATGCTCTATCTGCCGCGCCTGTTCGTCTATCACACCGGCACCGCGCCCGGCTCGGAGGCCAGCGAAACCTTCAAGGTGATGGAGACGAAACTTCTCAAGGCCATCATCAATCCCGCCTTCATCGCGGTATGGATTCTGGGACCGATCCTGGCTTGGATCACCGGCGCCTATCTCGACCCCTGGCTGCATATCAAGTTCGCGCTGGTGATCGTTCTGTCGGCCCTGCATGGCCTGAATGTGCGGCTGTGGCGCGGCTTCCAGGCCGACCGCCGCGACCATGACGCCCGCTTCTACCGCATCGTCAATGAAGCGCCCGCCGTGCTGATGGTGCTGATCGTGCTGCTGGTGGTGTTGAAGCCCTTTGGAGGTTAAGCGGTTTTAACTGCGGGCGGCTTTCCGGCCTCGCATCGCGTCTGGGCGCGCGCCGCTGCGGCGTTCGGGCGGGCGAAAGGCCCCCGGACCTTCCGCTGATCCGCCCTCACCCATATTTGCATCCCCTCCAAATCCAGCTATAAGACTCCCGTCTCCTGATCCGCTGCCTTGCGCTTGGCGCGAAGGCGAACCGGCAAGGACCTCGAAATCGAGGGTCGCTCCGGGGTGGATCGCCAAACCCAACCTTCGCGTGTGCCGGCAGGACGCCTCCCCACGCCGGACTTCCCAGCCCTTCCATTTCAGGTGTTTTCCATGACTGTCCAGGACGGCTTGCAGACCATGAAGCTGCAGGATCTCAAGGATAAAAAGCCCGCGGACCTGCTGGCTTTCGCCGAGGAGCTGGAGGTTGAGAACGCCTCATCCATGCGCAAGCAGGACATGCTGTTCGCCATCCTGAAGGAGCTTTCCGAGCGCGATGTCGAGATCACCGGCCGCGGCGTGGTGGAAATCCTGCAGGACGGTTTCGGCTTCCTGCGCTCACCGGAATCCAACTACCTGCCCGGTCCCGACGACATTTATGTCTCGCCCAACCAGATCCGCCGCTTTGGCCTGCGCACCGGCGACACCGCCGAAGGTCCGATCCGCGCGCCCAAGGAAGGTGAGCGCTATTTCGCCCTGCTCAAGGTCACGACCATCAATTTCGAGGACCCCGAGCAGATCAAGCACAAGGTCCATTTCGACAACTTGACGCCGCTTTATCCGACGCGTCCGCTGAAGATGGAACTGGATGACCCGACCATCAAGGACAAGACCGGCCGCGTCATCGACATCGTCTCGCCGCAGGGCATGGGCCAGCGCGCTCTGATCACCGCCCAGCCGCGCACCGGCAAGACCGTGATCCTGCAGAACATCGCCAAGGCGATTTCCGCCAACCATCCCGAAATCTTCCTGATCGTGCTCCTGATCGACGAGCGCCCGGAAGAAGTCACCGACATGCAGCGTTCGGTGAAGGGCGAAGTCATCTCCTCGACCTTCGACGAACCGGCGACGCGCCATGTCCAGGTTGCCGAAATGGTGATCGAGAAGGCCAAGCGCCTGGTCGAGCACAAGCGTGATGTCGTCATCCTGCTGGACTCCATCACCCGCCTGGGCCGCGCCTACAACACCGTCGTGCCTTCGTCGGGCAAGGTGCTGACCGGCGGCGTGGACGCCAACGCCCTGCAGCGGCCCAAGCGCTTCTTCGGCGCCGCCCGCAACATCGAGGAAGGCGGTTCGCTCACCATCATCGCCACCGCGCTGATCGACACCGGCAGCCGCATGGACGAAGTGATCTTTGAAGAGTTCAAGGGCACCGGCAACAGCGAAATCATCCTGGACCGCAAGGTCGCCGACAAGCGCGTCTTCCCGGCCATCGACATCCTCAAGTCGGGCACCCGCAAGGACGAATTGCTGGTCGACAAGGCCACCCTGTCCAAGACCTATGTCCTGCGCCGCATCCTGGCGCCGATGGGCACGGTCGACGCCATCGAGTTCCTGCTCGACAAGCTGAAATCGGCCAAGAACAACGCCGACTTCTTCGAGAGCATGAACACGTAATCCGCGCCCTGACGCGCAAACGAAAAGGCCGGGCTGCGAAGCCCGGCCTTTTTCTTTCCTGTATTGCAGCTACTGCTTGATGATCTGACCATCCGGCAGGCGCAGTTCGCCCCAGCCGCCATTCAGGTCGACGCCACCGCGCGTGTTGGCGCGGAAGGGGTGGGCGGCAGCGGCCTTTTCGTCGATCTCGATGCCCCAGCCCGGCTTGTCGTTGGCATAGAGATAGCCGCCCTTCATTTCCGGGCAGCCCTTGAAGACTTCCTGGCTGACCTGGTTGAACGGCGTGTACTCCTGGATGCCGAAATTGGTGCAGGTCAGGTCCAGGTGCAGCATGGCCATGTGACCGATGGGGCTGACATCGCCCGGGCCGTGCCAGGCGGTGCGGACATTGAAGATCTCGCCCATCGCGGCGACCTTGCGGGCCGGCGTCAGTCCACCCATCTGCGAGATGTGCATCCGCATATAGTCGATCAGGCGGTCCTTGATCAGCGGCGTCCATTCATGCGGGCTGTTGAAGAGTTCGCCCATGGCCAGCGGCGCGGTGGTCTGGGCCCGGATGTTCTTGAACCACGCGATGTCTTCCGGCGAGAGCGGGTCTTCCAGGAAAAAGGGACGGAACCGTTCCGCCTCCTTGCAGAACTGCACCGCCTCGGTGGGGGTATAGCGTTCATGCATGTCGTGCAGCAGTTCGATCTCGTCGCCCAGCTGGGTGCGGGCGGCGTCGAACAGGGCCATGGCGCGGCGCTTGGCGGCTTCGCGCTCGAACACCGGCTGGGTATGCAGCGACGGGATGCGGTTGCCACCGGTGGGCGAGCCATAGCCGGCCATGCCGGGCACGCCGACCTGGATGCGGACATGGCGGAAGCCCTGGGCGATGAAGCGCTTGGCGCTGTCGATGGTGTTGGCGATTTCAGCGCCTTCGGCATGGCCGTAAAGATCGGCGGCCTCGCGGACCTTGCCGCCCAGCAGCTGATAGACCGGCATGTTGGCCATGCGGCCCTTGATGTCCCAAAGCGCCTGGTCGACGCCGCTGATGGCGTTGTTCTCGACCGGGCCGTTCTTCCAGTAGGACGAGTCATAGGCCATCTGCCAGGTGTCCTCGATCCGGTCGACCGGATGGTTCAGCAGGAGCGGCTTGAGATACTTGACGACGGCGGGCTCGATCAGATCGGCGCGCTGGGTGAAGGTGGCGCAGCCATAGCCGTAGAGGCCCGGCTGGTCGGTGACGATCTTCACCACGCAGAGGCGCGAGCCTTCCGGCGCGGTGTTGATGACCGTGATGTCCTTGATCTTCGGCGTGGCCATGCCGCGCGTGGCATTGCCCATGATGGTCTGGGCATTGGCCGTCTTGGCCGCCAGCAAAGCCGCGCTCGACGCCATCATCGAGCGAATAAGTTCACGCCTGTCCATGCCGATGCTCTCCCTGAGAAACTGTTTTTGACGAAATCGTTTTCGGGGAGGTTAGGGGGCGTCCGCCGCCGGGGCAAGACGCCAGACAGCCCGGATTTCAGCCCAGGAAAGCGGCGATGGCGGGGTTGCTTTTCAGCGCCTTGAGTTCGTCTTCGGTGGGCAGCTGCGGCTTGTCGCGCAGGGCATTGACCATGCAGAGAAAGCCCATGGGTTCGGTGCCTGTGGTGCGGAACTGGTGCCAGGTCATGGGCGGGATATGGACCAGGTCGAAGGTCTTGACCGGTCGGACCTCGTTGCCCAGCAGCACATCGGCTTGTCCCCGCAGGATCATCACCCCATGGGTGTGCTGGTGGCGTTCCAGGGTGGAATAGCCGCCCGGCGCGACCTCGAAATAACGCATCTCGCAGTGCAGTTCGGGATTGGCGAACAGCACCTGGCGGGTGATGGCCTTGAAGGGGGCCGCGCCCTCTTCCTTGTAGGCCAGCAGGGGAACCTCCTCCCAGCGATAGTCGCCAAAGGGACGGAAGGGGCTTTCCGGTTTCTTTTCGTGCTTTTCCATCAGTTCAAAACCGCCTGCTGGAATTTCGCAGCTTCGTCCGCCATGCGGTCGCCCGCCGACAGCAGGTCGCCGCCGATCAGCAGCATTACATCCTTGCCGTAGAATTGCAGCATTTCCGGGACGCGGGCCAGGGTCATGCCGCCGGCGGGAACCGGGATGGACGGCTTTAGCCCACCCCAAGACGCCAGCGCGGTTTGCGCCAGAGCCTGGCAGGTGGCGGGGGTGTAGCCGAAACGGCCGCCATGGTTGGCGAAGACGACGGCATCTGCGCCCAGCAGGCGGAACAGCTTGCCGAACAGCAGCGGCGGCGCGATCTGGCCGCTGCCGGCCATGGCGGGGTGACCCATGAAGGCGATGTCGGGATTGTCCTTCACCAGCTGGTGGAAGGTGGCCAGCCCCGCGATCATCGGCGCGATCAGCACGCCTTTGAGACCAGCGGCGCGGACGATCGCGATTTGGCGGCGCATCTGCTCCAGATGGCCCGACAGCGACGGCAGATAGACAGTGCGCGCGCCGGTCTTCGCCACCGCTTCGGCAATCACCGGCACGCGGGCGGCGAAGGGGCTGTAAGCCTGATCGGCGATGCCGTGATCGTCCTTGATGAAGTCCAGCCCGCCGCGCGCCATCTGTGCGGCGATGGCGGCCAAACCTTCCGGCGGCAGGCCCTGTGGCTTCAGGGCCGAGCAGGTCAGGGCGCGGTTGCCCGCACCCACCATGGTGCGCAGGCCTGCGATGCCATGGCGCGGGCCGCCGAACGCGACAAGCACATCACCGGGCAGTTCGACATCGTGCAGCACCACATCGGGATGCATGGAGGTGTTGCCGAACAGCATGTTCAGCAACTGCCCCGCCTCCAGCCCGGTGGTGGCGACAGCCAGGCCGATGCGGACCTCGAAGACGCCATTACCCAGATCGGCGATATCATCGACCCGGCCCACAATGTCGTCCAGCACCATCCTGCTGGTGATGGCGGCGACCGGCATTTCCACGCTCTGTTCCACCGCGATGGCCAAAGCGCGCGCGGCGATATTCCGGGGCGCGTCGGTGACGCGGTAGATGGCGGTCAGGCGGGCGGAAGACTGTGTCACGGTGGCGCTTCTCTACGGGATCAGGACCGTCGCGCCAACCGTCTTGCGGCCTTCCAGCGCGTCATGGGCGGCCTTGGCCTGCGCCAACGGGAAGCGCTGGTTGACGGCGACCTTCACCGCCCCGGACTGCATCATGGCGAACAGCTCGGCCGCCGCCGCCTCCAGTTCGGGACGGGTGGCGATATAGTGGAACAGGGTCGGGCGTGTCAGGAAGAGCGAGCCCTTGGCCGCCAGCACGCCCGGTGAGAAAGGCGCCACCGCACCGGAGGAATTGCCGAAGCTGACCATCAGGCCGCGCGGCCTCAGACAGTTCAGCGAGGCATCGAACGTGTCCTTGCCCACCGAGTCATAAACCACTGGCACGCCGCCGGGGGCGATCTCGCGCACTTTCTTCTCCCAGCCTTCGCCCAGGACCAGCACATGCGCCGCCCCGGCTTCGCGGGCGGGCGCGACCTTGGCGTCCGAGCCAACCGTGCCGATGACGGTGGCGCCCAGCGCCCTGGCCCATTGGCAGAGGATCAGGCCGACGCCGCCCGCCGCCGAATGCACTACCACGGTCTCGCCCGCCTGCACCTTGTAGGTCTCGCGCAGCAGGTACCAGGCGGTGAGGCCCTTCAGCATGGCGGCGGCGGCGACATCGTCGGAGATGCCGTCGGGGATTTTCACCAGTTCCTTCGCCGCGACATTGCTGGCTTGCGCATACATGCCCAGCGGCGCACTGGCGCTGGCGACGCGATCGCCCACCTGGAACCCGGTGACGCCGCCGCCCAGCGCCTCGACCACGCCCGCGACTTCCTTGCCAAGGCCCGACGGCAACGGCACGGGATAGAGCCCGCTGCGGTGATAGGTGTCGATGAAGTTCACGCCGATGGCGGTGTGGCGCAGCTGCACTTCGCCCGCAGCCGGGGGCGGCAGGATGACGTCTTCGTACTTGAGAACATCACTGCCGCCGGTCTGGTGGAAACGGATGGCCTTGGTCATGAAGCAGACTCCTTGCTTGCGAACTGCAGACGATAAAGATCGGCGTAAAGCCCGCCCATCGCCAGCAATTCCTCGTGGCGACCGTGCTGGACGATGCGCCCATCCTCCAGCACCAGGATCTGGTCGGCGCCGCGAATGGTGGACAGGCGGTGGGCGATGACAATGGCAGTGCGGCCCGCGCGCGCGATCTCGAAGGCCCGCTGGATGGCGGCTTCGCTTTCCGAATCCAGATGGGCGGTGGCTTCGTCCAGCACGGCGATGTCGGGGGCCTTCAGCAGCAGGCGGGCGATGGCCAGGCGCTGCTTCTCGCCGCCGGAGAAACGATAGCCGCGCTCGCCCACCAGCGTGTCCAGGCCGTCCGAGAGCCGCCGCACCAGGGGCGCGATCTGGGCCGCTTCCAGCGCCGCCCAGATTTCGGCCTCGCTTGCGTCCGGCCTGGCATAGACAAGATTGGCGCGGATGGTGTCGTGGAAGAGATGGGAATCCTGCGTCACCATGCCGATGCGGGCTGCGATGGAGGCGAGCGTGGCGTCGCGCAGGTCCAGCCCGTTGATGGTGATGGCGCCGCCTTTGACATCATAGAGCCGCGCCAGCAGCTGGGTGACGGTGGTCTTGCCGGCGCCGGATGGGCCCACCAGCGCGGTCAGGCTGCCGGGCGCCACCGTGAAGTCGATATCCTGCAGCACGGTCCGCTCCGGCTGTTTGGAGGGCGGCTTGGCCACCACCTCCAGCGAGGCGAGCGAGACTTCCGCCGCCGTGGGATAGCGGAAGGAAACGTGGTTGAAGCGGATTTCCGCCGGGCCCGGCGGAATGGGCCTGGCGTCCGGCTTCTCGGCGATGGCGGGTTTCAGGTCCATGATCTCGAAGACGCGGTCGAAGGAGACCAGCGCCGTCATCACCGTGACCTGGATGTTGGACAGACCGGTGATGGGGACGATCAGCCGCTGCAGATAGGAAACCAGCGCCACCAGGGTGCCGATCTTCAATTCGCCGTCTATCGCCAGCATGCCGCCCCAGCCGAAGGTCAGCACCACCGTCATGCCCGCCATCAGCGACAGGGCCGTGAAGAAGACGCGGCCATAGATGGCGCGCTTCACCGATAGCCTGCCCACCGCCAGCGCCTTGTCGGCGAACAGGCTGGCTTCTTCGGCAGGCCGTCCGAACAGCTTGGCCAGCTGGGCCCCCGCCACGCCGAAGCGTTCCGTCATGACGGCGCTGACCGCTGCGTTCAGGTCATAGCTTTCCCGCGTCATCTGCTGCAGGGCCCGGCCCATGCGCCGGGCCGGCAGGATGAAGGCCGGAAGCAACACCAGCGCCGCCAGGGTGATCTTCCACGACAAGGTGAGCATGAAGCCCACCACCACCACGGCGCTGATCAGGTTGCCCAGCACCGAAGACAGGACATCGGTGAAGGCGCTCTGGGCGCCCGAGACATCGCCATTGAGGCGGCTGACCAGGGCGCCCGTCTGGGCCCGCAGGAAAAAGGCCAGGGGCATGCGCTGGATGTGATTGAAGAGGTCGGTGCGCAGCTTCAGCAATATGTCCTTGCCGATGCGCGCCGCCAGGTAGGACTGGAACAGGCCCAACGCCGCATCCGTGGACAGGATCAGCGCCGCCAGCAGCGCCAGCCTGATGACCAGCGCGCTGTCATGGGCGGGAATCGCCTCGTCTATGATGCGCTTGTAGAGCAGGGGATTGAGGTTGCCGATGAAGGCGCTGAGCACCACCACCGCGCCGAACAGGGTGAGCCCGCCGCCATACATCACGGCAAAGCGCAGCACGCGCAGGGTGGTGCCGGGCTTGATGCTTTCCTTGAGGACCGAAGCGTCCGGCATCAGGGCGCGGCCGACACCGCCCATGCCGCCGCCGCGCGCCATGCGCTAGACCAGGTGGCGGCGGAAGAATTCCGCCGTGCGATTGTTCGCCAGCTCTGCGGCGGCTGCGTTGAAATTCTTGCCGCCCGGCCGGGCGAAGGCGTGATCGACGCCGTCATAGCGGTGCAGCGTGACCTGCGGATTGTCCTTCAGGCCCGCGATCATCTGCTCCTGCGCCGGCTTCGGCACGAAGCCATCCTCGGCGGCGATGTGCAGCATCAGCGGCTTTCTGATGTTCGCCGTTTCGCCCAGGAAGGCGGGAATGTTCACGCCGTAGTAGCTCACCGAGGCATCGCTGTCGGTGCGTGCCGCGGCGAGATAGGCGAGAAGTCCGCCCAGGCAATAGCCGACCGCCCCCACCTTGCGTACGCGGGCGCGGAGCACGTCGATACTGGCCTGGATGTCATCGACCCCCTTGGCGGCGTCGAAACGGTTCATCAGGTCCAGCGCCTTTTTCCACTCGGCGTCGGTCTTGTCGGTGATGTCGACGCCCGGCTCCAGCCGCCAGAACAGGTCGGGCACCAGTGCGACATAGCCTTGCGCCGCCAGGCCGTCGGCGATGCCCCGCATCACCGCGTTGATGCCGAAGATTTCCTGGATGACGACAATGCCCGCGCCGTTGGGCGTGGTGGGTTCCGCAAGATACCCATTCATGCCGTCCCGGATCGCGATCATGCTCAGACTCCGGCTTGGCGCTGCTGCGGCAGGGTGAGAAGCTGGCTCAGCTGCACCGGGCTCTGGATCGGGCCCGCGCGGGTGGCGCCCTGACAGACATAGGCGGTGGGCTGGCCGTTCTGCATGCCGACATCGGCGCAGGGATGGCTGGCGGGCAGGCTGTCGCCCGGCTCCACCACCACCAGCAGGCGGCCCGGCACAGCCTTGCCCCAGACGGTGCGGATCAGCTCCTGGGTCTGGGCGCTGCCGCGCGCCCCGAACACCACGACCTGCAACGCCATGGAATAGGTCTCGGCGCCGTTGAGATAGGCCGCCATGGTGTAGAAATTGCGCGGCGCCTCGCCGGCGAAGGCGCGCAGCAGGCGCGGCGCCCGCTCGGCATATTTCTGCTCGCCGGTGAGCAGGATCAGCCGCGACAGCACACCCAACATCGTGGCGTTGGCGGGCGAGGCCGGATTGTCGGTATAAAAGCGCGGCCGCAGCAGCGGCGCCGTCAGGGTGTCGGCGGTGTAGAAATAGCCGCCGCGGGCGTCATCCCAGTAATGGGCATCGAGCGTGTCGACCCAGATGCGCGCCTGCGCCAGGAAGCGCTTGTCGCCGGAGATTTCGTAGAGCTGCAGCGCGGCGCGCGCCATGTTGGCATAATCGTCGGCGAAACCGTGTTCGCCCCGCGCGCCGTCCAGCGCCGCATGACGCAGGGTGCCGCCTTCGCCCAGGGTGGCGGTCACGGCGTTGAAGGCGGCGACCGCTTCGGCCACCCAGTCGGAGCGGTCGAACACCGCGCCCGCCAGGGCCAGGGCCGCGATGGCGAGGCCGTTGACGTCGGCCAGCATCTTGTCGTCGCGCAGGGGGGCAACGCGCTTGTCGCGCGCCGCCAGCAGCATGGCGCGCTGACGCGCCAGCAGGGCTTCGTCGGCGTCGGAGGTGGGGGCGGATGCCAGCGCCAGGCGGCGCGGAATGTTGCGGCTGTAGAAATTGCCTTCGCGGCTGATTTCATAGATCGACTTGAACTTTGCGGTGAAGGTGCCGGTCAGGGCGGAGTCGATCTCGGCCTCGCTCCAGACATAATAAAGGGCTTCCTGGCCTTCGCTCTGGGAATCCAGGTGGCTGGCGAAGCCGCCGCCCGGCAGCTTCATCTGGCGCACCAGCCAGCCCACCATTTCCTCGGCGCGGCTTTTCACCAGGGCGCTGCGGTTGATCTGGTAGACGCCGCAGAGAATGTCGAGCAGCTGGGCGTTGTCGCTCAGGGTCTTCTCGAAGTGCGGCACCATCCAGCGCTCGTCCAGGCAGTAGCGGAAGACGCCGCCACCGATATGGTCCCACAGGCTGCCATACAGGATGTTGTCCAGGGTGCCGAACAGCAGCTGGCTGTATTGCGGCAGACCGGTGCGCAGATAGGCGCGCCACAGCAGTTCGAGTTGGCCGGTGAGGGGAAATTTCGGCGTGCCGATCTGGCCGCCGAAGAAGATGTCATAGCGCTGGGCGATGCGCAGCGCGGCGAGGTCGAGCTGCACATTCTCCGGTGGCCCGGAGACGTCGGCGCCATTGTTGGCTTCCAGCTGCTGGCGCAGCATGCCCGCCTGTTCCAGGGCCTTGGCATGGGTGTCGGTCCACAGCGCGACGGCGTCGCCGATGATGGTGCGGAAGGGCGGCATGCCCAGCCGCTCTTCCTTGGGCGCGTACTGGGTGACGTAGAAAGGGGCGCCGTCCGGGGCCAGGAAGAGATTCAGCGGCCAGCCGCCCGGCAGGTTCAGCGCCGGCATGGCCGACTGATAGAACTGGTCGATATCGGGCCGCTCTTCGCGGTCCACCAGGACGGGGATGAAATTCTCGTTCAGCACGGCGGCGATGGCCGGATCGGAGAAGCTCTCCTGGTTCATCACATGGCACCAGTGGCAGCCGGTATAGCCGATGGAGAGGAAGATGGGCTTGCCCGTCGCGGCGGCCTCGGCCAGCACTTCGGCACTCCAGACCCGCCAGGCCACGGGATTGTCCTTGTGCAGGCGCAGATAGGGGCTGAGGCTGGTTTCGAGCGCGCTGGCCGGCATAAGACTTGTTCCATTGTGGCGGCAGGGCGATGCTGCGCGCTGTTGTTTTTGGGCCGGTGTTCTTAGCCCGAATGATCCACAGGGCAAAGCCCAGCCCATGGGCAAAGCAAAGGGCGGGAGGTCGGCATGAAGGTGAATATCGAGATGGAGATGACCCCGGAGGAGGCCCGCCGTTTCATGGGCTTGCCGGATGTCGCCCCCCTGCAGCAGCAGATGCTGGAAGAGATGCAGGCGCGGATGCGGTCGGCCTTCGATGCCGGCGATCCGGAAGCGATGATGAAGGCCTGGATGCCTTTCCTGGGGAATAATGCCGGGTCCGGGGCTGATACCTTCCAGAAATTCCAGAAATTCTTCTGGGACAACGCCATTCTGGCGGCCGGCCGCAAACCCAAGGAATGACCCAGGCGAGCATCTTCGCCCTGGCCAGCGGGGTGGGCCGCGCCGGGGTGGCTGTGGTGCGGCTATCCGGACCGGCGGCGGGGGCGGCGCTGGCGGTCTTGGCTGGCCCCTTGCCACCGCCCCGCACCGCGGCGCTGCGGCGGCTGGCGCATGGCGGGATGGAAATCGACCAGGCGCTGGTTCTGTGGTTTGCCGCCCCCGCCAGTTTCACCGGTGAGGATGTCGCTGAACTTCATATTCATGGCGGCGCGGCGGTCGCCACGGCGTTGTTCGTGGCGCTGGCCGCGCTGGGACTGCGTCCTGCCGAGCCGGGCGAATTCAGCCGCCGCGCGGTGGAGAATGGCAAGCTCGACCTCACCCGTGCCGAGGCGATCGCCGATCTGGTGGATGCCGAGACGGACGCGCAGCGGCGCCAGGCGCTGCGCCAGTATGACGGGGCGCTGGCCGATCTTTATGAAGGCTGGCGCGCGCGGCTGATCATGGCGGTGGGCCGGGCCGAAGCGGCGATCGACTTTGCAGATGACGGCGTCGGCGAGGCCGAGTTCGACGCGGCATGCGGTGCCGCTGTTCATGTAAGCCAGGAAATACAGGCTCATCTCGACGATGCCGGGCGGGGCGAGGCGCTGCGCGACGGCGTGCGGCTGGCGATCATCGGTCCGCCCAATGCCGGCAAGTCGTCGCTGCTGAATGCACTGGCCCGGCGCGATGTGGCGATTGTTTCGGATATCGCCGGCACGACGCGGGATGTGATCGAGGTGCGGCTGGACCTGGGCGGCGTGCTGGTGATCGCCGCCGATACTGCCGGGCTGCGGGACAGCGGCGATGTGATCGAGAGCGAAGGCGTGCGTCGCGCCCTGGCGCGGGCGAAGGCGGCGCACCTGACATTGCTGCTGCTGGATGCCAGCGCCGCGAACCCGCGCGCCGGTTTGCCGGAGGGCCTGACGCCCGATCTCATCGTCTGGAACAAGGCCGATCTTGCGGCCCATGACGGTGTTTCGCTTTCGTTGAAGACCGGCGAAGGCCTGCCGGACCTGCTGGAATTGCTGCGGCAAAAGGTGCAGCAAAAATTCACCGGCGACGCCCCTGCCCTGACCCGCGCCCGTCACCGCGTCGCCCTGA
>Ga0316228_1002613_pt1 | contig 15534 bp, 13 predicted proteins | sample TBH18021metaG_FD_206005 | JGI IMG/M metagenome (GOLD analysis project Ga0316228, IMG submission 206005) | Freshwater microbial communities from Trout Bog Lake, Wisconsin, USA - TBH18021 | ecosystem: Environmental > Aquatic > Freshwater > Lake > Hypolimnion/Profundal zone | place: USA: Wisconsin... | reverse complement strand
TTACCGGCGCTGATTGTGGACAAATTCGGACCTATTTTTGTCATCCAGACCCTGGCCCTGGGTATTGATGTGTATAAGGATATGATTGTGTCATTGCTTGATGAATTATTCACGCCTGACGGCATTTATGAACGCAATGACGTTCCGGTGCGGGAACTTGAAGGAATGGATCAGCGCAAGGGTTATCTGAAAGGCGAGTTTTCTACAACGATCCAGGTCCGGGAAAATGGCATTCCCTTTTGGGCCGATATCGAAAACGGCCAGAAAACCGGTTTCTTTTATGATCAGCGGGAGAACCGCCGATTACTGAAATACTTTGCCCAGGGAGCGGAAGTTCTAGATTGTTTTTGCCATACCGGCTCATTCAGCGTTCACGCCGCTCTATATGGAGCAAAAAGCGTAACCGGGGTTGATATATCCCCCCAGGCCATTGAACTGGCCGAGAAAAACGCGGCTTTGAACAATGTCGGCGCTACCTGCAGTTTTCAAGTGGCCAACGCTTTTGACGTTCTCCGAAGCCTTTCGGATGATAAACGTAAATTTGATGTCGTGATTCTCGATCCGCCGGCTTTCACCAAGAGTCGCAGCAGTCTCGAAGGGGCGGTGCGCGGCTACAAGGAAATCAATTTACGGGGACTCAAACTGGTGCGACCAGGAGGGTTCCTGGTGACATGCTCCTGCTCGTACCATATCGATCGCGAGTTATTTTCCGCTGTCGTTGTTGACGCCGCCCTTGATGCAAAGCGGGTAATCCGGCAGGTGGACTACCTCAGCCAGGCTAAAGATCATCCCACATTGCCAGGGGCGCCGGAGACCAATTATCTCAAATTTATGGTGCTTGAGGTGCAATGAGAAGCCTGAGGCGATAGGAAGAAGTAATTGAAAGATTGGCGGAGCCATTTGGTAATAATTATTATTAATTAGCGATTTTGCCCAATTGCGATCGTATTATCCAGTTGTTAAAAGTCAAAAAGTCAAATACAATAGAATCAAAGGTCAGGAAAAGTCAAAGTAGATTGCAGGTGGAATTATGGCTCACTTGGCGGACATGATTGAGGAGTTTATTCTCCGCAAGCTGTTAGGCGAACGGACAGAGGCGACTTTGCTCAAACGCAATGAACTTGCGGAAGAACTGCACTGCGCGCCTTCGCAGATTAGCTATGTGCTCAGCACGCGCTTTACTGTGGAACGCGGCTTTATCGTCGAATCGCGGCGTGGTTCGGGAGGCTTTGTCCGTATTGTGCGTATCCCTGTGCAGCGGATCGTCTACGAAGACGCCGCCCAGCAAGTGATGGGGGACAGTCCGGAAAGGGCGGAAGATGTGATTATCCATCTGCGCTCTCATGGACTGCTAAGCAACAGGGAAGCGGAATTGATGCTGCAGTTTTTCCGACTGACCTCGGAGTGCCTTGGTGCCCAGGAACGGGCCCGTGTTCTGCAGTCACTGCTACTGAGACTGGCCGACTTTTCCTAAGGAGGGATTCAATTGTTGTGTGATGACTGCAAAGAAAGACCGGCGAGTGTGCATATTACCAAAATAAACAATAACCAAAAGACCGAAAAACATCTGTGCGACCAATGCGCGCAAAAATCCGGCGAAATTAGTTTTACGACTGATAGCCAATTTGCGGTGCAGGATCTCCTGAAGGGGATGTTCAGTCATGGGGTGGCGAATGTTCCCCAGCAAAAGAGCGGGGTTCCCTGTCCCAATTGCGGCATGACTTACAGCGACTTTAGCCGCCTGGGGAAAATCGGTTGCGGCGACTGTTTTGCGACTTATGGCGATCGCCTCGAACCTCTGCTGCGCCGTATTCACGGCACCAGCAGCCATACCGGGAAGGTGCCGAAACGTTCCGGCGGAAAGCTGGCGCTGAAGCAAAAACTGATCCAACTCAGACATTCCCTGGATGTTCATGTCAGCCGCGAGGAATATGAGCAGGCGGCCAAAGTCCGGGATGATATAAGAAGTTTGGAAAAAGAATTGGCTGGAAAGGAGGGGCCGTGATGTCGATCGAAGGCTTGCTTGATAAGCCGCTTGCTCCTTGGATGATGGGCGGCGGCCCTGACGGCGATATTGTTTTGTCCAGCCGGATTCGCCTTGCCCGAAATTTGCAGGGCGTGCCCTTTCCCAACCGGGCTGACGGGAAAGTTCTTGACCAAGTGGTTGCAGAAATTCGCAAGTCGGTGATCAACCTGCGCAAAGCCGACAAGCACCAATATCTGTTCGTGGAAATGGATAAACTCTCGCCACTGGAACGGCATGTTTTGGTGGAAAAGCATATTGTCAGCCCCAATCTTGCCGAGCAGCCGGCTAACAGAGCTCTTATCGTCAGGGACGATGCCGCGGTGAGTATCATGATCAACGAAGAGGATCATCTGCGGATTCAGTGCCTGGTCCCGGGGCTGAACTTACAGGATGCCAGTGAACTGGCCAATACGGTGGATGATATTTTAGAAGCAAAAAATACTTTCGCCTACAGCGAGCAGGCCGGCTATCTGACAGCCTGTCCGACCAATGTCGGTACCGGCCTGAGGGCGTCGGTGATGGTTCATCTGCCGGCGCTGGTGCTGACCAGGCAAATCAATCGGATCGTGAGTGCCGCCACTCAGCTGGGACTTGCGGTGCGAGGGTTGTACGGCGAGGGTACCGACGCTTTCGGGAACATTTTTCAGATCTCCAATCAGTTGACCCTGGGTCACAGTGAACAGGAGATTATCGACAATCTGCAGGCAATCGCCAAGCAGGTTGTGGAGCAGGAACGGTCAGCCCGGCAGGCACTGGTCGCCGGGTCTGCGGAAACGTTGGCCGACCGTGTCTGGAGGGCTTACGGGATATTGAGCTATGCCCGCATCGTGTCCGGGCAGGAAGCGCTGACTTTGCTCAGCGAAGTCAGACTGGGTATTGACCTGAAAATTATTTCAGCTGTTCCGGCCGAGGTTTTTAATGAATTGCTTGTTACCACCAGACCTAATTTCTTGCAAAAAATCGCTGGGCGGACTGCTATTGATCCGAGTGAGCGCGATCAACTGCGGGCCCAGTTAATCCGGGAAAAACTAACTGTGAAAGACAATGAGGAGGGGAAGATCAATGCTTAACAAATTTACTGAACGGGCTCGCAGGGTTCTCACGCTGGCACAGCAGGAAGCCGCTCGCCTTGGGCATGACTACATCGGTACCGAACATCTGCTGCTCGGCTTGGTGCATGAAGGTGAGGGAGTGGCTGCCAAAGCCCTCGCTTCGCTGAATATAGATCTTGATTCACTTCGTATCCAGGTGGAAAATACCATTGGCCGCGGTGATGCCAAACAAGCGGAAATGGGCTATACCCCCCGGGCCAAAAAGGTGATCGAATTGTCGGTGGAGGAAGCTCAGGCTCTGGGTCACAATTATATCGGCACCGAGCATCTGCTGCTTGGTCTGATCGCCGAAGGCGAAGGCGTTGCCGCCCAGGTGCTGGCAGGTATGGGCGCCGATATCGCTCTGGTTCGCCAGCGGGTTATCGAACTGCTTGGCGGGTATTCCATGTCAGGGCAGGCTCCCCAGCCAAAAGGCGGGATGAGTTCCACCGCCGGAAAGCCCACAAGTACCCCTACGCTGGACGAATTCGGACGGGATATCAACAAACTGGCCCAAGAAGGAAAAATTGACCCGGTGATCGGGCGCGAGAATGAGATTGAACGGGTTATCCAGATCCTCAGCCGCCGTACCAAGAACAATCCGGTACTTATCGGCGAACCTGGTGTCGGCAAGACTGCCATCGCCGAGGGTCTGGCCCAGAGGATCATCGACGGCAAGGTCCCTGAGGTGCTGCGGGGCAAACGAGTTGTGTCCCTGAATATGGCCTCAATGGTGGCCGGGTCGAAGTACCGCGGCGAGTTTGAAGAACGCATGAAAAAGGCGATGGATGAAATCCGCCGGGCAGAGAATGTCATCTTGTTTCTCGATGAACTGCATACCCTGATCGGCGCCGGGGCGGCGGAAGGTGCTATCGACGCCGCCAACATCCTGAAACCGGCGCTGGCTCGCGGCGAACTGCAGGCCATTGGCGCAACCACCCTGAATGAGTACAAAAAGTATATCGAAAGAGATGCTGCCCTGGAGCGCCGTTTTCAGCCGATACAAGTGGGTGAACCGAGTGTTGATGATGCGATTGCAATATTGAAGGGCCTGCGGGACAAATACGAGGCTTTCCACCGCGCTCAGATCACTGATGAAGCCATCGAGGCGGCGGTAAAACTCTCCCACCGCTATATCTCCGACCGGTTTTTACCTGACAAGGCCATTGATTTGATGGATGAAGCCTCTTCCCGGGTGCGCCTGAAAGCCTTCGTACCTTCGCCGGAACTCAAGGAAATCGAAGAAAGGCTGGCCAAGGTCCGCACCGAGAAGGAAGGAGCCATTTCCGGCCAGGAATATGAACGGGCCGCCAAGCTCCGGGATGAGGAACAGAAGATTCGTGAGGAACTTGATGATAAGCAAAAAGAGCGCAAACAAGCCGGCAGTGAGCGGATCATCGTCTCAGCTGAAGATATCGCCCACGTTGTCGCCACCTGGACGGGTATTCCGGTGAAACAGATGGAGGAAGGAGAAACCGAGCGGTTGCTTAAGCTGGAGGAAGTTCTCCACAAACGGGTTGTCGGTCAACATGAGGCGGTGGAGGCCGTGGCCCGGGCAGTGCGTCGCGCCCGCTCAGGTCTGAAAGATCCCAAACGCCCCATCGGTTCTTTTATCTTCCTCGGACCCACCGGGGTTGGTAAAACCGAACTGGCCCGGGCGCTGGCTGAGGCTATGTTTGGTGACGAAAACGCCCTGATCCGGATGGATATGTCGGAGTATATGGAGAAACATACCGTATCCCGCCTGGTTGGTTCGCCTCCCGGTTATGTGGGTTATGACGAAGGCGGCCAGTTGACCGACGCCGTGAGGCGCAAACCCTATTCGGTCATTCTGTTCGACGAGATCGAAAAAGCTCATTATGATGTGTTCAATGTTTTGCTGCAGATACTGGAAGACGGGCGGCTGACCGACAGCCATGGACGTACGGTGGACTTCAAGAATACTGTGGTGATCATGACCTCCAACGTCGGGGCCAAGCATCTCAAGAGCGATTCGGCGGCGGTGGGCTTCCTGACAGGCGCCGTTGGTGACGCCGAAGCAAACAAAACCCGGGTGTTGGAAGAGGTCAGAAAGACCTTCCGACCCGAGTTCCTCAACCGTGTGGATGAGATTATCGTTTTCAGCAGCCTCAGCGGGGAAGAGCTGAAAGAGGTAGTAGGCATTATGCTGACGAGCGTTGCCAAGCGGCTGCATGAGAATAACCTCGATATGGAAGTCACCGAGAATGCTCAGTTCAGACTGTTGAAAGAGGGCAGTGACTTCGCATATGGCGCCCGTCCGCTGCGCCGGGCCATCCAGAAGATGGTCGAGGATTCCATCGCTGAGATGCTGCTCCGCCGGGAAGTAACCGCCGGTGATGTCGTTCTGGTGGATGCTGCGGATGATGGCAAACTTACTTTTACAAAAAAAGGCTAACTGTGCAGGAAAAGAGTCGAAATATCACGAAAAAAGTACGAGGGGAAAACCCTCGTACTTTTTTGCTTGCTCCGACTTATGGCTAGAGAAAGAATATGGTCGATTTGTATCCGGCCAAGTTTTGTTCATGAAGGGGGTCGCTGGCTGTGGCCAAGACCAAGATCCAGTTTGTCTGCCAAGAGTGCGGCTTCGATTCCCCGAAGTGGCTTGGCCGCTGTCCGGGCTGCGAGGCGTGGAATACCATGGTGGAAGAGATCGCCGTCAAACAGGCGGACCGCTCCAGGCAATTGCCTCCCGCCAAACCTCGTCCGATCACCGAGGTGGATACCGGCGCCGTACCGAGGTTGTCCACCGGGGTGCGGGAATTTGACCGGGTACTCGGCGGCGGCATTGTTCCCGGCTCGCTGATTTTGATCGGTGGTGATCCGGGAATCGGCAAATCCACCTTGCTCTTGCAGGTGGCCGGAGAGATGAGCCAGACCTATGGATCGGTATTGTATGTGTCAGGGGAAGAATCGGCGACCCAGACGCGTCTCAGGGCTGAACGCCTGGGAAAATTGAATGATAATCTGCTGGTAATGACAGAAACTAATCTTGATGATATTTCGACTGAGGCCTGCCGGATAAAACCGTCCCTGCTTATCATTGATTCCATTCAGACCATGTACAGCCCGGAGCTGGCTTCCGCCCCGGGCAGCGTCGGTCAGGTGCGGGAGTGTACCGGAAAGCTGCTGCGTTTTGCCAAAGACAGGGGAATTCCGGTGGTGATTATCGGTCATGTCACCAAGGAAGGCAACATAGCCGGGCCGCGTTTGCTGGAACACATGGTTGATGTTGTGTTATACTTTGAAGGTGAACGCAGCTACGCTTTCCGGGTGCTGCGGGCCATGAAAAACCGATTTGGGGCTACCATCGACAGCGGCCTTTTCAGCATGGAAGAAAATGGACTTGTTGAAGTGAAAAACCCCTCTTCCCTGCTGTTGGCCGAACGCCCTCAGGGGGTGCCTGGCTCGGTGGTTCTCGCCTGTCTGGCAGGCGTCAGACCGCTACTTATCGAAATCCAGGCTTTGGTCAGCACGACTTGCTTTGGCATGCCCCGGCGCACTGCGGCCGGTTTTGACTATAACCGCCTGATCCTGCTGCTGGCGGTGCTGGAAAAGCGCGTTGGGCTGCTTCTGGGTAACCAGGACGCCTATGTCAACGCCGTGGGTGGCATCAAAATCGACGAACCGGCGGCCGATTTGGCTGTTTGCCTGGCGCTGGCTTCCAGTTTCCGAAATGTCGCCATCGACCCCCATACGGTGGTCATGGGCGAAGTGGGTCTGACCGGCGAGGTCAGGATGGTGGGCCGCGCTGATCTTCGGGTTCGGGAAGCGGCGGCACTTGGCTTCAAAAAGGTAATTATTCCGGCAGGAAACGTGGCTGGACTGAAGATAGATGTCGTCAGTCTTAAGGTGATCGGCGTCAACAATGTCGAGGAGGCGATGGAGGCGGTGTTTTATGACTAAAAGTCGCGAGGAGCAATTATGGGATCCAAGATTTATCAAGACGATCAGGAGTTTGGCGCCTGGTACCTCTTTCCGGGAAGGGCTGGAGAATGTCCTGCGGGCTAAGATGGGAGCCTTGGTGGTTGTTGGTGATTCCCCCAAAGTGCTGGACGCGGTGGACGGCGGGTTTGCCATCAATTCTGAGTTTTCCCCTGCCGCCTTCTACGAACTGGCGAAAATGGACGGCGCGATCGTCTTGTCTGCTGATACGAAACGGATTTTGTACTGTAACGCCCAGCTTGTACCTCACTATTCCATTCCTACTTCTGAGACCGGAACCAGGCACCGGACTGCAGAACGGATGGCCCGCCAGGCGGGAGTCCTGGTACTGGCCATTTCCCAGCGCCGGAACCTCATCACCGTTTATCTCGGCGAAACCAAATACACACTGACTGACATTACTGTGCTCTTAGGCCGTGCCAACCAGGCACTGCAGACGCTTGAGAAGTACGAAACGGTTCTGAATCGGGGCCTCAGTACTTTGAGTGCGTTGGAGTTTGAGGACCTGGCCACTTTGAGCGACGTAGCGGCAGTGGCAATCCGGGCCGAGCACGTCAGCCGCATCGCCAGAGAGGTACAGCACAACATTATCGAACTCGGCAGTGAAGGCCGGCTCATCAGCATGCAGATGGAGGAACTCACTCCGGAAGAGGACGATGTGCTCTTGCTGGTCAAAGACTATTGTGTGAGCTCTGACGCGAAAACCCACGAAGACGTGAGGGGGCAGATGGCCGCTCTGCCTGAAGAGCTTCTTGATGCCTATAACGTGTGCCGCATCCTCGGGTATGGCGTGACCCCCAATGCCATGGATGTTCCGGTGGCACCGCGCGGGTTCAGGCTCCTTAATCGTATCCCCAGGCTGCCGATGCCGGTGGTGGAGAACCTTGTGGTTCATTTTAAGACTTTGAAGCGGGTTTATAGCGCAAATATCAACGAGCTGGATGAAGTCGACGGCATTGGCGAAGTCCGGGCCAAAACAATAAAAGACGGTCTCAAGCGCCTGCGGGAACAGGCCTTGCTCGACCGCCACATTTAGGCCAGCAAGCAATCATATTATTTGGGATTTGGGGCGTACTGTTCTAAATTCACATTTTCGACGAACCGGGCGTATGCCCGGTTCTCTTCAATTCTGACCACTTGAAACCGCTTGTTTTTATCGGTAACCAGCTCGTCGCCGACATTCACTTTCAGGGGAACATACATCAGTATCTCCTCGTTTTCGGCGTCCATAATGACATAAAACTCGTAGAGCGGGGGCGTCTGCTCCGGTTTTTGCTCGATAGGCAGGAGACTGCCGGGAAGCCAGTTGAACGCGCCGACGGTGACGACGGCGCCCAGGAGTACAAGGCCGATGATGAACAGCAGCCGGCGTTTGACAGCCATGTCGAACCTCCCTATTTCTTTCGTTTACTGCGGGCACCGAGAAAATTGATGAATTCGAATTTGCGAAAAATGGGTCAGTCTGCGCTCGGCCTCACGCCAGCTGCCGGTACTGAGGAACAGCCAGGGTGCCTTCCACGGCGGTAATTTCATATAGCCGGTTATTATCGCTGAGGTATTGATCGTCAGGAGATATTGTCAGGCCGGTTCTTAGAATAACCGCCCCTTGGTTGTCCATAACCGTTATATAACCGGAATCCAGCTCAGAACTTGTATATGGCGCCGCAGTCAAGGAGACTGCAGGCAAAGCAGCCGCGAACAACAGGCCAAGCCAGAAGTACCAGCGCTTCATCGCTTCGACTCGTATTCAGTGTTGGTGGTATCTTGTCCGCGGGAAGGGCCAATTATGTACAAGAATGTGGTCCTCGCGCGACACGGCTTGAGCGGCAAAGAAAAAGGCCGCCGGGGGCGGCACCTAAGTCCGTTTCCCTGGCAGCCTTTTAGCAAATATCGGCAGCTATGTCAGATGGAATACGCCGAGAGTTGTGACGTTTCTGCATTCCTGGAGCATGATTTCGTGAAATTTTAGTCCCGAAAGATTGCAAAGTGCCGTCATGTAGAACAGACTGCGTCCCAGCTCTCTCGCAATCACTTCCTGGCAGTGTTCGCAGGGCTGTCCTGATAGATGCGAAGACATATACTGTTTTAGATCACTATAAGGGACCTGGTCGGGAATCTGCTGGCGGCCGGCTTTGACTTCAACGCAGCCGCATTCGGTAACTGCCTTGGCAATTGCCCGGTTGACTCTGGCGGTGGCTTCTTGATACTTTGTCAGAACATCAAGCACACTACGGTGGCGGATCAGGTATTCATCAACCGCCGCCTGGAAATCAGCGCAGCATTTATCGTACATTGTGCCAGCACCTCACTTTAGGCTTATTATATAAATACCGGTTCGCTGTTGTCAATGGGCGGTTATTTTTAAATCATGAATTGACAACATGTGGACTACTGTGTTAAAATATAAAATTTTGACAGCAGATTCCTGTTGTGCTATACTAGTAGCATACGCTAGGGGGTGCCGGTATGTTAGCAATAGGCGACAAAGTAGTTTATCCTATGCATGGCGCTGGGGTAATTGAGGCAGTGGAAGAACACGAAGTACTGGGACAGCGGCAAATTTACTATATACTGACCATGCCCTACGGCGGTATGCGGGTAATGATTCCGATGAAAAACGCCGATAATGTGGGTCTTCGGGAAGTGATCGGTGAACCGGATGTATTAAAAGTCATCGAAGTTCTGCAGACTGCTCCGATTCAGCTCAACGCAAACTGGAACCGACGTTTCAATGTTAATCTGACTAAAATTAAAAGCGGTAATATTTTTGAAGTTGCCGAAGTAGTCCGCAACCTGATGTTGCAGGATAAAGTGAAAAAACTGTCCACCGGAGAACGACGACTTCTCGATACTGCCCGCCAGATTCTGGTCAGCGAATTGGTGCTGGCGTGCGACAAGGATTTATGCAGTGTCGAAGCATGGATTGACGGGTTATTTTACGAAAATACGCCAGGCAACTGACGTATTTTTTTTATTTTGACGGGAAAACTAAGGGCTGTTTCCACATTTTTACTATTTTCTGCAAGGTGGTCTTGCCGGGAAGGGCAAAGTCCTTTATAATTGAATAATGATGTTAGGAGGTGAGATATTGCTAGATAAAACACTACGCTTCGTGATAACCGTTCTTGCAGCTGTCGGTGGCTTGATAATGACCGACCGGATCATTCCCTATCTGGCCTCTTTGGTCAGCCCTGATTTATTGTCTTTCGGCTTTTTCGGGATTACGGCGGCGACCATTCTGTCGTTTATCGTAGGCGGTCTGATTGGCGGAATACTTGGATTTCTACTGGCACCTTTTCTGGTGAAAAGGCTGTGGCAGTTTACCTATTGGATTGAGGCCAGGTTGAACAAAATGCCTGTGTTTGATGTATTAGCCGGTTCTTTGGGTCTGGCTATTGGACTCATAATTTCTAATTTATTAGGTTCTGCTTTCCTGCCGATTCCGATTGTAGGCAAGTATGTACCCGGAATAATCAGTATTATCCTGGGGTATCTGGGTATTAATGTAGCCATCCGTAAGCGGGATGAACTGTTTGCTCTGTTTTCCTCTTTTCCCTGGGTCAACCGTGATCGCCCCAAAGACAAGATGAGCAATATTGCTCAGCACAAAATACTCGACACCAGCGTAATTATCGACGGCCGAATTGCCGACATCTGTAAAAGCGGGTTTATTGAGGGCACGCTCTTGATCCCTGGCTTTGTTTTGGAAGAACTGCAGCATATTGCTGATTCATCCGATCTTCTTAAACGTAACCGCGGCCGCCGCGGGTTGGACATCCTTAACCGCATCCAGAAAGAACTTGGCATGTATGTCCAGATCGACAGCCGTGATTTCGAAGATATCACTGAAGTCGACTCCAAACTGGTCAAACTGGGGCAGGTCCTCAAGGGAAAAATTATCACCAACGACTACAACCTGAACAAAGTAGCCGAACTGCAGGGCGTGCCTGTTCTGAACATCAACGAACTGGCCAATGCCGTGAAACCGGTGGTGCTGCCGGGAGAGGAAATGGTTGTCCATGTCGTCAAGGACGGCAAGGAGTTTGGACAGGGCGTGGCCTACCTCGACGACGGCACAATGATTGTGGTCGACGGCGGCAAGCGGCACATCGGGGAAACCATCGGCGTGCTGGTGACTTCGGTTCTTCAGACCGCCGCCGGGCGGATGATTTTCGCCAAACCGAAAGCCCTCTGACCCGATCGAGAAAATGCAACTTACATAATCACACAGATTAAGCCTGCAGGCTGATGATTCGGCTTGCAGGCTTTTTGCATGCCAGAAAGTATTATTATAGCGCAGGAAAACGCGGCAGGAATAAATGGATAATTAGTCGAAAAATGATTTATTGTGTCGTTTTGCTAATATTCTGTTAGCGATACGGGTAATGAATACTAGCTGCGATGAAGAAAGCGAGGTTCCAAGCGATGAGAGTGACCAGTATTCAGGCCCGTCTGCTCCTTGTTCTGCTGCCCTTTTTTATCCTGTCGTTCGGAGTTCTGTCGGGGATCAGCTATTACTTGTCACAGCAGTCTCTGGCCAAAAGCGTGGATGAGACGGCGATGGCGGTGGGGACCGATTACGCCAACCGCGTTCAGGGCGATATGCGGGAAAATTTAATCGGGCTGGAGGGCATCGCCGGTACGGCCCGCATCCGATCGGGCGACAAGGCGCAGATTATGGATGCCTTAGTTCAAGGAGCCAAGCAATTGGCGAAAATGGATAATGTTATTTATATTGCCCTCGATGGTTCGGCAATGCGGTCGGATGGCACGACAGGCCAGCTTGGCGACCGGGAGTATTTCAAAAAGGTCATGGAAACCAAAAAACCTTATGTTTCCGAAGCTCTGATTTCAAGGGGGACAGGCAAGGCGTCGATTGTTTTCGTTGTACCGGTAATTTCAAACGGACAGCTAACCGGGCTGGTGGGGGCAACGTATGGGCTGGATCATCTGACCGAGCTGATCAAAGATCTGAGATTCAAGGATACAGGCTATGGGGCTGTAGTAGATGATTCGGGACTGCTCCTGGCTCATCCCAAGATGCCTGAACTTGTCGGCAAGTTGAATTATACCCAGAAAAAGATCAATCCTGAGCTAAAACTAAAAGAGACCGAGCTGGATGACCGTCTGATTACCCTGTTCAAGAAGGTGGCTGAATCGGGGAAACAGGCTGAGGGTAAGTATTCTTTCGTGGATGGGATTACCCGTATCGCGGTTTATACGCCCATTGATCTTGCCGGGGGTCAGCGCTGGGTGATGGTCGTCGCTGCGCCCGAAGCTGAGGCCACCAAAGAAGTGGCGACACTGAGCAAGACGGTGCTGGGTGTATCACTGGTGTTTATCGCGTTGGCGATAGCCTTCATTGTCATCATCAGCAAACGCTTCGCCGCACCAATCATAGCCATCAGGGACGAAGCGGCGCTGCTTACGCAGGGGGATCTTCGGGAACGGGCTGCCAAGGTCACCTCCCAGGATGAAATCGGCCAGCTGGCGAAAGGGTTTCGTGAGATGAGGACCAACCTGCGCAGCCTTGTCACCACTGTGAACTCCCAGGCCGAGCAGGTAGCCGCTTCAAGCGAAGAGCTGACCGCCAGCGCCCAGCAGTCGGCGAATGCCGCCAATCAGGTGGCTGGCTCTATCACCGAAATTGCCCAGGGCACTGAGATGCAGGCGGAGTCGTCCGCGCAGATAGCGTCGGTGGCGGAAGAGATGGCGGCAAGCACCGAGCAGATTTCGGTGACGGCCCGGGCCGTAGCCGGAATCGCCGACAGCGCGTCCCAGGAGGCCGAGCAGGGCCGACAGGCGGTGGAAGAGGCCATCGTACAGATGAACCAGATTGGACAGGGCTCGGAGGCTGTACAGGGCGCTATTGCCGAACTGGCTCAGGGTTCCCGCGCGATCAGTGAAATCGTCACCCTTATCTCGACCATCGCCGGACAGACCAATCTCCTGGCCCTCAACGCCGCCATCGAGGCTGCCCGGGCGGGCGAGCACGGACGCGGATTCGCCGTCGTGGCCGAAGAGGTCCGGAAACTGGCCGAGCAGTCTAATCAGGCCGCCCAGCAGATCGAAGCCTTGATCGGCAAGAATCAGACGAACATGGATCAAGCGGTGGCTGCAACCAAGGCCGGGACGGAGGGAGTCAAGGCCGGGGTTGCTGTGGTCAACTCCGCCGGTGCAACTTTCCGGAAGATCGCCGGATCAGTTATTGAGCTCTCAGGGCAGATCAAAGAAATCTCAGGTTCTATGGGGCAGATGGCGGCTTCCAGTCAGACACTGGTGACGTCGATCCGGGAAATCGACCGAGTGAGCAGGGAAAATGCCGCCGAGGCCCAGACGGTGTCGGCCGCCACCGAAGAACAGTCGGCTTCCATGGAGGAGATCGCGTCATCCAGCCAGGGCCTGGCGACACTGGCGGGGGATCTGCAGGAAGCGGTGGCGAAGTTCCGGGTATAGTGAATATTACATTTGTAAAATGGTAAAAGGCTTGGCCTAACCATACCCAGGCTGTAGAAGCGGGGGGGAATTCCACAACGGAAAACCCCTCCCGCTTCTACACCGTTTTTGTGCGGAGGGTGCCTCTTCCTTTTCTTATCATTTGTGCAAAAAACCCAATATGTGATAAACTTAGATACGGCTGATGCGCTGATCGCATGAGGCTACAGCGATTTTCGTCACATTTATTTTGCTGCCAAGGAGAGCTTGATGGATATTGCCCTGAAATTGACGTATATTGGGTTTGATTTAATTCTGCCCCTGGTTGTCGGTTGTCTTTGCCGCCGCCAACAACGATTTGATGATAGTTTCTTTGAAAAAATGATTAATTTTAATGTCTGGCTGATTGTCCCTATATTAACCCTGCTCAGCTTTTGGACCTTGCGGTTCAACTATGATTTGATCTGGCTTCCGATATTCGGGATAGTTTTGTGTGTTATCCCCGGGGCGGCAGCCTACTTTTGGGTAGGCGCCAAATACGACAATGACCTTGACAGGGGCAGTTATATCCTCTCGGCGATGCTTTCCAACGTCGGGACGCTGGGAGGACTCTGCGCCTTTATTCTATATGGCGAGGTCGGATATGCCTACACCCAGTTGGTAGTCATCCTGCAAGGCGGCGTGACCTATATGTTCTGTTATCCTTTGGCTCAGTATTATTATCAGCGGAGCGTCCGGGGCGGACAGCAGCCGATATCACTGGCGACCGTCTTTCTTAATCTGAACCAGCTGCCGGTTCTCGGCCTGCTGTTAGGAACGGCGCTTTATTCGGCCGGTGTTCCCAGACCAGCGATCCTGGGATCTTTTTTTGACCACTTGGTGCATGTTGCTGCTTGGACCGCGTTGATCCCGATCGGATTTTCCATCGATTTTACAGCAATGAAGCAATACTACCGCGGAATTCTAGATCTGATTCCCATAAAATTTATCATCACCCCTGTGGTGACTTATTTTCTTGCCGGCCTGGTTATCAGTGACACGATAGAGCGGAATACGCTTTTGATTCTGGCCAGTACGCCCACGGCGATCGGTTCGGTTCTTGCCGTCAAGATCCATAATTTGAATATTAATATTGCCACCGCCGCCTTTATTCTGACCACCACGGTATTTATCCTGGTTGTGTACCCGGCTCTGTTTTACTGGATTTCTCTGCGCTGACCCTGCAGCTCGGGGGCAAATGGCCATAGCTTTGAGTTGCAGGTTGTAAAAAAAGGTCGACAGAAACTCAAGGCGTACAGCCAGGTGATGTGAAAAAATATAGTGAAGAGGCGATAAACCAAGATGGTTACAGCGATTGTTGCCGCCGCCGGAAGCGGCAGGAGAATGGAAACAGGCATCAACAAAGTCTTTATCCCCCTGCTGGGCCGCCCGGTTTTGCTGCATAGCGTTCAGGCGTTGGCGGCTTGTCCGGAGGTGGACAACCTAATTGTTGTGGTTGCGCCAGGCGAAGAGGCCGAGGCCGAGAATATACTGACAGGCGCACGACTGACCAAAGGCTGGAAGGTTGTTCCAGGCGGCAGCGAGCGGCAATACTCTATTGCCAACGCGCTCAAGGCGGTGCCGGAGGATAGCGAGATCATTCTGATTCATGACGGGGCCAGGCCGCTTATCGATCAGGCGTCAATCAGCGGGGCTGTCGCCGCTGCCCGTAGTTTTGGCGCCGCCGGTGTCGCCGTGCCGGTCAAGGATACGATCAAAACCGTCGATCCGGACGGTTTTATCAATACGACGCCGGAGCGCAGCACCCTTTGGGCTGTTCAGACGCCTCAGGTGTTTGACGCAGCGCTCCTTCGCAAGGCCTATTCTTTAGCCGCGCAAGATGGCTTTCTGGCTACCGACGACGCGGCGCTGGTTGAGCGTCTGGGGGTCAGGGTGAAAATTGTCCCAGGCAGTTATCGCAATCTCAAGGTCACGACACCGGAAGATTTGGTGCTGGCTGAAGCATTACTCAGAAAAGAG